>ERZ773099.792-NODE-792-length-24837-cov-15.174643_pt1 | contig 24837 bp, 29 predicted proteins | sample MGYA00511120_ERZ773099 | MGnify/ENA primary metagenome ERZ773099 (study PRJEB29015, sample SAMEA2738012) | human oral metagenome | biome: human oral; feature: human-associated habitat; material: dental | place: China | collected 2104 ... | reverse complement strand
TGATGCAGCAAGAGGCGAGGTAGCTTGCCATGTCAACGGTGGTCTAACAGAGAGTAGGCCGAAGGCCGATTCAGCCGGTCCCATGCGCACCAGCATGCCCGCCAGATGCCCCCTTCCCAACTATGAAACAGGTGCAATGTCACCTTTTTTGGGAATAACTCCAACAGAGTCTCATGGACAAGCCGGCAAGGTTTTCTCCGCGTAAGCGAAAGACCGCACCGGGTCCGACACTCGTACACCTCCTCAACGGAGGGGGAGCTTTATCGTTGTCTTGAAACCGCCGCCAGCAGCAGAGGAGAAGGATATCTTTCCACCATGGGCTCTCACCACCCGTGAGGCAATCTGCAAGCCTAGCCCGTGCCTAAGGTCGAGGCTCCCATCCATTCTGCTTGAGTGCTTCTGCCTTTCAGAAAGGGCCTGCAACTCGCTTGCCGCCATCCCGACCCCGTCGTCCTCGATGATGATGAGGGCGTCTGTATCGGTTGCGCTCAAATTGATGCATACCTGGCAACTTTGCGGGTTGTGCACTATGCTGTTCTGAATGACGTTTCCCATTGCCCGTCCGAGCAGGTGCTCGTCGCACTCGACAGTCACTCCTTCGGCCTCTCCGTCTGCCTCTATCTCTATCGAGAAATCCTTTCCCTTGGACGCGTTGATTGCGTCGGCGGCCGTCTTTCGGACAACCTCCGTCAGCCTCGATTGCGCCATGTGGAGGGGCTGCGCGTCATATTCTAGCCGTGAGGCCAAGTTGAGGTCGTTGACGAGGCCGTTGATCTTCGCGCTCTGAGCGCTGATGACGACGGCGCGATCGGCTGTCTCAGGGGCGGTGAAGCCGTCCTGGACGATGCGCTGCGCGTTCCCCATGATGAGGGTGAGCGGCGTCCGGATATCGTGGGATATTCCGGCTATCCAGTCGGCTCGCGCCTCGTTCTGCCTGGCGATGAGCTCGGACGCGCGAGCGACGCTCTCCGACAGGCTGGCAAGCGCCCCTTTTGGCAGGGGGCCGACCGCCTTGCCTGTCCCTAACGCTTCGACCGCATCCGCGATGGGCTCCAAGCCGGACAAGATGCGCCTCTTCGAGAGCCAAGAGACAAGGAAGAGGCAGGCCATATCGAGGACGGCCATCGCTGCGGCAAAGGCAGGAAGCGCCCTTGCGGTCCAGGCGGGGATGTAGTTGCCTGTGATTTTCATAAAGCTGTCTTGGGGATAGCCCAAGACCAGCAGGCCATCGCCAGTAGTGCGCACAAAGACAGGGTAATCGGCAATATACCCCTTGGAGAAGCGCGCCACGTCTTGCAAGCTGTAATGGCGGGGGACCTCTTCGGGTAAGTCCACCGACCACGCGCAGTCCCCATCCGCCCCGACGAACATCGCCCATACCCCCCGGCTCCGCAGCTCCTTTTCGGCCTCTGCGGATACCCCCGAAGAATCGGAGACGCCCTCGACGGAATCGAGCAGGGACGTCGGCGATGCCCCTCTCGCCTCGCCTGCGATCGCGTTGAAGAAGAAGAGGCCGAAAACTAAGACGTTCATTACAACCAAGCCGACTATGAGGGCAACGAACGAGGCGAGGTTTCTCGCGATATACGAACGGAGGGTCTTCATTGCGTCACCCGCACGTATTCAGCTTGTATCCGAGGCCCTTGAAAGTAACGAGCGATACCGGATGCGAGGGGTCGCGCTCGATCTTCTCGCGCACGCGCCGAACGTGAGCGTTGAGTGGGTTCTTGTATCCGAATACATCCCCTCCCCACAACGCCTCGCAGATCACATCGGTCGTGACTACGTTGCCCTGGTTCCGGGCAAGGACTTCCAACAGCGCGTACTCCTTTGCCGTAAGCGCAACCGGCTCGTCATCCCTGACAACCTCGGCCTTGTCGAAGTCGATTACGCAGAAGTCCAGCCGGACCCGGGCAGCGTCTGCAGGATACGACCTTCTGAGCACCGCATAGACGCGCAGCAAAAGCTCTTGGGGAAGAAAGGGCTTGGGGATGTAGTCGTCGGCGCCCAGCCCAAGCCCTGAGACCCTGTCGATAGGCTCGTCCTTGGCTGTGAGGAATATCACCGGAACGTCCGACGTCTTGCGCACCTTCCGCATGAGCGAAAAGCCGTCGCCGTCAGGAAGCATCACGTCCAGAACCAGCAGCTCCGGCCGTACTTCACCAAAGCGGTCGAGCGCACCCGTCACATTGGAGGCGGTAAACACGTGCGTGAACCCGGCGTCGGTCAGTATGCCAGAAACAAACGCCAGCAGCTCCGGCTCGTCGTCGACGAGCAGCAGCCTTTTCCCATGCCAAGGAGAGTTGTCCATGTAAAGCCTCCCTTTAAACAGGATACAGGCCCTCGTTAGAGCTATCGGCAAAAGTAAGGAAAAAGTCATGCGTCCAACCGCAGAATGTCAGATGGGGCGGATACCTTGTTTCCATAACGAAAGGAGCCATGATGAAACGCGCGCAATTCAAGCAGGCAAATCACCTTCCTGTCATCATCGAGACGCGCGACCTGACGAAGCGCTATAAGGACTTCGTCGCCGTAGATGGCGTCTCCATGCATGTGAGGAAGGGGAGCGTCTACGGGTTTCTCGGGCCCAATGGAGCGGGAAAGTCAACAACCATGAGGATGCTCCTCGGGCTCACCGCACCCACGGCGGGAGAGTTCGAAGTTGACGGCATGCGCTTTCCAGGCGACAAAATGGCGATCCTCAAGGAGATAGGCTCCTTTATCGAGTCGCCTTCCTACTATACGAACCTGACGGGCAGGGAGAATCTTGACGTCATCCGAAGGATACTGGGCCTACCCGAAAGCTCGATTGACGAAGCCTTAGAGCTTGTTGGGTTGGCAGAGTTCGGAGGCCGTCTTGCGAAAAAGTACTCTCTTGGGATGAAGCAGCGGCTGGGGCTTGCTGGCGCGCTTATCGGAAGACCCCCGATCCTCATCCTTGACGAGCCGACGAACGGGCTAGACCCAGTCGGCATCCACGAGATACGGAACCTCATCAAGTCCCTTCCGACGACTTACGACTGCACGATTCTTGTCTCGTCCCACATGCTGTCCGAGATGGAGCTTATGGCCGACGACATCGGCATCCTCAACCATGGGAAGATGCTCTACGAGGGGAGCCTCGACAATCTGCGGTCCAAAGCGCTCTCCTCGGGTTACGCGGCCGAAAACCTAGAGGAGCTCTTCCTCGCGATAATCGAGCAGGACAACCTCATGCGGAAGCAGGGGGCCCTCCTATGAGCGCGATATCGATCGAGCTGCACAAGGAGCGCAGGACAGGGGTCGTTCCCGTACTGCCGGCCGTCGGACTCATGGGGAGCCTGTATGCATTCGCCAATTTCCTCGTGCGCGGGGAGACGCTGCTCAGCTTGCCACTCGACCCTATGGACATCCTGCTCACACAGCTCTACGGAATGATAGTCGTTCTCAACATGTTTGGCATCATCGTCGCAACGTGCACGGTCTATGGCATGGAGTTCAGAGGTGGGGCCATCAAGAAAATGCTCGTGATGCCCATGAGCGTGTCCAAGATGTACGCGAGCAAGCTCCTCGTCCTTGTGGTGGGCCTTCTCCTTGCCGTCGCGATGCAGAACGGGGCGCTCGCCCTGATCGGTTCGAGCAGCCTGCCTCCTTCCTCTTGCGACATGGGCCAGGTGCTTGTATTCGCCGGGTACTCCTTCGCCACCTCTATGCCCGTGCTCACGTTCATGCTGCTTGTGTCGTCACGGATCGAGAACATGTGGATTCCCCTCGGAATAGGCGTGGCGGGCTTTCTGAGCGCCATGGCGCTCACCAGCGTCGATCTCCCGCTGATGCTGGCACATCCCTTCGTCTTGATGCTGAAGCCGGCAATCGCCATGAGCACCCAGCCGGACAATGCGGTCCTTGCGGCATCGGCGGCTCAGACAGCCGTTTTTCTCGCGGCTGGCGTCTGGCTCTCTGGGTATGGTCACTATGGGTAGGAGGCGGTCATGAGCCTTTCAAGCCTTATCGGAATCGAGTTCGCCAAAGTGCGGAGATCGAAGGTAGCCCCCCTCATCTTCATTGCGCCGATCCTCGTGGTCATCTCGGGAGTGGCAAGCTTGGGCCGCTATCTCACGCCCGAGTACACGAACGCGTGGTCCGCCATGTTCGTCCAAAGCGCGCTCGTGTACGCATACTATCTGCTCCCACTCAGCATGATAGTCGTGTGCGTGATGGTTGCGGGCCGCGAAACGTCGCACAACGGCATCTTGAAAATGCTCGCGCTCCCCATTAGCCGCCACAAGCTCTCCTTGGCGAAGTTCCTGGTGGTCGTCTTCTTCCTGCTGATGGAAGTTACCGTCTTCTTTGCCGTCTTTGTGCTCGCCGGCCTTGCTGTCACTCAGGCGACGGGGGTCCGAGAAACGCTGCCCGTTGCGTACCTGTTGAAGTCATGCGCCGGACTTTTCCTCACGATGCTGCCCTCCGTTGCCGCCATGTGGGCGATAACGGTGGCATTCGAGAAGCCCCTCCCTGTTATCGGGCTTAATCTTCTGCTCGTTATCCCAGCCGTCCTCGTCGCGAACACCCCGATATGGATAGCCTATCCATACTGCTATAGTGGCTACCTCGTCTCCTGCTCGCTTCACGATTTCACTGTCGGTGCGACATCGACATCATTTCAACCCTTCCCCTTTGTCCTATGCGCAGCGCTGCTCCTCGCGGCCTTCCTCTCTCTGTCTGTATTCCGATTCGGCAAGAAGGAAACTAGGTAGAGATAAATATGAAAATCGCCACTCGCTGATTATCGCTGAGCTGGTGTTGGGGCTCCATATCGTTTTCTGCCTGCAGATCACGCTTTCCGTGTAGCGGAAAGGTGTTGCTTTCGTGTTCTTGGCTTATCAGAATCGCCATGATGCTGCGTACCATAGAGTCGTCGAACAAGCCGTATGGTTGGCCAGATGGTTCGTCTCGGGCCGAGGCCTGTTTCCCGAACATGAACTCAACCATATGAAGCTAAGCTGCATCACAGCATGTCAGGTCGCTTACTCCTTAGTGACTGGAGCTTACTCCACGGCAGAGCCGGGGAAGTCTCGCCGAACTACATTTAGGCGTGAATCAGCCGCTCGCCATCGTTCGGTGTTCTCGCAGTCCCTGCGTTTACTCACCAGCTGGTTGCGTTTGTTCTCCGTTATCGCGCCCGAAGTGGGGCTTGGTGCCGGGTTCCAGGCGAGTTCCGGTTTTTGGGACGATTTCGCGGAGCTGGAAATAAAAATAGCCGCTGGTCAGGAGGCTCGTTGAGTTCACGCTTCCCCGTTTTGCATCCATTGAGCGGGAATGATGAAAGTGAAGCAGGAATGGCTTAAATCCGCCATCTCTGAGTCCCCAATAAGTGATCTGATAACAAATTGACAACATCCTATGTTCTGACCCTACTTCTGTGATGCCTGCGGCTTGTGGGCAACGGACAGAAAATAAGAGGAGCAGGCTTCCACCAAGCCGTATGTTCGGTAGAGACCCGCTCTTCTTTGTTCCGGGGTATCTATCAGACGGATGAAGAAAAGGAACATGCCTTTGAGTATGCCGAGAAGATTGCAGGCAAGTTTGACGCGGACGCCCATCTGGCCAGACCAAAGCCCCATCCGGCAACGCTTGCCCAGAAGATGTGTGCCCACGCCATGCCGAGACAGCTTGCCATGCCGAGGGACGCTCTATGCGGTTGCCCCTGTCTTCAGGCGCAAGGAACTGAACGGCGAATATGTCTCAAGGCTGAATCCATTCTTCACCATCTGGTGCGTGATAGAGGACATCCTCCTGGCGGCAACATCCGAGGGACTGGCCTGCTCTATGCGGATACCGCCGAACGAAGAGCATGACCGCGTGAAGACAAAGCTGAAGGTGCCGGCTGCCTACATGATTCCGGCTTTCATTGGCATGGGCTACGCTGATCCGAAAGGGCCGGAGGTAGAACAGGGCATTGCGAACCTTGAGGAACAGGTGCATTCTGGCAGATGGAAATAGGGTGCTCCAGACAGATTCCGCTTTCGCGAGGAGAGCGAGATGCACGCACTGGCAGTGATGACTGACATCAGATATGACACCATATATAATGAAGACGGGAGCTAAGAATGTCCAAATGGGATAAATTACTGAGCAGGATCCTTTCGCTGTCGAAGGATATGCGATTTGACGAATTGAAGAAGGTTCTCGAAAGCTACGGCTATGAAATGAATGCGCCAAGGAGCGGAGGCAGTCACTATGCGTTCCGTAAGCCGGGGAGGAATCCGATCACAATTCCAAAGCATGAACCGGTCAAGAAGATATACGTCGATATGGTTCGAGAAGTAGTGGAGGAATCGGCACATGAAAACGATTGAGTATTATATGGGTCTTCCGTATCGCCTGGAGATCCTTCCGGATCCGGATGAAGGCGGCTATGTAGCACGTTATCTGGATCTTCCTGGATGTATTACAGTTGGAGATTCCATGGAGAGCGTTGCAAAAAATGCCGAGGACGCAAAGAGGGAATGGCTGACTGCGGCCATGGAGAATGGCACCCAGATTGCAGAGCCAGTGGATATGGCAGGGTATTCAGGGCAGTTCAAGCTCCGTATCCCAAAGAGCCTCCACAGGAGGTTGGCTGAGCACTCCAAAGAAGAAGGAGTCAGCATGAATCAGTACTGTGTCTATCTGCTCTCCAAGAACGATGCGTTGGAGAGGGTATGAGTATGGACTGATGGCAGCCTGTGATAACAATTTGACAACAGCAGGTCGTATGCCCTGCAGGAGTAGGATAGACGGAGCCAATCGGAGTCAGACCATACCAAGGGACAAAACCTAAATGGGTTAGAAAGCGTATTTCATTTTCGAGCTGGAATAGGGTTCCCCGAAGTAAAAAGCATAGTTAACGGGATGCTTTTCACTAACTTTTAAAATATACCCCGGTAACTTGCCAATTCTGCCGCCGTCAGTGTTTCGACATGGGTTGTCGTAAAAGGGGCCGTGCTCGTTGAGGGTCCGAAATGGTGCGGCAAGACAACCACGTGCGTCCGGCAAGCGCGAAGCGTCTTGTATATGCAGGCTCCCGAAACGCGCGAGCAGGACATGCGCATGGCGGAGCTCGGCCCCTAGCTACCTCTCGACGGTGACGCACCGCGTCTCATCGACGAATGGCGGGACGCACCTTCTCTGTGGGATGCGATTCGTTTCGAAGTTGATCGGCGCGACAAGTTCGGTCAACTCATCCCGACCGGCTCGAGCGTGCCAGTCGATGCTCGCAAGGTGGCCCACTCCGGCACCGGGAGGGTCGCCAGGTTGCGCATGCGGCCGATGTCGCTGCTCGAGTCGCGAGGCTCGTCGGGCTCGGTTTCACTCAAGGGCATGTTCGCGGGTGAGCGGCCGACTGCTCGGGCGCAGGCGGGCACCACAGAGGACCTGGCCCTCCTTGTCTGCCGGGGAGGTTGGCCGAAAGCGGTCGGACAGGATCGGAACGTCGCCTTACAGCAGGCGCTCGACTTTGTTGACGCTATTGCCGGCGTTGATATAAGTCGCGTCGATGGCGTCAACAGAAGCGAGGCCTCCGCGCGCGTTGCTTCGATCCTATGCAAGGCTTAGCTCCTCGCAAGGTGCGCTCGAATCCGTCCGCAAGGATATGGATTCCGCCGCTGCGCTGGGAGAGAGCGCCTTCTTTGGCTACATCGAGGCTTTGAGGAGACTGTTCGTTATCGAAGACCTCGAGGCCTGGAGTCCGAACCTGCGCTCCAAGACGGCGATACGCACTTCTCCGACGAGACACTTCGCCGATCCCTCGATTGCAGCTGCGGCACTCGGAGCGTCTCCAGCCGACCTTGTCGCTGATCTGAACACGTTTGGTCTCCTGTTCGGGAGCATGTGCATCCGCGACTTGCGGGTTTGCGCGTCCGCCATGGACGGCTCGGTGGCACATCACCGCGACAAGTCCGGTCTTGAGGCCGACGCCGTAGTCCATCTTCGCGATGGCTCCCACGGCCTTATCGAAGTTAAGCTCGGCGGCGAGTCCGCCATCGCGCAGGGGGCGCAGTCGCTCAAGACGCTTGCAGACAAGGTTGATCAGAAGCGCATGGGCGCGCCGGCGTTTCTCATGGTACTCGTTGGTTTGGGAGACTTCAGCTATTGTCGCGAGGACGGTGTGATGGTGGTGCCGGTAAGGGCCCTCGGTGTGTGGCGGCGGCAACCCGATCACGCTTGCAGAGTTTTAGGGGTCAACCATGGATGTCACCAATGGGATCAAATCTCTGGCAAAGGCGATCGCCACGATCAGGAGATTGACAGGACTGCCTATCTCCGAGATATAGAATCCAAAGAAGAGGCGCTGAAACAGTTCTATAGGTGATATGGGTTCTTATCTTGAACCCAGTTGCTTGCTATCAAGCAATGTTGCCGCCGGCCATACCGAATATTCTTCCGAGGGCCAATTTACCCCTTAGCGAAGGTTGGGGAGGGTCTGCTGCAGTTCATTGCGGCGTGATTTCGGCCGTGCATCACAACCCCTCGTCTCAGCATTTCAGATGCTTATCTCAGACGGGTTCGGGAACCCACCGGCACGCCCTTTCGGGGTGTTCCCAGACAACCTCGGAACATTCCCTAAAACGGCCGTTTTTGGAACGAGGATAGGAGCGATATGAGATTCGGATATGCGCGGGTGTCGACTGAGGGGCAGGGGCCCGATCGTCAGGTCGACGCGCTCGAGAGCGCCGGATGCGAGCGCATCTACCTCGAGAAGGCGTCCGGTGCAAACCATCTCGGAGATCACGGGGGCGACCGGTATCAGCAAGAGCACGCTGTACCGAAACCTTGCGCGCGAAGCCGACATGCCGCCGTCTGCCGAGACGGTGGACGTACAATGTGCAGATACGGACAGGAGGGAAAATGACCAGTGACGATGCTAGCATTCGAGCGAGGAAGCCCAAGCTCACCGTCGATGAGCAGATCGATCACCTGAGGTCCAAAGGTGTGACGTTCGACCTGTGCCCAGAGGAGGACGCCTGCGAGACGCTCTCCGAAAAGACGTACTACTTCAAGCTCGCGGCCTATCGCGTGCTCTTCGACAAGCGCGTCGGAGGCGAGCGTGACGGGGAGTACGTCGGGCTCGACTTCGGGCAGCTGCGCGACCTCGCGGCCATCGACCACATGCTCAGGTACACGCTGCTGCCGATGACGCTAGACATCGAGCACTTCGCCAAGGCCAAGCTCATGCGTGAGGTCACCGAGCGGGTAGGCGAGGACGGCTACTCGATCGTCGCGGACTACCTGGCGAGCCTTCCGAAGAAGAGCCTGGACATCCGCAATGGCGAGATAAGGCGCCTCGAGAACGACAGGTACAGCGGCAACCTTGTCCGCAGGTACGACGGTGCCTATCCCGCATGGGTGTTCATCGAGCTCATCTCGTTCGGCGGGCTCATCGACTTCTACCGCTTTTGCGCCCTCAGATGGGACGACAGGGGGATGCGGAAGGAGCACTACCTGCTGAAGCAGGTCAAGGCCGTCAGAAACGCCTGCGCCCACGACGGCCATCGTCAACGGCTTCGCGCCCGGGACGCCCAGCGACGTCCGGACCCCGAACGAGGTCGCCCGCGCGCTTGCGGAAATCGGACTGAACAAGCGGGCGAGGCATTCGAAAATGTCGAACTCAAGGGTCCAGCAGATAACGATGACGGCCTTCGCCTACAGGGAGCTCGTTAAAGGAACCCACAGCAGGGAGATGTGCCGTATACTGGTAGACGCCTTCATCGCCAGATCAGAAGAGCGTTCGGGCTGGTATGTCCGATCGGACTATTTCCGTTCCGCCCTGGCCTTCTTGAACAGGGTGTTTGACAGATGGATCTAGGCGGTCCATAATGTATCCAGCTAAAAAACCTTAGGGTTTTGCGGGGCGGGGTTGCGAAAGCGGTCCTGCCCTAGTTTTTTGCCCATAGCCCGCGACGGAAGGTGCTCGACACGTTGTTGTTGTCAAAATACTCCCAAATCTGAGGCTTCGTGAGTTCGTGTGGGCAGAGATCACGTCACCACCGCCCCTCCCGGCAGCGTTGGCCTCAGGTCCGAGCACCCGGGCATCACGAGGGCCATGGGGTTGTCGATGTCGTGGGACCCGTGGCCCCGCCCGGTCGCGACCCTGGCCTTGTCGCTCGCCGCTTAGGCGCGGGCGTCTGGGACCCCGAGCCCGGTCGGGCCCGGGACGCCCTCCCGCTTTCGCCCCGCCTCGCGCGACAGCCCCGCGAGCGCGGGCGTCCGGCAGCGGCTGCGCCCGCGCGAGCCGGCGAGCGCCGTCCCCTGTCCCCCCGTGAGGTCCTCGGGCCTCTCGGGCAGCGGGAGCCCGGGCCCCCTAACCGCCCTCGCGTCGCCAGCCGGTTCCAGCCCTCGCAGCGCCTGCCGCACACCGGGCGTCTCGGCGTGCGCCTCCGGGGCCTCGCCGAGACGATCGCGGGGCCTCCCTCGACCCCCGCCCCCCGGTCACTGAGCGGACCGGCCCCAGGGCCTCCTCGGGCACGCTGTCTGGCATGGCGGCGGCGCCCCCTCGGTGGCCGTTCTTCCCTTGGTCGAGAAAACAAGCCTACGCGAGTGGTGGCGCCGCCGCTAGGTTGGCGTCTTCACCGGGGCGTCAGCTTACGCAAACCCCCGAAAAGTCTCTTGAAGTGACTACATCCCGTGTAGTCACCCCCGACTACACGGTGGCTACACGCTTTTTCAGATGGAAGAGTGATGGGAATCGCAGGCCAGACGGCACGCTGACTACACGGAGATGGCCGATGTGACAATCGAGTGGGAGTAGAGCAGAGGTGGCTTGCAGGTTACAACTTTACCAGCTGACCTGCAGTTATTCATAGCTTGAGTTCATCTAAAATGGACCCGTGGACGAGATTTGACCCGCCTTGCGCCCTCAAATCGACGTCGTGGGCCTTTTTCCTCATCCCTAAACCGAGATCGAGCTACCGACCTGCGACTGCGCAGCGTTCAGTGCAGATGCCAACCACCTGTGACTATTCACTTGCGGGTACGCGATAGCATCTCCTCGAACAACATGCTTGCATTGTAGCATGATATGCTACAATGCAAGCATGAAAACGATCGAAGCCATACGAGCCATCAATGACATTGCCTCTTCCCAAAGGGGGCTCTTCACCGCTGCGCAGGCGGGGGTGCTGGGCGTCGAGCGATACACGCTCTCGAGGCTGGAGAGGTTCGGCAACATAGAGAGGCTCGCAAGGGGCGTCTACCGCATGGGCGGCTCGCCGAGCGTGCGGGAGGAAGACGTCCTCGCGGCGTGGCTGTCGATCGACCCGAGGAGGCGCCCTGGCGACATCTCGGCCGAAAGCGCGCCCGTCGCCATGGGAGCAACGGCGGCGTGGCTCTACGGGATCGGCGAGATCGGCCCTTCGCCCTACGAGTTCTGCACCCCCGAAAGAAAGCAGACCAAGCGCCCCAACCTGATCCTCAGGAAGCGTCGGCTCGACCCGAAGGACGTGGCAATCGTCTCTGGCGTCCCCGCGACGAAGCCCGGGTGCACGGTGGTCGACCTGATCGACTCTGGGGAGGATCTGAGCTTGGTTGCGAACGTGCTCGCGGACGCTCTCGGAAGGGGCCTCGTCGAAGACGAAGGCGAGCTGAGGGAGTCGGTCGACGCGAGGGGGTCCAAAGTAGGCATGCCGGCGGGGGCCAGCCTGTACGATGCGCTAGCGAAAAGGCGGGACGAATGACGTACGAGAACGGCGGCCAGTTCGACAGGGCCCTGAAGAAGGCGATACGCAACAGCGGAGGCGATCCAGGAGACGGCTATCGCCAGGCCTTGCGTGACCGCTTCCTGTGCAGGGTTTTCAGCGACCCCGATGAGCGCTTCATCCTCAAGGGCGGGAGTGGGCTGCTCGCGCGCATCCCCGACGGCCGCGCCACGCGAGACATCGACTTCGTGACGGCTTCTCGAGAATCGCCTGAGGCTGCCCTTACGGCGCTCGTCGCGCTTGCTGGCAAGGATATGGGCGACTTCCTCACGTTCAAGTTGGACAAATGGGAGGAATCCCTGGATGAGAACGGCTACTCGCGCCTGCTCAAGCTGCGATTCCAGACCTTCTTGGGTCACGAGGAGAAGGACCCCATCCTCGTCGATCTGTCGCTCGACTGCAGCATCACGCAGCCCGCGGAGCGCGTATCTCCCGCCAACAGGGTTTGCGTCGAGGGGCTCGAGTCGTGCGGTTATCTCGTCTATCCGCTTCCCGACCAGCTGGCCGACAAGCTGTGCGCCATAATGGAGATGCAGCCTGGTGGCCGGCCTTCATCGAGGATGAAGGACCTTGTCGATGTCGTCTACTACTCAACGAACGTCACCCTTCTCCTCAAGGATCTCGTCCGCTCGATCGAGTGCGAGTGCTCTAGGCGCGGCATGAGCGTGCCGAGGCGCTTCGAGGCACCTGCAGCTTGGGCTGGGAGCTTCGCCGCGTTCGCCAAAAAGAGCGGCGTTCCCGAGAAGTATGCCCCGTTCGAGGCGGCATCGTCGCTCGCCTCCGCGTTCTTCGATCCCGCCCTCAGGGGATTCTTCGGGCATGACGCCTCATGGGATCCCGAGTCGTTGCGCTGGAGGCAAGAGGGGTCGGCAGAGACGAAGGAAAGGTAGGCCGTATGGAGCGCCACGGGATGGGCTACGACGGGCCCTGCGACAACCCAGGCTGCCCCACCCCTCGCTGGGGGGAGACCCTCAAGCGCCTGAGGAAGGCCGCGAGGCTCGCCTAGGGCGACCTGGCCAAGGCCGCCGACGTGAGCCTTTTCAGCGTGCGCGCCTGCGAGCAGGGCAAGCGCTTGCCCGAGGAGATGCCGAGCGACTTCGGCATAGCGGACGCCAATGCGGCCTTCCACTACCTGCTGGAGCTGGCCCACCTCTTCGGCTTGCGCCCCGTGCGCAGCGCGGACGTGATGGTGCTGGCCTACGCTGGCTGCAAGAAACCTCCCAATAAGCCCTTCCGCGACTGGCACTTAGCCTGGGTCGAGCTGCAGGAGAACGGCGATGAGGCCGCGTATCAGAACTGGAAAGACGAATACAAAGGGGAATAATGTCTCGGATCAATCAGATAGAAGAAGTGATTATTCGCGTCGTAAATGACCGCCCATACCAAATGAGTGACCACCCAATCTCGCGTATGCGACCAGCTTGGCACTGACGCCAATCACGCCAATGCGACCGCTTCCCAGGCCTGTCCCATTCGCCATTCGGACAGCGAAGGGAAGTGACGCGGACGGCGAGGAGGATAGGGGCCAAGCCGGTCCCTGGGCTGCCGGCGAGGGGCGTGACCGGGAGGGGGATACGGTCGACCGGGCACATCTCCCAGAGGAGCACCAAGCTCGCGGGGGAGGCCGCCGACAAGGCTGGCCTGACCTGGGGAGACGTGGCGGACATGCCCGACCACGAGGCTGCGCAACCGCGCCTTCCGCGCTCTCGCCGAGCCCGACGCGGCGATACGCGAGGCCCTCGACGCGGCGCCCTTCCAGAAGAGGGGGGAAGCCAAACGGAGGTGTCCGGGGAGGCCGGGCGCGCGTTCCTGGCGCCGCTGCCGAAGGCCCCGTTCGAGGCGTGCGAGTGGGCGTGCGGCCGCAAGGTTGCCCCGAACTTCCACGTCTCGTACGAGCGCGACTACTACTCCGTCCCCTCACGTGCACGTCGGGGCCAAGGCGGACCTCAGGGCGGGCGACTCCGCCGTGGAGGTGTGGGTCGCCGGCGAGCGCGTCGCCACGCACGCCAGGCTCGGGCCGCACGAGCGGTGGCCCTGCCGCACCGACCCCGCCCACATGCCGCCCGAGTTCGTGCACGCCGAGTGGGACGACGCGAGGATCCTGCGATGGGCGAGGGAGACAGGCCCCGACACGCACGCCGTGGTGTCGCGCATCTTCGCCGACGTGCAGATAAGGGAGCAGGGCCACGACCCCGCGCTCGCGGTGCCCGACCTGCCCGAGAGGTACGGAGAGGCCTCCCTCGAGGCTGCGTGCGGCTACGCGCTCGAGAGGTCGGAGCACCCGAGGTGCCGCCTCGTCCGCTCCGCGCTCGCCAGCGGCGCCGCAGGGGACGGCGGTGGCGACGAGGGCGGCCCCGAGGGTGGCTACGTCCGCGGCGCCGGCTACTACGGGGGAGGCGGCGAGTGATGCCCGGCCCCGAGACCAAGAGGAAGCTGCGCGAGCCCGGGGTGCCCTCGATGATCGAGGCGGTGGAGACGCTCGAGTCCGACGCGTCCTTCGCGGCCCTGCCCCTCGACGACCGCCTGCGCGTGGTCGTCGACTACGCATACCAGGAGGCGGAGAACGCGCACGTTGCGAGGCTGCTGCGCAACGCCCACCTGCGGCTGTCGCAGGTGGGCGTCGCGAACATCGACTACGACGGCAGGCCGCTCGATCGCACGCCGGTCACCGAGCTCGCCACGAAGCCGAGCATCGGGAGGAACGCCTGCCTGCCCGGCACGACGAACGGAACTCCCTGGGAGACGAGGGCCTTGCGCTGCCTTGCGTCGATCTGCGCGACTATCGCGACTGGCATGCCCGCTTGTGCCGAAACCTAGGAGGCCATCCTCTTGAGCTCGGGAAGGGATGCCTCCCGCTCTGCCTCCGCCGCGATGAAGCCCACCCCGTTGCAGGAACACAGACGGTAGCTCACTGCCTTGGCCAGGAATAGCGGCAGATCGCCTGCTCCCGACCACTTCCCGTCGGTGACGAGAAGCCCCATCTCCTCTTTCGGATACGATTTGAAATCTTTCAATTCCATTTCTTTTGCATATTTCCATCGATATTGGGACTATACATCTTTACTGGGAATATGACTAGGTTCACGCTTTCGAGAAGATACCATGATGAGATTTTCCCGCAGCCGCGCAAAATACGCCCATGCGGCAGGATTGGGGGCCAGACGGCCCCGATTCTGATACATACGTATGGATCGAATCTCTTTATCCCATGAGGTGTACTCGCTTGCTGTTGTTCCTGTTGTAGTGTCTCCGGCATGTCAGCAGGCGGCACAAGGCCACCGGACTCGTGTCGTTTGCCCCGTCGGGACAGAAAGGAGGACAAACGGTGGCTCAGCCAGCCACGCGACATCGGGCGATTGTCGTACGGCGCAAGAGGAAGGCGATTGGATGGAGGAATTCGACCATGAAGACGCTGGCTAAGCTCATCGGGGCGTTCGCGAGGTTTCTCGTGCACGCCACCTTCCGCTTCATGAGATTGTTTGGGACATGACAGAACGTCCGAGAAAATTGAGCTGTCCAACTGTCCAAATATGTTGTACACTTGGACAGTAAATTTGGACAGTGTAGTCGCGAACCACACCTCATGCCGGCAGGCACATGTTCGGAACGACTCGGGAGACTCATAGTGATAACGGACGAAGAGTTGGCGAAAGCCATCAAGAGCTTGCGTATCTCCGAGACGGACTCTCAGGACATAGAGGTGAAGGCCTCGGTGGGCAAGCTCCCCGCATCTATCGTGGAGTCTGTCTCGGCATTCGCAAACGCCTCCGGCGGCGTGGTGGTACTCGGGCTTTCCGAAAGCGAGGGGTTCGCCCCCGTGGCCGGCTTCGATGCGTCCAGAATCTCCGACGCGCTCGCCGGGGTGTGCGCGGACAGGCTTACTCCCCCGGTCCGCGCGGACGTCAGGATCGCGGTCTCCGAGGGCATGCCCGTGGTCGTCGCCGACATACCGGAGTTCCCGCCATCCTCCAAGCCGTGCTATGTGACCGATCGGGGCATGTACAAGGGGTCGTTCATACGGACTGGCGACGGCGACAGGCACCTCACGCAGTACGAGATCGACCGGCTCGTCGAGGAGCGGACCCAACCGCACCACGATGCCGAGGTCATTGAGGAGGCGTCCGTTGACGACCTCGACGCCGACCTGCTCGCTGGGATCCTCTCAAGGCAGCGGGCACTTCACCCGCGCGTGTTCGCGGGCCTCTCCGACAAGGACGCCATGGCGGATCTCCGCATCGTCGGGACCGGTAAGGACGGTGCGACGCATCCTACGCTCGCCGGCCTCCTCGCGCTCGGGAGGTACCCGCAGAAGCACTTCCCCAGGCTCAACGTGACCTTCGCGTGCTACCCAGGCGAGAAGAAGGCCGGCAAGCTCGGAGTGAAGTACGTCGACTCGGAGAGCATGGCAGGCCCCATCCCCGCCGTGCTCCTGGACACAGTCGCCGCCGTGCGCCGCAACATGCGCGTGGGCGGGGTTCTCGATGGGGCCCTGCGCCGCGACGTCCCCGACTACCCGGAGGCCGCAGTGAGGGAGGCCGTGTGCAACGCGCTCATGCATCGCGACTACTCGCCGCTTGGGCGTGGCAGTCAAGTCCAGGTGAACATGTACGCGGACCGCCTCGAGGTGCTCAACCCGGGTGGACTCTACGGCGCCGTCACGGTCGACCTGCTCGGCGAGCCCGGCGCTTCCTCGACGCGCAACCAGCATCTCGCACTGCTGCTCGAGACGACGCCCTATGGGGAGGGCGGCTACGTGGCCGAGAACCGGGGTACCGGGTTCCAGCTGATGGAGGCCGAGCTTGCCGCTGCCGGCATGGCGTCGCCGAGGGCGGTAGACAGGCCATCTCTGTTCTCCCTCACGTTCGAACGTGGCGGGGTATACGAAGCGGATGCGAACTCTCGCGAGGAACACGGTCATACCCCGGAGGGCGACCCCGTCGCCGAGTGCATCGCCAGGCTCGGGACCGCTCGCACGGTTGACATAGTGCGCGAGACCGGGATGCCCCGCAGCACCGTCTCGTACCGACTGAAGAGGCTCCTCGGCCAAGGGCTCGTCGAGATCACCATCGAGGGCGAGGCCAGGCACAGCCCGGCACGGGCGTACCGGATAGCGAGATAGCCCTTCGGACGCTCGGCCTTCCCGCAGGCGCTCGGTTTCGGGAAGACGTTTCGCCGGCTCAGCTTGCTGCGTCTAGTCCGCGCTCTCGATTTCCGGAGGTCTTCCGGCATCAACTGCCCAAGAAGACTCCCGGTCTGTGAGCGGCGCGCCTGTGCGGTTGGGTTTCCACGTGTTCCGACGGACGCCGGTTTTGTCGTGGCAGAGATGTGCCGCATTCATGCCGCTTTCGATATGGGCCGGGTCAACTCATGGCTGGATGTTGCCCGAGAGCGCTCTTCTGCCTTGGGTTTTACGGCAAGATCAGTCGCGCGCCCCCTCGGCGCCGGGGCGTCCGCACCCTCGGTCGTGGTCGGCGACGACTGTCACGTGCCTGTGGCCATGTCGTGCTCGAGGAAGGCATGGCCGTTCGAGCTGTAGGCGAAGTTGACGTCGAGGATCATCGCGTAGTCGATTGCCTGCCGCATGCCGTGGCCGACGATCTTCTGGTAGTTCTTCGTCTCGATCATGGCAAGTGGCTGGTTCACATGTGGCTAGCAGAGCTGGTAGCCGGTCTTGTTGCCCTTGTTGACGCGCTTGCCGCCGCCGTCGATGGTGATCTTGCCGTTGGTGAAGAAGTAATTCTCGCAGGAGATATGCTCCAGGTCTCAGCCTGCCTTCTGGAGAGCCAGCGTGATGTAGCGAAGTTTGGTGGTTTCCTCTGTCAAAGCGGCCATGCTAGAGCACCTTCTTCGAGAGCTCATCCATCATGCACGCGCGCATGAATGCGGAGAAGCTCATGCCGCGCAGCTCCGCGGCTTCCTTCGCGCTCTCTCGGAGGTTCTCGGGGATGCGGAAGGTGACCGCCACCTGCTTTCCCCCTGTGAGGTAACTGCGGATGTCGGTCTCGTCCGCATTACTCTTCACGAGCTCGCTGTACGACATGGTCCTGCCCCGTTCCTTTGCAGTTTGCAATATATTTGCTTGCTGCAAATTATATACTGTCGCAAACGGTGAATCGGCATCTTCGTGTTTAAAGACGAGGAGCATCTATGAGCTTCAAGCAGCTGGAAACGCTTCATCCTGTGCTCGCTCGGATAGACGAGCTCCAGGAAAGGGTCGACGAGGCGAAGGCGGCGCAGCCCGATGCATACGATCGCATCATGGAGTCGTGGGCAATCGAGTCCACCTACAACTCGAACAATATCGAGGGCAGCACGCTGTCTCTTAGCGACACGGCGCTGCTCTACGGCGGCGTTCAGGTGGACGGCCTGGAAGACGACATCAGGCAGGCTGAGGGCGGGTTCGCCGCGCTCAGGTTCCTGCGCTCCGTGGTGCCCGGGTGCGCACCGCTTTCAGAAGCGCTCATCAAGCGCGCCCACGAGCTCGTGTTCGCCGAGGCTAAGGACCTGGCGACGAGGGGCGTGTACCGCAAGGTCGAGGTCGAGATTACCGGGACCAGCTTCCAGCCGGCGCCGAGCACATACGTGCCCGAGCGGATGGCAGACCTGGTCGAGATGTGCGCGAACACGAATCGGCATCCGGCCATCGTCGCGGCGCTGTTCCATCTTGAGTTCGAGAGCATCCACCCGTTCGTGAACGCCAACGGGCGCACGGGCAGGCTCATAAGCAACTACCTACTCATGTCCTCGGGCTTCGAGCCTGTGAACATACAGGCGGAATCAAGGGCGCGCTACATCGCCGCCATACGTGCCTTCCAGGAGGGCGATGACCCATACCCGTTCGCCGCGTTCTTCTGCGTCAACCTCGTGGAGCGGCAGGAGAAGGTGCTCTCGCTCCTCGTCGCGGGCGCTGCGGACGCCGATGCGCAAGCGCATTCGGAGATCGGGGTTTTCCTTCGTGACTCGGCTGATTCGAGCAATGAAATGCCCGGTGGAACCCCCAGCAGTTCCGATAACCATGCTAAGAGTTCCGATAATGGCGGAAAGAGTTCCGATAACCTTTCCGCGTCGGAACGGAAGGCGCTCTCGCACATGGAGGGAATGGAATCCGTCAGGAGCTCCGAAGTGGCTGACTTGCTTGGGATGTCGCAGCGCGGTGCGCAGAAGCTGCTCAATCGCCTCGTCGACAAGGGACTCGCCTCCTCCTTCGGGACGAACAGGAACAGAAGATATTCGGTCGAGAAGGAGCATCGATGATGGCGCGGGCAAACCCCTCTTGCATGCCGTCCGTTAGCGACTAGGCGAGGTCGGGGGCGCCGGCCCCGGCGACGTTGGGGACTGCGGGTACGCTAGCCCGCGTCCGACGTCAGCCTCTCTGGCGCGGTCCTGCCCAAGAGACGGCCCGAGACCTTCTCCGACCATCCTGTCTTTGGGTCGTACTGCCACGACCTCTCGCAGGGGCACCGCCTGCCCCCATAGACGCTTTATCTCGGTGCCCTTGGGTCCGTCGAGATCCCCCGCCCGACCCCCTGCCATTCCTGCCTCCACATGCCAGCCTAATGGATAAGCACGAATGTTACGCTAAGAGGGTCCAGCCGCCGAGTCGAGCGGGACTACTCAACAGGCGTTATTATATAGACTTATCCGCTTGCAAGAAGAGGGTGCTGAGATGAGCGTTTATATTGGCATAGAGAACTCTCTCATTAGTTCTATTAAGGATACCTTAGATGACAGAAGTGGACATGGCCTGGATCATGTTTTGCGCGTGAGAACGCTAGCGCTATTGTTCGCAGGTAGCGAGGGAGCTGATCCAGATATCGTTGAGCTCGCGAGCCTTCTGCATGATGTTGATGACTACAAACTTGTGGGCACCAATAAATCTCAAGAACTCAATAATGCAAAACGATTTCTCGAAAATGCTGGCATAGGGAGCAAGGCGTGCGAAACGATCTTGCAGATCATAAGAACCATTGGATTTAGCAAACGTCTTGAAGGAGTCCGTCCAAGCACTATTGAAGGAATGGTCGTCAGCGATGCTGATATGTGCGATGCTATTGGCGCCGAAGGCATTCTGAGAGTTCATAAATATGGGATATCCAGGCAAATCCCTTTCTTCAATAAATTGCTAGTGCCTGAAGTGAACAACCTCTCTGCAGATGGATATCGGAATAATCCAAGCAAGCACAGTGTCCAACACTTCTTCGACAAATTGTTGAGAGTTCCATCAATGATGTTAACCGAGACGGGGAGAGCTGAGGCTAAAAGGCGACAAACCATAATGATTGACTTCCTTAAGGAGTTATTCCGTGAAGAGTCCTCTAAAGATTGGAGTGAATTTCTAGCTTCCTATCTCAAGAATGATCCTAAGGTGCTGCCAAATGTAGTGCTATGACCTGAGCTCTAGTATAATATTCATAAAATAATTGAACTGTAAGTGTGGTATAGCTCCGTTGACGAAGGGCGAGGGCGGGAGGCACGGTTTGGCAGGATTGAAGACGACGGTGCTGCTGAGCACAAAGGACAGGGAGAGGATCGAGCGGCTGGTCCGTATACGTACGGCCCATGCCGTCACCAGCACTGATTTTGGAGGCGGTCCATGAGCTGGTGCGGCACGGGTTCGCGGACCTAGGACTTGCTCGCATCTGGTGCGGCTACTTTGACGGGAACATAGGATCGAAGAGGGTCCAGGAGAAGTGCGGCTTTCGCTACCGCCACACGGCAAAGGACGTGCCCTGCGTCATCGAGGGGCTGCTGAGAGACGAGCACGTTTCCTGCCTGGGGGGATGGGAGGGTTGGCGTTGGGCGAATCCAGCCTCCCAGTGGGGTCGGCGGCATCGCATGGCTGGCGCAGCACACCTGTCCCGCAATCGCCTGCCTCGGACTTGTCGTGACCAAGCGTCCCGCGTATCTCCGACACACCCGGCGGCAAATGTGGGCTGAGTATAAGGAGGCTACCGCTCGACTACTCGACCACGGGTTAACACCCTTGACCATAGGCCAGACAGTCGGGTGCCATGGCGTCAAAGGGCTCGTTCAGTATCTAAGGAAGACTGCCCCCTTCTCAATCGAGGATAGGATGCAGAGTGCTATCCATAAGGGCACTCCGCATGGATATACGTACCCTTCAAGCTCAGCATATCAAGAAAGGCCGCGTCCACAAGATCGTTCGCGAGGAGAAGGCCCCTCATCCTCGATCTCACGGGCAGCTGTCATCACTTTAGCTATCCTGTTCGACACGCAGTAGCAAGACGGCAAGCGCACACATGCCGTTTATCGCTGCCATGGCGCAGGCGATTGTGCCTGTCGTGCCTGCAGCTAGCCCCGTACCCATCCCAAAGCCGATCATGGAGCAAAGGTGAGCCGGAAGCCAAAGGCCAGAGTCCCTCCGGGCGCGGAAGAGGGAGATAAGGAACAAAACAGCCCCCATGAGCATGCAGCCAACAAAGAGCAGCCTGGCGGCGTTTGGGGTGCTCTCGGTAAAGATGACGTCTATGCAGAGTATCCCCGCTGCGTAGAAGACGCCGAGCAGAAGGCATGTGGTCGCAGCTGCACGTTGATGGCGCAGATAAAAATTCAGGTAAAGATTCAACATGATGTCCTCCTCGAGCAGATGCAATGGGGGCGAGGCTATTGCGCATGGGGCCGAAGGCACCGAGACACGTTTTCTTTGTGAGACCGCTTTTGCCATGTCCTTTCCAACCACCTTTCGACCAGTAGCTCTAGAAGGACCGTGGTCCGTCGCTGAGCCGACTCTCGAGCTTCGGGGGCGACCGAGTGTCTCACAGGCGACCGGGTGGCGACCGGGCCGACCGCTGGCTGGTTTGGGGATCGTGCCCTACTCGCCCCCCTCGCCTACTCGTCCCTTGATGCGCTGCTCCGCGCGAGAGTAGAGCGCGCTGATGGCAAAGCAGATGGCACCACCGATGACGAACGAGACCACGCGGGCGACAGGCGAGAGAAACGCCGCGTCCACCAGCACGAGCCTGAAGACGCAGACGATAACGATCGTCAGACCGTACAGGCGTAGCGCCCTCAGGAGTGCCTTGAAACCGACGATGATGCAGATGAGAGCCGTCATCATGACGACGATTCCGGCAGCGAAGGGAATGTCCATCTGTGCAGTCGAGCATTGGGTGAGCGCTAGCCCGAGCAGCGAGAACACTATACCCTCCGCTACTTGCAGCGCCTCCGTCGGTCGGGGCCTCTCGGACAAGAAGTCCCATAGGCGCAAGCCGACGAGCGCCATCAGGATGATCAGGGACGGGACGTAGGCATAGGTATCCGGTGAGTTCGGTCGGCCAGGCAACAAGCCCGCGGCATCTCCCGTGAGAGCCCACAGGCTAACCAAAGCGGAGACAGCCAGTTCGTTGACTGCCGCCCCCATCCAAAACGTGCCGGATGCCACCCTTCGTCTCCACGCCTGAAGCGCATATACGCCGACAAGCAGTACGGCAAGAATCCCCGCGACGATTTCTTGGGCATGCTGGTAACCTGCCGCGTTCACGATGATGTGTATCGAGAGCTCGGCCACCGCCAGGCAGGTGAGCATGCGGGGACGGAGCCTGGGAGCCTCAACATCTCCACCAAGGGCCTCGGCAACCCTCGAGCGAATGCGCCACGAGAGGTATGCCAATGCCGTGAGCATCACGACATAGGTAAACGCGGTGCCCACGCCTGCTCGCTCAACCAGTTCACCGTACCCGGAGGTCAGCATCAGCAGGGCGTCCAGGCCCAAGGTGACATCGCCGATCGACGCATACACCGAATCGTGCATCGCATACGCAAGCACATAGAAGTATATGGCGACGAGAACCACATAGGAGAGATTGGGCTGGGGCAAAAGCGATAGATGCGTCGAGAGATATCGCAGCAACAGAAGAAACGCCGCCATGCCCCCCAAGAGGCAGAGGGACAGCTTGCCGAGTTCCGCATCCACCAGGCGCTTGCGCATCAGCCAGAGGATCAGCGCGACTCCTGCCGCTAGGCAGGCGATACCGATGAGCGTCGAGTGTGCCTCGGCGAGCATCACCGCGCGTGCCGCATCGTTCCCAGGGGGCACCGTGCCCGCCGAGAGGCCGCTGGCTTGGAGGATCAGCTGGCGTGCGACGGCGCATACGTCTACGAGAAGCACGCCAAACCAGGCAAGCTTGCCCATCGCGTACAGCGTCGTTGTCACGTCCCGCTCCTCTTCCTCCTTCCCAGAGAGCGCCAGCAGTAGAGAGAGGACGCTTGCGCCTGCGAACTGCAGGAAGAAGGCCACGGCGATTGGGGTGGACAGGGACGTGTCACGGGACCCCATGCCTCCCACCCCAAAGTAGTCGCGCATGAACAGGCTGGCGATCAGGGTGAGCACGAGCGAGACCAAGAGCCCGTACCGGTACGTCCGCCTCAGGCACAGGACGCTACCCGCCACGACGAGGGTGCAGGACAGCGTCTGGTACGTGATAACAAGGGGCAGGCGTGTCTCGCTGAAGCCGAAGGAGTAGGAAAAGCAGACCGAGATTACCATCCCCATATGGACCAGCACGGAGAGCGCAGTGGACTCGAACCTCCTCACGAGCACCATACAGGCTGCCATCCAGGCGAGCATCAGGCCGAAGGCGGGTACTTCGCTAAGGTAGCGAAAGTATACGTGGGTCATGAGCACAGAAATGAATATTGCGCCCATGCCCGCCCCCAGAAGGGATATCGAGAAGGCGCTCACGCGGTGTCGCGCCGCCGCCAGCCCCGCAGACGCCAAGACGAGGCTGAGAAGCCACATGAGCGCGCAGCGGACCTCGTTGCCAAGGGTGGGGATCACGAGGATGCCGAGGAAGACGAGACCGAGAAAGACGAGGAGGACGGCAGCGAGGCCTATGACGTTTCTGCCAAACGTTCCCTCGAGCGAATCGGACCTCTCGGCGAGGTCCCTGTCCTCGGGCATTGCGGCGAAGGTAGCCGGAGCAGCCGACATCATGCCAGGGGGTACCGGAGGTTGCCCGGAAGAGGAGATAGGTACAGGTGGGCGCCCGGGTACCGGCGGGCGCTCGGGCGCAGGCGAGAGAGGCGTCGAGGCGCCTGACTCGTAGGGCCAGGATGCTGGTGCGACGGGCGCGTTTGCGTTGGGCCAAGGGCTCGAGACACCGTGCTCGTAGGGCCAAGGACTCGGGGCATCGGACTCGTTGGCGTAGGGCCATGCCGCTGGGATGGGCGGGCCTTGTTCGCTGCCGCCATGTTGTGGGGGTGCGGCCGCCGACTCCCTCTGGTCGCCGCGCGCCCTCATCTCCTCCACCTCAACTCGGCTGTTGAGATTTCGTACCCAGTCCTTGAGGGCGTCGATCTCGCGACGGCACATACGCAGCTCGGACACGCAATATGCCGCTAGGACCAGCATGACAAGAACAAAGCACTCCGTGAGGAATTGCATGAGGACCATCTCCGAGCTGTGGGCTATTCGCTCCTGTCCACATCGCCTTTACGTATTCTCGAATATAGCACATGGGGCTGAGACGAACGCTGTGGTGGCACAGAGCCGCTGTGACTAATCTCATGTCGCTGTCCCGGCATGCTGGGTGCCTCATCCTCTGCTGTGACGTTACCTATCACCTGTGATCCGCTTATCCCACAGGGCCTTGGCGCGGTCCGCGCTGCCACCTACCCCTGAACGTATCGCACGACATGTTCACCGCTGAGTGGCAGTAAGTCTGACTTTCCGGCGCTTCCTTAGCCCGCTGGACACAGACCCGAGCCGTCGCCTGCCCCGAGGGCCTGCGCCCGGCTGCGAAGACCCATGGGCCGCCGCCCGCGCGTGGCGGCCGTCTCCGGCGCCATGCGGCATGAGGCTCTCACCTACGGGCGTGCGGCGGCCGCCAGGCCTGCGGGGGACGGCGTTGGTGCTGCGGAGGAGGGAACGCACGTACGAATCCATGGAGGGGCGTAGCCTGACCCGACGCCTCACGGAGAGGCGCAGTCTGCGGCTCCCACGTCGCGCAGAATGCGCTTTTCCGTCACGTCGCCGCTCGGGAGGCGTGGGGCGCAACCCCCCGCCAGCCTGCGGGGCACTATGGAGAGTGGCCCAACTGGGCAAACGTGCTCGAGCAACCCCCCGCCAGGCTGGCGGGGGGGTGCGCTAGGGCCCGCAAGCCTC
>ERZ773099.791-NODE-791-length-24844-cov-11.993142_pt1 | contig 24844 bp, 18 predicted proteins | sample MGYA00511120_ERZ773099 | MGnify/ENA primary metagenome ERZ773099 (study PRJEB29015, sample SAMEA2738012) | human oral metagenome | biome: human oral; feature: human-associated habitat; material: dental | place: China | collected 2104 ... | reverse complement strand
GAACGCCGCGTCCATCGCGGGCCTGTTCCTGACCACCGAGGCCGTCGTGGCCGACAAGCCCGAGCCCCCGGCCGCCCCGGCCGGTGGTGGCGGCGACGACATGGGCGGCATGTACTGAGCCGACCAGTCGCCCAGGCGGCTCCGGCGAGCCCGGGTAGCCCCTCCGGGGCCGCAGGCGTGAGCCGGGCCACCGGAGTCAGGTAGAGCGGCGGGCCCTCGCCCTCCCCACAGGGGGCGGGCGGCCCGCCGTCGCCCTGCGGGCCTGGTCCCGGCGGCGGCCGCCTGGGAGCTAGCGGGCGCGGGGCCCGTGACCTGGCGTGTACCCCGGCAGCACACCACCGGGCTAGGCCTGCCCGGGAGCTAGGCCCGGCCGGGCCCTTAGGCGGGGTGCGGGCCCGCCCGGCCGGGCCCCTGGGCGGGGTGGAGCCCGGCCGCCCGGGACCTGCCCCTTGTCCCGGGCTACGCCAGGCCGAAGCGCGAGGTGTTGGAGGTCTCGGCGTCGTCATAGGACAGGGCGGCCTTGTCCAGGGCCTGGGAGATGGCGTCGAGGGAGGACTGGACCTGGATCTGGGTCAGGTGCCAGTTGGCGGCGCAGGAGGCCATGGAGGCGGAGGCGCCGCCGGTCCAGGAGGCCTGGAGGGTGGCGATGTCGGCGTTCATGGCGTCCACCTCCGTCTGGATGGTGGAGATACGGGTCCTGGTGCGGGTCGCGGTGTCCGTGACGGCCTGGGTGTCGACTGCGAAGACAGGCATGGGCGGGAGCCTTTCCGTGCGGGGGGCGGACGCCCCACTGGCTGGGACCGCCGTGGTCGGCGGCTCCAACCACGGTAGGCAGGGAACCGACCGGGGTGTACCTGCACCCTCTAAACCTGTGGAGAACTTGTCAGATGTCCGTGCCTGTGTGCTGAGCGACCCGGCCCTACAGGCGGCTGGCGCCGTCCTGGACGACAGGCGCGGTGACGGGGGACATCTCCCCGGTCCGCGCCTCGCGCTCCACCCTGGCCCGCTGTCGGCGCTCCTCGACCTGCTGGGCCAGGCGGGCCCGTGCCGCCTCGGCCATGGAGCGGCGGTCCTGGCCCGCCTCCGCCGCCTGGGCGGGAGAGGACGCGGAGGCGGTGCGCCGCCCGCCCAGCAGCCGGTCGATGTCTGCCGCGCAGGACTCCATGGTGGTGGCGTGGTCATCGTGCTGGAGCCGGTTGTACGCCCTCCTGGCCTCGGGGCGGCGTCGCGGGGCCTCCGCGACGGCTGAGGGGGCCCGACCGCCCGGGGGCGGGACGACGGGGATGCCGCCGCTCAGGGTCGTGGCACTGGCTGCGGAGACGGGGGAGAGGGGGGAGACGGGGGAGAAGGCAGAGAAAGTGGTTGCGGGGGCGTAGGAGGCCGACGGCGTCGTGCTCACGGGCGAGGCGACCTCAGTGGTGCCGGGGACCTGGTTCCACACCCGGGTGGCCACCTTGGAGGCCTCCTCGATGGAGGCACCTGAGCGCAGCGCCTCCAGCTTGGCCGCGAGCATACGTCGCTCGCCCGCGAGGTTCTCGCGGGCGGCCTCCTCCCAGCGCGCCCCCAGAGGGGAGGAGAAGAGCCGGTCGCGGCTGAGCAGGCGGCTGACGATCTCCAGGCGGGCCTCCAGGTAGTCCTGGATGGGGACGTGCCTGTACTCCTCGCGCACCGCGATCCGGTACTTCTTGTACAGCTGGGGCTCCACGGCCAGGGTGCCCAGGTCGGCGTCGTTGAGCGCCATCGCGTCAATGTCGTTGGCGGGCAGGTTGTGCCGCTTGAGATTGAGGATGAGGGCGCAGACCCGGTCGACCGTGGCGGGGGGCAGGCCGAGCTCCTGGAGGTCACGGGCGGCGTAGGCGGCGGAGGCCACCTCGTCCTCCCCGCCGTTGCGCTTGTAGGTCTCCTCCCGGGTGGAGGAGAAGACGTAGCCGTGGTACCAGGCGGCCACACGCATGACGTCCGGGTTGTGGGTCTCGTCAGCGAGCTCGTCCACCCGGGCCAGCATGTCGATGACGTGCTTGAGGTTGTGGAAGCGACGGTCGGGAGTGCTCCACTCCTCGATGAGGCGCTCACCAGCAGCGCGAACGTCCTCCTGGGGCGCGGTGGCGCCCAGGGCCTTGACGCTGCGGATATAGGCGGGCAGCAGCCACTGCGGTGCGTCGATGACGCCCATGACAAAGCCTCCGCGTCAGAAGGGATGAAACGAACGTCATCGTAGGCCGCGTCGGGGGCAAAGTCGATCACACCCGGGGCGCCTCAACCCACGGTGTGAGGAAAGCCCCTGGTCACAATATAAATATCGGTTAGGTCACGGCGAGTCGCCGCGTGTCACGTTGAGGTCGCGACAGCCCGCCCCGAGCGTGCTGCTCCGGGGGTGCCCGCGGCGCCCGGGCGTCCCGTCAGGGCCCTGGTCGACGCCAGCGGTCCGGGCCCTGACCGCCTTAGCCCTCGGCCAGGGGCAGCTCCAGGTGGACCGTCGCCCCGCCCCCGGGGGTCTGGTCCATCCGCACGAACCCTCCGTGCCGCTCGACGATCGCCGCCACAATGGCCAGGCCCAGCCCCGACCCCCCGGTCTCACGGTTGCGGGAGGTGTCCGCACGGTAGAAGCGCTGGAATATCTTCGCGGCCTCCGCCGGGGGCACACCGGGACCGTGGTCGCGGACCTCGACGACGGCGTAGCCCTTCATGAGCGCCGCGGTCGCCGCGGAGGCCCCCGCGGCCCGGGCGGCCCCGGTGGCGACGCCGTTACCGGGGGTCCTCACGCCGCCGGTCCCGTTGCCGGGTGCCCCGGCGTCCCGGGCCCCGCCGGTGCGACCGACCTGGCCGTTACCCCGGTGCGCCCCCGCCCCGGGTGCCTGGACTCCGGGGGTGAGATCCTGGCCGGTGGGGGCGTGGGTGACGGTCCCCACGGCGATCTCCACCGACGACCCGGCCGGGGTATGACGCACCACGTTGCCCAGGAGGTTGGTGACGACCTGGGCCAGGCGGTCCCGGTCCCCGGTGACCACCACGGGGACGGGGTCGGCGTCGGGGTCGGTCAGGGAGACCAGGGAGCAGTCCCGGTCGGGGGCCAGGACCATCATGTCGGTCAGGGCCCCGGCGCACACCGTGGTCAGGTCCACCGGTGCCATGGTCATCTCGCGGCCCTCGTCCATGCGGGCGAGCTGGAGGAGGTCGTCCACCAGGCGCCCCATGCGGTTGGCCTCGGACTCAATGCGCCCCATGACCTCCCTGGTCCGCTCGGCGGGCACCCCGCCCATGCGGTAGAGCTCGCCGTAGCCGCGGATGGCCGCCAGGGGGGTGCGCAGCTCGTGGGAGGCGTCCGAGACGAAGCGGGTCATGCGCTCCTGGGCCACGACCTGCACGGAGAAGGCACGCTCGTTCTGGGCCAGCATGGTGTTCAGGGCCCGCTGGAGGCTGCCGACCTCGGTGGTGGTGGGCTCGGTGGCGGGCACGCGGGCGGACAGGTCGCCGCTGGCGATGCGCCCGGCCACGCCCTCGATCTGACGCAGGGACCGCAGGGAGCGGTTGACCAGGTAGGCGGCGGCCAGGGCGCCGGTGAGGATGACGGCGACGTCGGTCAGCAGCACGATCGCCCGGACCTGCTCCACCGTCTCCATCATGTTGCTCAGGGGCAGGCCGATGGCGATGACGCCCACCACCTCGTTGTCGCTGCTGGTAATGAGCATGGTAATGACCCGCCAGGTGCGTTTGGGCAGGTTGGAGTCCACCGTGCGGATAATGGCCTCGCCGTCGGCGGTGGTGGCGTTCTCCAGGGACAGGCCCGTCACCCGGGGGACGCCGAAGGTCTCCGCGGTCTCGGGGTTAATGGTCTGCCCGCTCTCGCCGTTGAGGTAGAGAGCCTCCACGTAGTAGGTGGTGGGCATGGAGTTGGAGGAGCCGGCGCGGATCTGGGCCAGCCCCTGGGTGCCGATGGTCTTGGCGGTGGCCTGGAGCTGCTCGTCGACCTGGTTCAGCAGGTGGGAGTGGAGCAGGGAGGTGACGGCCAGGGAGGACACCAGCAGGGCCACCGTCAGCAGGCCCGTGGTCATGAGGGTCAGGCGCGCCCGCAGGGGCTGGGCGTGCCAGACACGTCGTGCGGCCGTGACCGGGTGAAAACGCCCCCGACGGCGTGGCCGGTGGTTCACTGAGCGTGTTGAGGGACGGCGGGAGCCGGGCCCGCCGCTGGCGCCGGGGGCGGCCGTCCGGACCCGGGCCGGGCGGGCGGGGCCGCCGCGCCGGGTCTGGGTCCGCGGGCTGACCATCACGAGCCCTTGGGCTCACGGAGCATGTAGCCCACGCCGCGTCTGGTCTGGATGAGGGGGGTGACGGGCTTGCCGTCGCGCCCCTCGATCTGGTCCACCTTGCGACGCAGGTAGGAGATGTAGGACTCCACGATGGCGGCGTCGCCGTTCCAGTCGTACTCCCAGACGTGGTCCAGGATCTGGGCCTTGGAGACCACGCGCCCGGCGTTGAGCATGAGGTAGCGCAGGAGCTTGAACTCGGTGGGGGACAGGTCCACCTCCACGCCCGCCCGGTGCACCTCGTGGGCGTCCTCGTCCAGGATGAGGTCCGCCACCTTCAGGATGCCGTCGTCCTCCCCCTCCACGGCGCGGGTGCGGCGCAGGATGGCGCGGATCCGGGCGACGACCTCCTCCAGGCCGAAGGGCTTGGTGACGTAGTCGTCCCCGCCCACGGTCAGGCCCTGGACCTTGTCCGCCATGTCGTCGCGGGCGGTCAGGAAGAGGATGGGGGTGGTGACGTCGCGCTCGCGCAGGCGACGGGCCACCGTGAAGCCGTCCATGTCCGGGAGCATGACGTCCAGGACAATGAGGTCCGGCTCAGCGCCCTCGGCCTGCGCGGCCTTGAGGGCGCCGTTGCCGTCAGCGGCGGTGACCACCTCGAATCCGGCGAAGCGCAGGGAGGAGGCGAGGAGGTCACGGATGTTCGGCTCGTCGTCCACGACGAGGAGCCGGGCCTCGGGAGCAGGGGTGGCAGCGTCCATGCCCGGCATCTTCCCGAGTTATGCTGTGTGTTACCTGAATGTACGCTGGAGTGGCGACGGCGGTGTTCGCCCTTGGGGGAAGCCGGGCGACGTCGCCCGGCGGCCTGGCGGCAGGGGTGTGAGCAGGACGAGTCCTGGTCTCGGGCGTCTGTGCGCGGGCACGCCGGTGCCGCCCTGGGGGCCGCCCGGTGGGCCGTGCCGGGCCGCCCGGGAGCCGCCCGTGCGGGGCCGTTCGCATTGACGGCCCGCGTGGCCCCACCCTGGTGCGTCGGTACGTGGGGCCGACGCACCAGGACCTTTCAGATAAAGGCCAGGGGGTCGTACTCCTCCAGCGGGATAATGCGCACCCGCGGCAGCGGGATGGTAAAGGCGTGGACCTTGGTCTCCAGGTCGTAGATGGTCAGGCCCTTGGACTCCAGGGCGGCCAGCTGGGCGTTGAGGAACTCGCGGAAGGCCAGGACCCCCACGCTGGAGCCAGCGGCGAGGAGGCGCTCCACCTGGGGGATGTAGTCCCCGTCGTGGCTGCCCAGGAGCACGAGGGCCTGCTCGCCCTCCTCCGCCCGCTGGGCCAGGGCGTCCAGCGTGCGCTGGATACCGATGTCGACGACCTTCTCGTCGTGGCTGCCGCTGCCCGCCAGGGGGATCGGCCGGTAGTCCATGGCCAGGAGGGCCTGGACGAACCCCATGGGCATGTGTCCGCTCGTGGCGTTAAGGAAGAAAAGTGCGCGCGTGTCGTCACCCTCGCCACCAGCGGCGGAGTCCGACAGGTTGTCGCAGAAGCTGAGCACGCGGTCCCAGCGGGGGCGCTCCTCGGGCTCAGGTCGGCGGCCCAGGACGCTCATGCCCAGGGTCGCATCAATGTTCTCGCCGTCGACGAGAAGGTAGGTGGCGGTATTCATAGGACCATGTTACGGGAGGATCACATGTGCCTCTGACGCGGTGTCAGGCTGGCGTGCGGTGTCCGCCGGGAGCGGGCGCTACGCACCAGGACCCGTGCCAGGGCCCGGCCGAAGGCCTGGACGGCGGGATCCACCGCCTCGGCCTGCTCACGGGCCAGGCGGCCGGTGGCGACGGCCTCCCGGAGCGACTCGGGGTCCGGGGCCTGGGCGGGGGCGTCCGGCCAGGCGGGGGCGACACCGGTCAGGTCCGCGGCCTGCTCACGGGCCAGGTGCGGGGGCAGGCCGCGCTCGGTCAGGGCGTCACGGGTGCGCCAGTACCCCACCCGGACGGGGTCGGACTCGGGGTGGTGCTGGAAGGCCAGGAGGCGGCCCGCCCGCCAGGTGTGCACCGGGGAGCGCTCGGAGGAGGCCAGGAGGACGGCCTGCTCGGGCAGGCGGGTGACGGCGTCGCCGTGGGAGACGATAACGGGCAGTGTGCCGTCCCGGCCGCTCGGGCCCGCGGCGCGCAGGCCCTCGGTGACCATCTCGGCGAACAGCGCGTCCTGCCTCCCGGCCCGGGTGACCTGCAGGTCCACGACGCCGGTCTCCGCGTGGTCAGGTGCGGGCACGGTGGTGGTGCCGCCTAGGGCCTCGGCGGCGATCTGGGCCCCCAGGCAGATGGCCACGGCGGGGACGCGCTCGGTGACGACCTGGGCCAGGAGCCCACGCAGCGGCACGATCCAGGGGTGGTCGTCCTCGCTGTGGGCGCTCATGGCGCCCCCCAGGACCACCAGGGCGCCGTCGATCTCCTCCAGGGCGGGGACGGGGTCGCCCGCACCGGGGCGGACCATGCGGATGGTGGCGCCCTCGGCGAGCAGCCACTGCCTCAGGCGCCCGAGCGGCGCCAGGGCCTCGGGCTCAATGACGGTAATGACCGGTGCGCCGGGGACGGCACCCGGCGTGGGTGCGTCGGCCGCGGGCGCCCCGGCGTCGGGGGCCGGTATCGCGTCCTGCGGGGGTGTGTCGGGGTAGGTCATGGGGCCAATTGGAGAGGCAGGTGCGCAGGGCGCGCAAGTTGTAGGCACCAGCAGGCCGGGCCCGGGGGCGTGGCCCCGCCGTGCTGTGGGGCCAGCCGGTGCCGCGCCCTGCCTCGGTGCCCTGAGCCCACGACGGCAGGACGGGCCCGGGTCAGGCGACGCGGTGGGTGGTGTCGCGTACCCGGTCCCCGCGGGTCCCAGCCCGGATCGTGTGGCGACGCGCACGAAAAAGGGTTGCCAACCACTGCTCTCGCGCTCAGGATGGTGCTGTGGACCGCAAACGCCTCCCCACGCCTCCCCGACACCCTGACACCATGTCCCCCGGCCCTCCTCTCACCACCGGTGTCCTGACGGCCCTGGCCCTCCTGCCCGCCGCCCCCGCCCACGCCGTGGGTGAGGCCGGCGCCGCACGCTACTCCGCCCGCACGGTCCTCCTGTGGGTGGGAGCCGTGGCCCTCGTCGTCGTGCTGCTCCTCCTGGTCTCCAGGTACCTGGCCCGACGCCGCTTCCTGGCCCAGCTCGCCGCCCGCCAGGCCTATGCCGCCACCGTCCTGGCCCAGACCGACAGGGCCGTGCAGCTCCAGCTCGGGAGACTGGGCCGGGACCCCTGGCCCGACCAGGGGTCCCGGGAGCGCGCCGCGGAGCTGGGGCGCGCCGCGCAGGCGGTCAGCGAGGGGCTCCAGGCCTACCGCGACCTCCAGGGCGCTGACGGCCGGGTCGCCTACCGCCAGGAGAGGATCCGCCGCATGGAGGACGCGGTCGCCGTCGCGAAGAAGATCCTGTCCTACCAGGGGCCCGCGGCGCACGTGCGCCAGGCCCACGGGCGCACGGCCGCCGGCCTGGACGAGGTCCGCCAGGACGTCCTCCAGCTGCGCCGGGAGGTCCAGGCCAGGCTCGCGGAGCTTGAGGGGCCCAGCGACCTCCCGGCGTCCGTCGCCGCCGCCGCCCAGGAGGACCTGGCCCAGGCCGGCGGCCTCCTGGACCAGGCCGGGCAGGACGCGGACAAGGGGCAGCAGGCCGCCCGCGCCCGCGACCAGGTGGAGGCGGGGTGCCGCCTGACCCAGGCCCGCAGGACCCTGGTCCGGGCCCGCCAGCTGGTCGACGGCGTCACGCAGGCCAGGCAGCAGGCGGTGCAGACCCGCGCCCTGGTGGACAGGCGGGTGACCTCCCTGCGCTCCGACATCGCCTACGCCGAGCGCCCGAGCGTCACGGCCAACCTCGATCCCGCGGATCTGGGCCAGGCGCTCGCGGCCGCCAGGGCGGCGATCGACCGGGCCGCGAGCACGGCTCCTCAGGAGGAGCCCCAGGACGTGCTTGAGGACCTGCAGGGAGCCCAGAGACGGCTGTCGGCCGTCCTGGGCCCCGCCCGTGAGAGCGAGAGGCGAATGGTGCGGGCCCGCGGCCGCCTGCACCAGGAGACGGCCAGGCTGGACCGGGAGCTGGACGCCGTCTTCTCCCGGATGTCCCACAGCGGCCGGTTCATGAGCGCCAGGGCGCGCAAGGGCGCCGCCGAGCTGCGGGACCTGCGGGAGCAGGTCAGGCAGGCCGCGTGCTGGGACCCGGTCGGTGCGCTGGAGATCGTCCGGTACGCCTCCGAGCGGGTGCCCCACGTCCGGGCGTGCGTAGACCACGACCTGAGGGCCTCACGCCCCAGCTACTGGAGAGCCGGCTAGCCCGTCGGCCTCCTGGACGGCGACGTGGGAGCCCGGCCTGAACGGGGGTACCGGCTGAGGGCAGGTCGGGCGGTACGCGCCGGGGCCAGGGTGCCCGTTGCGGGGCGCAAGGCGGCGCGCCGGTGGCGAAATGGCTTGCCACCAGCGGTCCCGACTCCGAGGATGTACCCGTGGACATCATTCGGCCCACCGCACTTCCCCATGCCGCCCGCCTCGCTGCCTCCGGCCTCCTCCTGACTGCCCTGGTCGTGCCCTCCGCCGCGCTCGCGACGTCGGCCCCTCCCGCCGCGGACCCCGGCCAGGCCCTTGCCGCCCCCGGCAGGGCCCCGGGCACGCTCCCCCTGGGCCCCCAGGGGCTGACCTCCACCACCCTGAGCAAGTCCGTCACCGACGACGCCAAGCTCCTGGACAACTCCGACGCCGAGGCCGCGGTGGCCAAGGTGAAGGAGGAGACCGGCCTGCACCTGTGGGTGGTCACCATTGCCGACTCCTCCCGCAAGGCGGCGGAGTTTGCCGAGTCCGCCTGGAAGGCGACCGGACTGGGCGCCTCGGACGTGATCCTGGTCATTAACGTGCCTGACAGTGGCTCGAACTCCTTCCTGTTCCGGGCGGATCCCTCCGGCGTGCTGAGCCAGGGCGACCAGGTCTCCATTGCCGACTCCCTGAAGCCCTACCTGAAGAAGAAGGACTTCAACAAGGCTGTCGCCGCCCTCCCCTCCCTGATCAAGACGCAGGTGGCGGGCGCGGGGGCCACCGGGGACCGGGGTGCTACGAGGAACACGTCCGCGGGCTCGGGCGCCCTCAGTACCAGCTCAACGGACTCGGGCCCGGGCGTGGGCACCGCACTACTTGCAGGAGGGGCTGTGGCAGGAGCAGGGGGCTGGTGGGTCCTGAGGCGGCGTCGTCAGAAGGACAACCCCGCCACCGTCACCGGCGCCCCCACGCCGAAGGGCATTGAGCAGCTCCAGACCCAGGCCGTGAACGCCCTGGTGGCCGCCGACGACGCCGTGCGGGCTGCCGACGAGGAGCTGTCCTACGCGCAGGCCCAGTTCGGCCTGGCCGCCACGGACGCCTTCTCCGCCGCCCTGGGGACGGCGCGTGAGCACGTGACCGCCTCCTTCGAGATCCGCAAGGTCCTGGAGGACGACGTCCCCGAGACCCCCCGGCAGCAGTGGGAGATGTACTCCGAGATCCTCTCCCGCTCCCAGGCGGCCGTGGCCGCTATCCGCGAGCAGGAGAAGGCCTTCAACGAGCGACGGGGCCTGGAGGCCAACCTCCCGGCCTCCATTGCCGAGACCGCCCAGCGCGCCGACGAGACCGAGCAGGCCATCCTCCAGGCCGACACCCTCCTGACCACCCTGCGCGCCACCTACCCCGACAGCGCCCTGACCTCGGTGGCGGCCGCCCCCAGGCAGGCGCGGCGCCTCCTGGAGGCCGGGCGGACCGCCCTGGACCAGGCGCAGGCCTCCGTGGACGCCGGGCAGCAGGGCACCGCCGTGGAGCAGGTGCGTATTGCCCAGGGTGCGATCGCCCAGGCCGGTACCCTGGCCACGCAGGTCACCGGTGCCCGTGAGCGCCTGGAGCGTGCCGCCTCCGACCTGACGGCCGCGATCGGCTCCCTGTCCTCTGACCTCGTGGACGCCCGGCGCCTGTCCAGCATTATCCCGGCCGCGACCCTCGACCCGCTGGTGGCCGACGCCGAGGCCGCTATCGCCGCAGGCCGCGCGGCCTCCGGTATGAACGCGACGGGGGACCCGCTGGCGGCCCTGGACCACCTGACCCGGGCCGAGGCGGCCATTGACGCGGCCCTCGCCCCGGCGCGCGAGCGCGAGGAGAACGACTCCCGGGCCCGCACGGCCCTGGGCTCGCGCCTGTCCCGCCTGAACTCCCAGGTCGACGCCGTCACCTCCTACATCACCACCAACCGGGGGGTGGTGGGGCCCGCGGCCCGCACGGCCCTGTCCGAGGCGTCCCGGCACGCGGCGGCCGCCACGCAGGTGCAGGTCGACGACCCCGCCGCAGCCCTGGCCGAGGTCGAGGCCGGTGAGCCCCTGGCGGCCCAGGCCCAGACCCTGGCCGAGTCCGACGTGCGCAACAGCAGCTACGGGTCCGGCGGCTACCGCTCAGGCGGCAGGCTCCTGGGCGGTGGCGGCGGTGGCCTCGACCTGGGCTCCCTGGTCCTGGGCGGGCTCCTGCTGGGCGGCCTGGGCGGTGGGCACCACGAGCACCACCATCACCACTGGGACGACGACGGCCCCGGCTTCGGTGGCTTTGGCGGTGGCGGCTTCGGTGGCTTCGGCGGTGGTGGTGGCGACTTCGGTGGCGGCGGAGGAGGTTTTGACTTCGGTGGCGGGGACTTCGGCGGTGGCGGTGACGACTTCTGACCCACCGGGCACCAACCGGCTCGCTTCTGGTACCCCTCTCCGGCCCGCCCGCGGTGCCAGGCGCCTGACCGTACTCGTGAGAACCTACCTACCAGGGGTGACGTCCTTGGGCCGACCCCGCACCGATCCACACCGAAAGGCAGACCATGGCTGAGAAGCAGTCGATCCTGGGACGTATCTCCCAGCTCACCCGCGCCAACATTAACGCGCTCCTGGACCGGGCGGAGGATCCTGAGAAGATGCTCAACCAGCTGGTCCGCGACTACACCGCCTCGATCGCCGAGGCGCGCGACGCCGTCGCCCAGACCATTGGCAACCTGCGCCTGGCGGAGAAGGACCACGCCGCCGACGTGGCCGAGGCCCGGGACTGGGGCAACAAGGCCCTGGCGGCCTCGCGCAAGGGTGACGAGATGCGTATGCGCGGGGACACCGCGGGCGCGGACAAGTGGGACGCGCTGGCCAAGATCGCCCTGACCAAGCAGATTACGGCGGAGAACCAGGCCAAGGCCGCCGAGCCCATGATCACCTCCCAGCGCCAGGTCGTCGAGCAGCTCAAGACGGGCCTCCAGCAGATGGAGGTCAAGCTCGGTGAGCTGAAGTCCAAGCGCGACCAGCTGATCGCCCGCCAGAAGACCGCCCAGGCCCAGGTCAAGGTCCAGGGGGCGATCCGCTCCATCAACGTCCTGGACCCCACCAGCGAGCTGTCCCGCTACGAGGACCAGGTGCGTCGGGTCGAGGCCCAGGCCGCCGGGCAGATGGAGCTGGCCGGCTCCTCCCTGGAGTCCCAGTTCGCCGAGCTGGAGGCCTCCTCCACCCAGATGGAGGCGGAGGCCCGTCTGGCCGCTCTCAAGGCCGGGCCCGCCGAGCTGCCCTCCAGCCCCTCCCCGACGGCGCAGATCACGGACGGGGACGACGCCGTCGAGGCGGCCTTCGCCGCCCTCAAGCGCAAGCAGGCCGCCCCGGCGGAGGACACCTCCTCTTACTGAGCACTCTCCTACTGGGCGCTGAGCGTCCCCGGGCGGCTCCTGCCCACGGCCCCGGCGACGCCTTAGCTGATCCCCGGCGACGCCTTAACTGGTGGGGCGGCCGGTGAGCTCTCACCAGCCACCCCACCAGCGGCGTCTTGAACGCATTGTATATGTGACATAGATCATGACAAGTCTGGTGAATACCGGCGTTGACTGGACGAGGTTAAAAGTGGTCCAATTCACATTATGTCATCCTCGTTGTACTGGGCACCAGCGCCGTCTCCTCGGTGCTGTCGTATCTTGACGGGGCGAAGAGCCAGATCAGCGGCAAGAGCGTTGGCAGCCCCACGGGCTGCGGCTGGTCGGTGACTGCCGCCGCGGCTACCGCGAAGAGGCTCCAGGCGGGCCTTCAGACTATCCGGACGGATATATCTGAGTGCAGGCGGAACATCTCGGACGCCAGCAAGAAGATTGTGGCGGAGGAGGAGAAGGTCGCCCAGAGGATCCAGACCTTCGCGTCGGGGGGCTACGGGTACGGCCGGGGATGACGCCGGGAACAGTGCCTTCGGGTCCCGAGCAGCCAGTGGGCACAGGATTGGTAAGGAGGACGTATGCCGATTGACCTGCACCTAGACGCCGATCCGTCACAGATTGAGGCGTCCGAGATTGACGTGGGTGATGTCGTGACTGCACTGGACAAGGCGGAGGACGAGGTCATCCGGGCCAAGTCCCGCATTGGTGGACTTACGTCTGAGGCAGCCGATGAGGCCCTGAAGGAGCTCAATAACATTGTTCACGACTGCCAGGATCTGATCGCGGACCTGAAGAAGTACAAGACCGTCCTGGGCAACCTCGCCGGTGACCTGAGGAGTGTCAAGTCCCGCCTGGATGGTATCCGTGAGAAGGCAGTGGCCGCGAGACTGGATATCGAGGACGAGAAGATTATGGAGCCAAAACCTCCTACGGTTATTGAGCTCGGTCCGGCTATGGGCAAGCTAAAGGATCCGACTGTTCCTTTCCCGTCCATCCTGAGTCGGAACACTATGACAGAGGCTGAGCGCGCTCAGGCCCGGGTCGACGCGTACAACGGCCTGGTGGTCGAGGCCAGGGAGGTGAGGGACCGGGAGGCCGCTGCGCGTCAGGAGTTTACGGACGCCTGTGCAGGGATCAGGAGGGAGGATCTGCTCACGAAGACAATCGGCGACTTCCTCGCCCCGTCGTCTCTCGGGCTTGATCCCAAGAGCCTCATGGGCGCCGCGGGCTGGGGTATTAGCCGTCTGAAGAACGTGTCGAACTTGGTGACCGGCGCCGCCCTGAAGATCGGTGGTGCGGGCCTGGGACGTGTCACTGGATACGCCCATAAGTGGTTGCCCTATCGTGCAGACACAAGTCGCTGGTCTGGGAAGCTCTTTGCCGGTGCACTCAAGCACTGGTCGCCGCATCCCGCCGAGGCAGTGGGTACGACGGCAGGTAAGGTCGCGACAACACTGCAGTCCTCTAGGGTTACTACCACACTTAAGTGGGCCGGGCGTGCGGGCAATGCCCTCTCGTTCGCTGTCAACGCCTACGACCAATGGGAGAAAGATTCTCATAACCCGGCCATGGGCGAAAATGAAAAAATTGCGCGCGCAACCGCGAGCGGAGCTGCCAACTTTGCTGTTTCATATCTCGCGGCTACTGGTGGCGCTAAAACTGGAGCAGCTATTGGTGCTTGCATGGGTGGACCGCTGGGCGCGGCAGTCGGCGGTATTGTTGGCGGAGTCCTTGCATCGGGGGTGGCAGCATCTGCCGGTAAGGCGGCAGCCAAATTTGTTAGCGGCCTGGGGAAAAGCTTGGGAAAGCTGTTTGGGTGATGGCAATGTGTCGAGCGTTTAATAACCGAAGTGTGTCGGTAGGTTTGGTCGTCTCGAATTAACTTCGATGAGGCGGAGCAGGAGTTTGGTATGTCGGATCATCTCTGGGACGGGATCTACCTCATTGTGGGCGGTATTATCCTGTTGTGGATCTGGTGGATGGAGATGTTCTCCGATTCCTGTGTGGCAGAGTTCTGGCGTGACATTGCGGACAGTATGGAGCCCAGTCGGAACAGCGTTTCGCTCGCGGAGCCTGCAGGGGCCTGTGTACTTATTTTCGGAGGGATCCTCTTCGTCTTGGAAGAGAGGGGTTGGGGCCCTGGCTCCGTCCCCTTTCTGCTGGTAGGCGGGATGTGGATGCTGTCATTATTTATGTTCTTGGTGGGCCTGACTTCTATTCCTCTGCCAGCGCCTATGTACCCGGAGTGGCAGAAGAAGAGGCGGCGTCTTCTGGCTGAGGGGCGTGCAGAGCGGGAGGTCTGGGCGGCTCCTGCTGGCAGGCGCTCGAGGTGGGGGCTCCGTCAGGGGCGGCACGTCCGCGGGGTGCGCTACGACGTGGAGAGCTCCCCCTCCCGGGCCTACCGGGGCAGGCACGTCCGCGGCGCGGACCGCGAGATGGCAGGACCCCCGGCCTACCGGGGCAGGCACGCCTACGCCCCCAGCCGGTACCCCGACGTCGCCCCCGCGCCGGTGGACGAGGACCACGCCCCACCTGCGGGCACCCGGTGACTCCCGGAGCCCGCAGGATGCGCGGGCGGCACGATGACTCCCCCGCGTCCGTCCCGTGAAGGGCGACACAAAGCGGTGCCGTCGTAATGAGGGGCTCGCGTCCCCGCGCCCTGTGGTAATATCACCGTTATCATCGGCTGAGGAGGCCATACCCATGCGGGATAGTATTACCGTCCACCTGGCGCCGGGCTGGCAGGAGCTCAGCGCCGCCGATTTCGCCCCGGCCTTCGCCGACGTAGCGGGGGACGCCGTCCGCTATATTGCCGCCATCCCCCCGGAGCGGGTCGGCTACGCCGCCAATCTCGTCGTGGTCAGGGTCCCCGTGGGCCCCGACCAGGATCCTGAGCAGGAGCTCATGGAGTCCGCCCGGGCCATGGTGGAGAGTATTCCCGGTATGCGTCTCATCGAGGACGTCCCCACGGACTTTGACCTGTACATGTCCCGGGTCCGCGCCGGAGTATACATCCTGGACGAGGACGCCCTGACGGTGCTCCAGGTCGCCTGGCTGGACATGGAGACCCAGGGCACCAGCCTGTGGACGGCCACCTTCACCTGCCGGACCCGGGACTTCAGCACGTTCCTTGCCCAGTACTATGAGATGGCCCAGAGCCTGGAGGTCACCGAATGAGCTCCTTCGACATCGACCGCGGCGTCATGATACTCACCCCCGAGCAGTGGGACGTCCTGGGGCGCATGGTGTCAACCCATATTGCGCAGCGTCCCACCCCGCAGGACGCCGCCGACGCCGGACTCGCTGACCTCGGGATCACTGGCCCCAAGGGCCCCGTGACAGCCGTCCGCGAGATCCTCTCAGGATTCGTCAACGCGCGCGCCCGCTACTCCAGCCGCCGTCTCGACCCGCGTGACGAGATGCCGGTCCGTGACATTACCTTCTGGCTTGAGCACCGTTGCACCGTGGAACGCTACGACACCGACGGCATCCACATCTACTCCTGTGACGCCGTCGAGGTACCCCACATTGTCCTGGCCAACGACCACCTCCACCCTCGCCCTATGCTCGACGACGGGCCGGACTCCGTCTTTGACACCCTCGCCTCCGCCATGAAGCTCGCTGACGCCGAGGCCGCCGTCGATATTATGCACCTCATCGGATCCCAGGGACCCAAGGAGTCCGGATTCGTCCGTGACGCCCTGGAGGACCGCTGGAGCATTGTCATGCGCATTCGCGAGGAACGCGGCCCCGAGGGATTTGACGCCCCGACCGGGCAGATGACCCTGGGAACCTCCAACATGCTCTACGCGATCGAGGACGACGGGGGTCCCACCGTGAACCCCCGCGGTCCCGCCAGCAAGATCAGCCTGGTACCCGTCCTCGGTATCCAGGTCTGGGCCGCGGTCAGCCAGTGGATCTGGACCGGGAGGTAGACGGCCCGGCCAGGTCCGGGTGTACGTAGACGACCACCTGGGTGCACTCCCAGGTGAACTCGGGACCGCAGTCCACCGCCGTGTCCTTTACGGCCGGCGCCCTGGTCGTGGATGCCGTGGTCATGCACGGCCCCGACGGCGCGGGCACCTGATTCTACTGGGAACGTTGCATAACCAGCCCGGACTCGTGCCAGGTGACCGCGATAGGCGCCCTGTGCCCCACGATCAGGTCCTGCTCGCGCCATGACAACCGGCTGCCCGGATGTGCCCGGGGGATACGGCCCCGCCCGGTGTCCGCGCCTAGTGCCCTGCCCGCTCACAGGTCCTCCGCGTCCACGATCTGGTAGGAGTAGCCCTGCTCGGCCAGGAAACGCTGGCGGTGCGCCGCGAACTCCTGGTCCACCGTGTCCCTGGCCACCACCGTGTAGAAGTGCGCCTGACGCCCGTCCTCCTTAGGGCGCACGATTCTCCCCAGACGTTGCGCCTCCTCCTGACGGGATCCAAAAGCGCCCGACACCTGCACCGCCACGCTCGCCCCCGGCAGGTCGATACTGAAGTTCGCCACCTTGGAGACCACGAGGACCATGACCTCACCGGAGCGGAAGGCGTCATAAAGGCGCTGACGCTCGCGCACCGGCGTCGTCCCCGTGATAACCGGGGCACCCAGGTGCTCCGCCAGCTCCTCCAGCTGGTCCACGTAGGAGCCGATCACCAGTGTGGACTCACCCGCGTGGCGCGCCAGGATCCGGTCCACCACCGCGACCTTCCCGGGTGCCGAGGCCGCCAGGCGGTAGCGCTCGTCATTGTCCGCCGTCGCGTAGGCCATACGCTCACCGGCGCCCAGGGTCAGGCGCACCTCCGTGCACACCGCCGGGGCGATCCACCCCTGGTTCTCCAGGTCCTTCCAGGGGGCGTCGTAGCGCTTGGGGCCGATCAGGGAGAAGACCTCGTCCTCGCGCCCGTCCTCACGCACCAGGGTCGCCGTCAGGCCCAGGCGGCGGCGCGCCTGGAGGTCGGCGGTCATACGGAAGACCGGGGCCGGGAGCAGGTGGACCTCGTCGTAGACAATCAGCCCCCAGTCGTGGGACTCCAGCAGGTCCAGGTGCGAGTAGACGCCCTTGCGCCTGGTGGTCAGCACCTGGTAGGTGGCAATTGTCACAGGTCGGACCTCCTTGCGGGCCCCCGAGTACTCCCCGATCTCATCCCCGGTGAGGGTGGTGAAGCGGGTCAGCTCCTCCTTCCACTGCCGGGCCGAGACCGCGTTGGTCACCAGGACGAGGGTCGTCGTCGAGGAGCGCGCCATGGCCGCCGCCCCCACCAGGGTCTTCCCGGCCCCACAGGGCAGGACCACGACGCCGGAGCCCCCCGACCAGAAGCTCTCCACCGCCTGCCTCTGGTAGGGGCGCAGCGTGAAGGCCCCCGGCTCGCCCGCCGCCACGCCGTCCGGCGAGTCCCTCAGGGCGATGGGGTGGGCCTCGCCGTCCACGTAGCCGGCCAGGTCCTCCGCGGGCCAGCCCAGCTTAATGAGCACCTGCTTGAGGTGGCCGCGCTCAGAGGGGTGCACCACGACGTCGGTCTCACCCAGGGACGCCCCCAGCAGGCCCGTGGTGCGCCGCGAGCGCATGACCTCCTTGAGGACCGCCACGTCGCTGGCGTGCAGGACCAGCCCGTGCGCCGGGTCCGTGACCAGGGTCAGGCGCCCGTAGCGGCCCATGGTCTCGGCGATCTCGGTGAGCAGGGTGTGCGGCACCGGGAAGCGCGAGTAGGTGATGAGGGTGTGGACCACCGTCTCGGCGTCCAGTCCCGCGGCGCGTGCGTTCCACAGGGCCAGGGGGGTGATCCGGTAGGTGTGCACGTGCTCGGGTGCCCGCTCCAGCTCGGCGAAGGGGGCAATGGCGCGGCGGGCGTCGGCGGCAGCGGGGTGGGCGACCTCCAGCAGGACCGTCTTGTCGCTCTGGACAATGAGCGGGCCGTCAGGGGGTGTCGGGGCGGACGGGGTGGATGCGGGGTCAGGGCCGGGCATGGCCGGAGTATGGCACCGGGTGGAGCGCAGGGGCAGGGGTCAGTCCCTGCCTCGGGAGGGTCCGTCGTGTCGTGGAAGGAGTGGGTCGCTACGTGGATGACTGTCTATTGTGAGAAAATAGTATTTTCTTATTTAAAGGTGTTTTGTTTGCGATAATGGGAGTTGGTCTGCGCTCAGAGGTGGGTGAGGGTCTCGTACGGCGCCCGGCCTGGGGGTGATGAGGCCCTCGGAAACCTTTGTGTCCGTCGGGCCTGGCGGGCTCGGGGCCTGGCGGGCTCGGGGCCTGGCGGGCTCGGGGCCTGGCGGGCTCGGGGCTGGGGCCTTTTGGTGGCAGTCACGGTCAGGGTGACTTGCTCGGGGCCTGGCGGACTCGATGCCGGGGGCGCCTGCGGGGTATGGCGGGGTGCCACCGGTGAGGTCCTTGGTGGGTCCGGCACGGGGTATGGCTGGGTGCCACCGGTGGGAGTCCTGGCGGCCCTGGGGCGACCCTAATGCGGGGTACGGGTGCGCCAGGGGCAGGTGGTCAGGCGTGCGGACAGGGTGGGTGGCAGCGGGTGGGGCCCGGGTGCGCCAAGGGAGGTTTTCCCAGCCGCCCCTAGGGATCTGCGGTGAGTGGGCGTACAGTGACGAAGGTGAGTCGTCAGCAGGACGTTCGCATCCCACCTACCGCCGCCGACGTGGAGAGCGTCGCGGCGGCCCTCATGGCGCGCTCTGACCGCGAGGTCGCGGCCTTCCTGGCTGCGCGCCCCGACCTCGTCTCCCCTCCCTCACCCTCCTTCACGGCCCTGGCTGCCCGCGCGGTCGGGCGGTCCAGCGTCGAGGCGGCGCTCACCCAGTGCGACGCCCCCGCCCTTGCCGTCGCCCAGTGCCTGGTGCGCGATGCTCTTACCGGACCCGGTGAGAGCGCGCAGGGCAGTGGGTCTGAGGCGGGCGCCTCCCAGGACGCTGGGCCCGAGCCCGGTGTCCCCCAGGGCGGTGGTCCTGGGGCGGGGGCGCCTGCCGCCGGTGCGGCCGGGTTCGGCAGGGGCGCGGGCACTGACGCCGTCGCACCTGACGCCGGGGCGGGCGCGGACCACCTCGTGCGTCGTCTGGCCGGGGAGCTGGACGCGGACGTCGTCACCGAGCGCCTGGCCTTTCTGGAGCGCCTGGCCCTGACCGTGGCCGGACGCCCCGTGACCGGCCTGGTGGAGGCTGCCGGTGACGGTGACCTCCTGCCCGCGGACGTGTCCCTACGTGCCCCCAAGGCTGCCGGGCTCGACGTCCTGGACGCCGCCACGGTGTCCGCCGAGGCCTGCCGCCACGCGGAGGAGGTGGTCCGCCTCGTGTCCGTGCTGCTGGAGGAGTGGGGTCGTCAGGGCGCGCCGATCCTGCGCACCGGGGGAGTGGGGGTACGTGGCCTGAACCGTAGCGCCGAGGCCCTGCACGTCTCCCTGGCCCAGACGGCCACCGTCATCGAGCTCACCGCCGGGGCCGGGCTGCTGGGCCTGGACCAGGAGGGGAGCGCCTGGATCCCCTCGCGTGAGGACCCGGCCTGGAGCGGGGACCCCCTGCCTGAGCGCTGGGCAGCCCTGGTGGTGGCCTGGGCCGGTAGCGACCGTGCGCCCTGGCTCGTGGGGCGGCGTGGACCGGACAACACCCTGCGCGCCGTCCTGCACCCTGAGACCGCCGCCCCGTGGGTGAGCACATTGCGCCGCCGGCTCCTGCGCCTGCTGCTCAGCCTGCCCGAGGGGACGGCCCTGACCGCCGACTTCGCCTACGCCACCCTGTCCACCTCCCGGCCCCGGCGTCGTCCCGAGCGTACGGCGGTGGAGGCGCTCCTGGCCCAGGCCGAGCTGCTGGGCCTCACCGGCTCGGGGGCCCTGAGCGCGGGCGGACGGGTCCTGGCCCGCGCCCTGGCCGGGCAGGTGGAGGACGAGGAGGAGCTGCTGGGCTCCCTGGCCCGCGCCCTGGCGGCCGACCTGCCCACGCCGGTGGGGGTGCTGCTGGTCCAGTCCGACCTCACCGCCGTCGTGCCCGGTCGCCCCACGCCCGAGCTCGCCGACCTCCTGGAGCGCTGCACCCGGGTGGAGTCACGCGGCGGGGCCCTGACCGTGCGCTTTACGGCGGAGTCGGTCCGCGCCGCCCTGGACGCCGGTGAGCTGCCCGACCAGCTCCTGGAGCGCCTGACCCGCTTCAGCCCCGGCCCCCTGCCCAGTACGCTGACCTCCCTCGTCCACGACGCCGCCCGGCACCACGGGGCGGTGCGGGTCCGGGCCGTGGTCTCGGTCCTGCGGGCGCCTGACCCGGCCGTGACCGCCGGGCTCCTGGCGGACAGGCGCCTGTCCGACCTGGGGCTGAGTGAGCTCGCTCCCGGGGTGCTCGCTGCCAGCGCCCCGGTCGGGCAGGTCCTGCGCGAGCTGCGGGCCGCTGGCCTGGCCCCGGTCCTGGAGGACGCCGACGGCGAGCTGGTCCTGGGGCAGCAGGTGGAGGCACATGGTCCCCGTCCCGAGCCGGAGCGCCTGGAGGCGGTGCCCGTGAGACGCCGTCGTCCGGCTGCCCGCGACCTCATGGTCCTGGTGGGGCGCATGAGGAAGGGGGAGGAGGCCTGGCGGGCGGCGGGCGGCGGGGCGCACACCGCCACCGACCCGGTGCACGCCCTGGCCGTCATGCGCCAGGCGCGGGCCACCCGCACCCCCGTGCTCCTGCGCCTGGCGGGGACCGACGGCGCCGTCCAGGAGCGGCGTGTGCGGGTCCTGGAGGTCGAGCCGGGGCGGGTGCGTCTGGCGGACCTGCGGCGTCAGACCGAGCTGACGGTCGGGGTCCACCGTATTGTCTCCGTCACCCCCGCCTCCTGACCGGCGCCCGCGCCCCGGTGCCGGCCGTGTCCTGGCCTGCCGGCGGACCAGTGCCCCGCACCTCTTGCCGCGGGCGTGAGGCTGAGCCGCCCGGGCCCCGGAGCACGCAGACCCCTTGCCGCGGGCGTGTCTGACCGCGGTGTCCTCCGGGTTACCCGGGCAGGTCTGCCTGTGCCCCTACACTGGGGGCGTGACTATGAAGACGGCTCACTCCGAGGTGGCTCAGGCCATGGGTACGGTCAACGACCCTGCTACCGCAGGTGTCGCGCGGCCCGGCTCCCTGCCCACCAAGGCCCAGCGCACTGCCGCGGCCCGGGACCGTACCCTGACCTCCCCCACCGCTATCGAGATGGCCCGCTCCGTCCTGGCCGACCTGACCATTCCGGAGGCCGTGGGCCCCTACACCGCTGCGCGCAGCGAAGGTGAGCGCCTGGTCACACACCTCTTCGAGACCACCATGGCCGGCTACCGCGGGTGGCGCTGGGCGGTCACCGTGAGCCGTCCGCCCCGCTCACGCACCGCCACGGTCTGCGAGGTCGGCCTCCTGCCCGGTGAGGAGGCGCTGCTCGCCCCCGCCTGGGTGCCCTGGGCAGACCGCCTGCGGCCCGGGGACGTGGGGCGCTCCGACCGTCTGCCGCGCCGCGAGACCGACGAGCGCCTGGAGCCGGGCTGGGAGGCCACCGGTGAGGAGGGGGACGCGGCGGCCCTGGACGAGCTCGACCTCGGCCGGGCCCGCGTGCTCAGCCCCGCTGGCAGGAGCCGCGCCGCCCAGCGCTGGTACGACGGCGAGGCCGGCCCGGGCGCCGACGGCGTCCGCCAGGCTGACGCCACCTGCGGCACCTGCGGCTTCCTCATGCGTATGCCCGGCTCCATGCGGGGGCTGTTCGGGGTCTGCGCCAATGAGTGGGCCCCCGACGACGGTCGGGTGGTCTCCCTGGACCACGGCTGCGGCGCCCACTCCGAGACCGACCTGCCCGACCAGGGGCCCGAGTGGCCCGTCACCCCCGCCCGGGTGGACGAGGCCGACCTGGAGGTCCTGGGTACTGACGGGCGCCTCCTGCGCGAGGGCGCCTCCCAGGCCTCCCAGGACGGTGAGGGCTCGGCCCCACAGGACGCCCAGGAGGCCCAGGCGTCCGACGCCGGGGGCTCGGCCTCGCAGGACGCCCAGGACGGTGAGGACCCGGCCTCGCAGGGCGACGTCCAGGAAGCCCGGGAGGCCCGGGACGGGAGTACGCAGCAGGCCGGGTCCGCCAGGTCCAGGTCCAGGGGCAGGGCGTCGCGTAGGGTCCGTACTCCACGTACTCGCGCCTCCCGTGCCCCTCAGGACCAGGACGCCCCGGCTGAGGCTCCCGCGCCCCAGGACGCCGGGCCGGGCCTCGGGGCCGGTGGGCCTGAGACGCCCACTGAGCCGAACCAGACCACTGAACCAGACCGGACCGCTGGGCCAGACCAGACTCCTGAGCCGGAACAGGCCACTGAACCGGACGGGACTACTGGGGCCCCGCAGGCCGGGGCCCTGGGGGCTCAGGCCCCGGACGCTAAGGCCTTGCAGGGCGGCCCGGCCCCGCAGGGGGCTGAGGGGTCCCAGGACGTGGCTGAGGGACCGGCGGCGACACCCCAGGCGGAGGCGCGTCGGGTGACGACTTCCCAGGCGGCACCCCAGGCGGAGGCACACCAGGCCCCTGCCGGCCAGCCCGACGGGGATGACGGGTCCCGGTCGCGCCCCGCCCGCCCGCGACGCTCTCGTAAGGCGGGCCCCGCCGTCGAGCAGCTGGTGGAGGTCCTGGGACAGGCGCCCGGCCGGGAGGGGCCGGACACGGACCCGGAGCGCCGGGCCGCCTCCGCCCGTGACGCCGTCGCCGACCTCACGGCGGACCTGGGCCCGGATCTGACTGCCGACCTGCACCTGGACCTGGCTCCTGAGCACGCGGCCACCGCCCTGGCGGACCTGGAGGCCGCTCTGGCTGCCCGCACCTGATGCGGGCCGATGCGCTGGGTGCCGCGGGACCCGGCGGCCCTGCCACAGGGCGCCCACGGGCAGGCCGCCCCGTCAGCCCCGAGCGCGACGCCGAGCGCTTCGCCCAGGGGCGCTCCCGGGCAGGCCGCCCCCGCGCCTCACAGCGGCCGGGGACAGCGCCTGGACGGCGCGGGGAGCGCCCGCACCCCGGTGAGATGGCTGAGAGGAAAGGATGAGATGCCGCTTACCCCGGTCTCTGCCACAATAGGGACACGTGAGAACTTCCTCCTCCCAGAGCACGCAGGAGACGGTGCCCCAGGGCTCGCGCACCTCTCCCCTCCATCCCCTGGACCGTTTCTTCCACATCACTGAGCGCGGCTCGAGCATTGACCGTGAGGTGCGTGGCGGACTCGTCACCTTCTTCACGATGTCCTACATCCTGGTCCTCAACCCCATTATCCTCGGCTCCGCCTTCGCGGGCCCCGACGCCGGTGCCGGCGACCTGGACGCCGCCAAGGCCCAGATCGCGGCCGCGACCGCCCTCATTGCCGGGGTCATGACGCTCCTCATGGGCGTGGTGGCCAACTACCCGCTGGCCATGGCCGCGGGACTGGGCATTAACGCCATGGTGGCCTACACCATTGTGGGTACCAACGGCATGACCTTCGCCGACGCCATGGGCCTGATCGTCATTGAGGGCGTCATTATCCTGGTCCTGGTCCTCACGGGGTTCCGTGAGGCCGTCTTCCGCGCCGTCCCGGTGCACCTGCGCACCGCCATCAGCGTGGGCATCGGCCTGTTCATCGCCCTGATCGGGCTGGTGGACGCCAAGGTGGTACGCGCCGGGGGCACGCCCCTGGAGCTGGGCCTGGGCGGCTCGCTGCAGGGCTGGCCGGTGCTGGTCTTCCTGTTCGGCCTGTTCTTCACGATCGTCCTGTACATCCGCAGGGTGCGCGGCTCGATCCTCATTGGCATCGTCACCTCCACCGTCCTGGCGGTGGTCATTGAGGCGGTCCTCCACCTGGGCGCCTTCAACGACGACGCCAGCCGCGGCACGCTCAACCCCACCGGCTGGGCGCTGAGCGTGCCCGCGCTGTCCGACAGCCCCGTGGCCGTGCCCGACCTGTCCAGCCTGGGGCACTTCTCCCTGCTGGGATCCTTTGAGAGGATGGGGACGGTCTCCGTGGTCCTCCTGGTCTTCTCCCTCATGCTGGCCGACTTCTTCGACACCATGGGCACCATGGTGGCCATTGGCGCCGAGGGCGACCTGCTCGACGAGGACGGCAACCCGCCGCGTACCCGTGAGATCCTCGTGGTGGACTCCGTGGGCGCCATCGCCGGCGGCCTGGGTGGGGTCTCCTCCAACACCTCCTACGTGGAGTCCGCGGCGGGAGTGGGCGAGGGCGCGCGTACGGGCCTGGCCAACGTGGTCACCGGCGTGCTGTTCCTGCTGTCGGTCTTCCTGTCCCCGGTGGTGGCCATGGTGCCCTACGAGGCCGCCACCCCCGCCCTGGTCATTGTGGGCTTCCTCATGATGACCCAGGTCGCTGAGATTGACTGGAAGCGTCCCGAACTGGGTGTCCCGGCCTTTATGACCATTATAATGATGCCCTTCTCCTACTCCATTACCAACGGTATTGGGGCGGGGTTCGTGACCTACGTCGTGGTGCAGGTATCGCGAGGCAAGGCCCGTAGCGTCCACCCGCTTATGTGGTTCACCGCCGCTCTCTTTGTGGTCTACTTCACCCTGACTCCCATTAAGGAGATCCTGGGCGTCAGCTGAGCCGGGGTCACCCCGCCTGCGTCCCCTCCTGCGAGAGCGAGCGGGAGGGGACGGGTGCGGGCTGCGCGAGGGGCGCCTGTAACCGGACGAATCCGGCGGCCACCTTGCGCAGGAGCGGCCTTGCCATGGCGTGCCCGGCCGCACCGGAGCGCTGCCGGCGGCCGCCCCGGCAGGCGGGCGTGCCAGCGGCCCCGGCGTCGCCCAGCCTCAGGCTGAGGGAGCCGCCCCGGCAGGCGGGTGTGCCAGCGGCCCAGGGAGCGACGGCCAGGGGCGGCGCCGCCGTTCTCACGGCAAACAAGTACCGTTCTCGCGACGAACAAGTACCGTTCTCGCG
>ERZ773099.786-NODE-786-length-24943-cov-16.294037_pt1 | contig 24943 bp, 23 predicted proteins | sample MGYA00511120_ERZ773099 | MGnify/ENA primary metagenome ERZ773099 (study PRJEB29015, sample SAMEA2738012) | human oral metagenome | biome: human oral; feature: human-associated habitat; material: dental | place: China | collected 2104 ... | reverse complement strand
ACGAGATTGAGCGGCTTAAGCGAGTCTCGCTTCTCGATAGCAAGAAGAGAGAAGCGTCCACTGCACCGATAACACGCCAAAGTAGTTCTCTTGCGAAAACTTACGTTACAAAGGCAGTCAGCGACCACTTCTTGTCAGAGGCGAATAACCTTAGGCTCGAACATGTCGTACTTTCAGATCCGAAAGGTACGAAGGGGGCGATCCATCAGAAGCCTACTCTAAAGGAAGCATCCGGGGTTTCTACGATGCAGGTGCTGAGTGAAGGTGAGCAGACAGCTGCAGGGTTGGCGGGATTCCTAACCGAGGTGTACTTTGACGAGAGTAAGTCCGCCGTCATCTTCGACGACCCAATGTCGTCGCTTGATCATCAGCGAAGGAGCAGCGCCGCGGAGCGGATGGTAGAGCTCGCACAGGATCGGCAGGTCATTGTGTTTACACATGACCTGATTTTCCTTGCGGAACTTGTAAAACGTGCCCGATACCTATCAGTTGAAGTACATCAGCAAACAATCCAGCGCAATGGTTCTAAGCAGCCAGGACAGATAACTGATAAGTTCCCTTGGAAGGCTAACGACACCGACGCTCGCATAAATATCCTCAAAGCCGACTTGGATAAGATCACCGCGACACGGAGTAACATGTCAGGCGACGAGTACGAAGACAAAACCGCAGGTTGGGCAGGTAGGCTGTCGGAAACCTGGGAGCGCACAATACGGAGCGACGTTATTTATAGAGTCGTAGATCGCAGCACCACAGAGGTTAAACCAATGTTGGTGCGCATCCTCGCGAGAATTTCGGACAAAGACTATCAAGACTTCGAAGAAGGATACTCAGCCACCTCAACTTGGGCCAGACGACACGACAAGAGCGAAGAGGTTAGTTATGTGGCTCCTGAACCTGAAGAGATGGAGCATGAACTTAATCGATTGAAAGAATGGCACGCGCGCGTGAGAGGCTATGCCAATAAGCCGTGGACACCAACCGGTCGTCAATAGCAGCCGGCAAGCGGGCATGGTTAGGTATTCGAGTATTGATATGTTCCTTAGCGCAACGCTGCTGACAGAACATACTGAGTTCTCAACAGTCTGATCGTGCTACGTCGTGGCCCTTGATCGCCTCAGCGCGTTCTCACTCGACGCCAACTCCGGTGCTGATGCCACCGTCCCCACTGACGACGTTGCTGCCTGTCACTGGTCGGCTCCTGGATGACGGTCACTCTCGCTGTAGCTCGTGCTGCTGCCGCTTGTGGCTGGTGGGAGCCGGAGCCTGATCTGTCCCCACTGCGACACAGGTGCGGACAGATACACGCCGCCAGAGCTTGAGCATACTCACCACATCGACTCGCCCTGGGAGAGACTGGACCCCACAGTCGCCAACTCCCAGGGCAGTTTTGCACCGTTTCTCCAACGACCACCCATCAGCATTGGCCGGTATCACATCATTGTTACGGTTTCATCACACTTGGTGACGTGAGCCACTTTCGACCGTCCAGGCGGTATAGGCTCAAAGTGCAGGCGAGGACGTCTGCTGGAGTCAACAGCTCCATCGCCCTCATCCCCGAGGAGGATCACGATGAGCAAGAGGAATAAGCCACACTTCCGCCTGTTGGCCCTTGGAGCTGTTGCCACGTTGGCTACTGGTGCACTAACAGCAGTGCCCGCAACTGCAGCAGATCACGTCACTGTGACGGTGTTTGATACACCAGAAGTACGATACGCCAATGTTCGAAGTTCGGCCGATACCAGCAGCGATGAGAACATTATCGACAGGATCAACGCCGGCACTTCGGTCACTCTCATATGTTGGGAAAATGGCAGCTCCGTTCCAAGCCCATTCGCAGGTCAGCCCGCCAGTACCATCTGGTACAAGATAGTTGGTTACCCCAACGCGTGGGTATCTGACGCATACCTACGCACAGGAAGCAACACGCCTGTTGTATCGCAATGTAGTGAATCCAATAATACTGCACCTCAGCAGAACGTTACTGTGACTATACCGTCAAGTTCTGACGTCACTGCTGTTGAGGGGCGAATAGGCCCAGGCACGGCGTACCGTATTGTTAGGCGTTACCCTGTTGGATCTCAGGTAACCCTCACGTGTTGGACACTAGGCCATTCGGCGGTTTCGGGCATAATAAAGTGGTATCGGACCACTGATAGTAATTGGGTACCCGACACTCTTCTTCCTACAAAAGGCGGCGCACCCGTCGTCTCTAAATGTACCGAAGTCGACGACGGAAACCCCCTAAAAGGCGTCGTGCTTACCAACCCAACTGGACGACCTAGTACGTGGCCGTTAGTGTTCCCTGTGCGATTCGATTCGGATGGCGAACGCGATAACGGCAACTCTCGCCGCAACGTTCCTATGGCGTTGTACAACCACTATTACAGGACGGATCCTTATCCAGGCGTGGACGCATCAATCGATTGGAACTTTTTCAGTGAAAGTCCAGATTTCCGGAAGTTCGCTTTTTCGATTCCTGTTGGCCGATATAAAGAATACGAGAGTTATCATTATATGGATCTGAATATGATACTAGCGCTTGGCAACTTTACGGTGTACCGCACCGAAGAGAAATGTTTCCTCATCTATGACTACTACGATTTCGGTGAAGCCACAGCATACTTTTTGCAGTACGCCGACGCTCGATTTGGCAAGGCATCGGAATTCAATGTGTACTCGGAAGGTTGTTTGTCTTAAAAAAATTCACATAGTACGCTCGATATTTAGTATTTATAGTAGATAAGTGCGCTAAGTGCGACGTTGAAGCGAATTTACTGTCACGTTACTATAGTTATGTGATATAATTAATGTGATACATGTCAGACAGTTTCCTCCATCGCCACAAACGTCTCACCTTTACTCTAGTCGTCATTGTGTGCTTAACACTATTTCTCAATTACGGCCCGTGGAGCGCCCGAGGTACTTTTGCGCGTATCGTGACGGAGGAGGTGACGCAGCGTGTCGATATTACCTACGACTCCGGCAATACGATGCATTATTTGGGCCCGCACGCTGACCCCAATGGGACAGTAGTTGGGCGCATTCGCCCCACATCTGGTAAAGGAACAATATCCTTGCCGGAGCGGGTGTTTCGAGACTGCCCACGTGGCTGTAGCCGTTGGGAGTCACCAGAAGACCAGTCTGCCCATGCCGGTCTGACGCGTGCTGATGATGTAGACAATGCCGTTGGTAGCAGCTTCCTTCATCTCCCAACGTTTGGGCAACCAACTGCTCGCGACCTTTTTCTGCAAGCTATTGCGCGTGATGCCCGCTGTATAACGCGCTCTCGCGGGGGTGATGGGGAGCTTGATGTAGTCTGTATTAATCAGAAGACGGGCGCTTTTTTGTGTCGGTTGTTCGAAATATGAGGGCGTATTTTTCCATTAGTAATGGACATTGAGGCTCACAGCTTACTCAGCATGTCATTTGTTTCAGGTCACGCACCTGTAGCATCTTTTGCACCATATCCTTGCTGATGCCCATTCGTTGAGCAGTGTGCCTGTACCGTGCCGAGCTCGGCGTAGGCCTGTCGCACCCGCTCTTGGAAGGCGGGGTCGGCTGGGTCGGTGCGCAGCGTCTCCCCTGCTTACTTGAGGTGCCGCACCACCGTGGTGTGCTGGAAGCCAAAGCGCGTGGCAATCTGTGCCACCGTCTACCCCGCCCGGTGGAATGCCACCGTCGTCCACCAGCTGCGCGCGGAGGTAGCGGTTGTTCTCCAGCTTGGGAGTGCTAGGAGGGTCAGCGAGGAGCTGATATGTATAGGTGTGCACTATCGTTAGGCGAGTGCCTCCGCTCGCTGACGCTTGGCCTGCTGGATGTACTTGCCGACTGTGCTCAGTGCCACATCGTACTTCTTGGCGATCTCCGTGTAGGTCAGCCCGTGGTCGAGGTGGTCGGCCACCAGCTGCTCGATGCCTCGCCGCCCGAACCGCACCAGGAGGCTGTGCTGCTTGAGGTCCGCCCGTGGCTCGGCTGGCCTGCCACCAGCCAATGCAGCCTCTAGCGTGCGCTGGGTCGCTGCCAGCGTGTAGCCGTATCTGGAGTAGGCCTGCAAGATCTCCGCCATCTCATGCTTACTCGAACCCTCGGTAGCAATTCGGCTGCCGAGGGTTTGTTCATGTTCGTCGCCAGGTAGGGGGATGACGGTGGTGACGGTGGTTGTGGTGGTGACTGATGTGCGGTGCTGCCGCTTCTGAGTCTTGTGGCATTTGGATGCGGTGTTACTTGCTTTAGTTCCCTTCGTCTGGTGCGCCTTGTCCCCGTCCACTGAGCTGGGTGCGGCGAGTTTGGTGGGTGTGGGTTGTTTGCTGTCGTGCGCAGCAGCGGCTTGCAGGCTGCTGTAGGGCTCTTTGAGGGTGCTGGTGGTGACGGTGGTGTCGTCAAGGTAGATGGTGTGGAAGAGGGCTTGGCAGAGCATGCCGCGGACGGGGTTGGGAGATTGGTGGTAGAGGGTGCCGATGTCTTGGAGGAGGTGGAGGCTGGTGGTGAGGACGTCTCGGCCGATGGCGAGGCGCTGGTCGAGGGTTTGTTTGGTTTGTTCAAGGTGGTGGCGTTGTTGGGTGAGGTCGGTGAGATGGCGGCGGGCGGCAGTGGTGTCGAGTGAGCCGTCAGCGACTAAGTCAATGAGGCGGCCTTCTTTGGCGGCGATGTCCTTGAGCTTGCGGGCGATGGCGTGGTTGCTCTGGCGGATGAGGGCCTGCTGGTCGTCGAGGGCCTGGGTCATCTCGGCTTCGGTGCGCTGGGTGAAGTCGCTGCCGAGGGAGAGGGTGCAGATGTGCCGCTCGACGTATTCCTCCACCAGTGACACTGGCAGGTAGGGCATGTCGCAGTGGCCGTCTTGGCGTCCGCGGCAGAGGTAGTAGGCGTAGGTGCCGCCTTTGCCTTTGGCTTCGGTGTAGACGAAGCGGCTGCGCCTGCCGGCTCGATGGCAGCGTTCGCAGTGGAGGATGCCGCCTTTGAGGTAGTGGAAGTGGACGCGGTCGCGGGTGTTGTTGGAGCGTAGGGCGCGCATCTCCTGGACGCGGTCGAAGAGTTCCTGGCTGATCAGCGGCTTGTGCCGACCGGGGTACTGATTGCCTTTGAAGGTGACGATGCCGGTGTAGTACGGGTCGGCCAGGAGACGGTGGATGGTGGAGACGGCGAGGGGTTTGGGCGTGGGGCGCTTGGCAGATGGCCGAGTGGTCAGGCCCAGGTCGGTCAGCTTCTGTTGGAGATGCTCGCAGGAGTAGTCGCCGGTGGCGTAGAGCTCGAAGGCTTTGCGGATGAGGGGTGCCCGCTCGGGGTCGAGCCCGATGGTGTTGATGCGGCGGCCCTCGATGGTCTCGATGATGTTGAGGTAGCCCAGGGGTGCGGGGCCGATGGTGCCGCCCTGCTCGATCTTGCGCAGCAGCTTGATGCGGATGTCGGCTCCGTCGGCGGCGCTGCGGTACTCGTTGACGGCGGCCAGCATGCCGTGGACGAGCTGGCCCTCAGGGGTCTCATCGATGTTCTCGGTAGCGGAGATGAGAGTGACGTTGGCCTTGCGCAGCTCCATCATGGTGACGGCGTCGTCGAAGCGGCTGCGGTTGAGGCGGGAGAGTTTGTAGACCATGACGCAGTCGACGTCGCCACGCGTGTGGAGGCGCTCGAGCATGGCCTGGAACCCGGGGCGGTTGACCGTCTTGGTGCCGCTGCGCCCCAGTTCGACGTACTCGTCGACGATGGTGATGCCGAGCTGCTTGGCCTTGGCCAGGCAGATTTTGCGCTGGGTGGGGATGGATAGGCCCTCGGGGTCGTAGTCAGTGTTGACCTGGGAGGCAGTCGAGACGCGCAGGTAGAGCACGGCGGTCTTGGGGCTCTGGGTGGCGTCCATGGCTAGTGGCTCCTCGTCGAGTGGTGTGGGCGTGCGGTGTTGGGCGGGCTGGAATGTTTCGGCGGGGCGTGGGCTGCTGCGCTTGGTGTGTCATCACGAGCGGCCAGACGGCTCTGGACGAGGCGGATCAGGACGGTGGCGGTGGGCACCTGGAAGTGCCTGGCCAACGCGGCCGGATGGCGGATGCCGCGACGCCAGGCGCGTTGGAGGGCCCGCGGCGGTACCAGGCTGCAGGCGGCGAAGTGGTCGGCGGCCTGCTCGGCTTGCTGGGTGGCGCTGCAGCGCGCGGTGCCGGTGTAGAGGCGGCGGGTGTGGCCGTAGTCGATGATGTGCTTGAACTCGTGCAGCAGTGCCAGGCGGCTGCGCGGTGCTGGCTGGCGGCAGTTGAGGCAGATGATCCAGTCGCGGCCGTTCCAGCGGCTGAAGCTCGGCACTGGCAGGGGCTCGCGCACCACTCGAATGTGCGGCAAGGCAGCGACCCGCTCGTCGGCCGGTGTGCGGGGCTGCCCTGGGCTGCTGGTGAGGTAGCGCGTCAGTGTGGCAGCCTGCCGCTCGGCCACGGTAAGCGACTGGCCGAAGCGGCAGCGCGTGCGTGGAATGAGGGCTCGGAGGCTACCCAGGACAGAGTTTTGCGTGGTGTTCATAAAATGCCTCCTTTCATTTGATGAATTGTCAGGTGTGGCGACGCGGTGTGGAATCCGTCGTCTCATCCTGGCCGGGAGCCGGCCCGGCGTGGTGTGGCGTTAGGTCATATTTCTTAGCGATCCGCTCGAAGGCGGCGACTAGTTCTTGCTGCGCCTGGCTGGGCATATGGCGGTAGTGCGTGCGCAGATACGTCAGAAATGGTGGCAGGTCGGCCGGTGGTGCATAGCCGGCGGCCTCGATGACGTCGAGTGGCTCGAGGTCGTAGGCAGTGACCAGGCGGCTGAGGCGCTGCAGGCTGATGTCCTGCACCTTGCCTTGCTCCAGCATGGAGATGAAGCCGGTGGATAGGCCGGATGCGGCAGAGGCTTGCCTGATGCTGAGCTCAGCGGCCACCCGTGCATCGTGCAGGATTGCACTCAGGTTGGGCTGGTGGGCGTCTGCGGCGCGGTCTGTCACGCGATTAGTGGTTTCCTCCTCTGCTGTGCATTTTCCGGTATCCATGTACCTATTTTACAAGTTCCGTTTGCATATGTGAACAGATTTTCTGTGCATAATAGTCGTTCTCTCTGTGTGCTGGAAATATCGATAGGAATGAACTGTGGTGAATGTGTGGATATGTCTGCGGGGTGCGCTGGTCATAGTTTTCTGTCTGTGTGCGCGAAGAATTGGTGGGCCTAGCCTGTCGGCTATTTCTGCGGTGGCACGGTGGTGGCTGCTGTTTGGCGTCGGGCCTGGCGGATGCGGCCGTGTGCCAGGGCGACGAAGGCCGGGTTGATCTCGACTCCCAGCCAGTGCCGCCCCAGCCGTTCGGCGGCGACGGCGGTGGTGCCTGAGCCGAGAAAAGGGTCGAGGACGATGCCGGGCTGAGCTGCGGCCGGAGTGCAGTGGCAGGTCGGCTGCAATGGCAGTCGGGTGGCGGCGGTGCCGGAGCGACGCAGGGGCTGGATGTAGGGCGCGCGGCAGACGGCGCAGCGCTGCTGAGGACAGGCAGCGTGCAGGATGCGCTCCACCAGGTGCTCGGGATAGGTGGCGAAATGAGCCCCGCGATAGCTTGAGACGGTCAGCTGCCAGACGTCGCCCGGGTTCTTGCCCAGCGGGTGGCTGATGGCGCGCCGCCGCTTCATTGCGCGCAGGCCATCGTTGGTGTCGGTGTGGTGACCACGCCAGGCCGCTGGCAGCCCCGTTCGATGCTGGTGGCGTGGCCAACGCCGTGGCTGGCCGGGGCGCGTAGGTGGGTGCTTGGTCAGCGGCTCCTGGCGGATGGCGTCCAGGTCGAAGAAGTAGCGCGGCGCACGGCTGAGCAGGTAGATGACCTCGTGTTTGCAGGTCAGGCGGTCGGTGACGCTGGAGGGAGTGGTGTTGGTCTTGGCCCAGATGATCTGGTTGCGGATGATCCAGCCGTCCGCCAGCAGCGCCAGGGCCAAGCGCTCGGGCCCAAGCAAAAGGGACTTGCGCGGCGCGCCTTCGCGGCGGTGCGTGCTGTAGGCGTCGCCGAGGTTGAGCCAGAGCGTGCCGGTCGGCACCAAGACGCGCGTCAGCTGCTGCATGACGGGGCGCAGGTGCTCGACCCACTGGTCGATGGTGGGCTCCGCGCCCAGCTGGCCCTGGTGCTGGTAGTTGCGCAGCCGGAAATACGGTGGGCTGGTGACGACGCAGTCGATGCTGCTGGCCTCGAGCGTGGCCAGGCGGTCGGCGGCATCGCCGGTGAGGATGGTGTTTCGCGGGGTGGTCATGAGATGTCTCCTTTCGTTATGACGTGGTGGTGCTAGATGGAGCGTCGCCACCCCACAGTGCGGTCGGTAGATCGGCGGCGCTGGTGAGGCGGAACAGCCGCTGCTCGAGCGTGCTGGTGCGGCTGAGGTGCCGAGCGAGCGCCCGATGACGCTCGACCGCGCGTGGGCCGTGCAGAATCCACAGCACGCGTGGGAAGGCACCGTGAGCGGCCTGCTCGATGCCGGTGCGGTAGTAGGCCTGGTAGCGGCGGCACTTGGCCAGCACGGTCGGGATGGATTCGGTGCCCATATCGACCTCCAGGAACCAGCGATCCTCGAAGACGCCCTCGGCGTCGTGGCCGACGACGCAGGCGGCCAGGTCGGGGCGGATCAGATGTGACTCGCCGCCTGGGCCGGTGTAGCGCCGCCAACTGAGGGGCTCGGTCTGCACGGTCACCTGCCGGTCAGCTGTGATGCCGTGCTGCAGCGCCAGGTGGGCCTCGGCCACCGCCAGGCTGTGCTGCAAGAAGCGCGGCGAGGCTTGGTGGATGCGCCAGGACCGTCCAGCGACGGGGTCAATCGCGCGGGCTCCGGCCGGTGCGAGTTGCCAGATGCGCGCCGTCGAGCCGGCTTCGAGCCCGCCGATGCGGCGCTCCAGTGGGCGGATCAGACCATCGCGCTGCAAGCGAGCCAGGACGCGACGTGTGGTGCGGGCCGCGGCCTGCTGGCTGGTGTGACCGGTGAAGACGAAGGCTTGGAGCTGATGGGTCGACAGAAAGCGGTGCTGCATCAAGTAAGACAGCACGAGGCGGTCGCGCTCGGACAGCGCCGTGGCGATCTGAGCCAGTTGGCGAGCGCCGACCCGCTGCCTGGCTGGCTCGGTGCGCGGGGGAGCGGCGTGAGACGCGGTATTCGTCCCCCGTAATCGCCGAATCTGTGCCCTGACCTGGCGGTTCGTCGAATCGCTCGAGGGAGCGGCCGGACGGGCGAACGGACGCCCAGGCTGCTCATACTCATCGCGCCGGTGCTGGGTGGAGATGCTCATGAGCCGCCTCCGTTCTGCCCGTCGTCAGTGGATGGTGGGCGTCGCACGCGCCCGATGTCGTCGGTGGGCTGCGGAGTGTGCATGGCTGTGTCGTCGCTGGGGCTCGGCATGCCGGCTAGCTGCGCCAGATCGGCCTCAACCGCGCTGAGTGCCTGCCCGTAGCGCTGTCGGGAGGTTTGCCAGATGTGCTCGGGGCGGTGCAACGGGTCGTGCAACGGATCGGTGCGCAGGCTGAGCGGCGGCTGCGTTTGCCCATCCGCCAGCAGTGAGGCATAGGCCTGGTAGGCGGGTAGCTGCTGGTAGTCCTCCGCCGCGAGCAGCCCAGCGGACAAAGCGGCAATGGCGCGGGCGTCCTCCCGTGGCAGGCTGAAGGCAATGCGCGAGCGAGCATTGGCCATGACACCGGCCAAGAGCGCCTTGGGCAGTTGCCCCAAGTGCTGGTGGCTGAGCGTCAGTCCCAGCCCCAGGCCGCGCGCTTGCGCTAGCGCCGCTCCGAGGTCACCCGGGAGACGTAGATAGTCCTGCACCTCATCGATGTGCAGCATGACGGCATGGCGCTGACGTTCTGGCAGGCGGATGCGCTCCAAAGCGGCCTGCCAGATCAGCGAAACAACGACCGACCCCAGCAACTGGCTCGCCTCTTGCCCTAGCGTGCCCTTGGCCAGGCTGACCAGTACGATGCGCGGCACGGGCTCCTGCGCGTTGTCCGTGTCGTCGGGGGCGAAGAGCTGATGCCAAGCGAACTTCGGCGAGCGCTGACCGAACACCGCTCGCAGTTGTGGGCGCAGCAGGATCGGGCGCAGCTTGTTCATCAGCGGGGCGATCGCCTGGCGCCGTTCCGCCTCGCTCAGCGCTTCGTACCAGGCCCAGAATGCGCCCAGCCCCAGTGGATCGCGCCGCACCACCGCGCCAGTCACCGAGCGGCGAAAGCCCGGGTTGGTCAGCAGCAGCGGCACCATCGCCAGGCTGGCATCGCCGCGCCGCGCCAGACTGAGCAGGCTGGCGTGCAAGATGTCTTGGGTGCGCGGCCCCCAACTGTCGGCGTACAGCGAGCGAAAGACACCGAGTAGCAGATCAGCCGCCAAGTCTGGACTCTGGCCGCCCGCCAACGGGTTGACTCCGACTGGTCGCGTATCGGCCGCATCCAGGATCACCGTCCGCGTCACCAGGTGGGCTGGGAGGCGCGTCGCGATATCGACGACCAGATCGCCCTTGGGGTCGATCACCACCACACGACGGCCCGCCTCCGCATCCTGCAGCGCCAGGTGGGCCAGCAGCGTGGACTTACCGACGCCCGTCGGCCCCAGCACATGCAGATGACGCAGCGACGCCTCCGCCGACAAGGCCACTGATCGGCTCGGTTCACTCACCGCGCGGCCCAAGACCCGCCCCTGGTTGCTCGCCAGCGAGGCTGTCACCGCAGCCGGCGCAGGCAGCACCCGTGGATGCTGCGGAGCCAGCCCTGGGAGCCCTTCGCACAGGGGCCAACCCAGCAGCCCTGGTATCTCCGCTGGCCGCAGCACATTTGCCACCAGCCACGGTGGCCGCGCCTCAACCAGTGCCCTGACCGTCGAGCGCCACACCTGTAGCCTTACCTGAGGCGTCTCCAGGCCGCGCAATGCAGCCGAGATCGCCAGCACCAGGCCACGGGCTCGCTCCAGGCGAGGTGCTGCGGCACTGATGCGCAGGCTCGACCAAAAGCCGTGCTCACGCTGGGCCGCCTCGGCCTGCCGCCGCCCTGTAGTAGTGGTGCCCACCGGTGGATCGGGCTCTTGCGGACGCTGCCGACCGCCCAGCACCAGCTGGACCCGCACCGTCTCACCCCGATGAGTTGCGGCTAGCGTCGCCAGCAGGCTGCGCGTGACCGCCTCGGCGCTGTCGCTGGGCAGGGCTGCCCCAGCGCGACGGCGGAAGTGCAGATTAGCGACGGCCACTGCGCCGCTGGTGCCGACGTCATCACGGAACAGCTCGGCGTCGGCTGCAGCCACGCCCGACTGCCGGACCAGCCGCACCCCAGGTAGGTGCGCCAGGGCCAGGGCCTGGACATCGCGCAGTGCGCCAGGCAGGGCCCCGATCCGCCAGCGCACCGTGCCAGCGTTGCCGATGAGTTCGCAGGCCACCACCGGGCCGCCTGGCAGCGTGGCCACTGCGGCGAAGAAAGCCTGCACCCGGGCCTGGTCCACCGGCACCGGCAGCTCTAAGCGTCGCCACACCAAGCCACTTGCCCCCAGCGGCGCTCGGCGCGCCGCCGTCATGACCACTCCTCCCCGCCGGTCTTGGCCGGGTTGTCGGTAGACGCCTCGGTGTCGCGCTGCGCCTGGCTGGCCACCAGCTCCATGATCGCTCGGGCGATCCGGGCCGTATCTGGTCGCTGGCGTAGCTCCGATCGCACCGTCAACTGCCTGGGTCGGCGACTACCGCGGGGCGAGCGCCACGGCTTGGGTACCTGTTGTTTTCTTGATGAACGGTTGTTTCTGGGCATGACAAATACGCCTCCTTTCCTTACAAGGGGTTACTAGTTGCTCGTAGCGCCGACCATTTACGTCGCACGCCTTCGGCACGCCATTGCGCCGATCGGCCGCTAGTTCAATCAATTGAACGTAGCCTTATGTCGAGTATGCGTTCAATATTATGAACAGTCAAGTATGTTTGTGTATTTAACAACGCCGAGCGGAAGGCATTTTCCGCCGATGGTATGTGGCGACAAAATGAGGCGATTCAGAATTGCCACCAGCGTCGCACCGCCCACGCGCCGCCGCCGACGATGCTCGCCAGCACAGCCCCGACGGCCAGCCACGGCCAGATACAGCGGATGATTTGCACCGCCCCGTAGAGCGCCAGGCAGCCCAGCAGCACCGCGAAGCACCCACCCACCAGCCGATCCACTAGCGAGGGCACCTCACGCATCGCCATCAGCTCCGCGTGGGTCTGTCTCCGCCGCTTTCTCCGCCTGTGGCTTTTCGTCTGCCATTCCTCCCGCCTCCTGCGCCCGCCTCGTCATCGCCACGGCGCTGTAGAAGGCGGCGAGGTCGTGGGCCTGCTTGGTGGCGATGGCCTGCTGCCAGGTGTCGGTCTGGGTGCGGGTGGCTGTGGTAGGTGACGTGTCGTCGCGCCAGACGGCCCAGATCAGCAGGGCGATGGCGATGAGGCTCAGGCTGCCGACGAAGGCCAGGCCGTTGATGATCCAGCTCATGGTGGGTATGTCCTTTCTGGTGGTGTGCGTGGTTGCTCGGTCGTGCTGGGGTGCCTCGGTATGGCGCGCCGGCTCAGAACTGCGCGATACCCCGAGCGGCCTTGATGCCGTAGGCGCGGAGGATGGCGTGGTAGTAGGTCGCTCCGGCGGGGGCGGTCTGGTAGCAGGACTCGGCCAGGGCGGACAGCGTGGCGACGTTGCCCATGGCGCTGGCGGCCAGGAAGGCGCGGGCTTGGTCGGTGGCGTGAGCCAGTTGGCTGTCGGCGGCCAGCTCGTCCAGGCGGCGCTGGGCGGTGCGGGCCAGGCTGCGCGACTGTGGCGTCCGTGGTGGGAGCAGGTCGGCGGCGAACAGCTCGGCGATCGGCAGGATGGGTGCAGCGGGCTGAGGGCCAGTGAGGTGGTCGGAGTGGTCGGTAGCGGGCATGAGGGGTGTCCTTTCAGCGTTCCGTCCGGCCGCCGGAGAGTCATTTGGCGTGTTCCCCTGATGGCTGATAACAGCCGGTTCGGACGTAACGAACATAAAGCGTTGGAATCCCAAAGAAAAGCATAAGCGTGATAACATCGGACAACCTGCGGGATACCCCAGATCTGGGAGCCTCGGGACCCGGCGCTACGGTGCCGCCGCCCTGGGCCCGGTGTCCTGATCTCGCGGTGCTCGGCCTGGGGTGCGTCGTTGGGACCACTCCGAGAGAGGGACATCTTGCAAGGGGCCGGGAGTACAGAAGTGTCTCAGCCTCTCCCTGCTCGTTTCGTCCAAGCGATTGCTGGCGGGGCTGGTCAGACTTGCGGCCCTGGGCGGCAAGACGGACAGTCGGAGATGAGTGCGAGGAGGGCGATCGGGATGGCTGCGGAGAAGATGACGGACGGTGATGCCGAGAACGCCCCGGCGCAAGACCCGTCGGGTGCGGGACCAGTCGACGCTTGTGAGCAGCGCTATCCCGACTACCTCATGGACTTCCCTCCCGACCTGCCTCCGGAGCAGGTCCAGCGCTGGCAGCGGTTCTTCAACCTGCGAGAGGACATCCTGCTGGACTACGGCTACCAGACGGCCCGGGCGTACTGGACCGACCTGCAGGACATTTTTGAGTGGGCCGTCGCCCGTGACAAGGATGTCCTGGCCCTCACCGATCGCGACCTGCGCCAGTACTGCGCCCTGCTGCGCAGGCGCAAGTACAGCGAAGCCACCATCCGACGGCGAATGGTGTCCTGGAGGAAGATGGAAGAGAAGATGGAAGAGAAGATGAAGGAGGGGTGAGAGACGGAGTGTGACTGCGGTCTGCAGTCTTGCGTGCGGCACGTCGAGCACTGTGGGACATGCCTGTCTGGCTGGTCTGGCAGCTCACCGGCTGGGTGGTCGACCCGCACTACCTGGTGCGCCTTCAGACCTTCCGCCAACGCGCCGCCGAGGTCAGCCTCGTCTGGCGCGACGACACCAGTAGCGTCAGGGAGGTAGTGCCGAGGTTGCATGAGGGGGAGGAAGCGCACGAAGGCGTGGAGGAGCCGCGGCGTTGAGCCGTGATGGTCGCCGCCAAGGCCATTAACACAGTTGGTCTGCCTGGCCGATAGCACAAACGTCAGGTGGCGTGAGGCTTCGTCCACGCCGTTCGTAACCGATTTGTCATCCTTGAGGATGTCCATAACGTCTGCGCGGTTCGGTGCTGAACTGGCGGTCATTTCTTCCACCTCCGGGCGCCGGCCTGCCCGCTTCCTACAACGGCATCCCGTCGTCGTAGCCCCTGGGCGCAGGCTCCCTATGGGCAACCACGGCGCGGAGTGCTACCTTTCCAAGTGTCCAGAACGATCTGCGGGCACCAACAGCCCAGCGCGACGATGGAGACAGGCATGCGCTACCAAGCAGACATAGACGCTCTCAGGCGGCAACAGCACTGGCAGTTGTCACGGCCTGGCAGGCTACCTGTGCCTGCGTGTCACCGATGGCGTTTGTCTGCTGCGCACCAGATGCGTCCGCCTTGTGATGCAGTTGTGGATCGATATTACGAGGCAGTTGCTTTTCGAATGCGTCCGTGAATTTGCTCTTCACAACATAGAGACGGAAGTCGAAGGAACATAGCAAGTCGCTCGCATGCATATTGCATAGATTGGTTGACTGTTTTATAATAACAACCATTATGAGCGAAAGACCACTATCCACAAACGAATCACCAGTACGTCGAGAAGACGAATGCGTAGATGCTGGTGAAGCTAAGCCAAGTACAGCGGAGTTCTGCATTGTTCTCAGAGTTCGTATTGGCGAAATAGCAACCGTAAATCTGGAGACTGTAGCCATGAGCGAAACAGCGGAAGTTGTGCGCCCCTCGGAAGATTCTGCGTCGCTGGAGGGGGTTCTAGCGGCAGCCGCAGAGGCTACTGTCTACACTGAAGAGCTTCATGAGACCATCAGTAGCAAGTATTTCGGTTCTGAACAGAAAACCACTACTCAAGTTACGAAAGATGAAGAATTGGTAAGCGCCGAAGATGCAATGAAGGAATTTTTTGGGACCCACACAGAGAGCCGTAAACCACGCTCGATATTAGAAGAAAGCAACTCTGGACACATAGCATTTCTTACTAAATTGTCAAAGCTCGAAGACCCCAACGAAGTGTGTCGCCTAATCGACGAACGTAGAGCACGTGAAGGTCGTCCTGAATTAGCCTACGTTTAGACATATCGTATTTTCACTAGTGGGACAGGATGTTGTCGTGTCTGACTTGAAAAAATTCTACTGGGAATTATATAGCGACAGATCTTGGCTTTTACGCCAAGTGAATACAATCAAGCTAGTTGACACGAAAATATATGAGAAGCGATCAACTTACGACATTGATTGCCGAAATTTGCGGGATCGGGCCTTGCAATGCGGGATTGACCCCAACAAGGAGATCATTCTCCCACTCTGGCTCGGAGAGGGAAATACGTTGATTGATCTAGATATTAGAGATGAAGACGGCGTATGCCTCCCTCTTATCAAGAGTGATGACGCTGAACAGTTTATGAATATTGCATTGTGCGGAGCATTGGGTCCAACGTTTGACGACATGTCAAGCGGTGAGCAGCGAGTATGTGTAGACATGGTTACTGCAATGATGAACAAACGCCCGACAACTTACTCCCAGTCGAGAATTTGGAAACATATCTCTAACTCTCAACAAGCTTTCAACTTCATCAATAGCTTTTACGAAGTCAGGGGTAGGAAGTTGTACGCCATACATCTAAGTGTCCAGCAACGCTCATCGATCTCCATAATCAAAACTAGAGAGGTCATTCCCGGTCTGCAGTTTACCAATGGAAGATTAGAATTGTGGGCGAAATCGCTTGACCAGGACGTGAAGTCAAATTACATTTGCGTAGAATCTCCAAACGGAACCTGGATCTCGAAGATGTCGCTGCTGTTTGAAGGCGAGGAAGTATCTCCGACAGACTCCGATTATAAGAGGAATTCTACATGTAATGGGCCAACTTACTCGATACAAGACAACTACGCTCGAAGTCTACTACATAGCACTAACCTAAAATCTGGCCGGAAAGCCCTTATTACAACTTACGGGGAGGGCAACGCCTGGGAGTCATTAAAAGGTAGAGCTGCATATACAGTAGCGGTTGAGCTTCAGCCAAAAAGATCATACTACCTCGGCCCCCACCTCGCCGTGTTTGCCATATCATCGGCAATATATGCTCTGTTGATGATAATTTCTTTTGCATTCCTGAGAAGATGGATATCTGGAGGTGCTTGGGTACCTCTTAATATTAGCGCTATTGTGACTCTAATGGCAGTAATACCAACTGCCCATGCGGCAGTGTTGTTTTACGGCTCCGAACATCGCATTCTTTCGCAGCTTTATCGGCATTGGCGCTTTGCTGGCTACGCATTATCAGCATTTAATCTAATTCTGGCTGCATCGATATCTGTTCTACCACTAAAAAACGGCGATAGTTCTTATGTCTCTGCTGCTTGGCTGTTCTTCGTGTCTCTAGTTGGGTTCACGACAAATTTCTTGGGAGAAGTATGGTGCTTCAAAAAATTTCAAGGGTTACATCGAAAGGTAGTTGACACCTCCGCCCTAGAGCATCAGACAGAAGGTTTAAACAGTAGCAGCACAACCATCGAGTAAAGTTCTGCATTCGAATTAGCAGATACGACCTAGGTGAAAAACAAACGACAGTAATGTACTTACTCTAGAGATTAGGGTCCACCATGGCTGCAGCAAAACATCACGCCGGCTGCGAAGAGGCTAAGGAATTAAGTTGCAAATGTCATTGTCGAGGAATGCTGCACCAGAATAGCATTTTGAAGGCTGCCATTTCCTCGGCTCCTTGTAGTGGTGGATTTTGTGCAACGCTGACTGAGGTATTTGGCAGTGAGTTCACTCATCTATCCACTCCCCCGTCTTCCGTGCAAAAAACACGAAGAGGATGGGATCCCCTTGCGTTGTCTGCCAAGCAAAACACCCAAGTAGAACAAAGGATTGTTGATGTCACTTTGCATGACCTTCTCGAAATTACTCATTCGCTCCGTACCATTCAAAAGCGAGGGTGGCTGAATTTACTGAATGATCTTACCGATAGTTCATATCAATCGCTAAAAACCAGTATGCCATCTCACGGCTCCTCAACCTCCAGCGATGGTTACTTTTGGGCATCAATCCTCGCCTTGGTGTCGGCGGCATTTCCCACCAGTTCTAGTTTGTCCGGTTTGCAAAACCCTACTCCTCGTAACGTACTCAGCGGACTGAACTTGTCTTTTAGAAATAATTATCCCTACTATCCATACAGTCTCATCTGCTTCCCTCGAGGCAGGTCTGGGCGTAGCTTAAAGCAGATTCCTGCTATGGCATCACAGAGTCTTGTCAATGATGCTATCGATGCTGTACTCAAAGCACTGACTAGCAGTAACATCTGGCATAACGACGATAAGATGTTTGTTCTTTGTCTAACAGGAGCCGCTGTCTCTGCTGATCTATGGTATCATCCTAGCGCGGTGAATCACCTGTTAAAAAGAGCTGTTGAGTTGGCGCGAAACCGTTATGCTGCAAGTTTTTCTCTCGATGGCTCATCGGGGAAAGTAGAAGACATTATCGACATTTATCTCGGCAATAAATGGCAGAGCACTAATGTCAAGTCAAACGGCGTTCATCTAGGACATCCGTGGGTATAATCATTCTTCCTAAAGCTGTTTCCGCTGAGTAATGCGTTTCCTACAATATGCTGCCCAGTTTTCCATTGGCAGGAAGGCATTGAAGGGCCAGGCCAGGCCGTAACGGTGCATGGTGAGTTAGATGCCGTGAGTGGGGCAAACTGATAATCGTACCGCATGGTCAAAGCCAGCAATAGCCTTAATAACGTCAGGGGTCAAACTGGCACGCATGCAGATGTGCTGACGTAACGTGTGGGCATGAGTTGGATACCTGAAAATCCCGGCATTATCCCGCTGCTCGGTAGCCTTTCTGCGGCATTCGGAACCGTTGCCAGTGCGCTAGGCAGCCTGGGTCGGTTTTCTCGAGCCGCAAAAGCACGACGAACTATTGACTGGATCAACAATACGCTTGACCAGAACAACGATGGAGACGGGCGTCAGCACGCACTCAAGGAATTAAGAGCGTCTCAGGAGGCTCGTCTAATCGCTATCCAGTATGTGCCTTGGTGGAGATTCATGTTGCTTCCACTCTGGATGATTCTGATTGGATCCCTCCTTCTCTATACTATCGCGCAAGGAAAATTTTCAAACCAAGCGAAGATTGTCACCTTGTACTACCTCGTGTTCTGCTCGTGGTTTGCTTGGCTGTTCATTGGCAGTTATTACGAACGGATGCGGATCGTCGAGCATCACAAAGCGGGCTTACTCACCGAACCGCGCATTCCACTGTGGCGCATGGGAAATAAGGTGTTCATTTACGCGGCTTGCTTTTCTGTTGCGGCCAGCTCCTTCTGTGGAGCTGTGATTCTATCTGGCAGATCTGACCATTCAGAATTCTTAGCAGGTGGAGGCATCGCGGTCGGTTTCCTCGTACTTCCTGCACTCATCCCATTCGTGAGACTGCGTGCCCGAGAGTGGGTCGACGAGACGAAGGGAGGGTCGGAGTTGGTTGGAAGCAATAGCGGCAATATTCTACGCTTTTTAGCGAAGTTGCTAGACTTTGATGTATTCCGGAAGGAGACTGCCAAGAAATAAGTCAGTCTTGCTGACTATATTTGCACGACCGGGTGCATAATGTTGCTCTAAATTCAGACATGTCAGCGAATCAATCCGCATCATTGCTCCATCACCTCCGCAAAACCAAAGCCGCTCTGTTCGCCGCCTCCTTCACCCTAGCTGGCATCCTCCTCATGATGCTCAACGCCTGGCTGTCCCCGCTGCAGCTGGGAGACTGGCAGTGGCTGCACGTGCTGCCGTTAGGAGAGCTGGGTGGGACGCTGTTTGGTGCGGGGCTACTGTCGACCTTCTTCGAGTATGCCTTCCGGCGGGATCAGGAGCGGACGGTGACGGAACGTTTCCGCCACACCATCCGTGAGGAAGCGCCGGCTCTGCGCGATGCTGTCATCGAGTCTTTCCGCTTCGACGGCCAGGACGCGGCGCGCATTGCCACATCCGAACTGCTGGACGACTTGGCCTGCACCAGCCTGGGCCTGCGACTGCAGCGCGCCCGCATCGCCAAGGGCCCGAGCCAAGAAGCCCTGGTCCACGTTGCCAGCATCTCCACCTACACCTACCAAAAGTTCGAAAAGGGCGAGCCCCGTCCCGGCACCCCGATGAACCCGCGCCTGCGCACGCTGATCGCTCTGGCGGCGGTGTTGGACATGCGGGTGGAGGAGCTGGTGGGAGAGCTAAGCGAGCCGGTTGCAGGCGGCGTAGCGGCCTAGGCACCTCGATCGTTCCGTTGGACGCCGGCTCACCGGCGTCTGCTGCTTTTCCGTACTGCAGAACTGGTGCCCTCGGGCGCTAAGAGAGACGCGAAGAGCCCTCCCCCGCGCTCAGGCGCAGGCACGGGCAGCTCGCAAGGACGCCCTGGTCATCCCTGGAAGCAGGATGTAGCCGCACAGCGAGGTGCGCCGCGTCTTGCCCGCAATCAGATCACGATTCAGCCGCGAACAGCCCGCCAGGACGGGAGATGACTACTGGCTCGCCGCCCGGCAATCTACTATCGATTGCGGCAACGCAGCCCCGTCCCTGTTGGAGGCATCCTCCAGCCCCTGTCACCCATGGCGACACCGGCGTCGCTCGGCTCTGCACTGCCGTATATCCCTCTCAATCCTGCGGTGGAGCCTCCCATGAGCCTGACGCGCGAACTGAATAAGAAACAGTCTCCGTTCCGGCAGCTGGTGGAAGGTTGTGCCCCTGCGCTGGCCATAGCGGGTGGTAGATCCCCGGAAGGCAAGCGGGTCGCTGAACACCTCGGTTTCTACGATCTCGTCAAGGCACGCTCCCTGGCACCACTGCCGGATGGAGTGACCGACGCACGGCGCCACTCACCAACTGTCGGCATGCCCTTCGACATCCGCACCAGGATGATGCTGAGCCAGTTCGAACCACGCCGGAGCGCCTCGGCGATGGGCATGGACGTCTTCAACCATCTCCTCGCCCCACTGTTGCCGAACGGTCAGCACATATCAGACGTGCTTGGCGACGCCTTCCTCGAGGCGGAGCGACTCACCAAGGACGGCGACGACGTCGACCAGGACTACGCCAGCATCGTCTTCGCCTGGTGCGAGTCGATCTACCGTGCCGGCGGGCAGGCAATACGCAGCTCGCTGGGCGAACGCCTATCGGCAGCGAGGAACGTCGACGAGGTGTACGACTCGATCCCACCACTCATGCTCGAAGACATCGCCCGGCTGCGCATCGTCAACCAACGGCAGATCAAGCACTGGCACCTGCGCATGAAACACGGGGCCTTCTTCATCTCAAACCCATCCTTCTCCGGCGACTTCCTCGTCGGCGGCGCCGACGGCGACTGGTTCATCGACGACACCCTCTTCGACTTCAAGGTCGTGGACAAGATCAGCGCACCATGGGTGCGGAAAGTCCTCATGCAGCTCCTAGGCTACCTCATCCTCGACCTCGACAACGACTACCAAGCCAAGCACATCGGCATCTGGTTACCACGACAGGCGACAGTCAGAACCTAGGACATAGAAGAGATTCTTGGTAGTGATGCTGAAGCAGTGTTGGCCAAGGCACGAGTCGATGTGCAGAGTGTGATGGAGCGAGAGGTGGGGGTGGTGGCGTAACAACACTTCACCGAAAATGCCTGCATACTTGAACCAAGTACAGAAATTTCCTTTATACTCAAAGAGTAAAAAGGAAACGTTGATGCAAATCACTCGAATCAAGCAAATCAAAGACTACCGCATTTTTCAAAACTGGCACCAACGAGGCAATACTGACTTCGCGCGCTTTAACGTCATTTACGGTGGCAATGGCAGCGGTAAATCGACGCTTGCAGCACTCCTGACTGAAGTTGCAAAGAGAGATTGGAGTGACGGCACAATACTGACAGTCAAGGACGACAGTCAACAAACTCGGGAAATCAGGAAACCAGACGAAGCGCTCTCAGTACGACTCTGCATATTCAACGCGGATTACGTCGCAAAGAATCTTAAATTCGATAAAGGTGAAACGGAGTCACTGCTCTATCTCGGCGAAGAGAGTATCGACATCCAAAATCAGCGCGAAGTGCTAGAGGATGCCATAAATGACTCCGAGACGGCACTTCCGGAGTTGAAACAAGAACTCACGCGGAAACAAAAGCATCGCGACAAAATCGCGACAGATGGAGCGCGCAAGATAGCAGATTTGCTCCAAGGAATCAACGGCCAGCGATACGGAGGAAGACATTTCCAGCGCCCTCAATTCGAATCAGCATTACAGTCACCTCAACGCGATATGTCGAGCTTCGACATCGGTCAGCAAATCAGGCGAATCGCATCGCCCCCTAAAGAGAGGATTGCGCTACGGACTGGTTTAAGCATCCCATTGGCCGACGCGACCGACCAAGTAAGCAGAATCTTGGCGCAAACAGTGACATCAGAAGCCATTGAAACACTCAAGAACGACCACCAAGCTGCCGCGTGGGTTCAGGAAGGCATACAGCTCCACAACGCAGGAGACCGGTGCCTCTTCTGCGACGGTCTCTACACAGAGGAACGTGTCGACCGACTGAACCGGCATTTCGACGAGTCACTGAGGCAGGTACAGCAGACAATCGACAAGCTCGATACACAAATCGTCAAATATGAAGAGCAATGTGAGCAGTTAATAAAGGGCTTGGAACCACCGAAATCTCTTGACGAGGTTAGGACGAAATGCTGGCTAGACCACACTGACGCCATACGTTGCACCATCGCAGCAGTGAAGGAACGCTTGGCATTCCTTCGTCAGCAACTTGCCTGTAAGCGGGAAGAACTGTTCCAGTCATTGACACTCGAAGAATCGAACACCGACAGTGCGGTGTCTGGCAATGTGGATATTGAACCTCTCAACGTAATCATCCGTGAGCACAACAGCGATATCGACAACTACGACCAACTTAAAAATCAGGTCTGCAGCGACGTTGTTCAATATTACGTGGAGCAAGTGCGAGAAGACTATGTGGCAAGCAAAGGGGCTGTACAAGAGGTCGAGAGAAAGCTCAATTCTACTAAACAACAACTCAAGGCTAACAAAACAGAATTACAGCGGCTAAAGAACAGCCAGCAGGATCACGCCCACTTTGCTCGACTCCTCACAACCGACCTCCACCGCTACTTCGGGCGCGACGAACTGACGTTTGAGATTTCTGACCATAACGGATACGTCATCCAGCGCAACGGGGAGAAAGCAGATCATCTCAGCGAAGGTGAACAGCGGTCTATCGCACTACTGTACTTCCTACGGGATATTGAATCGAACGGCGCCAATCTACGGGAGCGTATCGTTGTTTTCGATGATCCGGTGTCTAGCGTTGACGACGGAGCGGCGACGGGTGCGTTTGCATACATTTGGGATAAGTGCATTGGCAAAAAGCAGAATGGTGTGGGGCAACTAATCGTACTCACTCACAATTTCGACTTTTTTCGGCGCTGGGTTAATCGTCTCGCAAGTTTGAAAAGAATGTCTGAAGATGAGAGAAATTTAGTTAGCTACTCGGTAAGTGAGTTGCGCGTAAACAGCAGCAGTTCCTCGGCAAGCATCCATGTACGTACACCAGAGCTGGTTCGCTGGGATAAGCCATGGAAGTACGCGTTACTGCGCTCGGAGTATCACTACCTATTCTGGCGTGCCGCCACTGAGCTAGAAAAATGGCATAAGTGCTCATCAAATGTGTTGAGGGAGTATGACGCAGCTATTTTGCCCAACGTGTGCCGAAGGTTGCTAGAAGGGTTTGCGAGTTTTCGATGCCCGCAGAAGATCGGCAACTTCGAGGCGCAGATGAAGGAGATGCTCGATCAATCGCAAGGTAGCGCCAAGCGGACCTATCTCGTAAGATTCTTGCATGAGTATTCTCATAATGAACAGTGCGACCCAAACAAACATCTTCAACTGCTTGAGACACCCAGGATAATCGAAGACATATTTTCGTTTATTCGGGAAATCGACGGCGACCACTACAAAGCGATGTGCGATGCCCTAAACGTGTCACCACTCCCCAAACCTGCGGCGACGAGCGGCAGCGTCGGAAGTACTGAATTAGAAGCCGGCGAGACGATCTCCAGCAAGTAGCGACGCAACACAAGACCTCTACACTATATCAAGATACTTGACCCGTGCTGCTGCCGCTTGTGGCCAGTCGGAGCCGGAGCCTGACCTATCCCCCACTGCGACACAGGTGCGGACAGGTACGCGCCGCCAGAGCTTGAGTATGCTCACCACATCGACTCGCCCTGGGGAGATGGAGCCTATAGACGCCAGCTCCCAGAGCGGCTTTTGCACCGTTCCTCCAACGTTCACTCATCAGCATTGGCTGCAACCTTACTATTTGTTACGGTTTCATCACAGTTGGTGACGTGCGCCACTACTAATCGTCTGGGCGGTATAGCCTGCAAAGTGCAGGCAAGGACGTCTGCTGGAGTCAACAGCTCCATCGCCCTCATCCCCGAGGAGGACCACGATGAGCAAGACGAGCAAAGCAAAACAACTGATGACAATCTGCCTTAGCGTACCGTTAGCCGCTGGAGCAGTATTTGTAGCACCAACGGCAAGTGCAAACTATGCTGTTGTGAAGGTGTTTGATACGCCCGAAGTCCAATACATCAATGTGCACAATACTGCCGACACCAGTAGTAACGAGAATATCATCGATACTATCAGTGCTGGCTCCTTCGTATGGCCGATGTGCTGGATTAGTGGAAGCGCCGTCCCCAGCCCGTTCTCTGGACAGCCCGCAAGTACCATTTGGTACAGAATACCAGGATATCCGACTGGCCTGGTATCACACGCTTACCTCGATACAGGTGGCAACGACTCCCGTGACGAGCTCTACTAAACCCGAAGGCAGAAGCGCTAGTGGATTCCCAGGAATGGCGGACCGGCATATTCGAACAAATGATGAAACAATGTGGAACATCTTCCAAGGAATAGAATGAACTAATGGATTTTAAAAAGACTGGGATCCCCCAGTATTCCATCAATGATTCGTTTCGCAAGTTCCAGGAATCATTAGAGAACGTCACAACCATTATCTTTGGATCCATCCGAGGCAACCTGGTCTTAGACGGAAATAACTACCTTATCGGAGTAGACCAAAATGAAATCACTGGAGAAGTAGAATGCGTTGAGGTAGCCATACTCTTTCATGGTGACACATTCGAAGGCATTGATCTCACCAACATGTCCGCCGAATCGTTCGCCCAAGAGCTAGCAAAGATTGGTTCCACGCCTGTTGTGGAAATCGATAACGTGTGGTGGCCTAAGGAACGCATGGGATTCTACGTGTATGAGAACACCCCCAGTACAATCTGCTGGTGGGGAAACACCACTGACGCTGAGGTACAGGAAATATTTTCCCAAGGGCAATAAGATTTCCTGGTATAAGACAACAGTCTGTCATGGATCTGAATCACGTTTCCCAGAAAGCAGCCACATATGGGAAGTCGAACCCCATTTCTTCGCGGCTGAATAAGCTTCAATATCAACAACCGTTCTAGGGCCCGACCCCAATAGTTCATTGGAATCCGGCCCTGAAATAATACCGGCCCTTTGACGCCGGTATTCGTCGTTAGAATTTAATTCCCAAAGCACCCAAGATTTGGCTGGTGAAAATGCCCATGAAGGTGAGCATTCCTAAAACCACCGCGATGGTGACGGCCACGGCCCGGATCTTCATGCCGGGGCGGCCCAGGTCGGAGGATAGATCATTGACCAGCCCGCTGGCCTTGTTTTCGCCCTTGGAGCTCATGCCCTTATCCGAACCGTCGGTAAGGTTGTCGAGGCTGCCGGAGGAGCCATCCTTAGCGGAACCCTTATTGGAATCAGCGCTGTTTTTCAGCTTGCCAACATTGGTGTCGGCACTATTCTTCAACT
>ERZ773099.785-NODE-785-length-24950-cov-11.603977_pt1 | contig 24950 bp, 29 predicted proteins | sample MGYA00511120_ERZ773099 | MGnify/ENA primary metagenome ERZ773099 (study PRJEB29015, sample SAMEA2738012) | human oral metagenome | biome: human oral; feature: human-associated habitat; material: dental | place: China | collected 2104 ... | reverse complement strand
GCTCGGCGATGACGAACTTCGGCGTGCAGAACTTCCTTGAGGAGTACATTCGGCTTGCACCGACGCCTGCGCCGCGCATCTCCTCAGACGGTGTAATCGAGCCGGATGATGAGAAGTTCTCGGGCTTCGTATTCAAGATTCAGGCGAACATGAATCCGGCGCACCGTGACCGCCTTGCGTTCATCCGTATTTCGTCCGGCAAGTTTGACCGCAATATGAGCGTCTGGCACGCGCCCTCGGGCAAGCTCATCAAGCTTGCGCAGCCGCAGCAGTTCCTTGCGCAGGATCGACAGATCATCGATACGGCGTATCCCGGCGACATCGTCGGTCTCTTTGACCCCGGTGTATTCGGCATCGGGGATACGCTCTGCGACCCCTCACACAAGTTCAAATTCGAGGACTTCCCCGTGTTCCCGCCCGAGCGTTTCGCGCGTGTCGCGGCAAAGGACACGATGAAGCGCAAGCAGTTCGTCAAGGGCATCGAGCAGTTGACGCAGGAGGGCGCGATTCAGCTCTTCGAGCAGGTTGGCGCAGGTCTTGACAGCTACATCGTCGGCACCGTCGGCACGCTGCAGTTCGAGGTGCTTGAGTACCGCCTGAAAAGCGAGTACAACACGGAGATCACGATGCAGATGCAGCCGTTTGAAACGGCGCGCTGGCTCGCGTTTCCCGACGGGCGCACGATCACGCCCGCCGATCTGCGCGGTGCGGATCGCGGCATGTTCGTCCACGACAGGAACGGCAACCCCGTTCTCCTCGTCAGCAACGAGTGGGCACTCGGCTGGATTCGTGAAAACAACCCCGATCTGCAGCTCGGACAGGTACCGTTCGACCGCAGAGAGGCATAATAGAGAAATGAAAAGGGGCTGTTGCATGAAGTTTTTTAGCTTCGTGCAACAGCCCCTTTTGTGTTTATGGAGTTATACCTCTGCCGTTTTTGGAACGGCTTGCGTCAATGTGTTCTTGATAAATTGATTGAGTGACAGATTCTCTTTCGCGGCTTCCAGTGCCAGTCGTCGATGGAGGTCACTCGGGATGCGGATATTGAAGCTGCCCTTAAACTCTTTGTCAGGACTTCGATGAAATTTTGCACAGGCATCTAAATAATTATCAATGCTGTTGTGAAAAGCCTCCGTCAGCTCATCGACGCTCCTGCCATGAAAGTTCAGAGAGTCATTGATCCCGAACACCTCTCCGATAAAGAGACCATCCTCCTCGTCAAATGAGACTTTCGCGTGATATCCCTTGTATTCCAACATATCCGTCCCTCCTTAACATGCTCCAATTTCCTTCAAAAATTGGAGAACTTTCTTGATCTGATAACGATATAATTCTTTTCCGGGGTGTGGACCATCAAATTGCAGGATACGCTTTGTAGCCGGATGAAAATATCCAATTCCTGAGCCTCTCCCTCCTTGAAACTTTTCACAGCCACACTTTTTCATCAAGGCATCGAGTTAGCGTACCGTAAAATTTGTCGGCGAAGGTGTTCGTGTGATCTTTTGGAGCAGCGTTTCTTTTGTCGGCATGGGGGGATCACCTCACCTGAATCGTAACATAGTAAAGAGCACAAAGCAACCATTTTTCAGTTGCTTTGTGCTCTTTGTGTATTATGGTGTCATATATTGATTCACAAATTCCCGTACCTCCTCGAATGCTGCGAAGCTCTCCGCGAGTTCGGGCAGAACGAGCGGGAAGACGTGAGGCATCTCGGGGTAGATACTGAGCGTCACAGGCGTACCGTCCGCTGCCGCTTTTGCCGCAAGCACTTCGTCCTCTGTCAGCAGGAGATCATAGCTGCCCGTCTGGATGAGCATGGGCGGCAGTCCGCTGAGGTCGGCATGAATCGGCGAGAGGCGCGGATCGTCGAGCGGAAGACCACCCGCATAGGGCGGAATGCTGCGCAGATGGGGAGCGAAGGGCGTGCCCTTGCCGAGTACTTTGTCTTTCGTGAAGTTCTCCGTACGCGATGTGCCGTCCTTGTGCGCGAAGTCTGCCCACGGCGAAAGGAGGATGAGTGCGGCAGGCTGCGGCAATCCCTCGTCGCGCAGGTAGATCGCAAGCTCCACGGCGAGATTCCCGCCTGCCGAATCTCCATAGATGATGATGTCCGATGGTTTTGTTCTGCGCGCAAGGAGTCCTTGATAGACCGTCGCCGCATCCTCAAGTGCCGCCGGATAGCGATGGATCGGTGCGTGTCGGTATTCCACACAGTAAATTTCGCGTGCGTTCGTATACTCCGCCTGACGTACGGCAAATGTGCGGTAGAGATCGGTGAGTCCGCTCATATAAGCACCGCCGTGCAGCTGCAGTACGACTTGATTCGAGGATGGCTTTGGTGGTGCAAGGCGCTCGACCGGAACGTTTCCAATGGAGATCTTTTCATACCCCCAGCCCTCGGGGGCGGTGAACGGCACAGGTTCTTTGTCCTCGGGCGGGGCGTAGAGTGCGTCCATCTGCGTCTTGATGTAGTCCTGTTTCGCTTCGCCTGTGAGAACGATCCCACGCACTTCGGGGACGGCAGATGTTTCGCCAAATCCACAGTGCGGCAGGACGGCAAGCCCCAGAATCAGGGCGATGCCGCCGATATACCTCTTCCATGTGTTCATGGCGTCTGGCTTCCTCCTGCAGCAAATGCGCTGTCTGCCCATGTGAGCAGGGCATCCTCGATGCGTGCTTCGTGTGCATCTACGGTCTGTCCCGCACTGGTGATGTGAAGGCTGCGACCATCCGCGTATGCGATGAGGATGTTGTAGGCGGGATTCGTCACCGCCTCCGCGCGTGCGCCGTAATCGTTTTCGGCGGCGAGATTCTGCGCGGTGATAACGGCATGAAGACTTGCCTCAAGCTCGGGTGTCCATGGGACATAGCGTTCGCGGATGTCCTGATGGCGCCCGTTCGTGTACTCCTTGCCGACGAGTTCGTTGAGACAGGTGATAAAGCCGTTCGGGTCGCGTCCCTGCGCTGCAATCTCCTCGGCAGAGAACACGTGCCTGATGGGGGCGTCGATCTGCCAGATCATGCGCATCAGCGTGCCGTCCGCGACGGGGTGACGGAACTCCATCACAAAGAGTTTGATTTCACCTGCTGCGGCAGAAATGCCGGTCTTTACGGTTTCGTGCGGGGGAACTTCCGCGGACGCAGCAGGACACCCCGCACCGAGGAAGAGCAGCGGGATGCACACGGCGGCGATCCAGCAAAGCAGGCGTTTTCGTGCGAATCTCATCATCGGCTCCTTTTCATGCGAACAGATCATTCAGCGCCTCGGACATGGTCGGATGCGTGTAGATGGCAGAGCCGAGTGCGGCGGCGGTGATGCCGTGGTCGATCGCCATTTTCATCAGATTTATCATCTCCTGCGACTCGGGGCAGAAGAAATGCGCACCGAGGATCGTGTCGGTCTTCGCGTCGATGATTGCCTTGAGGATGCCGGCAGGCTTCTTGTAGACCTGCGCCTTTGGGATGGCGGCGACCTCAAGCCGTGCGATACGCACATCAAATCCTGCGGCTTTTGCCTGTTCCTCGGTCATGCCGACGCGTGCGAGCGGCGGGTCAAGGAAGACGGCGTAGGGGACGGCTCCGCGATTTGCCGTTGTGCGTGTTCCGCTGCCCGCGAGCTGATCCTTGACGATGCGGAAATCGTCGAGGGAGATGTAGGTGAACTGCATCCCGCCCCTAACGTCGCCCATCGCCCAGATATGCGGGACGTTCGTGCGCAGATGTTCGTCAACGGCGACCGCACCGCGTTCCGTCACAGTGATGCCTGCCGCCGCAAGGTTCAGTGCGGCGATGTTCGGACGGCGCCCCGTGGCGATGAGGATGGCGTTTGCCGCAAGTACTTTCTCCCCTTCCGATGTCTGCACAATGACGTTTGCACCGACCGCGCCGTCCTCGATGCGCAGAATCTTTGCACCCGTAAGGATATGAATGCCGCGCCCCTCCATCTGTGTGCGGACGCGCTCGGCGATTTCTCTGTCCTCCCGCGGAATGAAGGCATCGCCGTCCTGCACGACGGCGACGGACGAGCCGAAGTTGGCGTAGTACGATGCGAACTCGAGACCAATGTAGCCGCCGCCGATGATGACAAGCTTTTCGGGCAGCGCGTCTAGCTCCATCATCGTCTCACTCGTGTAGACATGGGTACTCTCTGCCGCGCCCTCGATTGGCGGGACGAAGGGGAGTGCGCCCGTGTTGATGAAAATGTGCTCCGCCGTGACGGTCTGCTCTCCGTCTGCACCGACAATGCGTACCGTATGTGCATCGACAAACGATGCCTCGCCGTCGATCACGACGGCACCTGTGCCCGTCACCTTCGCGTAGTTCTTTTCGCGCAGCATTGCAGTCAGGCGGCGTTTCTCTGCAATCGCCGCACGATAGCGCTCTGCCTTTGCCGCGAAGTCTCCGCCCGCCGCTGCTGAGAGCCGCGCACTGTACTCAAGGGACTTCGATGGGATGCAGGCGACGTTGATGCAGGTGCCGCCGTAGCGCCCCTTTGACCGCTCGACGAGGGCGACCGTCTCCCCCTTCTTCGCGAGGAAGCCCGCGAGTGTCTTGCCCGCCTTGCCAAATCCGATGATGAGATTCTGATATGATGTGTTCTGCATGGTATGCTCCATTTCTGTTGAAATTTGTATGACTGCTGTTATTATAGCATTTTTTGACAAAATGCAGAGAAATATCGTGGAAAAATGTGCGCCTCATTTACAAAGTATAGGATCCCCCTTATAATGATAGAGAATTATTCTCTGTCAACGAAAGGAGCGGGCTATGCTGACGCATGAAATGCTGGTGCCGCATACAACGTTGCTGCTGCGGCACGATCTGTTCGATGGAATCCCGGAGGAGGGGCTGCTGGATCTCGTGAATGCACTTGGCGGTGAGCTGAAGCACTATGCGGCGGGAGAGAACATCATGCGCATGGGACGTGCGCCGATTGTGACGGGCATCATTCTCACGGGTGCGGTCGAGGTATCCTTTCTCAACGAGAACGCTGACCAGATCGACATGAACATCTTCGAGGCTGGCAAGAGTTTTGGCGAGACAATGGAGGGAGCGAATCTCGCAGCAAGCCGGATGTTTGTCAAGGCACTCCATGATACGTTGATCCTGCGGCTGCAGTTCCGACAGCTCTATGAGCGTACCGCGTGCAGCGATCCGCATCTCTGGCGCTTCACGCTGAATATGCTGCGCAGAATTTCGCAGAAGGGTATATTCTATCAGCACAAGATTCGCATCATGGGGCAGAAGAGCATCCGCGCAAAGCTCAGCGTCTATCTGCAGGCGATCCCCGTGGAGGAGGGCGGTACCGCTGTGCGTGATCTGAACCAGACGCAGCTCGCGCGCTACCTCGGCGTGGAGCGCAGCGCACTCAGCCGCGAGATGAGCCATCTGCGCGACGAGGGGATCATTGACTATGACCGCAAGACGCTGCGCGTGCTCAATCCGGATTTTTTGGCAATCTGATGTCACGTAGATTGTGAATTGAAAAATTGCACTTCAGTGTGATATAATCTTAATAAAGAGTTCCCTTCATGTCATATCATAATAGGAGGGATTATGTCGACGTATAGAGACCTCGTACACGGGACGGATATGGAGTCTGCTGAAAATATACTAGCACAAGGGTTCGAACTGCGAGGGAATTTGAGTAGCTGGTGTGGGGAAGGTGTATATTTTTATCGGGATAAAGATAAGGCGTGGTGGGCCGCAAAAAGAAAGTGTCATCAGCTAAAAAAGGGGCGAGGGAGAAAAGTTAAAGCTATAATTCTATTTGCCGATATTTGTGAACTGCCTGTAAATAATATTCTAGATTTAAGAAAACAAAAGGATTTTAAGTCATTTAAGGATTTTGTTCAGGATATGTTTGATGAAGTGAAAGCTAAGATTAGAGGGGATAATGAGACGTTACGTCAAATTCGGGCGGCTTTAATTTCTTTTTATGCCTATAAACATAACAAGAAGTTGATTGTTGGAGATTTTGAGCAGGAAAGAGAACAAGATGAATATGATCGGTTTGCACAAGACCTTCATATTATCAATCGTAAAGAAGAAATATTTTGTATCAAGGATACAAGTATCATAGGCAATGTTAGAAAGGGAGTGTCCTCATGATGAAAGAATTTATAAAATATGCAAAAGAGAAATATGGTCTTGATGTAGAGATGGAATCGAGTGATACTCCAGAGAGCTTTGAACGAATCTTTGCAATTGAATTTATGGAAAGCTATTGCTATCAAATTGAGGTGAAAAACGAACATAAGACACTGGCAATAGATTTTGCAGAGTTTTCGTGGGAGGAAGTACCTAAAGTGGAAGCCGCAGAGTCGTTTGATTTAGTGATCTGTGCTGCATAAGGAGAATGTTATGCCAACAGATGTATTAAGCCCTATGCGGTTGGTTAAATTGATGTTCGATCAAATTCACTTTGAAAGACGAGGAGATCGAAGTGACCATGAACTGAAAACGCATATCCGAATCAAGATCGGAGAAAAGAAAAATGCTCCTTACATTGTAAACCTTAAGATCGAAGGAGAAAAAGAAGACGAATACTTTTTTTCTATGAGTCTTATTGGTTTTTTTGAATTTAATTCTACCGATATGGAGGATACAACGAAACGAGTGTTGCTTTCAAGAAACGCCGTTGCTATCTTGATGCCATATATGCGCAGTCAAATTTCACTTTTGACCGCACAACCGAACTTGACCCCTGTTGTTCTACCTGTATTCAATATTAATAAAATGATAGATAAACAGAATGAATCGTATAGCGAATAACGTCTTTGCGGAAATGTTCATTCAGTTTTTGTAAACAAAAAGACCTGATGCTTTTTTGCAGCAGGTCTTTTCTCATGAAACGTAAATCTTACACCATCTCTTCGGGATGGAAGACCTCGTCGAATTTCTCGGCGGTGAGGAAGCCGAGGGCGACACATGCCTCCTTGAGGCTGATGTTCTCGTCGAATGCCTTGTGTGCCGTTTTCGCCGCATTCTCGTAGCCGATGTACGGGTTCAGCGCCGTGACGAGCATCAGTGAGCGGTGGAGGTTCTCGTGCATCTTCTCGCGGTTCGCCGTGATCCCCGTGACGCAGCGGTCGTTGAAGGACTTGAGGGAGTCCGTGAGGAGGCGTGCGGACTGGAGGAAGTCAAAGATCATGACGGGCATGAACACGTTCAGCTCGAAGTTGCCCTGCGAGGCGGCAAAGCCAATGGCGGCATCGTTGCCCATGACCTGTACGGCGACCATCGTGACGGACTCGCACTGCGTCGGGTTGACCTTGCCCGGCATGATGGAGCTGCCCGGCTCGTTCGCGGGGATCGTGATCTCGCCGAGTCCGCAGCGCGGTCCCGACGCAAGCCAGCGGATGTCGTTCGCGATCTTCATCATGTTCGCGGCGAGTCCCTTGAGACCGCCGTGTGCAAAGACAATGGCGTCCTTGCTCGTGAGCGCGTGGAACTTGTTTGGTGCGGTGACAAAGTTCTTGCCCGTCAGCTCGCTTGCCGCCTGTGCGACCGCAACATCGAAGCCCTTCGGCGTGTTCAGCCCCGTACCGACGGCGGTGCCGCCGAGTGCGAGTTCGTGGAGGAATGGGAGCGCCGCCTGCAGCTGCTTCTTCGACTGTTCGAGCATCGCGAGCCAGCCGCTGATCTCCTGCGAAAAGGAGATGGGCACGGCATCCTGCAGATGGGTGCGCCCCGTCTTGACGATGCCTTCGTTCTCCTTCATCAGGCGGCGGAATGTGCTTGCGAGGAGGTCGATGCTCGGGAACAGCCCGTCCTCAATCGCAATGACGGCGGCAATGTGCATCGCTGTCGGGAAGGTGTCGTTTGAACTCTGCGACATATTGGAGTGATCGTTCGGATGGAGGATCTTCTCCCCCGCGATCTCGTTGCCGCGGTTTGCGATGACCTCATTGACGTTCATGTTGGACTGCGTGCCGCTGCCCGTCTGCCAGACGGCGAGCGGGAAGTGCTCCGCCAGCTTGCCCGCGATGATTTCGTCGCACGCTGCCTTAATCGCAGAGAGGCGCTTCTCGTCGAGTTTGCCGAGCTTGTTGTTTGCAATCGCGGCGGATTTCTTCAGAATGCCGAACGCATGGATGATCTCGGCGGGCATCTTCTCAATGCCGATGGGAAAGTTCTCGAAGCTGCGCTCTGTCTGCGCCGCCCAATACTTGTCTGCCGGAACCTTGACTTCGCCGAGGGAATCGTGTTCGATACGATACTCCATTTGGATTGTCCTCCTTAAAATTGTAATAGTAGAGAGAAAAATCTGCTAATAAGAGTATAGCACAAAAATATGAAATTGAGAATATTTATCTTGATATTTTCTGTAAAATTGATCGTGCGGTGATGCCGATCAGGATGCCGGTCAAAACGCCGACGAAGCCAAGCACGGGCGCGTAATAAAATAAAGCGGATGTCTGCATGACAGCGGCAGCGGCGAGGAGCTGCGCCATGTTGTGCAGGAAGCCGCCTGCGGCACTGATCGCAATGATGGAATGTTGTGTATGTTTTTTGAGCAGTGCCATTGCGGTGAAACTCGCCGCACCACCTGCGAGGCTGTAGAGCATGGGAGCAAACCCGCCGCCGAAGGCGGAGGCGAGGAGGATGCGCAGCGTGAGCATGAGCGCTGCATCACGCGTCGGCAGTGTGCAGAGAGCAATGAGCGTGACAATGGCGGCAAGCCCGAGCTTTGCGCCGGGCACGGGCAGCGGCAGAGGGAGGAAGCCTTCGAGTACGAAGAGGATGAGCGAGAGCGCGGTGAGGAGCGCGATGCGCGTGATTCGACGGAGGTTCATATTATTTCACTTCGACGAGGAGTTTGTGCGGCAGGCAGGCGATCACATCGCCTTTTTTCTCTGCTTTTCCGGTCTTTACGCAGACGAGGTCGGGGCAGTCGGCATCCACGACGGCGATCGTCTCGCCCTCAATGCGGATCGTGTTTGTGCCGTGCGCATCTGTGATGACGATCTCCTCCGTGCCTGTGTGTCCCGTGAGAGGGATGTCGTAGAGCTGCACGTTATCCTGTGTGATGACAGCGTGACGCATATCGTTGTCCGCACGTGTGAAAAAAAACACGGCGCCGATCCCGCAGAGGAGAAGCAGTATGCCGATGAGGGCTAGATCGTTCTTCTTCATTGATGTTTCCTTTCCCTGTGTGATATAATCCCCTTGCCACGGCTCTCATCCGGTCAATCAGGTACGGGAGGGAGGTTGGTGAGCACATCTCTGATCTGTTGCTTTCGCTGCTCATCAGTGTTGTCGGGAGTGTTCTTGGCGCGCTGATTGTGCAGAGGCTGAGGAGGTAGAAGCAGCCTCCGCTGTGGCATCAGCCGGGTGCGTCTCATCAGCGCACAAAAAAGCCTCGGGGGTCATCACTCCCCGAGGCCTTTCTATTGGTTGGCGCATGCCCACCTCTGATTCGTGATCATTATAGCATTGATAGAAAAGCATTTCAAGTGTATATGGGAATTTCGCCATAGCAGAAATGGGAGTGAGATCAAGAATGCTGTGACTGGAAAAATTTGTGTGGAGGTGTTACAATGTCTAAGGAACCACTGAATAAAAAGATGCGCTAAGATGGTGGTGCTGAATTTATCAGTGCTTCCCTAAAGCAGAGATGCCTTTGTGCCGTCAAATGCCGCGTCCCAGCTCGCGCTGCCAATAGGCAAGATCGGGCTCATTCAGCGGGAGATCAATGGTCTGTCCGTTGTCGTAGTAGAAGCGCAGGCGCACGCTCGTCGCCTTGCGGATGGCGGGGAGACTTGCGCGCGGCAGCTCGACGAAGAGTTTGTTTTCATTCTTGTAGGGGCTGTCCGCTCCCTCCACGGGGCGCAGCGTGTACTTGGTCGCGGCCTTCATCTCCCATGCGGCGCCATCCGTGTAGAGAATGACATCGGGGAGCAGTTTCGCCTTGTCATAGCGATAGTCCCAGAGCGCGAGCGTTGCGCCCTCGAGCCGTCCTTCGTCCGTGTAGGACGACCGGAAGTCGATGCGCGCGTAGGCGGAGAGACTGCGCGCACTGCGATGATCGATCCGGTAGGTGTAGGAGAGACCGAAGATGCCGACGAGGATGAGGAGCAGTGCGACAAGGATGACGAGTCGGTGGAACAAATTCTGCATCGTGCTCCTCCTTTCAATGGATTCGTTGTTTCGGGGTATTATAACATAGGGGAGAGCTTTTTGTCAGCAGTTGATAGAAATGGGATACAGGAGGGGACGAAATGGCGGTAAAGCTGTTTGTGTCGGATCTGGACGGGACGATGCTGCCGGACGGCAATGAGGTCTCAGCGGAAAATATTGCAGCGGTACAGCGTGCCGCAGAGGCAGGGGTCGTGGTGACGATTGCGACGGGACGCATGTTTGAGGCAGCTCTGCCGGTGGCTGAGGCACTCGGCGTAGATGTGCCGATCATCGCGTACAACGGCGCTCTCATCAAGAGCCCGAGCGGACGCGTCTATGAGGAACATGCGGTGGAGCCTGCACTCGCATATGATATCATGGCGTTCTGTCAGGAGCGTGACTGGTACATCCAGACCTACAGCGGCGGTGTTCTGCGCTATGTCGAGACTTGCGACGAGTCACGCTTCTATGAGAACTCGCAGAAGCTCACGGGGGAGGCAGTCGGTTGGGATGGGCTTTTCGCACATACAGAGGGCAACTGCAAGCTGCTCCTCGTGACCAAAGGTCGCGAGATCACGCTTGAGCGCTCGGAAGCCATACTTGCGGCATTCGGTGCACAGGTGGATGTGACGCGCTCAGCAGATCACCTCATCGAGATCGTGGAAAAGGGGATCTCCAAAGCATCGGCGCTGCAGTCGCTCGCCGCAAAGCTCGGCTTCTCCATTGAGGAGACGATGGCGATCGGCGATGCCTACAACGATCTGCCGATGCTGAAGACGGCGGGCAAGAGCGTCGCCATGGGCAACGCCTTCCCCGAGGTCAAAGCGGTGACGGACTACAAGACGCTTTCCTGTGAGGAGAACGGTCTCGCTGCAGCGATCTATCACTACGTGCTCGGCATGGGGGCGGATGCGCCCGTGCCGATGACGAGGAACTGAGACATGGCAATCAAACTCATTGCGCTCGATCTGGACGGGACGCTCCTGACCTCGGATAAGAAAATTACGACGCGCACGAAAGATATCATTGCACGCGCAATGGCGCGCGGCGTTACAGTGACCATCGCGACGGGGCGCATGCTGCGCTCGGCTCTGCATTTTGCGCGCCTGCTTGCCTCCGATGCCCCCGTGATCTGCTGCAACGGCGGCTACGTGGGGAAGGAAGAGGGGGCGCCCGTCTTTGCGAAGTGTTTCGATCCCGCGCTTGTGCGGGAGTTTCTGACGTTTGCCTATGAGCGCAACTGGTACGTGAACTGGTACAGCGGTATCGAGATCTACGCACCGGAGTTTCGCGAGGAGCTCTTTGCCGCCTATCGCACGACCGCGCATTTCGTGGTGAATGAGGTGGGGGATGACTACCTGCGCTATACCGAGAACGTACCCCAGTTCGTTCTGCGCAACGTAGATGAGGGGATCAACGTTTACGTGGGCGCGGTGCGTGAGCACTTCGGCGATCGCTTGGTACCGCAGCAGAATACGGGAACGAGCGTTGACATCAATCCGCCGGGCGTCAATAAGGCGGTCGGCGTGCAGGCGCTCGCGGACGCGATGGGGCTCAGCCTCGATGAGGTGATGGTCGCGGGGGATGCGGACAATGACTATGAGATGCTCGAGATGGGCGCGTTCTCCGTCGTTCCCGAGAACGGCACGCCGGAGGCGAAGGAGCGCGCCCGCTATGTGACGGCGTCAAACGACGCGAACGGGATTGCTCTCGCGATCGAGAAGTTTGTACTGTGAGGTGATTGCGATGGGAGAGAAGAAGCGCGTGACGGAGAAGTTCCGTCCCGTCATCGTGACGGGGCTGTCCGGCGGCGGGAAGTCGCTCGCAGCACGCTATATGGAGGATCTTGGCTATTTCTGCGTGGATAATCTGCCGCCGGTATTCATTCCGAAATTCATCGATCTCTGCCGCGAAACGCATGGGCAGATCAATCGCGCGGCGATCGTTGTGGATACACGCAGCCGCGAGTTTTTCGATGACTTCGTGCGCGTTCTCAGTGATCTGGATGCGGGGGATGTTTCCTATGAGCTGCTCTTTATCGAGGCGTCCGACGATGTCATCATCCGTCGCTATAAGGAAACGCGCCGCCCCCATCCGCTCGCGCCTGACGCGCGTATCTCGGAGGGGGTGACACGCGAGCGCGCCCGTCTTGCCTCCGTGCGTGCGCGTGCGACGCAGCTGATCGACACCTCGCGTCTGCGCAAGGCGGAGCTGCGCGATATCATCCGACAGCACTATGACACGCCAGGCAGGGATGCAGAGATGAATGTCAACATCCTTTCGTTCGGCTTCAAGTATGGCATCCCGCTCGACGCTGATCTTGTCTTTGACGTGCGCTTCCTGCCGAACCCGTTCTATGTGGATTCGCTGCGCAGCAAGAGCGGCACCGTGCCCCAAGTTTCTTCCTATATTGAGTCTTGGGATGTGACGCAAAAATTCGAGCAGCAGCTCGATGGGATGATCGACTTCCTCTTGCCGCAGTATGTGAAGGAGGGCAAGAGTCAACTCGTCATCGCCGTCGGCTGCACGGGCGGCATGCATCGCAGTGTCTTCATTGCAAAACATCTTTACGACCGCATCAAGGGCAGCTATGCGGCGCATCTCGAACATCGCGACCTCATGAAGAATGAGGTGCACGAACACGTGAGCGAGGGCTGATCGATGCACCTCATGAAATGGCTCTACCCCGGTATGGGCTTCAAACGCTGGCTCCTCGTCTTTGCGATCGGGACGCTCTGTGTCGGGCTTGGAGTTGCACTGATCTTCAACTATAAATACATCGACAGCATTGAGGAGGCGATCTTCCGCTTCGTTTATACGTGGCGGGGCAGCTACAGCTACGGCTTCACGGCGATTGCGGGGGCGCTTATCCTCGGTCTCGGCAGCGCGCTCATGCTTGTTGCGACGCGGCACATCATCCGTGCGGTCATCACGGTGCTGATGCCCGAGGGCACATCCACGCGTTTGGTAGATCTCGTGTATGAAAAGACACGCCTCAGCCGTGGCCCTGCGGTTACGGTGATCGGCGGCGGGCACGGGCTCTCCGTGCTCCTGCGGGGGATCAAGGAGCTCACAAGCAATGTGACGGCGGTCGTGACGGTTGCGGACGACGGCGGTTCCTCGGGGCGTCTGCGCGAGGAACTCGGCATCATTCCGCCCGGCGATCTGCGCAACTGCCTCGTTGCGCTCGCCGATACCGAGCCGCTGATGGAAAAACTCTTCCAGCACCGTTTCGAGGGGGAGAGCAACCTCGCGGGGCACAGCTTCGGCAATCTCTTCCTCGCCGCGATGGCGGAAGTCACGGGCGATATGGAGACGGCACTGCGCGAGTCCTCCAAGGTTCTCGCGGTCAAAGGTCGCGTGCTCCCCGCATCGAAGGAGTCTGTGCGCCTCGATGCGATCCTTGAGGATGGAACGATTGTCGAGGGAGAGTCGCACATCCCCGAGGTGCCGGGGCGCATCCGCCGCGTGCGCCTCTATCCGCAGGATGTCACGCCCGTGCCGTCTGCACTTGAGGCGATCCGCACGGCGGATGCGATCATCCTCGGTCCCGGCAGTCTCTATACGAGCATTATGCCGAATCTCCTCGTGAATGGTGTTGCAGAGGAACTCCGCAAAAGCCGTGCGCTCAAAATCTACATCTGCAATGTCATGACTCAGCCCGGCGAGACAGACGGCTATACGGCCGCCATGCACGCAGAGGCAATCATCAGGCATGCGGGACGCGGTGCGATTGACTTTATGCTCGTGAATAACGCGCCGATTTCGGATGAACTGCGTGAAAAGTATGCGGCAGAGGGAATTGAGCCCGTCACAGTGGACGAGGAGGCGATCAATGCGCTCGGCATTGGTTTCGTCGCGGCGGATATCATCAATCAATCGGATGCCGTGCGGCATGACCCCGACAAGCTCAGCCGCAACGTCATGCGTATGATCTATGATTTTCGGGTGAGCTGAGATGCCATCGTTCGCCTCGGATGTGAAGAATGCGCTCTCGCGCACGGATGCGGAGCGTGACTGTTGTCGGACGGCGGAGCTTGCGGCGCTCCTGCGCATGGGGGCATCCATGGCGACGGACGGGGAACATGGACTGGGGCTCCGCTTTGAGGCCGCAAGTGCTGCCGTCGCGCGCCGTGTCATTCGCCTTCTGCGCACGATGGATACGACGATTGAGACCTCGGTCGCGATGGAGCGCACGCCACAGCTGCGGCGTCGCACATACATTGTCAATATCGCGGCGGGTGAGGGCGTCACGCCGCTCCTCACGCGGCTTGGCTTCCTCACGCGCGGAGAGGCTCCGCGCGCGGGTACGGATGTGCAGCTCCTGCGCCGAAAGTGCTGTCGCGCGGCGTACCTGCGCGGCGCGTTTCTCGGCGGTGGGAGCGTCAATCGTCCTGAGGCAAGTTGTCATCTTGAGATTACAACGAAGAGTGCGGTGATGGGACGCGCGTTGCATACGCTCCTGCGTCGTCTGCACTTTCCTGTAGGGTTGACTGATCGACGTGATACCTACGTCGTATACCTCAAAGAGGGGGACGCTGTCATGGACTTCCTCGCGCTCATCGGTGCGGAGGAGGCAGCGGAGGAGATCGAGGTGGCACGCAACCTCAAGGAGGTGCGTGCACAGGTGAATCGTCTCGTCAATGTGGAGACGGCGAATCTGCAGCGCGCCGTAGACGCTGCGGCGGATCAGCTGGCGGCGATCGAGCGCCTCGCAGCGGTGGCGGGGGGGCTTGCAGCACTGCCTGAGGATCTGCGCGAGACGGCAGAGATGCGGCGTGCCCATCCGGAGATCAGTATGACAGAGCTCGCCGCGCTCTGTCACATCAGTAAGTCGGGGATGAGCCATCGCCTGCGAAAGATCCGCAGGATGGCGGAGGAGGTTTGAGTATTGATCCGAAGAATTGCACGGCTGCTCTCGAAGGGGCTGCCGCTGCCCATGCTCCTGCTTATGGCGTTTGTGGCATGGGTTCTGACCGCTGCGCCTCCGGAGGGGTTTCCCATTCTCGAGTACCACATGGTAACGGAGAACCCGCACCCCGACGCAAAACCCTACGTGGTACCGCCCGAGGACTTTGCCGAACAGCTTGACTATCTCGCAGAGGAAGGCTATACCACCATCACGCCGCAGGACTACGCGCGTGCGCGCAAGGGCAAGCAGCAGCTCCCGGAAAAGCCCATCATCCTCAGCTTTGACGACGGCTATGAGGACAACTGGCGCGTCGTCTTGCCCATGCTTGAGGAACGCGGGATGAAGGCGGTGTTCTACATGGTGACAAACAGCATTGGGAAGCCCGGTTACCTGACGTGGGACAACCTCTTTGACATGGAGCGGCGCGGCATGGAGATCGGCAGTCACACGGCAAACCATCTGCCGCTCACGACGCTGTCGCCCGAGAAGCAGCGCGAGGAACTCCGCCTCTCGAAGCTGATGCTTGAGTGGAAGGGGATGAAGACCATCTACAGTTTCTCCTATCCGAATGGTTCTTATAACGCAGGCGTCGTTGCGATGCTTGCCGAGGAGGAGTATCTGACCGCAGTGACGGGGGAGGCGGGGCTGAACACGCTCGAGACGAACCCCTATCTCCTGCGCCGGGTCAATATTCCGCCGCCGCACTTTGGGCTGACGGAGTTCCGCCTGCGCCTCATGAAGGCTGATATTGCCGCGCGGCTCGATGTGCGGCTCTCACAGCTGCCCGAGGGGATGCGTGACGGGATCTTGGAGCTGCGCAGAATGCTGAACGGGGACTTGTAACGAAGGGAATGTAAGAGAGAAAGCATGAACAAGGGAATATTTCAAAAGATGGCAGCGATGACGCTCGCCCTCGTTTGTACGGCGGGGCAGGCATACGCCGCACATCGCGGTGAGAATCATACGATTGTGCGTGAACGCGGAACGGCGCAGGCGAATATCCGCGATCGTGTCACGAGCATCCTCGGGTCGACGGAGCCGCCGCGCAACCGCGTCTTTGCACCGGGGACTTCACACCTCATGCACCGTTGGCCGGTGGAATCCTACGATACGGGCGGCACACTGCTCTTCTCGGACAGCCCCGAGTATGTCAAGGAGACAGGCATCCTCTATCGCGACACGGTGACGGGGGATGCGCGCGTCCTCTACTACCATCTGAACGATACCGCGCAGCCGAAGAAGGTCGCAGTCATCCTTGAGACGGAGGCGGATCTCGCGACGGTCACGGTGACGCGCGGGGCGGCAGCTGCACCGAGTACGGACTATCTGCACGTCGGCAAGGAAACGCAGATCGGATACTTCGATACGCGCCAGATGGATGAGCGCATTTACGTAACAAAGGAGCGACCGCGCCTCCTGACACCCACGATGAATGTGGCGGTGCTCGCACCGGGGCAGCTCGTCTACGGGGTCTATGATTTCCATACAAATGCGCCCGTACGTGTCTCGGTCATCATGTACGGGGCAGATGTCGATCCCTTTGCCTTCCTGCGCACGGCGCACGTGCTGCCGCGTGATGAGGTGGCTCTGCGCGGGACATTCCGCGGGATGAACCGCATGATTACCTCGCAGAAAATCTACCGTCCGACGACGGACGGCGCAGTCTACTTCCCCATCGGAGACAATCTTCACGATGTCTACCGCAGCGGCATTGACGCGACGGACGGCTCTGTCGTCGTGAACTACGGCAACTACGGCATCCTCTATCAGATCAACATCCCGACGACAGGGCGGGAGAACACACGTTACTTCCTGAGTCCCCTCGGTGGTGTCTATGCGGGGGCGATGCGCGCGGAGAGCGGGGCGCACCGCCGCATGCTTGAGATACCCGCGACACGTCCTTACTTCGGTGACCAGACACTGCCGGAGGCGCCGAACGTGGCGCAGGCACGCGAGGAGGGCCTGCTCTTTTTGACGCAGTACACGGAGCTCTCTGATCTCGGTACGTATGCGAGCACGCAGCCCGTGCGTTTTGAGTATTCGCCGCCCGGCGCGTCGAACCTCCCCGTGAACATCATTCTTATGCCGGAGAATATAAGATAATTTTTTCATTTAAGAAGGGTTTTTCTTATGTGCGTTGAATAAGAACATAGCAAGCAGTACATACGAAATCATTTAGGGAATCACTGATAAAACGAAGTTATCCGTGTTTCCCGAGACCTGTGTAGATCAGGGAGGAAGAAAACATGGCAGAAGAGACGAAGATTGACCACGAGCGCCTGCTCGAAGCAATTGAGCAGATCGCGACCTCGACGCAGACGGTCTATGAGGCGATCGAGCAGGTCGCTCAGAGCGCGACGGAGCTTGCGAGTGCGGGGCAGGAGTCCGTCAAGCAGGCGAAGTTCCTGCAGGAGCGCAATGCCGATACGATCAAGGTCATCGACTTCATTACGAATATCGCCGGGCAGACGAACTTGCTCGGTTTGAACGCAGCGATTGAGGCGGCACGTGCCGGTGAGCAGGGACGCGGCTTTGCCGTCGTCGCTGAGGAGGTGCGCAAGCTCGCCGAGCAGTCCCGTGAGGCGACGGAGCGCATTCAGGTCACATTGAACGAGATGAATCGTGCGGTGGAGGACATCTCCAAGTCCATTGAGACGACCGGCTCTATCAGCGAGCAGCAGGCGGCATCGACGCAGGAGATCACGGCGAACCTCTCGCGCGTGACACGTGCGGCGGACGAGCTCAAGGACTATATCAAGAACCTCGCTTGATAACGACATACAAAAAATCCCGCGGTTTCGCGGGATTTTTTGTATGTCGTTTACTTCTTCTTCTCTTTTTCCTTCGCGCGTGCCTTCGCCGCCTTCTCCTTTGCCTTTACCTTGTCACTGACCTTTTTCTCCTGCTGGTACTTCGCATAGTCGACGCCCATGCTCGCCAGCTTGTGCTTGATCGTCATGATCGGGTGGCGCAGGAACATGCCGCGCTGCGTGCTGTTCATGATCGTGAGGAATTCCTGTGTCGCCTTCGCGCCGAAGCACGGACGCTCGCAGCGGTCGCAGATCGGCTTCGTGATGCCGTAGGGGCAGCGGTCGATCTTCGTAAAGACGGTGGCGAGCAGTGCTGTGCAGGAGGGGCAGAGCTTGCCGCTCTTTGGGCTGTGGTGCTTGCTGCAATAGACACCGAAGGTCTTGCGGATGTTCTCTTTCTCCTTCGGGATGTTGTTCTTGAGTTCGGGCGGTTTGCGCTTCGGGAGGAAGCGTGAGAAGATGCTCATGCGATTCACCTGTGCTTTCGTCTTATCTATATTATGATGTGTTTCTCTCCAATTTGTCATTTTACCGATTTTTCATGGAAAATGCAAGGGAGAAGTATGCGTGACTTTTGGACTAAAATAGGGTACAATGACAGCATAGATATGTTCAGGAGGGTATGATGCGTACGAGTGAGAAACGACGATTAAGAGGTGGTCAGCGCATGGATGAACAGCTCATAGAGGGGCTTGAGGAGGGGCAGCTGCGCAGACTGCTGACGAATACGATCGATACGATCGAGGACAATAAGACGCAGATCTTTGACATCTACCAGAATACGCGCAGCGAGGTGGATGATGCGCGCGAGCGTCTGGCGGAGCTGAAGAAGCGCGTCGCGGAGAAGATCGAGCGCGTGGATGCGCTTGCCACTGAGGAGCAGAAGGCGAAGCAGCGGCTCGCGGAGGTGAGTCGGAATTTCGCGGAGCACACGGAGGATGAGATCCGCAAGACCTATGAGGCGGTGTCGATCATCCAGATCAACCTTGCGATTGAGCGCGAAAAAGAGCAGATGATGCGTGCGGAGCGCGACAAGCTCGAGATCCGTCTGCGCTACCTCTATAATGTGGTTGTGCGCGCGGAGCATATGGCGCTCTCCATCGGCTCGGTTCTGAGCTATCTCAGCACGCAGGTGAGCGGTGTGCTCTGGAAGATCGAGGCGGTGCAGAAGGACAAATTTGTCGGCGCACGCATCATCAAGGCGACGGAGGAGGAGCGCTATCGCATTTCCCGTGAGATTCACGACGGACCTGCGCAGGATCTCGCGAATGTCCTCTTTATGACGACGATCACGGAACGCCTGATGGATCAGGATATGGCGGAGGCAAAGAATACGCTCGGGGAGCTGCGCGATGAGATCCGCAAATGCCTCACGAGTGTGCGGCAGATCATCTTCGATATGCGGCCGATGGCGCTCGACGATCTGGGGCTGCCGCAGGCGGTGGAGCAGCTGATCCGTCTCTTTGGCGAGCGCGGGAAGCTGCGCGGGACGTTCAGCCTGGAGGGGGCGTATTACCCCCTGCCGAAGCATGTGGAGATTGCGATTTTCCGCATTGTGCAGGAGGCGCTGAACAATGTCGTCCACCACGCGAAGACGGACAAGGTGCGCGTGCGTATGCACTATACCGCACAGGCACTCACGGTTCTCATTGCGGATGACGGTGTCGGATTTGATATGAACCGTGTGCCGGAGGAAAAGGAGGAGGCGGAGGATGCGCTCGACATGGAGACACAGCGCCGCCTGCGCGGGCGCCATTTCGGCGTGATCGGCATGGAGGAGCGCGCGAAGATCATCGGTGCGGCGATTCAGATTCTCTCCGAGCCGGGCAAGGGAACGAAGGTGCATCTGCGCGTGCAGAACCGCATGGTAGAGGGCGCGTGAGCGCGCCTCTGGCGGAGGCTGTACTCCGCTACGCGGGGCTTGGCGTTCTGCCTCTGCATACGCCGGGACACAAGGGCGGGCGCGGGGCGCATCCTCTGCTCAGGCGCTTCCTCACGGAGGAGGGGCTGCGTGCCGATGTCTCGCTCTCGGCGGAGCTGGATGATCTCCATGCGCCAACGGGCTGCATCCGTGCGGCGGAGACTCTGGCGGCAGAGGCGTACGGCGCCGATGCAGCGTATTTCATGGTGAACGGGACGACGGGCGCGATTCACACGATGCTGATGGCGGCGCTCGCACCGGGCGATGTTCTCCTCGTACCGCGCAATGTGCACCACTCCATTGTGGGGGCGATGATCCTCACGGGCGTACGCCCCGTCTATATGCAGCCCGAGATCGACACGCGGCTCGGCATTGCGATGGGGGTGTCGCTCGCTGCGGTGGAGCGCGCCGTGCGGGAGCATCCCGAGGCGCGCGCGGCGCTCCTCGTCTATCCGACGTACTACGGTGTGGCGACGGAGCTGGAGAGAATTGCGGACTTCCTGCACGCGCACGACATGCTCCTTCTCACGGATGCGGCGCACGGCGCGCACTTCGCATTCTCGGAGGAGCTGCCGCCGTCTGCAATGGCGGCGGGGGCGGATCTCTCGGCGGAGAGCACGCACAAGCTGCTCGGCTCGCTGACGCAGAGCTCCATGCTGCTTGCGCGCGGCGGGCGCGTGCCCACAGAGCGCATCCGTGCGGCGTCAGGTATTATCCAGACGACCAGTCCGAATGAGATTCTGCTCGCCTCGCTCGATCTGGCGCGCGCGCAAATGGCGGAGGACGGCGCGGAGCGCCTTGCCGATGCAATTCAATGTGCGCACGATCTGCGCCGCCGCGTCAATGAGCTCACGGGGCTCTGGGCATTCGGCGCGGAGCATATGGGGGCGCCGGGGATGGCTGCACTCGATCCGCTGAAGATCACAGTGCAGGTCACGGGGCTGGGACTCTCCGGCTTTGCGGCGGAGGAGGAGCTGCGGCGGCGTGGTGTCGCCGTGGAGCTTGCCGACGCGCGGAATGTGCTGCTCCTCCTGTCCTATGCGGACGGGGCACGCGAGGCGGAGCGCGTGTATGCGGCGCTGCGCGATATGGCGGCGACGTGTGTGCCGATGTGTACGTCGCGCGGGGCAGCGGCGTTTCTCTCGTTGCCGCCGATTCCTCAGATGGGGATGGAGCCGCGCGCGGCGTATTTTGCGCCGCGTGAGTGCGTCTCGCTGACGGATGCTGCGGGGCGGATTGCGGCGGAGACGATTGTCTTCTATCCGCCGGGGATCCCCGTGCTTGCGGCGGGCGATGTGATCGACGAGGCGACGCTCGCGTATCTCGCTGCGATGAAGGCGGCGGGCGCGCGCGTCGTCGGGGCGGCGGATACGTCGCTTCGGACACTCTTGGTGATTGCGGAAGGTTCGTATGGCAAAGGGTAAACTATTTATCATCGAGGCGGGTGACGGATCTGGCAAGGAGACGCAGGCACGGCTGCTCACAGAGCGCCTTGTGCGCGAGGGGCATCGCGTCGTGCCCGTCACCTTTCCCGACTATGAGGCGGACTCCTCCATGCTCGTGCGGATGTATTTGCGCGGGGACTTTGGCGCGCACGCGGACGATGTGAACGCCTATGCCGCGTCCACGTTCTTTGCCGTCGACCGCTATGCCTCCTATCGGATGAAGTGGGGGCGGGACTACGAGGCGGGCGCGATTGTGCTCGCCGACCGCTATACCACCTCGAACATGGTGCATCAGGCGGTGAAGATCGCCGATGCGGCGGAGCGCGATGCGTATCTCGACTGGCTCTACGACCTCGAATTTCGAAAGATGGGACTGCCTGTGCCCGATGCGGTCTTCTTCCTCGATATGGAGCCGCGTGCGGCAGAGCGCCTGATCGCTGCGCGTGCTGCGGAGAAGGGCGCAGCGCCCGATATTCACGAGCGCGACGCCGCCTACCTTGCGCGCGCCCACGACGCCTACGTCCTCCTCGCCGCACGCTACGGCTGGGTGCGGATTCCGTCAAGCACGGATGGCGTGCCGCTGCCGATCGAGGAGATTCATGAGAGACTGTATGGGGAGGTACAGAGATTTTTGTGAATGGGAGGGCGTAATATGCCTGAAATCAGTTTGTTCTTTGGCATTCGTATCACGATTTACTACAACGACCACAACCCGCCGCATATCCATGCAGAATATGCAGACAACAAAGCGGCGATTGATATACAAAATGCGTGTGTTCTAAGCGGATTTCTTCCCAATAGGCAGCTGAAGATTGTTCTTGCTTGGTGTGTTCTCTATCAGGATGAACTAATGCAGAACTGGGAATTGGTCAAGAGCGGAAAGTCTCCCAATCCAGTTCCGCCAATGCGAAGGATGTGACCACGATGGATTCTCGTTTTTTCCCCGAGGTGTTACAGGTTGTGCCGGGGGATAGTTATATCGTCTACGCCTATTTCAACGACGGTACGGTGCGACGCTATGATGCTTCGGAGCTTGTCGTGGGGACGGGCGTTTTTGCACCGCTGCGCGACCGGCAGATTTTTGTCAATACGATGACCGTTATGAATGGCTCTGTGGCATGGGATCTCGAAGGAAATCGCGACGCGACGAAGTGTATCGACATTGATCCCTTTGTCCTTTATGAGTCGCCTGTGGTGAAAGATCCTCTGGAAAAATCTACACAACAGAAAGCGTCGTAAAGAGAGTGAAGCGTTGATTAAAGAAGTCATCATTGTCGAGGGGAAGATGGATGTGCGGGCGGTGCGGCGTGCGGTCGAGGCGGATTGCATTATCACGGATGGGTTTCGCCTGCGCAGTGCGGCGATTCGGAATATCCGCGCCGCGTACGAGAAGCGCGGCATCATCGTCCTCACTGACCCCGATACCGTGGGGGAGCGCATTCGGGCACGCCTCACAGAGATGTTCCCACGTGCCCGTCATGCCTTCATCCCCGTCGAGGATGCGACGAATCTCGGCGACGGCGATATTGGCATCGAGCAGGCAAGTCCTGCCGCGATTCGTGCCGCGCTTGAAAAGGTACGGACACCGATGGATGCGCCTACAGAGATTTTCTCAATGGCGGATATGATGGCGCATGGACTGACGGGCACAGAGGATGCCGCCGCACGGCGTGCACGTCTTGGACGCTCTCTCGGGCTCGGATTTGCAAATGCCAAGACCTTTCTCCGTCGCCTGAACACCTACGGGATTACCCGCGAGGAATTTATATCTGCAATAGAGGAGCTATGATGAACGCAAGTATTCCCGTCATCGCCGACCCAAAGGTCACGCGCCACATCCTGAATGCCTTTCACCTGCGTGCAAGCAAGCGTCTCGGTCAAAACTTTCTTGTGGACAGGGGCGTGGTGCAGGGGATTGTCGATGCGGCGGAGCTCTCGCCCGCCGACACCGTGCTTGAGATTGGTCCCGGCATCGGGACGCTGACACAGGGACTCGCCGAGACGGGGGCACGCGTTGTTGCAGTCGAGCTCGACAAAAAACTCCCTGCTGTGCTCGCTGAGACGCTGAAGGGGTACGATAATGTAACGATTGTGCCTGGCGATATCCTGAAGCTGAACATCGTGGAAACGCTCGGACTTCGTGCGGGGGGACGCTTCAAGGTCGTTGCGAACCTGCCGTACTACATCACAACGCCGATCATCATGAGACTGCTTGAGCAGAGACTGCCGATTGAGCGGCTCGTTACGATGGTGCAAAAGGAAGTCGCCGTCCGCATGACGGCGCGTCCCGGCTCGAAGGACTACGGCGCACTTTCCATCGCTGTCCAGTATTTCACCGTTCCGCGTATGGTCATGGACGTGCCGCCGCGCTCCTTCCTGCCCGCGCCCGAGGTGACGAGTGCCGTCATCGCCTGTCATGTGCAGGATGTACCGACGGTTCAGCCTGCGGATGAAAAACTCTTTTTCCGTCTCGTTCGCGCTGCATTTATGCAGCGGCGCAAGACACTCCTCAACGCGCTCACAGGCGCAGGGCTCTCGAAGGAGATGTGCCGTGCGGGGCTTCTGGCGGCGGGTATCGCAGAGAATATGCGCGGGGAACAGCTCTCACTTGCGGACTTTGCACGGCTGTCCGATGCGGTCGGTTCGTTGGAGCGGCAGGAGGAATGACGATGTACTTTGACAGCCATATCCACACGGAGTTCTCTGCCGACGCGGAGATGAATGCGCAGGATGCGCTGCGTACGGCGGAGCGGCAGGGGCTCGGACTGGTCTTTACCGAGCACCTCGACTATGACTATCCTTCGGCGGGCAATGAAGAGTTCATCTTCGACCCTGCGGCGTATTGGGCGGCGTATGAGCCACTCCGTTCCAAGGGCAACCTCTCGCTCGGTGTCGAGATGGGCATGATGGCGAGCGCACGCGAAAAAAATGCCGCATTTCTGCGGCGCGTACCGTTTGATTTTGTGCTCGGCTCGATTCATTTTCTGGACGTGAAGGATCTTTACTATCCCGAGACATTCGAGGGGCGCGAGAAGCGGGAGATGTATCACGAGTACCTCACCGTCATGCGCGACGAGATCTATGCGCATCCGTTCATCAATGCGCTTGCGCACATTGACTACATCGCACGCAACGCAACATTTGACAATCCCGAGCTTTCTTACGGCGATTTCACCGACGACATCGATGCCGTCCTGCGCGCCCTCGTCGAGACGGATACCGTCATCGAGATCAACACGCGCCGCCTCGGCACCCCGCGCGGCATCAAGGAACTCGCGCCCATCTATCGCCGTTACCATGAACTCGGCGGACGCTATGTCACCATCGGTTCGGATGCACATGTACCCGACGGTGTCGGTCGAAACTATGACCGTGCGCGTGAGCTTGCCCGCGCATTTGATTTGCAGATTGTTACGTTCCGTGAGCGGCAGATGCGGATCTGTGAGTAAAATACAGCGAATTTATCGACTTCGGTGCAAGTGCTTTTATACGTTGCCTCTCCATCTCTTTCCTGTTATAATACAGTCGAATGGGGTGGGAGGCTTTTTTGTGCTCAGCAATTTTTTTGTCGCGCTCGGCGGCGTCGTTCCCCTCTTCTGTCTGATGGCGGTCGGCGTTTTCGTGAAACGTTCGCGTCTTCTCAGTGAGGAAGAACTTCGGCATATGAACCGCATGGTGTTCCGTGTGTTCTTCTTCTTCATGATGTTTTACAACATCTACATCTCCGATCCGGGGACGGC
>ERZ773099.784-NODE-784-length-24951-cov-3.956740_pt1 | contig 24951 bp, 18 predicted proteins | sample MGYA00511120_ERZ773099 | MGnify/ENA primary metagenome ERZ773099 (study PRJEB29015, sample SAMEA2738012) | human oral metagenome | biome: human oral; feature: human-associated habitat; material: dental | place: China | collected 2104 ... | reverse complement strand
ACGCTCTTACGCTCTTACGCTCTTACGCTCTTACGCTCTTACGCTCTTACGCTCTTACGCTCTGCCCTTCTTGCGCTCTCTGAGCGTCGAGCCGTCGTTGCATGCCAGCACCAGCCCCGGTTATAGGACAAAAAGGGGATGCGGACACTTGTGTCCTATAACCCGCGATCTCGGTGGTGGTGCGTGCGTTGGACCTGGCGTGAGATTGTGTTTGGGGTGTGGGTGCGGGTGTAGGGGAGGGTGTTGTCTCCCCTGGTTGTGATCTCGGCGGTGGTGCAAGGCCGGGACCCGGTGCGAGATCATGTTTGGGGTGAGGGTGCAGGTCTAGGGGAGGGTCTTGTCTCCCCTGGTTGTGATCTCGGCGGTGGTGCATGCGTTGGACCTGGCGTGAGATTGTGTTTGGGGTGTGGGTGCGCAGGAAGAGGAACAAGAATCTGGGACCAGACTAGACACCAGGGGACCCCGGAAGAACCCTGAGACTCCCCCGGTTCTTACCTGAAAATCCTCCTCGAGGGCCATTGCCTCATTTAATTTGAACGTGATTCCACGCGAATCCAATCGCTTCTACGGATCTGAGGAGTTTCCATGTCGTCGTCGACCCGATCGGGGCGTGTCCTCGCAATTGCACGGACACTGATTTGGGCGATCATCGCGCTCGCCCTCGTGAAGTTCGCATTCTTCCCAGCGAACGGAGACGATACGGCCGAATCACTCAACCCGGATGCGAACTACACTCAGATCACGGTCACCCCCACGAAAGCTGACATCACGAACACAGTCCGCGCAAAAGGGACCGTCCAATCCGATCCTTCGGTGACAGTGAAAGCGAGCGGCGAGGGCGAGGTCACCTACATCGGGGCTCTTGACGGCACGGCTGTCGAGTCGGGAACCCCGATCCTCGAAGTTCGCAAGGAAATCCCCGGGGAGACAACGACGAGTGTGGACGCAGAGGGCACTCCGCAAATGCAGACCACTCCGACGACCTACAGCTACACGACGATCTACGCGAATGCCACAGGGACGCTCCGCCTGAACGCGCTGATCGGACAGCGCTTCTCGATCGGCGATCCGGTCGCCACGATCCAACCCTCAACCTTCTCAGCCTTCGCAACCCTGAATGCCGACCAGCTCTACCGCATTCAAAATGCGCCAGGCGAAGCGACCTTGACGATCACGAACGGTCCAGCGCCTTTCACCTGCTCAGGCCTGGAGATCGTGACCCCCGAGAAAACCACGAAGTCCGAAGACCAGAACAACCAGCAGAACACCCAGACCGGCATTCAGGCGAAATGCCCGATTCCCGCTGATCAAACGGTTTTCCCGGGCCTTCAACTGACCATGGAGATCGTTTCGGGACAGGCAAGCCAGGTACTCACGCTTCCCGTGAGCGCAGTCGAGGGCCGCTTCCAAACCGGCTACGTGTACCTCGTGGGCGAGGAGGGAACCAAGCCGCAGAAGCACCCGGTCAAGCTCGGTATCACCGATGGGAAAACCGTCGAAATCACCGAGGGACTGAGCGAATCCGACTCCGTCCTCGAATTCACACCGAGCGCGAAGAAAGACAACACGAAGCGAGAATCCGACGCAGGCGATCTCGGAGCCCCAATCGCAGGCAACAGCGCCACAACCTCGGAAGCGAATAGCTGAAATGTCCTTCATCAAACTCGAAGGGGTGACCAGGACAGTCACCCTGCCGGACGGATCCGACCTTCGGATCCTTACTGGAGTGGACCTGAAGGTGGAAGCAGGTGAGCACGTGTCGATCGTCGGCCGTTCGGGCACGGGCAAGTCGACAATGCTCAATATCATTGGAATGCTCGACCTGCCGACTGCGGGCAGATACACGATCGACGGGGTAGACGTCGCCTCCCTCGGAGAGGGGCGGCGGGCACGCCTTCGAGGTGACACCGTCGGCTTCATCTTCCAGCAGTTCAACATCTTCAACGCTCGCACAGCCCTTGAGAACGTCGAGGTTCCCCTTCTCTACTCCAGTGGCGCACGATTCTGGAAGCGCCGAGAGCTCGCTACCCGCATGCTCGAGCGCGTCGGCCTCGGCGATCGAGTGGACTCGCATCCGACCCAGATGTCTGGTGGTGAGCAGCAGCGCATTGCGATCGCGCGTGCACTCGTGCGCAGCCCGAAGATTATCCTCGCGGATGAGCCCACCGGCGCCCTCGACCCTGACACGGGTGGGAGCATCATGGAACTCCTTGAGACAGTCGCCGCGGAGAATAATGCCGCGCTTCTCGTCATCACGCACGACCCGAAGGTCGCCGAACGTGCCGACCGGGTGCTTGAGCTCTACGATGGAACACTTCACGAGGGGCGGGTCTCACTGCCTTCGAGCGAGTCAAGGGAGGTGAACGCATGATGTCGCCCGAGCAGATTCTTGGCCCAATCGTCGAGGCGTGGGGGGAAGTGAAGGCGCAGAAAGCCCGCGTCATACTCTCCCTCGTCGGTGTTGTCGCCGCAGTTGCCGCCATGTCGACCGTCATCGCTCTCGGGGATCTCGTCCTCCAATCGAGCCGCGAGATGATGGATGCGGAGATGGGGCGCTCCGTCACCTTGCACGTCAGTGCCTCCAAGGAATCCGAGGGCGAGGGCGAAGGCTCTGAGGACCCCGTTTCTGAGGGCAGGTACGGCGGTTTTGGAAGCAGCAATCCGATGAATGCCACGAGCCCTGATCCACAGGGACAAGGACAGAACGAGGACGCGAACGTGAGTCCGGGAGGGGTTTCCGACCCGATGGGTGAGGCCATGGAAACGCTCGCCTCCCGATTCGAGATCCCCTACTGGTCTCGCTTCGAAAAAGGAAATGCTTCCTTCGAAGAGGTATGGAAAGCTGAGGAAAGCGGGCAATTCCGTGGCTATCCGACCATTAAGAACCGGCTCGAAGGAAACGGCGAGATCAGTGTCTACGCGGTCGACCCGAGCTATTCGACGATCTTCCGCCTCCAGCCCTCACACGGCCGCTGGATAGAAGAGGCAGATGCTGATCAGCGCCTCGTGCCGGTCGTCATCAACTCGATCTTGTGGAACTCTTTGGGGCGCGCGCCTATCGAAGATCCGATCATCCTCACCTCCGATGATGAGGCGAAAACCCGCTACAGGGTCGTTGGTGTCATTGACGCGTCTTCCCAGTGGGATGAAGCGAAGATGTACGTGGACTATCGGGCGTGGCAGTTCGTCAAGCTCGGAGGGCCGAACTCTTCAGGAGCAGGTTCTTCAGCTCGCCCTTCGGTCGAGATGCTCGTCTGGAGCGGTGAGGAGCAGGCCGAACAGGCCAGGGAGGTCCTCCCAGATGCTCTCGCCTCCATCCTCGGTAAGGGGTGGAAGGGCTCGGTTTATGGTGGCGAGAAGGTTGAGACCGGTGAATCCGCCCTCCAGACTGCGCAGACCGTGGTCATGATTGTTGGTGGGATTGTGATTCTCCTTGGTGCACTCGGGCTTTTGAACGTGGCGATCGTGACTGTCAGGCAGAGGATCCGCGAAATCGGCATTCGTCGAGCGATGGGAGCCTCAGCCAAGCGCGTCTTCTTCGCGGTGTTCATGGAGTCGGTGGTCGCCACTTTCGTCGCGGGTGTCATTGGTGTTGGGCTCGCGATCGTGATCGTGAGGTTCTTGCCGCTGGAAAGCCTCGACATTGTGCTCCAAGGCAAACCGGCCTTCCCGGTGAATGCGGCGATTTCCGGTGTGGCGATCTCGACGGCGATTGGTGCGCTGTGTGGGATTATCCCGGCTTTTGCTGCGGTGAGAGTCAAACCGATCGACGCGATCCGTTACTGAATCGAGGTGCTTCGAAGGAGGTGCAGGCTGCGGGTGTTTCTGAGGATTCGCCCGCAGCCTGCGGCTGTTTTTGTGAGAAGCGCATGAGGCTTTTCCAGGGGAGCGCATGAGCTTCGAGGGGGCGAGAGGGGCGTGAGGCCGCACCCGCCCACACCTTCGCGTCAGCGCGAGAGGTTTCCGGATGCGAGGGGGCGTGAGGCTCCGGATGTGAGAGGGCATGAGCCTTCCGAATGTGAGGGGGCGTGAGTGCCCGGGCATCATGCCCGGCTCCACACCAGAGAGCCTTCCGGATGCGAGAACGCATGAGGCTCGAGGTGTGAAAGCGCGTGAGGTGGTGCCTGTGAGACTTCCGGATGCGAGCGGGCGTGAGGCTTCTGCCGCAGGGGCCGTCCGGAAAGCTCGCACAACACCGGAAAGCTCAGGAGACATCGGAAGAGAAGGCCAGGTTCGCGCAAACCCCGAAGATTCGCTATGCATACAGCTAGAGTCTCTCGCTATGCCGCGCGCCTGCCTCGCTCGGAAGACTCTCTGCGCGTGGCCCTCACTATGCGCCGCGCCTGCCTCGACTGGAACGCCCCCATGCCTACAGCCACGGGGAGGGGAGGCGAAGAGCAGGGCTTTTCGAAGAGGCTCGGATCATGCTGCGAAAACCGCGCAGCATGGTGTCAACCGCGCAAGACAAGGGAGGATCAGCTGCTCGGCAGTGCGATCCGATCCTCGTCCTGGATCACGACCAGTCCATCCGTGATAAGGCTCGCGAGAACCCGGGGCGCCTGATCCGCGTCCGCACCGGGAAGTGCCGCAGCTTCAAGAGCCTGCGCGCGTGAAACCGAAGGGGATGCATCCTCTGCTCTAGCCTCATCCGGGCTGCGATGAAGCGACCTCAACAGCGCGATCACTCGTCCTCGTGCCTGACGGTCCGTGCCCGCCCACGCCTGAGCCTTGCCTCGTCGCTCCGATGCAGGTTTACCTGCGAGGAACCACCTGCATGAGGAGACGAGCGGGCAGGAATCGCACGCGGGCGAGCGTTGGACGCAGTGCAGCGCACCGAACTCCATGATCGCGACGTTCCAGCGCGCGCATTCGGCGCCCTCGACGGGCAGAAGGGAATCGGCCAGAATGCGCTCCTGCTTGGATGGGGCAGAGGACGAGGGCCGCTCGCATCCCAGCACAGTACGTACGAGCACTCGTCGGATATTCGTATCCAGGACCGCGATTCGGGCGTGGAACTGGAAGGACATGAGTGCGGAGGCCGTGTAGGGGCCGATCCCCGGTAGGGAGCACAGCTCCTCGTAATCCGCAGGAACCCGGCCTCCGGGCCGCTTCGCGATCGCGATCGCACACTCGCGCAGGCGAAGCGCCCGCGAGGGGTAGCCGAGCCGTTCCCATTCGACGAGAACCCTGGCTGGACTCGCCGCCGCAAGGTCTTGCGGGGTCGGCCACAGCTCCATCCAACGCTGCCAGATCGGTTGGACGCGCGGCATCGGCGTCTGTTGGCTCATGACTTCGCCAACCAGCGTTCCCCAGGGCGATGTTCCAGGTGCGCGCATGGGTAACTCGCGTTTGTTCGCGTCGAACCAGTCGAGGATCTTTTCGCGCATGCTCGCGAGTTGTGTGTGCGAGGGCGGGGTCGGCCTCGTCGTGGATGTCGGCACGGGCACAGCCTAAAGGAATCTGAGGAGGGGGGAAGGATCGGGGTGCGGGTGTGAGGTGGGTGAAGGTCCAGGACGGGGCGTGGGGGTTTCTGTGGGGAACTGGGCACAAATCGGACAGTGGGTGCAGGCCCTGGTGTGGGACTGGGGCACAAGTCGGACCATAAGAGAGCGAATACAGATGATTGTCCAGATGGGAGAACTGAAGTTCCCTCAAAAGGGTTGAGGTTGTACGACTTGTGGACGGGCAAGCTTCCGCAGGTACTTGAGTGTGTACGACTTGTGGACAGGCACCCCCCGCTGCGTGTGGCCAGGCACCCCCCCGCTGCGTGTGGCCAGGCAACCCCTGCTTGTGGCCAGGCACCCCCCGCTGCAGGTGGATGCCGAACCCTGCTTGTAGACGGAAACCCTTAGCGCGACCCATGCCCCGTCCTTGAGGTGCTCATGAGAGAATCAGGCCATGCTGCTCTCCGATCGCGACATTCTTGCCGGCCTCGATTCCGGACGCATTCGCTTAGATCCTCTGGACCGTTCCCTGGTCCAGCCGGCGAGCATTGACGTTCGTCTTGATCGTCTGTTCCGCCTTTTCGACAATCACCGTTACGCCGTGATCGATCCTGCTGTTGAACAGTCTAAACTCACTCACGAGGTCGATGTGGGACCGGATGAGCCTTTCGTTCTTCATCCGGGAGAGTTCGTCCTCGGGGCGACTTACGAGTGCGTGAGCCTCGGCGATGACATCGCCGCACGCCTTGAGGGCAAGTCTTCTCTTGGCCGTCTTGGTCTGCTGACTCACTCGACTGCTGGATTCATTGATCCGGGGTTCTCTGGTCATGTGACTCTTGAACTGTCGAATACTGCGACAATGCCGATTCTGCTTCACCCTGGGATGAAGGTCGGACAGCTGTGCTTCTTCGATCTGTCCTCACCGGCTGAGCACCCTTACGGTTCTGAGGGCTTGGGCTCTCATTATCAGGGGCAGCGTGGCCCCACGCCCTCGCGTACCCACTTGCGCTTCAGTCGCACGAGAATCGGAGACTGACAGGCGAAGGATGACGGCACATTCAGTTCCAGGGAACGAGGGCGGGGTCCCGCGTCGGACATCAATGCGCGAGCGGATGTCGCAGGCGGACGCGCGAGCTAGGGGACAAGCTCCTCGCTCTCAGAGTGCATATTCCGAGGGACAGGTTCCCCATTCCCAGGACGCACGTTCCCAGAGCACCCCTGCCCAGAGCCCCCATTCCTCGGGGCAGGCTCCCCAATCCCAGGACCTACGTGCCGAGGGCACTCATTCCCAGGGGCAAACTCCCCAATCCCAGAGCACCACTGCCCAGGACGCACGTGCCGAGGGCACTCATTCCCTGGGGCAGGCTCGTGGGCGGGCAGATGAGATCGACTTCTCCACTCCACTCGGAGCCTCCTCGGATCTGACTTCCACATCTTTGCGTGCCCTGTCCTCCCTCGCGGATTTCTCCACATCCTTCGTCGTAGGCGAGGAGGGTGTACAACGCGCTGATACCCTTTCGCCGATCGCTGCGAGCCTGTCGACTTCAGAACCTGAAAGCGTTATCGGCTTGGATGATGCGCATTCGCATCATTTGCTCCTTCTTTCTGACGAGGTCGACCAGGCGGAGATCGAAGCTCTCGCACTGTCCATTTGGGATGATGCTCGTTGGGAGGGAGCGGGTCGGCTTCGCTTGACGAGTGGCGTGCTTTTGGAAGGCCCGTGGCGCCTCGATGTTGCTGCGCGAAAGGAACTGAGGACTCCCGCGGTGTTGACGAAGGTGTGGGTTTTGCGGTGTCCGCGCAGTCAACGCCGCCCCGTGCCGCAATGGGCTATTGGAGTTGACGAGTGGGCGAAGGTGTTCCCAGAAGGGATGCCAACGGGACTTGAGTATCGGGTGCTTGAAGCTGTGAAGCGCATGGCTCGCCGCCTCGGGGGCGCGCTCCGGATTGCGGATTCAGGTCAACTCATTGCGCCCGACCCGGATTCTGCGGTGTCGTTGAGCGTGTACAGCCCACGTTGGTTGAACGCGGGAGAGTTGGAAGCCCTCCTGTCCGAAGAGTTCCCGCAGATCCGTGATTCACGTGAACTCGCCGTCCGACAAGCCAAGGCCACTCCGGCTGAGGAGGCAGCACTCGAGAGGGCACTGGACGCAGCAGGCCTGACTCGTGCGGAGATCGAGATGAAGATTCTTCGGGCACAGAAGAGCGTTTCTCCTGAGGTGGGTGGACAGGACCACTTGCTCGAGGGCTATACGTTACTCACCCCGATCGCGAACCGCTCAGATCTGGCGATTGAGGTCTGCTTGGTGCCGACTCCGCCGCAGGTACTCCGCTGGGAGTCCTGGACGACGGGGTTCGTTGTCGAATACTCCTTGCGTTGGTTGCAAGCCGCTTCGCTGCAGACGCCCACTCGGCCTTCACGCACCGCTCGCCTTGAGCGGATCCGCTCCTCTCATGACATCGAAAGAGCTGCGAGCCTGATCGCGAGGGCTGTTTCTGGTTCCGTCATTGACGAGGACGGGTTTCTCGTTGCTCTCGATGACGCTCTGGCCGACTGAACCCCCATTGACGTTTTCACAGCCCTTTGGGGGAGCACATGAATCGGGTGCTGAGGGGGCTCCAGTGCGGAGGAATCGCAAGTCTTCGGCGCGAGACATTCAGGAGAGTCCCGGCGCGCGAGGTTCTGGAGATTTCAGGGGCGCGAGATTCAGGGCTTCCCCAACGCACTCAGGGGCATTGGATTTTCGAGACTTGCGGCGCGCGAGGTTCAGGAGACTCCAGGGGCGGGAGATTCAGGGGCTCCAGTGAAGGAGAAGCATTGGGCCCCAGGGGATCACAACAGCGCCTCGCCTCGAGGGAGCCTGCCTCTCCTCGTTCATGTAGAGGATCATGTTGAGGACGCAAAAGCCGGACAGTGCCTCGCTTCGAGGAGCCCAGGGACGGTATCGAAAGGCGAGCAGCCCTGGAGTCGAGGCTAAGGAAGCCCTCAGGATTATCTCAGAGGCACCCGCTGGGATAGGGGTGACATGAAGGAGAAGCGCATGAGCGAGCAGGACGCCGAGGAGCCGCGGGAAGTCGAGCTCATCTTCGAGGACGAGGTGCCGAGCGATGCAGAGGTGCCGAGCGATGCAGGAGCCCCCGAGGCCCATTCTTATGAGGATTCGAATGCCGAGGCGCAAGCGGAAACTGAAGGGAGCACGTCTTCCCTTCCGCGTTTCACCCAGTCTTCAACAGGGCACGACTACGAGTCTCGGCCCGCAGGAATACGCTCCTATACTCCTTTCGGTTCTGAAGGAGGATCCTCGCGTTCCTATTCGCCTCCCCGAGGGGCTGTCCCGTCCTCGTCTCATGGACTCTTTGACGAGGCTTCGTCTGATTCTCCTGAAGCGACTCAGTCCATTCATTCGCTCTGGACTGGGCCCCTTCCTACGGCGCTTCTTGCAGGCTGCGCCATGGCGATCGGTGTTTTCGGTGTTCTCGCGAAGAATGTCGGAGGCGCTTTCGCCTTTGCAGGGCTGAGCGTTCCTCTTACGGGTGCCGAGGACGCCCCTGTCTTTATTGCGAGGGGGATCGGGTATCTTTTCTCCTTCTTGGGAGCGTTTCTTCTGGTTTTTGTCGCCTGGGTTCTTCTTCGTCGTCGTGGTGAAAAAGCGGCGGCATCCGCTTTTCTCGTCAGCATGTGGACTGCTGGGCTTGTCTCGAGTGCCATGGCACTACTGGCTTTGGGGCCGGTGCCGTATATCGTCTCGGCGATCGCTTTCCCTGCAGCTCTTTCGACTGTGTCGCTCGTGCTTGTGAAGCAAAGGCCGAGTGGTGCTTTCCGTAAAGGTGGCGTGGTTTCGCTTTTCGTGCTTGTCGCGCTGACAACTGTGTTCATCGTCGCTGGTAGGGCGACTCTCGTGGGTTCTATCGCCTCGCTCCTCCTTGGCACTGTGGGGGCATTGCTTGGCGTGCGATTGTGGAATAGGTGGTGGGCACCGATCCTCGAAGCCCGTGAGTACTTCCGTTCGAGGAGACATAGGAGCTTCGATCGATAAGGGGCTGGGCTCTTCTCGCTGAGACACTCGAACTTGTTCGACAATGGTGCGGCGCTTCCTTTCGGTAAGGGAGCGCCCTTTTCGGGTGAATCCTCCGATTAGCCCCTGTGAGGAGCGGAGGTTATCAAGCTCGGACCCTCCAGGCTGCTGCTCCTCTTCTTCAGGAAGGCCCTATCCTATCGTGTCAGTTCGTGCTATTTTCTTTTGAGTTGTCACATGAGTCTCAGGAGTATCAATGTTGTCCTCGGCGTCACTGATCGGCGCGGTCGTTTCCGCGGTCCTCGCCCTCGGCCCCGTGTCGGCGCCGACGAAGGGAACAGACAGAGCGGATGAACCCTCCCACCCGGTGATGAGGATCGCGCTCACGACATCAACGGGAAGCCCAACTGAGCTTGCCAGCGCGGGTCTCGACAAGCTGCCGCTCTCTTTCGGCCAAGCATCGGGCAGACCACTCAACCCCTTGAATCTGTGGCTCTCTGAGCAAAACGACGCGAAAAAAAGCAGCGCTGCAACACCAAGTGCAAAAGAAGGAAGGAAAGAAAACCTCAGTGCGAAAGAGGGGGCTACTCAATCCTTGAGTACAACACGAGAAGTGGGCGGAGAGTCTTCATCGCACTCGCCCCTCTCGTCCTCGCCAGACGCGCTGCTCAAAGACACGAAAGTCTTGACCGAGCCGCTGGAAGTTTCAGACTTCTTCGTCGCAGGTTTCATTTGGGATGACACCGCTGCTTCAACTGATGAACGGACCTTCCTCATTCGCGTCCGAGAGGGGGAGACCTGGTCCGACTGGTACGAGATCGAACGCGATAGCGACACTCGCCCCGATGACGCACAAGAGGCGACCGGCACCGAGCCTTTCGTGACCGCAGGCGCAACAGGAGTGCAGATCCTCGTCGCAGGCACGGAAGAGATGCCGAAGAATCTTGAACTGGTGCTCGTTCCGGAAAATGCCGAGGGCGAGAAGATCCTGGAAGAATCTGAGATAGAGACGACAAGCGCTGCGGGTACGCCCCTGAATGAGCCGCTCGACCAGTCGAATGATGAAGGACTATACGATTCCTTCTCCGAGGCTTCGGGCGCGGCCTCGTCCTTGAGGCAGGCAGCTTCTTCCTCCGAGAACGCGTCTTCTCAAGAATCCGGTGCGGCCTCGGCTTCTGACGATGCGACGCCCGTCCTCGAACCCTCATGGGGTGCGCCGAAACCCACGGGCAGGGGAATCGGAGCCAAGAGCTCTGCCTTCGTGCGAAGCCTTTTCCCTGCGACGACGACCGCGAATGGCCTTCCGATTCCTGTCGTGACGCGCAGCGAATGGGGTGGGAGCGCATCTGAACCTTACGACTGGGGGGCCGAATACTCGTATGCGCCTTTCGTGGTCGTCCACCACACGGCGGGGACGAACAATTACACATGTTCTCAGTCGCACTCGATCGTCCGGGGTATCTACCAGTACCACGCCTATTCCTTGGATTGGGGGGACATCGGCTACAACTTCCTCGTCGACAAATGCGGTCAGGCCTTCGAGGGGCGCTGGGGGAGCTTGAACTCCTCGGGCGGCAACATGGTGGCCGCAGGTCATTCTCTGGGCTTCAACACCGGAACAATGGGCATTTCAATGCTCGGGAACTACACCTCGGTCGCTCCGAGTAATGAGACTCTTTCAAGCGTCGGCGCTCTCGCAGGCTGGCACCTCGATAAGGCGGGGGTGTCTCCCTCCTCATCGGGCGTGTACGTTTCACGGGGGAATGGGAAGTACCCCAAGGGCACGGCGGTTACACTTCCCCGCATCTCCGGTCACCGCGATAACGGCTACACCGCATGCCCGGGCGATGCCGCCTACCCGTTGCTGTGGAGGGTTCGTCAGGCCGCCTTGGAGGTTTCCTCGAGCGCTATCGAAGGTACTCCCGCCGCGCCCATCGCTGTGACGGGCCAGTGGGTTTCCGACGGCGGAACCTGGTATTTCCGCACGAGCTCTTCGAACTCTTACGTGTCGAATACCTGGGCCTTGATCGACAACGAGGTCTACTTCTTCGATTGGTCCGGCAGGATGCTCACCGGCTGGTATGCCTTCAGAGGGAACTGGTACTACCTTGACCCGTCTGGGGCGCTGCACAAAGGTGAGCTGTCCATTCAGTCCGGCACGTACATGCTCGACGAGAGTACAGGTGCCATGTTCACCGGCTGGAAACTGGAAGGAGCGGGCTGGCGCTACTATAAGCCCGACGGTGCACGCGCTTATGGTTGGGCCGCCGTGGGAAGCAATTGGTACTACCTCGACCCTGCGAGCGGGATCATGCAAACCGGGCGCCTAACAATCGCGGGCAAGACCTACCTGCTCTATTCGAGTGGCGAGATGGCGAGCGGATGGGTCAAGGACGAATCCGGCTGGCGGTATTACGGGGCCGACGGTGCCCAAGTCGGAGGCTGGGCGAAAGTCGAGGGCGAGTGGTACTACCTCGATCCGCTAACCGGCGTGATGAAGAGCGGACGCCTGAGCATCAATGGGGTCACATACTTCCTCGCCGGAAACGGGCAACTCCAATATGGCTGGTACGCCTACAACGGCAATTGGTTCTACCTGCATCCCAGTGACGGGGCAATGCTCACCACCTGGGTGGCCGTGAATGGAACCTGGTATTACATGGAGCCGGACAGCGGCCAGATGCGTACCGGCTGGCTGCAGCTCGGGGATGTCTGGTACTACTTGGACGGCTCGGGTGCGATGCGTACCGGTTGGTTGCAGCTTGGGAACAGGTGGTATTACCTGGATGCTTCGGGTGCGATGCGCACCGGGTGGCTGCTGCTTGGCAACACCTGGTATTACCTGGATTCTTCGGGCGCAATGGTGACCGGAACACAGAGCATCAACGGCGTATCCTACTCCTTCACAGCTTCAGGGGCACTTCGCTAGCTCGTAGGCTACGAAGGCGGACGAGGCCGGGGGTGTCGACTGATTCGACGGAGGATCGGCCGCCACATGGGACAGGCCCGGGGCTGTCGATCAACTCAAGGGGAGCGTGCACACTCCTGGCAGTGGCCGGGGCACTCACTCCCTTTCGCCAGGGTGTTCTTTTTGTCCACGGCGAACGGATTCGAGCAGCATGATCGCGACGTCTTTGACGAGAGGAAGTTTCGGCGCGCCCGCACCCAAACCCGCTGAAGCTTGAGCCCCTGCACCGCCAGACTCGCCTGTGCCCGCGCCAGGAGCAACGCCAGTCGAATCTGAATCCCCCACGCCAGCGGAGGCAGAAGAAGCGGAAGGAAGCACGGGAAACAGCCCGGCGGATGCGCCAGAAGCAGAGCCGAGCATTTGAGAGCAGAAGGGGCACGCGGTCGCGACAACATCCGCGCCGGTGGACGCGGCCTCGGCAATACGAGCATCCGCAATGCGGGTGCCGCGTGACTCCTCGAACCAGGCGTGGGCACCACCCGCGCCGCAGCACATGGCGCGATCTGCATGACGGGGCATCTCCACGAGTTCCACTCCGGGAAGGGAAGCAAGGAGCTCGCGGGGAGGAGCGAAGATCTTATTGTGACGTCCGAGATAGCAAGCGTCATGGTAGGTGACGTGCAGGGGAGTTCTGAGCGTCTTGCCTTGCTCCCCGGGCTCGGCAGCGACGGGGGTGCCAGCAGCGGGCTTGGCAGCGCCGGGGGCAGCGACAGGGGTGAGGCGTCCCTCCCGGACCAAGCGGTTGAGGAGCTGGGTGTGGTGAACGACCTCGAAATGGCCACCGAGCTCGGGGAACTCGCCTGCGATCGTATTGAAACAGTGTGCGCAGGAGACGACGATCTTCTGTGGCTTCGCTTCGTGGAGAGTCTCAATGGCCTGGGCGGCAAGCATCTGGAACAACACTTCATTCCCGGCTCGGCGCGCAGGATCGCCCGTGCAGGACTCACCAGAACCGAGGACCGCGAAGGACACTCCCGCAGTGTGGAGGAGCTCGGCGATCGCGGCGCTCGTCTTCTTCGCCGAGTCGTCAAAGGCTCCCGCACACCCGACCCAGAACAGGTAGTCAACCTCAGAAGCATCCTCGAGGTCCTCGCCGACGACGGGAACATCGAAGTCAAGATCCTTCGCCCAGTCGAGGCGCTTGCGCGCGGGCTGATTGTAGGGATTCTGCTTGGACTCCATGCCGCGGAACGCTCGGGAGAGTTCACGCGGGAAAGCGGACTCCATAAGGACCTGGTGGCGACGCAGGTCGAGGATATGGTCGATGTGCTCGATATCGACAGGGCACTGGTCGACGCATGCGCCACACATGGTGCAGTCCCACAGGGCTTCCTCGGAGACAACCTCGGGAACGAGGGGAGCATCAACATCGGCGACGCCCATCGGGCCTGTTGCCCCCGAAGCGGCTAAGACCTTCAGTAGGTCGAGGGAGTGGGGACTTGGGTCGACCCCCTTGTCGAGCATGATCTCACCAGATGCTGCGAGCTCTTTGGCGCTTCGCTCCCCGGGCACTTGAGCGTCTGAAATCTGCTGAGAGACGATCTCCTTCTTCGATGCGGATTCCATGTGGTCGCGCATTGACATGATGAGGAGCTTGGGGGAGAGGGGCTTAGCGGTGTTCCACGCCGGACACAGCTCCTGGCAGCGGCCGCATTCAGTGCAGGCGTACAGGTCAAGACGCGCTTTCCAGGACAGCTCGGCCAGGCTCGCGGTTCCGAGCACTGCGTCCTCGTCCAGGTCATCGAAGACGTCCGGGGAGGTGACGGGCTTGCCGTTGATGAGCATGTGGTCGGCGGCGCCCAGAGACTTGCTTCCGTCGGCTTTGCGGCGCGCATACACGTTGATGACGGCGAGGAAGCGGTGCCAGGCGATGCCCATGGAGGTCTGAACGCCGACGACGATCATCCACAGCATTGAGGTGATGATCTTCAAAGTTGCGACGAGGACGACGCCGTTCGCGATGCCCGTTGCATTTGCGCCCGCTCCGATCAGGAGAGTGCCAATCCACGAAGTGAGGGGGAAATGCCAGACCAGTCCTACTCCGAGGGCAGCCCCGGGCGTCACAGATTCGAGGGCGAACTCGAGGCCTCGCAGTGTGATGATGCAGGCGCAGACGATGAGCACAACCCACTCGACGAAAAGCGCCTGCCAGCGGGTCGAACCGAGGAAGCGGGAGGCCGTGCCCTTGGGGGAGCCATCGCGCGGATGCGGGCGCGACAAATCTGAGGGGAGTTCGCCCTTGCGGGCGCCGAGGGATGCTGCGGCCTGATCGGGCTCGTCATTCGAAAGGGCCGCTTCTGCGGCGGAGCCTCGGCCTGATCTGGCGCGGATGATCATCAGGGCGATGATTCCGAAGAGCCCACCCCATGCGAAGAACTCCGTCAGCCACTCCCAGGGGATGAAATGGCCGATCAGGGGCAGTGTGAAGCGTTGATTGCGCAGCTGCCCGTAGCCCGTGATGAGCGTGAGGAACAGCAGTGGGAAGGAGATCATGACGAACCAGTGCGCCAGCCTCACCCAAGGGCGACCCTTGAACTCGCGGTGGCTGAGTGCAGTCGTGAGCAGCATCCACGTGCGTTTCCCGACGGGGCGCATGCGCCCGGGCTCGGGCGTGCCCTCGCGGACTCGTCGTACCAAGGAGATGACACCGCGCGTCAGAGCGAGAATGCCGATCAGGGTCACGAGCAGTGAGAACGCCCAACTCACGACGCTGAGGACGGGCGAGGCCATGGGCTTCCTCCAAGGGGTTTTCGAGTCGGTTCGCGCGGGCGTGCGCCCCCTCAATTATGGCGCTTCGGATTGGTGGGGTGGGTGCCGGCCTGTGCATGAGGTCGAGTTCGCAAAGTTCGAGGGGTGGAGTTCGGCTCCTGGCGTTCTTTCCGTTGTCAACGCCGTCGCCCGCTCCGTGTGAGCGATGGAGTTCGCCATATGGGGCGATGGGCTCCGGCCCGTGCTGTGCCGTCACCTCACCCTCCGCCCGGACTTTGCCTTCGCCCTCGTCCTCGTCTGCCGATTTACTCGTGCATGTCGATTCAGTCGCGCTTTTCTCCGCGGTCGTGCGTTTCGCTTCACTCGCGCATCGCGGCCAGTCGTGCGTTTCGCTTCAGTCGTGTATCTCGCCTTCTTCCTCCGTGGGCGCCCGTAGCGTCATCTCGCCCTTGTGTGAGACAGTGGTCCCGTGCTCTCTGAATCCGTGAACATGGACCAGACACTGACCGACCGCGAGATCTTCGAGGACGACCGCCCACACGACCACTGCGGAGTGTTCGGCGTGTGGGCGCCGGGCGAGGACGTCTCGCGCCTTACCTACTTCTCCCTCTACGCCCTCCAACATCGTGGACAGCAGTCCGCGGGGATCGCGACCTCGAATGGGGAACAGATCCTCGTCTACAAGGACCAGGGCCTAGTGAATCAGGTGTTCACTGAACAAACCCTGCAGGGCTTGCAGGGGCATCTCGCCCTCGGACACGTGCGCTACGCGACAACGGGCGAGGACACGTGGAGGAACGCGCAGCCGACCCTCGGGCCGACACCGAGCGGCACTCTTGCGCTGTGCCACAACGGGAATCTGACGAATACCGCCGAGCTTCGAGACTTGGCCCGTTCAATCGCGGACGAGGGCGAGGACGTCGAAAGGGGCGCCTCCACCGACACTTCCGTTGTGACGGCCCTGCTCGGTCTTGCCGAACGGATTCCCGGCCCCGTCCCCTTCATCCCTCCTGCTGTAGCCCTCGCCGATCCGATCGGAGAGGGCGATGCGCCGTCTGCAACCCCTGGTGAGCAGCTGGTTTCAGTCAGCGTTGAAGCCGAACCGGCCGCCCTCGTCGCCCCTGCACTGAAAGTCCTGCCCCGTCTGAAGGGCGCTTTCTCCTTGGTTTTCATGGATGAGAACACGCTGTATGGGGCGCGCGACCCGCACGGGTATCGTCCGCTGGTACTCGGGCGCCTCTACTCGGGCTGGGTCCTCGCTTCCGAAACTGCGGCCCTGGACCTGTGTGGTGCGAGCTTCGTCCGTGAGATTGAACCCGGTGAGCTTGTCGCGATTGACTCTACTGGCGTTCATTCGCGTCACTTCGCGGTGAGGCGTTCGAACACGTGCGTTTTCGAGTACGTCTACCTCGCCCGCCCGGATACGGTGATCGGGGATCGCCAGATCGTTGCAGCCAGGCGAGAAATGGGGGCGATCCTCGCCCAGGAGTCGCCAGTCGATGCGGATCTTGTGATCCCGACCCCTGAATCGGGCACTCCCGCAGCCATCGGATACGCCGAAGCTTCGGGGATCCCCTTCGCTCAGGGCTTGGTGAAGAACGCCTATGTGGGCCGCACTTTCATCCAACCGACTCAGTCCCTCAGACAGCTCGGTATCCGTCTCAAACTCAATCCCCTGCGTGAAGTGATCGCGGGCAAGCGTCTGATCGTCATTGACGATTCGATCGTTCGTGGAAACACTCAGCGGGCCCTTGTCCGTATGCTCCGCGAAGCCGGGGCCGCCGAGGTCCATGTGAAGATCTCCTCCCCGCCGGTCGCCTGGCCGTGTTTCTTCGGTATTGATTTTCCGACGAGGGCGGAGCTGATCGCCTCTTCAATGGATGTGGAGGGGGTGCGAGCCTCGATTGGCGCAGACTCCTTGTCGTATCTGTCAATGGAGGGGATGATCCGCGCGACCCGTCAGGGTTCGAGCTTGTGCCTGGGTTGTTTCAACGGTGAGTACCCGGAGCAGGTCCCCAAGGGCACTCCGATCCCGGGCACGCCCGGCGCCTTCGCCTGCTGAGCACGGGGCTGATGCCTTTCTGGTCGTCGCGTTTTCTGTTTTCCCTATCCTGTCCTTCTGATCCTGCTGGCCGCTGGTTCTGCTGGCTTGTTGTTCTCGCTCTTTTCCTTCGACTCGCACGTGTCTTTCCGATCCTGCTGGACCACCGGTCACGCTGCCCTTCCGCTCCGTCCCCTCTTGTCCGCTTCTCATTCGTCTTTCCAATCCCCCTATTTGTCCACCGCAGTGCACCTCCTCTTTCAACCCACACTTCGTCTTTCCTTTCCTCTTATCCTGAGAATCTCCCCGCCCAATCCGATCAAGGAGCCCCGATGAGCGACGACACCCCCCTCGATTACGCCTCCGCTGGAGTCGACACCAGCGCGGGTGACCGCGCGGTCGAACTCATGAAAGAGGCCGTGTCGCGCACGCATGACGCGAGCGTCCTCGGCGCGACGGGCGGATTCGCTGGATTGGTCGATGCTTCCGCACTGCTCGGAATGGAGCGTCCACTTCTGGCGACCTCGACGGATGGCGTCGGAACGAAGATCGCCATCGCGCAGCAGATGGACATCCATGACACGATCGGCCAGGACTTGGTCGGCATGGTCGTTGACGACATCGTCGTCATCGGTGCGCGTCCCGTCCTCATGACCGACTACATCGCCTGCGGCCACGTGATCCCTGAACGCATCGCGGCAATCGTGACCGGCATCGCCCGAGCCTGCGAAGCAACGGGCACTCCCCTCGTCGGAGGTGAAACCGCGGAGCACCCTGGTGTCATGGACCCTGACGACTACGACATCGCAGGCGCTGCGACCGGCGTCGTTGACGCTTCGAAGCTCCTCGGCCCTGACCGGGTTGCGAACGGCGACGTCCTCATCGCGATGGCCTCCTCGGGCCTGCATTCAAACGGCTACTCCTTGGTGCGCTCAGTGGTCGCGAGGACGGGCCTGCCCCTAGAAGCGAAGGTCGAGGAGTTCGGCCGTACCCTCGGTGAGGAGCTTCTTGAACCGACCCGTCTCTACACGAAGCTCTGCCTCGACATGGTGGACGCCGTGGGCGCGGGCGAGGGGGCGAGCGGGATTCACGCCTTCTCGCACGTCACCGGTGGTGGCCTGGGAGCGAATCTTTCGCGAGTCCTGCCTCTTGGTGCCGTCGCCGATGTCGACCGCGCTTCGTGGATCGTCCCGCCGGTGTTCGACTGGGTCCGTCGTGGAGGTTCGGTGACCTGGACGGGCATGGAGGACTCCCTCAACCTCGGTGTCGGCATGGTCGGCGTCGTCGGTGCACAGTCCGCTGAGGAAGTTCTGCGCATTTCCCGTGCAGCGGGGGTCGATGCCTGGGTGCTCGGCGAAGTCTCCTTCCCTTCTGAGCTCCCGGTGGACTCAGGGACTTTTGAGGGGCGCGTCGTTTCGGGAACGAAGGGAGTCACCGCTGGCGCGGTGCGTTTGAGGGGCGACTACCGGGTGGGCTGAACGGCGGGGGTTGCCCGGGCGGGGGCCGCTGGGCGGCCAGGTTACCCGAGTGGCTGGGGTTCGCTGGGTGTGTGGAATCGACCGAGTGGATGGTTGGCCCGTTTGAGTGCTGGCCGCCCGTACGCCCATCGCTTGTCGCACGTGTGCCCGTTACTTGCCTCGCCTGCGCCACCATTTGCACCTGTATTCCAGGGTTCCCGTCTGATTCCTGTCGTATTGACGGTGTTTGCGCAGGGAAACCTGGAATTGGGGTTCGGCTGAGTGGTCGGGTTGACCGAGTGGTCGGGACCCTGAGGTGTCGGGCGGGCTGGACGGTCGGGGTTGCCCGAGCGACGGTGGGGATCGTCTGAGCGCTCAGTGCCCCCGCGCGGCAACTGTCGGACTGTCTGAAGAACCCTGCGCATCGACTGAAGAGCCTTCCGGACTGCCTGAGGGGCGTTTCGGACTGCCTGAGGGGCCTGCCGAGAGTTCTATGCAGAAATACCATCAAGTTTAAATCCTTATCCTTGATGAAAGCTGGCGGGGTGACAAGCTTAAGGCGAATCCTTCACCTGCGGCTGCAGAGGAGTGGGAAGAGGAGGAGCATCTGAGAACTCTTCTATCGAGGGATGACGGGAACCGGAGCGGCAGGTGGACTGATTCTTGTGTCGAAGGCCGTACTCGCAAGCCTTCGCACGGATAGATCGACGAGTTCGAGAACCCGAGGAGCTGAGTAGAAGAACCTTCCTTGAATCTCGCGGCGCTCGAGAATCCCCGCTTCGGTGAGAAGAGTGAGGCCTTGCTGTGCCGCCTGCCGTGACACGGAATGAATGCGACTTGCCGAGGTGATTGTGAGCACGGGGGTTGCAGGCAGATCTGTGAGGATTCGTGCCGATGCAGAATCCGACCTCATTGCACGGGTGTGGCCGCTCGCATTCCAATAGCGAGCCAGTTCTTCGTCCCATTCATCCCGGACGCGCCCGAGCTCTGCCTCGATCGATTGAGCCTGTTCAGTAGCGGTTATGACAGATTGAGCGAAGAAAGAGATCCAGTTGGCGCGTCCTTCGTGGAAGGCCTCTCCTCCAACGGGGCCGCTGTAGCGGTATGCACCGAGGGCAAAGACATAGCCGTCTCTGGTTGTTGAAAGAACCTGGCTTACTGGAAGCACAGCCTTCTCAGTGAGTCCTCTCCTCATGAGGATCGTATGAATGAGGGCGCGCCCGACCCGTCCATTCCCATCCACAAAGGGGTGAATCGTCTCAAGCTGGGCATGAACGAGAGCGGCCTGGATGATGGGAGAGTGCGCTGCTCCGTTCGCGTAGTCAACGAGATCCGCAAGGAGTGCCTTGATGCGTTCTGGTGCTGGAGGAACAAAATCCGCATCGAGAGGCGTGTAGGAGTCCCCTCCGATCCAATTCTGCACTCTTCGAAGACCAGCGACTTCTGGCGTATCAGCGAGGAGGGACTCTTGAAGGTGCACAAGGTCTTCCGCGTCGATTCGAGGCTTAGTGACGAGTGTTCTGCGGGCTTGTTCGACGACCGTCATGTTGTGGACGACAAGACGCGCCTGGTCTGACGCTGTGAGCCTTCCCTCGGACTCTTCGAGCTCGGCGAAGGCGACCTGTCTGGACGAGGGGGCGTATCCCTCAATTCGTGACGAGGCGATTGCCTCGGAGCGAAGGAGGAAACGGGCGATTCCAGCAAGATCATCGCTTGTCGCGACCGTGCGAACTGCGCGTTCGGCGTCGGCGACAAGGGTATCGAGGGGTGGAGTGAGGACAAGAGGGGATCCGACGAGTAGGTCCGGGACATATGAACGGTAGGCGCCTGAGCGGCGTGCACGCCGGGGAAGCCCCGATTCGATTCGAGATTCCCAGAATTGCTCATCCCAGCCCGCCATTGTCCCCCCTCTCTTCATCAAGTTTAAACCTTAATCCTTGATGAAAGTCGCCGAGTCGACAAGCTTAAGGGAGATCCTCACTTGCCTCTTCATACCCGGACCAGCCTCTGCCTGACCCCGCGCAGAGATCTTGCGACTATCGGCGACCGTGTTCGCTTGAGAGCCGTGTCCTCGTAATGAGACAAGGGCTGGGCGCACTCGCGTGCGCCCAGCCCCAGTCAATCTCAGCAGAGCAGTGGCTCTGCGATCAGCGTGTAATCACTTCTTCGGGGAGATCCAGAATTCCTCGTCCAATTCGGGAGAGTCGTCTTCTGGTTCCTCCTGCGCGAAGTCCGCGTACTTCGAGTAGAGGTCTTCGTCCTCTTCGGGGTTCTCGACCTCGTCCTCGTACTCTTCGTACGAGTGAGATTCCGACGACGCGAGTTCTCGCTGCAGCGCATCGAGATCGGTGTCGGGACTGAAGTACTTCAGCTTCCGTGCGACTTTCGTCTGCTTGGCCTTTTGACGGCCGCGCCCCATGGCGTCGACCCCCTCCGCGTCGTTCGGGTCCGCGCGAGGCGGTGCCCTGGATGATTAGAAATGTGTCGTGAGAACATCATAGCCATACCTCGAGCGGCGCTACGTACCCGAAGAGCGTGATCTGCGTATGGCACGGGGTGATGAACCCAGCAAAATCGGCTAAATCCTGGCGATCTGCGAGGCGCAGTGAATGTGAACTCAGTGTCTCGAACGGACGATCTTCACTACGACGAGTCCCACGAATGCGGCGACACCGGCAGCGACGTATCCGACACGCTTGAGCGCTTCGGAGTCGCCGTCCTTCGCGTCATCAACGGTCTGTGCCGCGAAAGACTTGAGTTCGTCGAACTTCGCTCTCGCGTTGTCTTTCGCCTGACCGACGATGTAGTCGGGCTGGACTCGGCCGAAGAGTTCGTCAACGGTTTGGGTCATCTGCTCGCGCACCGCTTCGAGTTCGGCGCGGATCTGGTCTTCTGTGCGTTCGAGGTTGTCAGTGTTCACTTCCCCAGACCTTTCTTGAGAGCGTCAATGTCACGAGTGAGGCCGTCCTTTGGATCGGGAACGTCCGCCTGACTCTTCCCCAGGAGGGACGCGCCGACGGCCGCGAGGACAGCCACGATGATGAGAAGGATGCCAGTGGTGATGAGCGAAGCCGCCCAAGCGGGGAGGGCAATGGCGATCGCGAGTTCGATTGTGTGGAACACCCAGGCGAGAAGATAGAGAGAGAAAACGAGTGCGACTGCGAGGAGTGCGCCGCCCGCACCGAATTTCTTCGCAAAGTTCTTCACCTTGAGCTTGTTGAGCTCGATCTCACCATTGACGAGGGTCGTCACCTGCGTCGATAAGGCGGAGAAGAGCTCTCCCATGCTCGCAGGGCGTTGAGGCTCGGCGCTCCAAGTCGCCGCGCGTTGAGCGCGCTGAGTCGTGGAGGGCGGTTCGATCGGTGTCGTCATCGGAGGCACTCGCTTCCTCTTTCGATGGTCGCGGGTGTTCCGCGCTTCATCTCAGTTTCTCATGTCTCGCATGCATCTGCAGACGACCCGCGAATCACGAGGCCGGGGCGTGGAAATCCACAAGTCGAGTGACGGACGAGTCAGCCTGGGGGTGCCGAGTGATGTTGGGGCGGCACTCAAGAGTTGATGCCTCGCAGGCCGTGCATCGCCACTAAATCGTGTTCAAGCTCGCCTGACCGTTCTTTACCATTTTCGTTCCACATACACCACGACACGGTGGATTCCTCCTCACGCTCAGCGAGCATGCTCTCAGAGGATGTTCATGCCGTCATTTCCGGCGGAATCTCGCCGAAAAACGTCAATCTTGTACGCACATTCCTGCCCCTAAGCTGCGAAAAGTTCCTTGGATCCTGAAAGCCGCCGATGAGTCGAAGAGTAAAGGATGCTACCCAAATGCCCTCCTTTCGAGGGCTGAAGGTCGAGGCCTCTACGGGGAGTGCCCGTGCGCTCTGCAAACCCGCGCGTTCAGAGGCTGAGTCTTCGCCTTCTGGGTGATCCCGCAGGCTGGAGAGCTGAGTCTACTCCTCCGGCACGATTGGCCCCGGGAGATCTTTGAGAATTCTGCGAGCCTTATCGATGACCGCCGCAGTTTCGGGTGTTGGCGCAAGGGGGACAGGTGCGGATTGCGGAAGATGAGTGGTGCGCGCATCGTTCGCTCTGGGGCGGGCGTGTCGGGCAGAGACATCATCAAGCCCGAGGGTGCGAATCGCTCGCGTAATCGGATCTGATTCATCGTCGAGGACGGGGCATTGATCCGCTGAGGGGCGGTCATTGAGGGATGAGCTGGGCGGGGTGTCTTCCCTTGGCCCTCCAACGTCGTGGGGTGAGCGTGAGGAGGCAAAAGCTTCGTCGGTTTCAAATGGCTGAGCATCTGAGGGGACCGTGGTGGATTGAACGGGGACCTGTGATTCGGCTGGTGCCGTTTCGGATTGCGAGGGACTCTCGTTTTCAGATGGTGAGATGGCCGACTGCGCAGCGTCGGGTGTGACGCTTTCGGTGGGTGTTGCCTTGGGCTGTGCAGCGTCAAAGATCTTGGCACTGGCGTGCATTCCCTGGGGCTGGGAGATTGCGAGAACCTCAGATAGCGATAGGGAGACGAAGGGGGCACTGTCATCCAGCGCCGTGCTCGTATCGGCCGAGTCTTCGTGCGCGGTCTCCAACGCTTGCTCGGCGTCACTCGGGAGCGGTTCTTCCGCTTTCGCGTGAGGGGGCGTCGGCTCAGCAGCTGGAAGTGTTGCTGCGGTCAGTGGATGGAAATTCGGGCGTCGCCGCAGCGGGGTTGCAGAAGAAGGGGGAGTGGGAGGAAGCGCAGTGCTCTCCTCTTCTCGGGGTGGTTCTGTGTTCTGATTGGCGGCGTCGCCCGGTGATGCGTCGTGAATCGCTGCCTTGCCAGGGGTTGTCTCTGCCTTGGATTCCTGTACCGTTTCCAGGGTTTCCAGGGTTTCCAGGGTTTCCAGGGTTTCCTGGGGCGTGGTTTCGCTCCGCTCAAGAGCTTTAGAGAACGCAAGGTCACGAGTGTGCGTCCCCTGGTCGACCTCGACAATTGAACTCTCGTCGTCGGCGGGGAAAAGAGAGGCGCTCGGTGCCGGAGTGGAGTCTTCGTTCTCGATACGCGCAAGAGCAAGAGGGATGGGGCCGAGCAGAGTTGTCGGATCCTCCACACCATCGCCGAGGGCTTGACGAAGATCCTCCTCCTTGGGGCGCACGAAGTCTGCGCTCAAGTGCCCATTCGTCAAGAGGATCGCGCGTCCTGCCTGAGCGGCAGCTGCAGGATCTGCGGTCGCGAGGACAACAGCCGAACCCTGCGAAGCGAGAATCGGCAGAAGATCAAGCGCCTGACGGCGATCTTGAGCGTTTCGCAGGTGTGTTGGATCCTCAATGAGGATCAGATCACCGCCGCCGACGATCGCACGGGCAATCGTGAGTCGGAAGCGGTCCAGTGCACACAATTCCGAGACCGGAATCGCGGCCTTGTCTTTCAGGCCAGTGACGGCCAGAGCGGCGTGAAACTGGCTGTGACTTGCGAAGGTTCCCGTCTCTGCGAGGGGAAGAATGAGAGTCTGGTTGACAGTCATCGTCGGATCCAGTGGGGAATGCTCGTGGATCAGGGAGACGGAAGCGGTCCGACCAGGTTTGCGGGCTGAAGCCGGAAGCTTCACGGTGACGCGGCCAGAATCTGCAAGGGAAAGACCTGCGAGTAGGAGGAACAGGGCGCGCGAGCGCGCAAGGGTTGGGTCAAGGATTGCGCTGTAGGACTTTGTGCGAAATCCCAGCGTCACTGAATCGATGAGGTGGGCGCCCGCATCAGAAACTGAAGTCACTCGATCGCAATATGCGAGGACGACACCTCCGTCTCCTGCGGCGGAGTGCTCTCGACGACTTCTCCACCAGGGCTTTGGACTGAGACTTCCGTTCGGACCAGACATGATCGCATTGTCTCAGCTCTGAGCGTCTGAGTGTCGAGGACGCGGCCGAGGGCGGGAGTGTTGGCGGATGCAGGGCGTGTTGTGGATACGTGTTCTGGCTGTGGAGATCGGACTGTTGCGCTGTTTCCGAATCGGCGATGTGGGCGGGGATGAGTGAAACGCAGTGGCACCTACCCTGATTATGTTTTCGGTGAGGGTCGACCCGGGCTAGGGGCGGTGAGATCACGTTTGGGGTTGTGTGGGTGGGTGGTGGTTGGTGTTTGTGTGCCCTGATTATGTTTTCGGTGGGGTTTGGCTCGGGGTGGGGGTGGTGAGATCACGTTTGGGGTTGTGTGGGTGGGTGGTGGTTGGTGTTTGTGTGCCCTGATTATGTTTTCGGTGGGGTTTGGCTCGGGGTGGGGGTGGTGAGATCACGTTTGGGGTTGTGTGGGTGGGTGGTGGTTGGTGTTTGTGTGCCC
>ERZ773099.782-NODE-782-length-24988-cov-10.512654_pt1 | contig 24988 bp, 22 predicted proteins | sample MGYA00511120_ERZ773099 | MGnify/ENA primary metagenome ERZ773099 (study PRJEB29015, sample SAMEA2738012) | human oral metagenome | biome: human oral; feature: human-associated habitat; material: dental | place: China | collected 2104 ... | reverse complement strand
CGACCTCGTCCTCCACCCGCGCGCCGCCTACCCCACCTACGACGTCGGCGCCCGCCTGGTCGGCGCCCACCCGGTCCCCGTGGACACCGACGCCGACCCTGCCACCTGGGTCCTGCCCACGGGCCCCGACGGCACCCCGCGCGACCCGGTCCTCGTCTGGCTCAACAGCCCCGGCAACCCCGACGGGCACGTCCTCTCCGTGGCCCAGATGGCCCGCGTGGTGGCCTGGGCGCGCCGGCGCGGCGCCGTCGTCGTCTCCGACGAGTGCTACGCCGAGCTGCCCTGGGCCGAGCCCTGGGTGAGCCAGGGCGTCCCCAGCCTGCTCGACCCGCGCGTGGGCGGTACCAGGCCCGACGGAACCCCCGACCGCTCCGGCCTCATCGTCCTGTACTCCCTGTCCAAGCAGTCCAACCTCGCCGGCTACCGGGCCGCCTTCCTCGCGGGCGACGCCGCCCTGGTCGCCGCCGTCACCGAGGTGCGCAAGCACTCCGGCCTCATGGTCCCCGCCCCCGTCCAGGCGGTGATCACGGCCGTCCTGGGCGACGAGGCGCACGTGGCCGCCCAGCGGGAGACCTACCGCCGACGCCGCGCCCTGCTGGCGGAGGCCGTCGCCGGCGTCGGGCTGGTGGCCGACCCGCTCTCGGTGGCGGGGCTCTACCTGTGGCTGCGCGGGCCCGCGGGCATGAGCGCCTTCGACCTGGTGGGGGCCTTTGCCGAGCTGGGCATTGTGGTGGCGCCCGGCGACTTCTACGGCGCGGCCGGTGCCGGGCACGTGCGGGTCTCCCTGACCGACACCGACGAGCGGGTGGAGGCGGCTGCCGCCCGCCTGCGCGACCCGGGAGCCGCTGCCCTGTTCCGCCCCTGAGCCGGTCTCCGCCCACCCATCTGGTACCGTTACCTGGTACCGTTGTTCAGGTAGGGGAGGTGGTGACCGTGTCTATTAGCGTCAGCCAGGCACGCAGGACATTGTTCCCGCTCATTGAGCAGGTTACCAGTGACCGTGTGCCCGTGGAGATCGTCTCACGGAAGGGCAGCGTCGTCCTCATGCCCGCTGACGAGTACGCGGCCTGGCAGGAGACCGCCTACCTGTTCCGCTCCCCGGCCAACGCCCGCAGGCTGCTTGACGCCTATGACCGGGCGCGCGCGGGCCGGACCGAGGAGCACGGCCTCGACCGGGAGGACTGAGCGAGGCTTGTCTGGGACCCCGGTGCCTGGGAGGACTACAAGCACTGGCAGAGAGCCGACCGGCGGGTCCTCAAGCGTGTCAACACCCTGATCGACGCCTGCCTGCGTGACCCTCGCGCCAGCATAGGCAAGCCTGAGCGGCTTATGTACGGAGCCCCCGGCGCCTGGTCGCGGCGTATTACTGACGAGCACCGTCTCGTCTACCTGGTCGACGGCGACGACCTCGTTATCCTCCAGGCGCGCTACCACTACTGACCGCACCGTGCCCGGCTCGAGCGGGTGGAGGCGGCTGCCGCCCGCCTGCGTGGCCCGGGAGCCGCTTAGACACCGTTCCGGAGGATCTCGGAGGAGGTCCGCTCGCCTGCGCGGGCCAGGGGCCGCCGCCCTGTTCCGCCCTTGAGCCTACCTGCACATTCTTTTTACAGTCTCCGATCATTAAGTGGCGGAATCACGCGGGTCCGGTTGGCTGCCGGGAGCCGTGGAACAGGATGAATGTGCAACGGCGCCTGCGTTGCACATTCATCCTGTCCCCGGACCTCCCCCAGGCGGGGAAAACGTTGGAACGGCGTCACCGCCCGGCCACCACCTCCGGGATGAATGTGCAACTTCGCCTGCGCGGGCCGGGGGCACCCGGGGACCCGTTGCCCAGCCCGGCCGGGTGGGCCACTTCGCCTGCGCGGCCCGGGGCGCCCGGTGCCAGGCGCCGCGGATACCACACCCTGTCACCACCAGCGCCTACAGTGGTGGGTGAGGACCGTAGTCCCGGTGGCCCGCCTGGCTGCCACGACCACAGAGGAGGCGTCATGACCGAGTCCCCCACCCCGAGCGCCCACCCCGGCACCGCTCCCGCCGCGAGCGCCACCCGCGCGACCGACGCCGGCCCTGCCGCCCCCGCCTCCTGCGCCGGCCCGGGTCCTGCCGCCCGCCCTGGAGGGCCCGTCGACCCCGGTGGCGGCCCCCGCCCTGGTGGCGGGCACCCTGGCAGCGAGCCCCGTCCCGGTGGCAGCCCTCGCCCTGGCAGCGTGCCCGTGGACCTGTCAGACTCCGACGCCCCCGGCCTGCTGAGCGTGGACCAGGTGCAGGTGGAGCTGCCCCGGGCCTTTGCCACCGAGGGCGCCGACGGCCTGAGGGTCGGCAGCCTCCTGGGCGCCACGGGCCTGGTCACCCTGGACCCCGGCTACACCAACACCGCCTCCTGCGCCTCGGAGATCACCTACATTGACGGTGCCGCCGGGATCCTGCGCTACCGCGGCTACCCGATCGCCGAGCTCGCCAAGAACTCCAGCTTCCTGGAGGTCGCCTACCTCCTGATCAACGGGGACCTGCCGGACAGGAGCACCTTTGAGCGCTTCCAGGAGCGTATCGCCCGCCACCGGCTCCTGCACGAGGACTTCCGCAGCTTCTTCACCTCCTTCCCCTCCTCGGGTCACCCCATGGCGATCCTCCAGTCCGGGATATCCGGCCTGGCCACCTACTACGAGGACACCCTCAACCCGCACGACCCCTACGAGCGCGAGCTGGCCACCGTCCTGCTCATTGCCAAGATGCCGACGATGATCAGCTACATCGCGCGCCGCGCCATCGGCCTGCCGCTGCTCTACCCCGATCCGCGGAACAGCTACGTGGAGGACTTCCTGCGCCTGACCTTCGGCATGCCCTACCAGGCCTACGACATTGACCCCGTGGTCATTGGCGCCCTGGACATGCTGCTCATCCTCCACGCCGACCACGAGCAGAACTGCTCCACCTCCACGGTGCGCCTGGTGGGGTCGGCCGACGCCAATATGTACGCCTCCGTGGCGGCGGGGGTGGGGGCGCTGTCCGGCCCGCTGCACGGCGGGGCCAACGAGGCGGTCCTGCGTATGCTGGACACCATCCAGACCCAGGGGCTGAGCACGGGCGAGTTCGTCCGCAAGGTGAAGAACAAGGAGGACGGGGTCCGGCTCATGGGGTTCGGGCACCGGGTCTACAAGAGCTACGACCCACGCGCCGCCCTGGTCAAGGAGGCGGCCCACTCGGTGCTCAGCCGCCTGGGCAGCTCCGAGGGGGACCGCAAGCTGGAGATCGCCATGGAGCTGGAGGAGGTGGCCCTGAGCGACGAGTACTTTGTCTCCCGCAACCTCTACCCCAACGTGGACTTCTACACCGGCCTGATCTACCAGGCCATGGGGTTCCCCACCAAGATGTTCACGCCGTTGTTCGCCCTGGGGCGCCTGCCGGGCTGGATCGCCCAGTACCGGGAGATGATGGTGGACCCCGCCAAGCGCATTGGCCGGCCCCGGCAGGTCTACACCGGGCCGGTCGAGCGCCACTACGTGGCCATGCGACGCCGTGGGGCGCCGGTGCGCGAGTACCCGGGGGTGCGCACGGGCGTCTCCAGCCTGGACCGCGTCACCCGGGTCTGAGCCTGACGGCCGGGGCGGCTGGGACCTGGGGCCTGGGACCGCCTGTTTTATTCCGGTACCACCAGGTTAAACTGGGCGCATGGCTGAACCGCACGACCGTCCCAAGGCTGCCGCTCCCTCTGACCCCGCTGACGTCCCCCTTCCCTACGCCGACCGCCCCGTGGCCACCGCCCCGGGCCACTGGGTGCTGGCCCGCGCCGGCAAGCGTGTCCTGCGCCCGGGCGGCGCGGCCCTGTCCGCCGCCATGCTCGCCCGTGCTCGCCTGGCGGGGGCCGACGTCGTCGAGATGGCCCCCGGCCTGGGGCGCACCGCCGCCGAGATCATGAAGGCCGGGCCCGCGTCTTACACGGCCATTGACCGGGACCCGCAGGCTGCCGCCCGGGTGGCCGCCGTGGTCGGGGACCGCGGCACCGTCCGGCAGGGCGAGGCCGCCGCCACCGGCCTGCCGGACGCCTGCGCCGACGTCGTGGTCGGGGAGGCCATGCTGACCATGCAGGGGGACAAGGGCAAGGCCGCTATCGTAGCCGAGGCCGTCCGGGTGCTGCGGCCCGGCGGCCGCTACGCCATCCACGAGCTCGGCGTCGTCCCCGACGACATTGACCAGGACCACTACACCGAGCTGCGCAAGGACCTGGCCCGCGCCATCCACGTCAACGCCCGGCCCATGACCGCCGCCGCCTGGAAGCAGCTCATGGAGGACGCGGGCCTGAAGGTGGAGTGGGTGGGCACCGCCCCCATGGCCCTGCTCAAGGTGGGGCGCAACCTGCGTGACGAGGGCCTGCGCGGGGCCCTGCGCATGGTGCGCAACATCCTGCGGGACAAGGAGCTGCGTGCCCGTATCCTCCAGATGCGTGCCGTGTTCACCCGCTACAAGAAGGACATGGTGGGCATTGCCCTGGTGGCCCACAAGCCCTGAGGGCGACGGGCCCGGCGCCCGGGCCGGGGGCGTCCCTACTGGTTGGTGTGGAGCTCGGAGTTGAGCGCAATACCCTTGCCGCCGCGGGAGAGGGCCTCCACGGCGCCGGACTGGGAGTTGCGGCGGAACAGCACGTTGGAGGCCCCCGCCAGCTGGCGGGCGGAGACCACGCGAGGCTCCTTGAACAGGCCGTGGCTGCCGGGCACCACACCCCCCTGGGGCATGAGTGAGATCTTGGTCCCGGCCGTCAGGTAGAGTCCCGCCTCCACCACGCAGTCGTCCCCCAGCGGGATGCCCAGGCCGGAGTTGGCCCCCAGCAGGCAGCGCTCGCCCAGGGCCACGCGCTGGCGTCCGCCGCCCGAGAGCATGCCCATGGTCGAGGCGCCGCCGCCGATGTCCGAGCCGTCGCCAATGACCACGCCCTGGGAGATGCGTCCCTCCACCATGGAGCGCCCCAGGGTCCCGGCGTTGTAGTTGACGAAGCCAGCCTGCATGACGGTGGTGCCCTCCGACAGGTAGGCACCCAGGCGCACGTTCGCCGCGTCGCCGATGCGCACCCCCGAGGGCAGCACGTAGTCGGTCATGCGGGGGAACTTGTCCACCGAGCTGACCTGGACGGGGGAGCCCAGGGCGGCGCGCAGGCGGGTGCGGGTGGTCTCGAAGTCCTCCGCGGCGCAGGGGCCCACCGAGGTCCACACCACATTGGGCAGGCGGGAGAAGATGCCGTCCAGGTTGACCGTGTTGGGCAGGGCCAGGCGGTGGGACAGGACGTGCAGACGCAGGTAGGCGCCCGCCACGGTCTGGGGGGCGTCGTCCAGGTCCGCCCAGGTGCGCACCACGGTGGTGTGGACGCCGCGGGCCGCGTCCTTACGCTCCATGGTCGTCAGGGTGGCCAGGAGGTCGGCGTGACCGTCCTCGGGCTCGTCGCCCAGGACGGGGCGGGGGTACCACACGTCCAGGGTGGTGCCGTCGTCGGTCACGGTGGCGAGGCCGAGGCCCCATGCGCTGCGAGTCGTCATGGCCCCACGATACGGCTCCCGGGCCGACGGCGCCGTGGTGGGTTCTGCCGTCGGCTCACCGTGGGCGGGCCCCGGCGGGGGCGGGGCGTGACAGAATCAGGGCTATGGTGCGTACGACGATCCACGTGATGAGGCACGGCGAGGTCTACAACCCCGAGGGGATCCTCTACGGCCGCCGCCCCGGCTACCACCTCTCCGCCCTCGGGGCGGCCATGGCCCAGCGGGTGGCTCACGTCCTGTCCGCCACCGGGCACGACGTCGTGGCCGTCATCACCTCCCCGCTGGAGCGTGCCCGGGAGTCCGGGGCGCCGACGGCCGAGGCCTTCGGCCTGACCCCGACCACTGACGTCCGGCTCACTGAGGCCGGTAACCACTTTGAGGGGGTGCCGGTCAACCGCGACCGCCGGGTGCTGACCCACCCCCAGCACTGGCGCTACTACGTCAACCCCCTGCGGCCCTCCTGGGGGGAGCCCTACGTCGACCTGGTGGCCCGCATGGCCGCCGCCGTGCGCGACGCCGTCCCGCTGGCGCAGGGCCACGAGGCGCTGCTGGTCAGCCACCAGCTGCCCATCTGGTCGCTGCGCCTGTGGCTGGAGGGCCGTCTCCTGGCCCACGACCCCCGACGCCGCCAGTGCTCCCTGGCCTCCCTGACCTCCCTGACCTTTGAGGACCGTACCCTGACCGGACTGGCCTACTGGGAGCCCGCCGGGGACCTCCTGCGCCAGGCCGAGGACATGGTCCCGGGCACGTCGGCCGCCAGCGAGAAGATGGGCGACGCCGGGGCGGCCGGGCCCGAGACCGCACCGGCAGCGCCTGCCGGGCGCGAGACCAGTAGTGCTGGTGTGGTCGGCACCGGCGGGAGCGCCGGCCCCGGCAGGCATGCCACCGGGGATGGTGCCGGACCCGGTAAGTCTGCTGGTGACGCTGGGGCGCCTTCTCGTGCCGGTTCCGCCGCTGAGGCTGGCCCGGCCGCACCGGCCGCACCGGCAGCACCGGCCGAGCCCGGGTCCACGGAGGCCCGGGCGTGACCCAGCCGCCGACGTCGGGCCCCCCGCAGCCGGGGCCCCCGACGTCGGACGACCTGGTACCCGCGGACGGGCAGCGCCTGGTGCACGACCCCCGGCCCCGCCCCGCCCCCCGGCGGCCCTGGACCGGCCAGGACTTTGTCTGGTGGAACACCGCCGGGGTCCTGACCTCGCTGGCGCACCGGCGTCGGCCCAACCCGGTCTCACCCGTGGTGGACCCGGTGCGACGCCACCTCGGGACCGACGAGGTCATGCTGGCCTCCGCCGACGCTGAGCTCCTGCTGTTCCGGCGCGGGGACGCCACCTACACCCCCTCACGCGGTTTCTTCCTGGCGGGTGGCCCGGTGGGGATCGCCCTGACGGCCGCGTTCCTCGGCGGGCAGGCCTACGTCAACTCGCGCCGGAGGAAGGCCGCGCAGGCCGACGCCGTGGTCCGGTGGCGGCACCTGGCGAGCGCACGTGTGACCGTCTCCACCCACGGCATCTACATTGGTACGGGTGAGGGGGTCATGCCGGTCTCCTACGCCGACATGCAGGAGATTCAGCTCACCGGGGTAGGGGAGGTGGTGATCGCGGCCACCAACGCCAGGGGGTCGGCCCGCTGGAAGCTGCGCACCCAGTGGGCCGAGCTCATCCTCGTGCTCTGGGCCGCCCAGTACATGCCCGAGCACCCCCAGCTGGCCGGGGCCACCTGGCTGCCGGGGGACTGGATGCTCCACGCGGCCGCCCACGGCTACGACGTGGACGTGGCCAGCTGGCCCGCCTGGACCCAGCCGCGTCTGCGGGCGTAAGGCGGCCGCCCGGGGGAGTTGCACATTCTTTCCGTGGCCCCGGATTCAGGAACCGCGAAATCATGCGGATCCGCGCGGTAGCGTGAGGTCTGGGAACAAGATGAATGTGCAACGACGACGGCGTTGCACATTCATCTTGTCACCGGGCCCCGCACGGGTGGAGAAAACGTTGAAATGGCGCCATTGGCCCGGCGGCGCCCCCAAGATGAATGTGCAACACCGGTCGGGGGCGGGGGCTGGTCGGTGAGGTAGCCCGGGGAGTCGGCGTCAATGGGACCCGCCCCGGGCTGGGGCTGGCGCAGGAGCGGCAGTCCGCCAAGCTGCGCTGACCCGACCCCGGGGTGAGAGCTGGCGCACCTCAGGAGTCCCGAGGCTGCCGACCTGGTCGCCCCGGCCCCCGGGGCGGGGGCCAACAAAGGAGCGGGGGCCAGCGAAGGAGCAGCAGCCCGCCATAGCCGTGCTGACCCGCCCTTGGGGCAGACCGGTCTTCAGGCGGTGGGGTCGGGCTCGCTGTCCCCGGTGCCCGGCGTGTCCTTGCGGTCGTCCGGGTCCGTGCCTCCGCCCTCCTGGGCCCGCCGACGCCTGCGGATGTCCCGCTCCAGGCCCCGCAGGAACTCGGGGTCGTCGTCGGGGGCCATTGGGCGCCGTCGGGCGGGGCGGTGGAAGGTGGTGCCCTCGGGGGCCGACCAGATGGTGGGCTCCACGACCCCGCCCTTGTCCTCGGCGGCCTTGACCCGGGAGGTAATGATCCAGGCGATCGGGCCGACCATTGGGGTCGTGACAATGAGGAGAATCCACAGGAACTTCGGCATACGTGCAGGCAGGGACTCCTCGGGGCTGCGGGCGCAGTCCAGGAGGGAGTAGATCGTCAGGGCGATGACGAGGACGAGGAGGAGCGCGCGCATGGCAGGAGCGTAGCCGAGTGGCTACCTGTATGGGCACAATGACCTTGTGATCCCTCGGCTGCTGCGTGTCCACGGTGTCCTCGTCCCGGTTGACGCCAGGCAGGCGCTACCGGCACCCGCCCCCGCGGCGGGCGCAGTGGGACGGGGTGCAGCGGATGTGGCAGGAGCAGGTGCGGCGAGTACAGTGGGGCCGGGTGCGGGCGCAATGGGATTGGCGGCGAGCGCGGTAGAACCGGATGCAGTGAACGCGGTGGGACTGGATGTGGCGGACGCCGAGCTCCGCGCCGACCTGGGGCGGCTGCTGGGGACCCGGCCCGGCATTGACATCGTCCTGCGCACATCCGGCTCCACCACCGGCACCGGGCGGCTGGTGGGCACGAGCGTGCAGGCCCTGGTCGCCTCCGCCCGTGCTACCCACGCCAGGCTCGGTGGGCCGGGACGGTGGGTGCTGGCCCTGCCCGCCCACCACGTGGCCGGGCTGCAGGTGCTCGTGCGCTCCCTCGTGGCCGGGGTGCCACCTGTGGTGGTGGATCTGGAAGGTGGCTTTGACCCCCGGGCCCTGGGCCGGGCCGTAGCCGCTGCCGCGTCTGCTGGTCCTGCGACCGTCGGTGCGTCCCTAGGCGACCCTGCCGTATCCGGGCTGGCCACCGGCTCCGCGCAGGGGGCGGTCCGCGGCAACCAGGCCAAGAGGCCGGTCCCTGCCGACCCCACGCGGGGGGTGGTGCCTGTCGGGCGCGCCGCACTGGCGCGCCAGCCTGCCGGTCCCGTGCAGGAGGTGGTGGATCCGGCCCTGGTCAGGCTCGTCCGCCAGGCCGCCGGCCCCGGAACGCCCACGCCACCTGCCCGCGTCTACGTCTCCCTGGTTCCCACCCAGCTTCATCGTGTCCTTCAGGACCCCCAGGCCACCGCCGACCTGGCCCGGGCGACGGCGGTCCTGGTCGGTGGGGCCTCGGCGTCGGCGGACCTCCTGGGCCGGGCCAGGTCGGCGGGTATTGCCGTGGTCACCACCTACGGCATGACCGAGACCGGGGGTGGGTGCGTCTACGACGGCGTCGCCCTGGAGGGGGTGCGGGTGCGCGTGGAGGGGCCCGAGGGGCGGATCGTCATCTCCGGGCCGGTGGTGGCTCAGGGCTACGTAGGTGACGCCGGGGGCGGCTGCGAGTTCCGGCAGGGCCCTTGGGGGCGGGAGGTGTGGACCTGCGACCGGGGGCGGGTCGAGGCCGACGGGCGCCTGACGGTCCTGGGGCGCCTGGACGACATTATTGTCACCGGTGGTCTCAAGGTGGACCCCCACCTGGTTGAGTCCGTCCTGACCAGCATCGACGGCGTCCGCCAGGCCTGCGTCGTGGGGGTGGAGGACCAGGAGTGGGGCAGCGTGGTCGCCGCCGCCGTGGTGCCCGCCCCCGGGTCCAGGCCCGACGCCCAGGAGGTGCGTCGGGCGGCACGTGCCCTGCTCGACGGCGCCCACACGCCCAAGCGTGTGCGTGTGCTGCCCGCGTTGCCCCTGCGGGGGCCGGGCAAGGTGGACCGCCGTGCGGTCGCGCAGCTCCTGGCCGGTGACGTCTCCGGGGCGCCCTAATCCCTGGACCGGCCCCACTATCCCGGGGCCTGACGTGAGTGATCGTGCTGCCGGGGCCGGAACTGCCGGCCGGCCCCCATCGCCGACTGCTGGGACGCGACGGTCCAGGTGCGGCCCCGGACGCCCGGCCAGTCCCACTACCCCGGGCCTGACCGCAGACACCCGAGTCTTCTCACCCGGCGCCTATACGCAGCGAGTTCTTTGCACGCTATGCGGTGCCTGATTCTGTCGCAATCTGAGGATCAGAACCGACCCCACCCCGCCCAGCACTTTGTACACCCAATGTCCACGCAGGTCAGGAGCCCGGGCCCTGGCGTAGCCGAGGGTGGCCCTCCTTCTGATCCTCAGATTGCGACAAACCAGCCCCAGGACCCCCTGTATCCCCATGCTGGTGGTCGTGGGGGGTGAGAGGATACGGCTCGTGAACGAGCAGCCAGCCCCCGATCCCAGCCCGAGCCCCCGGCCGGGGGAGGGCCAGCAGCCAGGAGCCCCGGACGGAGCCAGAATGCACGTCCCGAGCCGTCAGCCAGGGGCAGGCCAGCAGCCGAGCCGTCCCGGGCCGCGGGCGACCAGCTGGGTCGAGGTGGTGCGGCTGCGGACCCTGCCGGCCGCCGTCGCCCCGGTTGTCCTGGGCACCGGCGCCGCCGTCGCCCTGGGACGGTGGTCCTGGGTGCGTGCGCTCCTGGCCGCCGGGGTGGCCCTCGCGCTCCAGATCGGCTGCAACCTGGCCAACGACTACTCCGACGGCGTGCGTGGCACCGACGATAACCGCACCGGTCCGCCCCGCCTGACCGTCTCCGGGCAGGTCGCTCCCGGCACCGTCAAGCTGGCCGCGTTCGGCTGCTTCGGGGTGGCCGGGCTCCTGGGACTGGGGCTGCTGGCAGTCAGTGGGCAGTGGTGGATGCTGGCGCTCGGCGCCGCGGCGATCGCCGCCGCCTGGTTCTACACCGGCGGGCCCCGCCCCTACGGCTACGCGGGCCTGGGCGAGGTGTTCGTGTTCGTGTTCTTTGGGCTCGTGGCCACCGCCGGGACCACCTACGTCCAGGCCGGGCGCGTGCCCGCCTGGGTGTGGCCAGCGGCGTGCGGCATCGGGCTCATTGCCTGCTCCCTGCTCATGGTCAACAACCTGCGCGACATTGCCACCGACCCCGCCCACGGCAAGCGCACCCTGGCCGTGCGCCTGGGGCCTGGGCGCGCCAGGACCGCCTACCTGCTCATGCTGGGCCTGCCGGTCGTCCTGGGCGGGGTGTCCCTGGTGCTGGCCCGCTACGACCTGACCGACGGCGCCCAGACCACCGGGGGCTGGACCGGGCCCAGCCTCCTGGTGCTGCTGCTGTGCTGCTCGGCGATGGTGGAGCATGCGGCCCGCCCGGTCCTGGCCGGGGCCACGGGGCGCGCGCTCATCCCGGCCCTGCGTAACGCCGGGCTCTACGAGCTGGTCTACAGCCTGCTCCTGGCGGTGGGGCTGGTCCTGGTGGACCCGGCCCTGGGGGCGGACCTGTGGGCCCCCTGGTGGTGAGGCCGTCAGTGCCCTGGGGCCGTGGGGCCGAGGCGGGCGGCCGATGAGGCCGGCAGCGGCCTGGGCCGTGAAGCCGGGGTGGGCGGCCGGTGGGGCCAGCGCCGGCCCCACCGCGGGCGTGCTACTCCACTGGGGACGGGCCTACCGGGTGGCCGCGTCCAGCGGGACCTCGGCGTCGGGCTCGTGGGTAATGCGGTTGCGCAGGTCGCGTCGCACTATCTCAATGGACCACATCCACACAATGTGACCAAGGAGCTCGGAGAAGTGCTCTGACCAGGTCTGGGCGCCCTCCACCCACGGGAAGGGGCTCGGCGCCCACCCCAGCAGCGGCATGACGACGACGTGCGCGCCCACGTAGACCAGGACGCCGAAGACGGCCCCCTGCCACAGCTTGATCCCCGGGTAGTACTCGGCCACCACGCAGTACAGCAGGCCGAAGGCGATCGCGAAGCTGAAGTGCACCATAAAGGACATAATCGGCAGCGGGTTATTGCTGAAGGTCACCGTGCTGTGCGAGGCGTCGTGGGACATTCCGAACCACTCCAGCATGGACTGGGGCGGATTGGTGTCTGAGCGCAGGCCCGGGGTGCGCGGCGGGAAGGGGACCTCCCAGCCGAACTTCACTATGGCGGAGAAGACTCCGCCAATGAGGCCGACCAGCAGGGCCGTGCCGATACGCCGACGGGACTTGTCGGTGCGGGCGAGCAGGTTGTTCATGAGTGCCCTCTTCTAAGGACGGGGAGGGGTGCGTGTACGCGCCATTGCATGTGAATGATCTCACGCAACATTTGGGCCTGCAAGACGAGTTGGTGCGCAGCGGGGTGCAGGCGGTGCGGCGGGGTGTGGGCGGTGCAGCGTGCAGCAGGACGCGGGGGCTCGGGGAGAGCGCCGGGGAATTGGAGTACAGGTGGGCGCGGGCGCCCCGGGGATAGGCGACCGCATGGTGCACCGGGGCCGGGTGGCCTGGCGGCTGGTGGGTCGTGGGTGCCCCGGGGATAGACCGTGCGGCCCCGCGGGAGCCGTCAGCGCCTTTGGGTAGCCCGCTCAGAGCAGCTCAGAAGTAGTAGGGGAAGGGGGACCAGTCCGGCTCGCGGCGCTGGAGGAAGGCGTCCCGGCCCTCGAGAGCCTCGTCGGTCATGTAGGCCAGGCGCGTGGCCTCCCCGGCGAAGACCTGCTGGCCGGCCAGGCCGTCGTCGGCCAGGTTGAAGGCGAACTTCAGCATGCGGATGGCCTGGGGGGACTTCGTCGCGATGGTTGAGGCCCACTCCAGGGCGGTCTCCTCGAGCTGGGCGTGCGGGACGGCGCGGTTGATGACGCCCCAACGCTCGGCGTTCTGAGCGTCGTAGCGCTCGGCGAGGAAGAAGATTTCGCGCGCACGCTTGTCGCCGGCCTGTCGGGCCAGGAGCGCCGAGCCGTAGCCAGCGTCGAAGGATCCGACGTTCGCGTCGGTCTGCATGAATGCCGCGTGCTCGATGGACGCCACCGACAGGTCCGCGACCACGTTGAGGGAGTGGCCGCCGCCTGCCGCCCATCCGGGGACGGCCGCGATGACGACCTTCGGCATCGTGCGGATCAGGCGCTGGACCTCCAGGATGTGCAGGCGACCGGCGCGCGCGGGGTCGATCTGCTCGCGGCGCTGGGCGGTGGCGGCCTCGGGGTCCGCCCCCTCGACCTCGTAACGGTAGCCGTCGCGGCCTCGCACCCTCTGGTCGCCGCCCGAGCAGAAGGAGTATCCGCCGTCTCGCTCCGAGGGACCGTTGCCCGTCAGGATGACGGCCGCGACCGAGGAGGTCTGGCGCGCGTGGTCGAGCGCGCGGTACAGCTCGTCGACCGTCCCAGGGCGGAAGGCGTTGCGGATGTCGGGGCGATCAAAGGCGATGCGCACGACCGGCATGTCGGCGCCCTTGGGGCGGCCGTCCACCTCGGGGCCGCGCGAGATGCCGCGGTGGTAGGTGATGTCGGCGAAGTCGAATCCCTCGACCTCGCGCCAGCGGGTCGGGTCGAAGGTGTCGGAGACGAAGGGGAGAGCGCTCATGTGTCGGATTCTAATCGACGAGGCGGTGGCAGGCGTCGGGGTGCGTGTGCTCGAGAGGGGGGGTGGCGTTACCGATGAGTCTGGGCCGACAAGCTCATGTGGGGCTATGGGGTGCGCAAGCTAACCAAACGAAACAAAGTCTACTGCGCAGTAACCATTCTATGAGCCTTCTTGACAGGCGCAGCTGTGTTCTGTGAGACGCGCCTACATACCAAGTGTCCAATCGCTCTAGAGAGTCTGTCACTTTGTCGCACTTACTGCGCAATGGATTACGAGGTGATGTGTGTAGGAGTTGTTGATAGTGCGAGGTTGCGTGATAATATTACCGGGAAGTAAGGAGTGTTCTTGTGAACGCAGCGCAGCAACCGACGCTCATGCGCATTCCGATGCGCACGCTCAGTCATCAAACGCGTTACGCCCTCGAAGGCGTCGACGACATCCTTGTGTACAAGATAGCGATGACGACGCGTTTCCGTGGCGTGACTTGCCGCGAGGGGCTCCTCCTGCACGGACACGCTGGTTGGGGAGAGGCCGCGCCCTTCTGGAACTACGGCGATCTGGAGTCCTCGCGCTGGCTGGCCGCAGCCCTTGAATCCGCTCGCCGTTTCCCGCCGGTGCCTCGGCGCAAGTTCGTGCCCGTCAACGTCACGATCCCCGTCATTTCGCCTGAGGAAGCCTACGAGCGCGTGAAGGCCTCGGGCGGCTGCGCGACTGCGAAGATCAAGGTCGCTGAGCCCGGCGTCAGCGTTGGGCGAGACTGCGCGCGCATCGCCGCCGTCGCCGACGCCCTGCGTGAGACCGTGGGCGGGCAGGCGATGATCCGCCTCGATGCCAACGGCGCGTGGGAGGTCGATCAGGCTCGCGAGGCCATCCCTGCAATGGCTGCGGCCGCCGGCGTTGTCCCCATCGAATACGTGGAGCAGCCCTGCCTGACGGTGGATGAACTGGCGCAGGTGCGCCGATCCGTGGACGTGCCGATCGCCGCCGACGAGTCGATCCGCCGCGCTGAGGACCCTCTGGCGGTGGCCCGCAAGGAGGCCGCTGACGTGGTCATCATCAAGGTCGCGCCCCTCGGAGGCGTGCGTGCTGCCCTGAAGGTCGCCCGCAAGAGCGGCCTCGGCGTGGTCGTGTCCTCCGCCCTCGAGACGTCTGTCGGCCTGTCGGTCGGCGTCGCCGCGGCTGCCGCCGTGCCCGGTGTGCCCCGGGCCGCGGGACTGGCCACCGCCTCGCTGCTGGTGGGCGACGTGACCCAGCCCCTGATTCCCGAGCGTGGCCTCCTGCCTGTGGGGCGCCTCGAGCCGGACCAGGACCTCATCGACCGCACTCCGGTCGACGGCGACCTCGTCTCCCGCTGGGGCATGCGCCTCGAAGGCATGGCTGAGCATCTGAGGGCGGGCTCCCGGTAGGCTGAGCGCATGCCCTCCGTCGATACCGCCAGCGCTATCCTCTCGTCCCTGGATGCCCTGGGCGTCACGCACGTCCTGTACTGCCCGGGTTCGCGCTCCGCGCCCTTCGCCTACGCCCTCGAAGCGGGTTCTTTCGGCGGCGAGGTACGCGCCGTCCTGGATGAGCGCGGCGCAGGTTTTGCGGCCGTCGGCTTGGCCCGTACCGGGGCCCTGCCCGCCATCGTCGTCACCTCAGGAACCGCCGTCGCCGAGCTGGCCCCCGCGGTCCTCGAGGCCTCCCATGCGCGCCTGCCGCTCCTCCTTCTGACTGCCGACCGTCCCGGCGAACTGCGCGGTGTCGGAGCGTCCCAGGCGACCGACCAGTCTGGTTTCTTTGGCGCGCACGTGCGCGCGAGCATTGATCTGGAGCCGCAGGAGGCCTCGCCCTTCCTGGTTGGCCACCTCGCCCGCGCGGTCGCCGCCGCCTGCGGGGCGCCCAGTGGTGCGCCTGGCCCCGTGCAGATCAACGTTGCGTTCCGTGATCCGCTGACCCCCGCGTCGCCCGCGTCCCCTTCAGCTTCCGGGGATGAGGCCGGGGCTTCGTTCGTTCCTCGTCCGACCCGGGTGCTGCGAGCCTCCGTGACGCCTGAGCGCTGGGAGGACGTGGTTGGACCTGCCGCCGCCGGGCTGATTGTTGCGGGTGAGGGGGCATCGCCTCGCGCCCGTGAGTGGTCCCGCGCTGCGGGCTTCCCGCTGTTCGCGGAATCGGCGTCGGGTGCGTGGAAGGGCGGGGGAGTGACCCCCTTCGAGCAGTCCCTCGTGGCTTCGTCGCTGGGGCGAGAGATCGACGTGGTCGTCGTGACCGGGCGTCCGACGCTGTCGCGCCCGATTCAGGCCCTTCTCGCGCGCCCCGATGTGCGCGTCGTCGTCGTCGACCCGCACAGCCCGTGGGTGGACATCTCGGGCAACGCCTCGGTCGTCGTCGCCGACCTCGAGCCCGCCCGGGAGCCTATCAGTGCTGCTCAGGCCGAGTGGGCCTCTCGCGTACGCGACGCCGCTCGCGACGCGGGCGAGCGCATCGACTCCGTGCTCGCCGCTGGCTCCGGGCGCACGATGCTCGATCTGGCGCGGGCCGTCGCCGCCTCGACGAGCGGCCCCCTCGTCCTCGGCGCCTCCAACCCCGTGCGCGCCTTCGATCTCGTAGTCCCCACGCTGGAGGGGCGCGTCGTCCACTCCAACCGCGGCCAGGCCGGGATCGACGGCACCATCGCGACCGCCGTCGGCATCTGCCTGGGTTCCGGATACGCGGGCGAGGCCTTAGCCCCTTCGGGCGAGCGCGTCAGCGCCGTCATGGGTGACCTCACGGCCTGTCACGACGCCTCTTCCCTCGCCCTGGCGGCGAGCGTGGGCGCCCACCTCGATATCGTCGTTGCGGATGACCAGGGCGGCGGCATCTTCGCCACCCTCGAGCATGGGCGCGCCACCAGCCCCGAGGCCTACGACCGTTGGTTCGGCCTCGCTCAGTCGGTGGACTACGAGGCGCTCGCGGCCGCGTACGGTGTCGCCTTCGCGCGAGCCGACGAGCCTTCCGAGCTGGAGGTACTTCTTGCCCGGCCTGCCGGCGGCCCGCGGTTGATTCACGCGCCCGTCGAGCGCGCCGCGCACCTATACCCGGCCGTCCGTGACGTGCTCTCCTGAGGGGAGAACGTTCGCTGTGAGGTTGAACGGTTTACAGGAAACTTCCAGGACGCTTTCAGTGGCCCTTTGAGGAATCGACTCATACTGGTGGACAGATAACGAACTGACACCAGAGGAAACCATGAACGAGTCTCAGATTCCGGCCCCCGACGCCGACTCGTCGCGCGATACGGTTGCGGCCTCGGCCCCCAGCTACCCGCAGCCCTCGACGGCTCAGGACTACTCGGCCACCCAGGAGCTTCCGGCCGCGCAGGACGCCACGCGCGAGATGCCCTCCGCCACGACGATCCCCGCCCCCTCCGCGCAGGAAGCCCCCGCGGCTGGCGGCGCATACTCCGCCCCCACGGGCGAACCCTACGGCGGATACGCGGCCCCGGCCTCGCCCGAGGCGGTTCCCGCTCCCACGGCTGTGGCTCCCACTGTCGTCGTCACGAAGAAGGGGCCGGGCTGGGTCGCCCTCTTCTGCGCGATGCTCGTGACGATCGGCCTGACCCTCGGCGCCGTGTTCTACGCGCGCCCGGCCATGCTGCGCGCGTCCACGCCGACCAACCTCAACGGGGGAACGGTCGCGACGGTGCCCGCGTCCAATAGCTCCGGGACGGATTGGACGGACGTCGCCTCCGCTGTGTCGCCCGCCGTCGTCACGATCCAGACCCAGGGCGCATCCTCGGGCGGGACCGGCTCCGGCGTCATCTATGACGCGCAGGGCGACATCGTCACGAATTACCACGTCATCGCGTCCGCCCTCGGTGGTGGACAGATCCAGGTGACCCTCGCGGACGGGCGCCTCTACTCCGCGTCGATCGTCGGTCACGACAAGACCACCGACCTGGCCGTCATCCGCCTGGAGAACCCGCCATCGGACCTCACCGTCGCGCGTTTCGCCACCTCCGCAAACCTCGAGGTCGGCGCCCCCGTCATGGCGATCGGCGCGCCGCTGGGCCTGTCGAACACGGTGACGACCGGCATCGTCTCCGCGCTCAACCGCCCCGTCGAGGTCTCCATGGACGAGGGCTCCTCGTCGCAGGACCCGACTCAGGCGTCCTCGGAGCTCGTGGTGACGAACGCGATCCAGATTGACGCCTCCATCAACCCTGGCAACTCGGGTGGCCCGCTCTTCGACGCGACCGGCGCGGTTATTGGCATTAACTCCTCGATCAAGTCGCTCTCCTCGTCCTCCGACGGGCAGGCGGGCTCAATCGGCCTGGGCTTCGCGATCCCCTCCGACCTGGTCGTGTCCATCGCGGATCAGCTCATCGCCTCCGGCACCGCCTCGCACGGCATGCTCGGCGTGACCGTCAAGGCTGCGACCACGACCGTCGGCTCCGACACCTACGTGGGCGCCGAGGTCCAAGATGTGTCCGCAGGCTCCGGCGCCTCTGCGGCGGGCATCCGCGCCGGCGACGTCATCGTCAAGGTCGAAGGCCAGGAAGTGACCAGCCCCAAGCAGCTCATCGGCTACGTGCGTCGCTACAAGGCCGGCGACACCGTCTCCATGACGATCGTGCGCGACGGGCAGACGCAGGACGTGTCCGTGCGGATTCAGTGAGCTGCGTGCGTTGCGTACACGCTGAGCGCGTGCGCGCGCGTGCGGGGTGACTCCAGTTCCGCGCGCTAACGAGGCCCGCTGTCCCTTTCAGGGACGGCGGGCCTTTGCGTATCGACGGGTCCCTTAGACCCCGAGGGCGTCCAGGAGCGGGCGCATCTTCGCTTCGGTCTCGGCCAGCTCGGCGTCCGGGTCGGAGTCCGGCATGATGCCGGCCCCGGCGAAAAGACGCAGGCGCGTGCCCGACGTGAGCCCGCAGCGCAGCGCGATCGCAAACTCGCCGTCCCCGGCCGTATCCACCCAGCCCACGGGCCCCGAGTAGCGGCCGCGTTCCGTGTCTTCCAGCTGCTCGATAAGGCGCATCGCCGCGTCGCGCGGAGTGCCGCACACGGCCGCCGTCGGATGCAGGGCAGCCACCAGATCAAGCAGATGTGCCTGCCCCAGGCGCGCGTGAACGTCCGTCGCCAGGTGGACGACGTTGGGAAGCGACAGGAGGAATGGACCCTGCGCGGTCACCGAGGTGCACAGCCGCGTCAGAACCGAGGACACGGACTTCGAGGCCAGGTCGTGCTCGCGCAGGTCCTTCGCGCTCGACGCGAGCATCTCACCCTCGCCGGGCTTGCACGTGCCCGCCAGGACGCGCGAACTCGCCGTGCCGCCCGAGGCCGCGATCAGCATCTCCGGGGACGCGCCCACGAGCGAATCCACGCAGAAACGCCACGTCGACGGATACAGGTCGCTCAGGCGCTCGAGCAGGAAACGCTCGTCGAATCCGTGGGCGCATCGCACCGTCATATCGCGCGCCATGACGGCCTTGTCGGCGGCGCCCTCGCGCAGGCGCTGCGCCATCGCCCGCACCGAGTCTCGCCACTGGGTGCGCGACATCGACCCGTGCCCAAACGTCAGGGATTCCGGCGCGCGCGGGGAGGGCCTCGCTTCGGCAACGGCCGCGTCAACAGCCGCCAGCGGATCCGGGGCGTCCCCGATGCCTGCGGTGATCGCCCAGCGGGCCCCGGCCTCGTCGATGAGAGTCAGCGCGGGCACGAAGGCGACCGAGCGGGCGGGGGAGCGGAACGCGAAGGACGCAAAAAGAACGGGGGAGGGCGCGCCGTTATCGGTGGACGAGGCAGGGGCGGCCTCCCACGCGCGGCGCACGTCGGCGATCGCTTCGGGGGTCGTGGACTCGAGTGTGAGTGCCCGTCCCAGGCCCACCATCTGTCGGCGCTGCCCCAGCCAGGCCGTGCCTCCGGCGGCTGGAAGCAGAGATGTTAGCGGGCAAGTAGACCCCGGGTGCTGCGGGGGTAGGACCGACGCCCGAAAAACGAGGCGCGAGCATCCGAAGTCAGTGTGCATGGGTTCCATGGTAGGAGTAGGGGCGGCGGCGCGCTGAAAGACGTGCGAGTATTAACGCATGACTGAATCCCCGCGCGCGGACCTGAACAAGGATCCCAAAGAGATCGCCTCAATGTTTGACTCCCTCGCCTCTCGCTACGACGCGATGGATGCGCTGATGACGGGCGGTTTAGACAGGGTGTGGATGACCGCCCTGCGCAAGGCTGTCGCCCCGCACCCCGGCGAACGCATCCTCGACCTGGCGGCCGGCACCGGCGCGTCGTCGGCGGCGCTGGCCAAGGGCGGCGCCGAGGTCGTCGCCTGCGACCTGTCCGAAGGCATGATCGAAGTCGGCCGTGCGCGCCACCCCGAGATCGAGTTCGTGCACGGCAACGCCATGGACCTGGACTTCGAGGACGGCTCCTTCGACGCCGTCACCATCTCCTGGGGCCTGCGCAACATCCCGGATCCGCAGCTCGCGCTGCGCGAGATGGCGCGCGTCGTGCGCCCGCGCGGCCGCCTTGTGGTCCTGGAGTTCTCCACGCCGCCCTCGCGCGTCTTCCGTGGCATGTACAACGTCTACCAGTCGACCGTCATGCCGACGATCGCGCGCCTGGCCTCCACGAACGATGGCGCCTACGACTACCTGGTGGAGTCGATTCGCGCGTGGCCGGCCCAGGAGGAGCTCGGCCGCATGATCGCCGCCAACGGCTGGAGCGAGGTTGAGTACCGTAACCTCACCGGCGGCATCGCCTGTATGCACCGCGCGGTCAAGCCGCTGCCGTAGCGCCTTCTCAGCTGCGCCGAGGCCGTGGTACCCGTGGGGGCACCCCGGCCTCGCCGTTTTGCAAACACCCGCCGAGCGGCACCTCACGGCCGCGGAGCAGGCCTGGAGCCGCCGCGCTACTTGGTGTGGTAGCGGGGGCTTGTGCCGATGTGTGTGGGGTAGGGGTTGTTGGGGGAGGTGAGGGTGGATTCGTCGAGGCCGCGGTAGGTGTAGGAGTTGTCGTAGACGATCTCGGAGGGGTCCACGATCCCGTCGGCGTATTGGCGTACCTCCTCGGGCGTGGGGCTACTTCCTCCCCCCTTGTCTGCGAGGGGGTTTTCGTCGGGGTATTGGCTGGGGTCGGTATTGATCATGGTCGCCGGGCTGGCCAGTCCGTATCCGGTGTATTGGTTCCACGTGCCGTCGGAGTTGACCGTGGTGTGGACCAGGAGCTGTAGGAGCTGGTTCGCGGTCGCGTCCGGCCATTTCTGGCGCGCCAACGCGAGGAAACCCGCGACGATGGGAGCTGAGCTGGAAGTACCATTGGTTTGAATGAAGGCGTTGCTTGGATACTCACGTGTAACCACAGGGCCGCCGAAAGCAGCGGTCGTCACACCCTGGCCCCAGGACGAGTAGCTCGCGAATGCTCCATTCTGATCAACCGCGGAGACCCCGACAACGCCAGACCACCATCCCAGGTGGGTGTTGTTTGCATCGCGTGCTTCATTCCCAGCCGAGCCGGTAATGAGCACCCCTTGGTGAATTGCCCGAGCGATGGCCCAGCGGAGTTCGCTGCTGTGATCCGAACTGCCCGCAGACAGATTGATGATTTGTGCTCCATCATTGATCGCATGATTGATCAAGGAAGGATACCCCACTAGATTGACCCCGCCGATCCCCGTGCAGTCGCCTCCGGGATCTGCGTCGCCGACATCTGTTTGATACGCGAGAAGAGTGGCGTCGGGAACGATGCCGTAGTCGCGCGCGACAAGAATGGAGGCGGTACCAGTTCCATGCCCTGTCGATTCGGGGGTGACCGTAACCGTGCACGGAGTCTTGTTGGCGATCGCTGCCCCATTTAGTTCAGCGGCAGAAAGATCCACATTGCCGTCGATGATTGCAACCGTGACGCCCTTGCCGGTGTAGCCCTTTGCCCGGGCCTGGTCGAGGTGGTAGTAGGCGAAGTACGGCTGCTCGGCGGCCGTGATCGTGTCGGCGGCTCGCGCGGGGGAGGCCTCAACGATCGGCATCGCGAGCGCGAGGGCGGCCGCGCAGGACGCCGACAGCGCGATGCGGGTGCGGGTCGTGGTCACCATTGGCGGGGATCCCATCCGTCGTCCTTGCGCGCCGCGGGCGCAATGTCCCTATCCGATCCATAGGTCTGAGACATGGGGTTGACGTAACCCGCAGGCACGGCCCCCTCGTCCTCGTCCAGATAGCGGTAGGGCTCGTACTTGCGCCTGCGCCTCTTCTTGTCCTCCTTGGCGCCGCCCGCGCCGGCGCCCATTCCGCTCATCATCGCGGGCTGAGATCCGGCCCCGCCGCCCTGGGGTGCCTGGGCTGCAGGAGGGGTGTAGGTTCCAAACCCTCTGCCGCTGAAGGAACCGACGCGCAGGTCAGAAGCTCCCGCCGCGGCACCGATACCGGCCGAACCCATCCGCGCCGCCCCGCCCAGGCCCAGCGCGCCCGCGCCGAGCACGCCGGCGCCACCGAGCCGGGCAGCGGCGCTCGCGTTGGCTGCCGGACCGCCGTTGATGCGCCACAGGGGATGGTCGATGTCGGTGGGGCTGGCCGGGACGTGCCCACCCCACACGTAGCCGTTGCGGTGATGATGTGCGTTCACCCGCGTGTGCATGAGATCCACGCCCATCAGATCCTGCGCATCGGTGATCGGCCTATCGTAGGAGCCCTTCGCGTCCGGCGGGAGGTAGCGCGTGGACACCTGGTGCGAGGCCAGCGCACGCTTGCGTATCGCCTCATCCGTGTCGGGATCGGCGTAGCCGTCCGGGTAGAGGGACTTGTCGGAGCGCAGAGGAGCGCGCCCGTAGTCGTCGGCGGCGCTGCGTCCGTAGGCACCCAGGTCGTGAGGCGAGTACTGGACGTGGCCCCTATTGAGGTTCTCCTCGGTGCTCGGGGGAAGAAGGGGAACCTTCTGTCTCTCCAGTGAATCGGTGTTGGGCCCAGCCTGCGTCAGCTTGTTCAGGCCCCCGCCGAGCTCGCCCACCGCCTCATTGATGCGATTGAGGATCTCAGTGGCCGCCGCCTCGCGCTTGGCGTTCGCCTGGGCTTCCACCGCGTTGACGTAGGCCGCTCCGGTTGCCAGCACCGCTGTGGCGACAAGCCCGGGGACCGGGGCGAGGATGGGGGCGAAAGGCAGCGAGACAGTCGCGGCGCTGCGCAGCGCCTCGGTCTTGGCATCGAGCAGCGTCGGCGACAGCTGCCTCGCATCCGCTTTCGCCTGGGCGACGGCCTGCCTGGCCGCCACGTAGTGGGTGATGCCGTGCGCGTAATACCTCCGCTTTGATTCGAGTCGGGCAACCGTCTTATCCGCCCACTCCTTCAGGGCCTCGCCGGTCTGCCCGGTGAACCCCTGGTGCTGCTGAAAGTGTCGCACGCGCTGGATTGCCTCCTCGAAGCCATCGAGAACGTGGCCGTGCTCGTCGTCCCACGAACGCAACTCCTCGGTGTGATCCGCCTGCGCGGCGAATTGCATAACTCGGTCGTACATCGGTGACGAAACCATGATTGCGATCCTATTCCTCTCAGAACTCGGGCATGCCGCCGACCGGGGCGGGGACACCTGCAGGCTGCGCGCTCGGGGCAGCCGGGGCGGGGGCACCGGAGCCGGAAGCGTTGGGAGTCGCGGGGGCCGGCGAAACAGCGTCGGCTGCTGGGTCGGATTGGAGGGCGCGATTGATTGCCTCGAGCACGGCCGCATTGCCCTCCTCGGCACCCTCGGCTTCCTTCTCGGCGATCGACAGATTCGTGCGGAACGTATCGAAGATGTCCTTCTCCTCCGCGAGTGTCTCATTCATCGAATCGAAGAATGCCACAGTCCGCTGTCGGAAGTCCTGGGTCCCCTGTTCGCTCGGCCACCGCGCCTGCGTCTGAGCGCTACTGAGCTGGCGAGTGGCCTCCTCGGAGCGGGAGAGCGCCGCCCCCCCGTCCTCCACATCCCCGCGCGTGCGCGCGTGAGATTCGCTGTTGAAACCGTAGTCGGCCATGAGTCTGCTTTCTGTCGTCGTCCGGCGCGCGGGGGTGCCGGACGGAACCGGGGTGTCGGTTACACAGTGTATGGATCCTCCAAGCGGGCGGCAAGCAGTTCGGTTGGGGCAGGGAGGCCCCGTGCCCTACTGTCGCGGCCTGTTGACCGTACCGAGGCCGGGTCCGAGATTTACGGCAGAGAAGCGTTGCGCAAATTGGGATGGTGAGCAACTCTACGATCCGCATGATTCCCCGAAATACAGCCAAAAAGTAACCTAGCTCGCCGACTGAGGGTTACCTGGCTAGGGTTGCATGCGGAATGAAGTGATGTGCACGCTTCATCCACCATGCACACTCGCGCGGACGCACCCGCGCACCACATGACGGAGGAATGCCGTGGCATCCACCATGCCTAGCGACATGAGCGCTGATGTCGTCGTCGTCGGCGCAGGCCCGGGCGGGTCCTCCACCGCCTACCACCTGGCCAGAGCGGGCCTCGACGTTGTTCTCCTCGAGAAGAGCCCCTTCCCGCGCGACAAGATATGCGGCGACGGGCTCACCCCCGCGGCGGTCCACGAGCTCATCGCCATGGGCGTGGACACCACCGGATGGATGCGAAACCGCGGCCTGACCGTCATCGGCGGCGGCCACACCGTCCACATGGATTGGCCCGACCAAAAGTCCCTGCCCGGCTACGGCATGACCCGCGCCCGCATGGACCTCGATCACGCGCTCGCGCAGCGTGCCGTCGAGGCCGGCGCCCGACTCTACGAGGGCGTCACCGTCGTCGGCGCCATCCAGGACGGCACCGGCCGCGTCGTCGGCGTGCAGGCCAAGAGCGGGCGCGGCAAGAGTACGACCACCTTCGAGGTGCGCGCCTCCATCACCGTCGATGCCGGAGGAGTGGCCGCCCGACTCGCCACCAGCCTCGGCCTCGAAAAGAAGATGAACCGCCCCATGGGCGTCGCCGCGCGCGCCTACTTCCGCAGCCCCCGCGGCGACGAGGAATGGATGGAATCCCACCTCGAACTGTGGAGCGGGACCCCTGGCGCCTCCGACCTGCTGCCCGGCTACGGCTGGATCTTTCCCATGGGCGAGGGCATCGTCAACGTCGGCCTGGGCTCCGTCGCCTCGCGCGCAGGCGCCACCAACCTGCCCTACCGCGAGGTCTTCAAGACCTGGACCGCGAACCTGCCGGGCGAATGGGGCTTCACCCCCGAAAACCAGATCGGTCAGCTTCGCTCCGCCGCCCTGCCCATGAGCTTCAACCGCAAGCCTCACTACGTTCAGGGCCTCGTCCTCGTCGGCGACGCCGGCGGCATGGTCTCCCCCTACAACGGCGAAGGCATCGCCCCCGCCATGAAGGCCGGACGCTACGCCGCCTCGTGCATCGCGCAGGCCCTGTCCCGCTCCCACCGCGCCGGTATCGACCGCGCCATGAGCGAATACCCCCACATGCTTCGCGACGAATACGGCGGCTACTACCAGCTGGGCCGCATCTTCGTCGCGCTCATCGAAAACCCGACGATCATGCGCACCTGCACGAACGTTGGGCTGCCCATTGCGCGCCTCATGACGCTCGTCCACAAACTCCTGTCGGACGGGTACGAGAGGACCGGGGGCGACTTCGACGACCAACTCATCACAATGCTGACCAAGGTGGTGCGCCCCGCATGAC
>ERZ773099.779-NODE-779-length-25038-cov-15.133611_pt1 | contig 25038 bp, 18 predicted proteins | sample MGYA00511120_ERZ773099 | MGnify/ENA primary metagenome ERZ773099 (study PRJEB29015, sample SAMEA2738012) | human oral metagenome | biome: human oral; feature: human-associated habitat; material: dental | place: China | collected 2104 ... | reverse complement strand
GCCACACTATCAGCCCATCTATTCCGACGTTCTCGAGCACGTACAGCTCAGGCGGGACCTGTGGGTTGCAGGTCCTCTCCTGTGCAGTCATGCGAACCACATCCACATGCTTGGCAGCAGAGATGCCGCTCAGCTCATGGCTCCCGACAATAGCGCTACCAAACGACCTGAGGTACGCACGGTACTCGTCAGCAAAGGTCACACCCAGCTCGCTCTCGGCAGCGGCTATCTGCCCATCCGTCGCGTGCTTTCCGTGAACCACATCCGATTGGGAGGCAAGCCAATCAACGAACTCCAACGCGGTACCACCTCCTACTTCTCCAGAGTCTCAGCGAGGCTTTTCCAGAACCCCTCACGCTCTTTCGTCCATTCAGAGCCGTGATCGACATCTGAGCCACGCATGAGATCGTGCAGCTTCGAGAAGGAACCCTCTCCACGATGCTCTGCCTTGGTAAGAATAGCGAGGATGCCATCTTTCTCCTGGGCAACGTGATGGAGCTCGTATGGGTTCCCCTCCGCATCAAGCGCAGCAAGGCCTCTCTTCATGCGCTCGATGTTTGTCAGTCCATTCCCATCCCTGATTGTAGGGTCTATGGGTCTTACGAGCGCGCTTTTCCCGTTAACGAGCTTTGCCTCGAGCCCCGCCTCCTTATATATGTTGTACTCGTCCATACTCTTGAATCGTCTGATGATCTCCAGAGGGTACTTCGCGTCTTTCTGTATGGTCGCCGCCTCGTTTATCGTCAGGCCATTTCTTGTGGCGCCACGAAGCGCAGAGAACTCTCCGGCCCCACCCGTGACAGCACCGGCAATGGCTCCCCATTTGAAGCCCTCGCTCCCTCCAAGTGCCGCAGCGTCGATGGCCTTGCTCACATCACCCGTGCTTATGGCCGTGGATATCCCAGCCATGGAGCCGCCGATGGCACCTCCCGACACGGCCGCCCCCGCCGCAGTCTTGGCGGATACCGCGAAGACCATGCTTACCGTTGGTGCTACGCCACCGGTTACCGCCGAGACGGTGATGCATACGAGGATCACCCCCGTACCTATAGCGACATTTTGAACTACCCGGTCATACGTATCGTCGTAGTCCTCGAAGGCGTGGACGATCGTATGCCCGTCATCTCCCACCGTAAAGACGTACTTGGTGCCTTGGAACTGCTGTTCAAGCGATGACAGGGTGTATCCAAAGTAGATGTTCTCCTTTGAGTTCGCAGCCAGTTCCTTTAGATACTCCTTTGAGATGTATTTCGTGTCGACGTTCTCGACATAGTACTGATCGCTGTCCAGATCCTCAACGAGGGCGGTGTAGAGGGTGTCCCGTAGGTAGCGCTGAAGATTCTCGTCATCTAAGCCACTGAACTCGACGTCGGGTGCAGATGTCGTCCCTTTCGAGGCTTTTGAAGATGTGTCCTTTGCGCCCAAGGCCTCGGACTCCGTGGGTGCAGGATCAGAGCTGGTAGAACTCGGTTGGATACCGCCACATCCCTGAAGCGCCATGGCAAGCGTAAGCAGCAGCACAAGAGGAAGCTTCCTGCTCATAGGGCATCATCGCCCTCCGACTGGCTCTTCACACCGTCACGGGCAGCTCCGGTTCCGGCTCCGGCAGCCAAGATGTGCGCCTGTTTCCGACGCACGATCACGAAGATCACAACGATCGCAAAAGCCATGAGACCACCTGCGATCAGTCCCACTGGAACCTGAGCGTCCGCTGCGTCAGTGCCCTGCTGAGAGCCACCGGTATCCGCAGGAGCTTCTGCGGACGCATCTTCGGCAGCCTGTGAGGTAGCCGGCCATACGATGCTGCCGTCATCAGATACAGACGCCCCCTGGGCAATCTGATCCTTGATCTGGTCAATGGAGTAGCCCGTCGAGACATAGGCTTTCAGTACACCGTTATCGCCTACGTAGATCTTCTTTGAGGTTGTCTGGCCGGTCGTCGGATTAGCCGCCGTGATCGTATAGACGCCCTCATCCGTATACTGTTGGCCGTCTCGCGCCACCTCATTGGAGCGGGTATCCCACTCCCCACTGTCAGTGAGCACCTCTCGCTTGACGTACACATCAAGGTAGCGAGATTTTGCGAGATCGATATAGAATCCCTTGTCCGTGGTCGAGCTGTTAGTGAGCTCCGCGCCCGTCGAGATGTCAAAGGGGAAGATCATGGCATTACCGTTTCGGACAGAAAAGCTGAACCGAATGGTGTAGTTGTGGTACTCGGGAAAGATTGAGAGCCCCAACAGGTTACGGGGATCTTTCTTTATCTCGTAGTCAAGGGCAACCTCATAGTCCCCCTCTTCAAAGAGCTGAACCTGCGTGTCTGCCCCACGCTCTATTCCCACAAGATAGTTTGTATAGGACAGAGGTTTTCCCTGATCGTTCTCGTAGTTCGTCTGGCGAACAAAGAGGGCGCCACGACCGAACCCCTTCTTCTCCCTCTGCTGCTGCATTCGCTCGTCATAGCCGTTCTCGTCGTCGAAGATGGTGAGAATAGGATCTCCGTTCAGGGCATTGATATTTTGCTCAAGATTAAACCAGAGGGTTATCTGATCGCCAGACGTCTTGAGAAATGTGGGATGATCGGCAGAGTCGCGCTGGACGCTCGTAAAGCCCGTTACCGAGAATCGTCCCAGCCTCCACCCAAAGTGAGGGTCGCCGTCCTTGATCGTGTTGTTTTCGGCATAGCCCGTATCAAGGCCTGCATTGACGGCCTCGCCCAAGCTATAACGCTGACTGCTCGAGTCGGCGCCCTCGGCACGTGCCGGATAGACCACCCAACATGCGAGTAGCAGCAACAAAATGCCAGTACGTAAGCTAGGTACTTTCAGTTTCATAAGACACCCCATCACTATCACGCATGCCAGATGGAACGGAGAAGGGAGCGCAGTGCACTCGACCCACACCAACATTATATTCTCACAGCCTAAAACCTAAAGGTCAACTAGAAATTATTAAGATTAATTGAATATAGCCTTTATCTTGTGAGATCTGGATGTGTGGGTTCGTATTTCGCGCAAGCTATCTGAGCCGACCAAAACGAACCCATGCTGCCGCTTTTCGGATGTGAGTGATCCACTCACTTTGCGATTACGATGTGAGTGATTTTTCTCGTGAAAATGACTCACTAAAATAGCCTGAAATTATATATGCGCAGGTAGATCGCTTACTGATAGAAATCTCGATGTGAGTGAATCACTCACTTCGCGATTGTGATGTGAGTGAATCACTCACTTCGCGATTGTGACGTCTGCGGACCCGGTCACGCCGCCCACAATCGTCCGACATCGCCTATAATCGATGCATCGAACAACACCCGAAGCCTTTGGCAAGCGACGGGACGAGAAGGGACAGGTGCATGAGAGGCTAGCGATGCCCGTAACGGGCGCCCAAAGCAAGCAGACCGAAACCGGCTGCGCTCCAGGCGCCGCATCGCTGGCTGATCCGCATCGCTGGCTGGTCCATATAGCCCACGCTGACTGACCTTTCGACCTCCATACCGCTGTTTCACGGCTCACGTCGACAGCGGCACGCAGCCTAACGCCTCCTCGGAGCGCGGCCTTCCAAGACGAGAGACTCACGGGAGACCGCTCATGCAGCTCATCCTGAACGAAATCGAATACACCTATCCCGGCGCCGCAGACCCTGCGGTCTTAGGCGTCTCTGTCACCCTGCCGCAGGGATGGACGGGGCTTGTCGGGGACAACGGATGCGGAAAGACGACGCTCGCCCGCATCGCCTGCGGCCTCATCAAGCCCGACGCGGGAAGCGTGTCCCCGAGACTCCTCTCGGCGTACTGTCCCCAGAGTGTCATGGTCAGGCCGGAGGGACTGGAGGACTTTGCCGCCGCCTACGATCGAGACGCGCTGCGCCTCAGGCAGAACCTCGGCATCGACGATGGGTGGCCCTGGCGCTACGGAGAGCTGTCTGGAGGACAGCGAAAGCTCGTGCAGCTTGCCTGCACGCTATGGGCGCGTCCCGACCTACTCGTGGTCGACGAGCCGACCAACCACGTGGATGCGCCGACACGCGAGGCCATACGGAAGGCCCTCTCCTCCTTCAGGGGCGTGGGCATCCTCATATCGCACGACCGCGCGCTGCTCGACGCCCTCTGCTCCCAGTGTCTCTTCATGCGCCCGAGGGAGACGATCCTAAGACCCGGGAGCTACTCGGAGGGAGCCAGCCAGGAGGCGCTCGAGCACGAGACCAGCTCCCGTAAGCGCGACAGGGCGGTGCGCGATCGCAAGCGACTGGCGACGGAGGCTCAGCGCCTCCGTCAGAGGGCCGCACTCGCCGATTCCCGCAGAAGTGCGCGTAAGGTGGGGAAACACGACAGCGATGCCCGTGCGAAGATACATCGTGCGATCCTCACCGGGCAGGACGGCAAGGTTCCGGCACTGAGCGCTCGGATGGAGGGCAGGCTCGCGAGGGCCGAGGCGATCGTCGGATCGATCGTTGTCGAGAAGACCTACGAGGGAGACGTCTGGGCGGATGCGATGCCCTGCAAAAGGAGGGTGCTCATGCACCTGGCCGCCCAGGCGCTTCCCCTCAAGGATGGGCGTCTCCTGAGAATCCCCAAGCTCTACCTGGGGAACACCGGCCACATCGCACTCGTCGGGCGCAACGGGACGGGCAAGACCACGCTCGTAGGCGCCCTACTCGAATCGTTTCCCAGAGACATTGGCCTGACCTACATCCCGCAGGAGCTGGACCGATGTCAGGAGGACGAGCTGCTCACGCGTGTCGCGTCACGTTCGCCTGCGGATCGGGGCTTCGTGTTGTCAATCGTCGCCCGGCTCAACTCAGATCCGTCCAGAGCGCTGGAGGGAGGCGCCTCGAGCCCCGGCGAACTGCGAAAGCTGATGCTGGCGCTCGGCATCCTCGACCGCACGCCCGTAATCGTCATGGACGAGCCGACCAACCACCTCGACCTGCGCTCGGCCGAGGCGCTGGGCAAGATGCTCAAGGGATTTCCCGGGGCCCTGCTGCTCGTCTCCCATGACGAGAGGCTGGTCGCATCGACGACGACCACGCGCTGGGAGATCATGGAAGTCGACGAGGGAGAGCTACGATTGAGGGTTCGGTGATGGGTCCCGGCGCGGGCCACATGCCTACCCACCAATCGTCCAGCCGGCCGCCGCCCGTCTGAGCTCGATGAAGCTGCGGTACAACCCCTCCTCTTCCATCAGCTGCCCGTGGCGGCCCCGCTGCACGATGCGGCCAGCGTCCAAGACGAGTATCTGGTCGGCCGTCGCCACAGTGTTCAGGCGATGCGCGATGGAGATGACCGTCTTGCCGGCGGTCAGCCGTGACAGGGCGGCGATGAGGTCGTGCTCGTTCTCGGGATCGACCGAGCTCGTTGCCTCGTCGAGGATGACGATGGGCGCATCCTTGAGGATCGCCCGGGCGATGGAGATCCTCTGACGCTCACCGCCCGAGAGGCTCGCCCCGCCCTCCTCCAGAACCGTGTCGTACCCCTGCGGCAGGGCGCTGATGAAGCCGTGGCAGCGCGCCGCCTCTGCCGCGGCGACCACCTGCTCGTGGGTGGCCTCGGGCACGCCGAAGCGTATGTTGCTCTCGATCGTGTCGTTGAACAGGTAGACGTCCTGAAAGACCATGGAGATCCGCGCCAGCAGGCTCTCGGCGGTGCCGGCTCGCACGTCGGCGCCGCCGATCGATATCCGTCCCGCATCGACGTCCCAGAACCGGGCGATAAGGTTTACCAGCGTCGTCTTGCCCGAGCCGCTCGGCCCCACGATCGCGCACGAGCTGCCCTCAGGGATACGCAGACTCACGTCGCGGATCACCTCGCGGCCGTCCCCATAGCCAAAACTCACGTGGTCGAACTCGACGTCGTAGCCCACCATCGCAAGGGGCTCGTCCGTGCTGTCCTGTTTGGGGATGTCACACACCTCGTCGACGCGGTCCAGCTCGTTGCCGATCTTCTTGGAGAGAAACGCCCCGTTATTCGCGGCGATCAGCTCGCCGTAGATCATGAAGGAGGCCACGAGGAGCGTGAGGGCCCACGGCAGGGACAAGGCACCGGTCAGGCACAGGGCGCAGGCGGCAAAGAGCACGCCGCAGCTGGCCAGGTTGAACACAAGCGCATAGAGCTTCAGCAGTCCCTGTGCGGCAGCCTCCTGGGCATAGTCCGCCGCGCGTTTCTCCTCGAAGCTCCTCTCTGCTGCCGCCAGTGCATCGGCTGGCGTACCAAACGAGCGCAGCACCGCCATGCCGCGCGCATACTCCATCACCGCGTCGCTCATCGCCTCCTGGGCCTTGAGCACCCGCTTCGTCACCGCACCCGAGCGCCTCAGCAGCATGCGCAAAACGAACAGGCCCGCCACGATGCCCGCAAACGTGATCGCGGCGACAGGCGGCGCCATGAGCAAGAACCCGATGCCCATGATGGCAGCTGTCGCAAGACCACCCGAGAGCCCAGTAAGGCAGATGGTCATGAACTCCTCGAGCTGATGGAGTGTGGTGGTGAGCGTCGTGGTGATCGCACCGAGGCGCTGCTCGCTAAAGTAGCCCATCGCCGCGCCCTTCAGGCGGTCGCCCACGCGCAGACGCAGATCCCTGAAGATGTCGAAGCCACGGGCGTCCATGGTGATGTCGATCGCGTACTGCATCGCGTACTGCCCCGCCACGCTCACCAGCAGCAGGGCAAGGCACTGCCAGATGACATCTGGCCCAAGGGCGTCGCGATGCTCCAGGGCCCAGAACACCGCGACGATGGTCGGTGCCATGAAGAGCGCCTTGAGCACGTTGCAGACCATACCGACGATGAGGCTGCGCCGCGCTGCCACAGAGAAGCTGCCAGCCAGGTCGAGTACCCGCCTTGCCAATGCATACATAGCTATACCCCCTCTAACGTGCTCATGTGCTGACTCCACATGCGCGCGTACAGCCCACCTGTCGCCAACAGCTCCCCGTGCGTACCGCGTGCGACGATTCTTCCGCTGTCAACCACGAGGATCTGCTGCGCATGACGGATGGTGGAGAGGCGGTGAGCGATCACCACGAGCGTCTTGCCCTCGACCAGGCGGCCGACCGCCCGCTCGACGAGGGCCTCGTTCTCTGGGTCGGCGTAGGCGGTCGCCTCGTCCAGGACCACGATGGGGGCATCCTTCAGGATCGCGCGGGCGATGGTCACCCGCTGTCGCTCCCCACCCGAAAGCCTGCCGCCCGCCGCACCGGCCAGCGTCTCGTAGCCCTGCGGCAGCGCCTCGATGAAGTCGTGGCAACCCGCCGCCCTCGCGGCGGCCATCACCTCCTCGTCACTCGCATCCTTTCTCCCCATGCGGATGTTGTCGGCAAGCGAGCGGTCGAAGAGGAAGGTGTCCTGCGCGACATAGGAGACGTTTTCCATGAGCTGCGCGAACGGGATGTCTCGCACGTCCACGCCACCGAAGCGTATCGCGCCCTCGGTGACGTCCCAGAAGCCGGCCATCAGCTTGGCGATGGTGCTCTTTCCCGACCCGGAGGGTCCGACGATCGCGGTGATCGTACCCGGGACGACAGTGAAGCTCAAATCATGCAGCACCCTCGTCCCCTCGTGGTAGGAGAAGGATACCCTATCGAACTCGAGCGACCGGCCGCTCAACTTTACCCGCTTTTGCGGGCGTACCAGCTCCGGCTCGCCGAGAAAGTCCCAGATCGTATTCAGGCATACGTCCATGCGCGATACCATTCCGGCGGCCTGGGCAAACTTCATCAGGGGCCCAATGAAGCCAAGCGGGATGGCGATGCAGCACATGAACGCCGGGAGCGCAAGCTCGCCCGTCGACATGAGCCAGATGCCAACGGGGAGCGAGGCCAGAAGCGTGCAGGGCACCACCGACTTGATCGCCGCCATCCATACCCAGCTCTGCCTGAACCAGTCAAGCGTCGAGTCGTGATAGGCGGCCACGGCCTTCGAGAACGCCCCATACGAGGAGGCCGACCGCCCGAACGCCTTGATGACCTTGATGCCGTTCACGTACTCGACCAGCGTCGAGTTCATGTGGTTCTCCGTAGCGATGTAGCGCGCCATCTTCTCCTGGTAGCCACGCATCATGAGCAGGAAGAACAGCGCGCCAAGGGGAAGCGTCGCGAGTCCCGCAAGTCCCATGCGCCAGTCAATGGAAAAGACGATCGCCATCGCTAGCAGGGGGCCGAACACATTGGAGGGAAGCTCGGGCATGAAGTGGGCGATCGCGTCCTCGAGCATGTTGACGTTATCGACGAAGCGATTGCGAAAGACGCCCGTCGGCGTGTCGACGATCGTGCCCAAGGGAACGCGCGACATCTTGGCCGCCATCTGCTCGCGCATGCTGCGCAGGGCCTTGAAGGCGATCCTGTGAGACATCATCGAGCTGCGCCAGGTGAGGACAAAGCGCGCGACATGGGCGAGGGCGGCCGCCAGGGCGAGAAGCCCGGCATGCCCAAGCGTGAGGGTATTGTCGATGAGGCCGGCGGCGAGCAGGGCCACGACCAGGTACGGCACCATGCCGCAGACCTCGCCGAGACAGGCAAGGGCAAGAGAGGCCAGCATGAGGGCGCGGTCGGGCCTCATGAAGTAGTACAGCTTCGCGAAGGCACTCGGCCGCGCGCCACGATCCATCGGCGACGGTGCCAACCGCGCGCCACGGTCCGGCGGCGACGGCGTGCTTCGACTCGTTGACGCCGATGGCGGCTGTGCGCCTGCAACTCTCCCTTTCATGCTCACGCCCTCCCCAACTCGATTGCCACATCGGCCGCAAGGTCCACGAGCAGCCGGTCATGGGTGATGATAACGACGCTTTTCCCGGCGTCAGCCAACGTCCGGCACCAGTCACAGACCTGCCTGAGGCCCGTGCCGTCAAGTCCGCTCGTGGGCTCGTCGAGAACCACGAGATTCGCGTCAGAGCAGTAGGCGGCGGCAAGGATCACCCGCTGCTTCTGCCCGCCCGAAAGGGCAAGGGGATGGCAGGAGACCAGGTCGCGCAGGCCAAAGGCATCGAGCGCCGCCCAGACACGGGACCTCAGCGCGTCGTCGACCCGCCTCCCCAAGACCAGCTCGTCGGCGACGCTTCCCGCATACAGCTGGTAGTCAACATCTTGCATGACAAAGCAGCTGGAACGGCGGCGGTCCCTGCACGAGACGGGCCGCCCGTCGCGCAGCACGTGGCCCGCCCGCTCGCGCAACGCCCCGCAGAGCACGCGAGCGAGCGTCGTCTTGCCGACTCCGTTCGGACCGCAGAGTGCCGTCACGGCTCCCGCCGCAAAGTGGGCACTCGCCCCGTGCACGCCCCTTCCCGTCGACGGATACTCGTAGCTCAGGTCCACGACCGTCCACCCCCTCTCCCCTGTCGTGACGTCCTGTGTCGGGCAGGCGTGACGACGGGTCATGCCGGGGTGGCGCAGCCCCAAGGCGGCTGCCTCAGAGGCACTCAGACTCCTGAACTCCTTCGAACTCCACCGGGCTACAACACGCCCGCCGCAAAGGCAGACGTAAGAGTCGGCTATCTGCACGAACGGCTGCAGGCGGTGCTCCGACACGACCAAGGCAATGCCTTTCTGCTTCAAGTCGGCGAGGATGTCCACGAGGACGCGCGCGCCCTCCTCGTCCAAATTCGACGTCGGCTCGTCGAGCACCAGCAGCCTCGGGACCTTGGCGATCGCGGCCGCCAGCGCAACCCGCTGCTTCTGCCCGCTCGAGAGTTGGGTAAGTTCCTCGCCCAGCAGGGCGTCCACCCGACAGAGGGCTGCCGCGCCCCTCACCCGCTCGACCGTCTTGTCAGGAGAAACGCCGAGGTTCTCTGAGGTGAACGCGATCTCGTCGAAGACCGTTCCCATGAAGAACTGGCTTCGAGGATCCTGCATCACCACGCCCATGCTCTCGGCGCGCGCACGAGCGTCCCAGCTCTGGACGTCGCATCCGCAGGCCATGACCCGACCGGAAAGCGCTCCGGGAAAGAAGGAGCCCGCAAGTCCCTCTATCATACGCAGCACGGTCGACTTGCCGCTCCCGGAGGCACCGCAAAGAACCAGGCACGATCCCGGCTCCACGTGCAGGGAGACGCCATCGACCGCTCTTTGGGCCACATCGCCAGCAGGGCTCTCCTTGCCGCCGACCTCGTCTCTCTCCTCGTCCAGGCCATACGAAAAGGAGGCGTCGAGCATCTGAACGGTAGCGTCTAGGCCACACACTCCCATCGCACCTTGGGCCGCCCCTGTCGCGCCTTGGGCCGCCCCCATCATGACAGCACCCTCGGAACTAGCACAAGTGAGGCGCACAGGGCGCCCAGGCAGAGCAGCGTCACGACGTCGCGCCAACAAAAGCCCACGTGATGCACGGATGACCGGACTCCCCGCACCTGTATGCCACGCAGTTCGGCAGCGGCGGCCAGCTCTGACGAGAGGCGCAGGCAACGCATCACCAGAGGGGCATAGAGGCACTCGTAGGCCAAGGCTGGATGAAAGATGACGTCTGTCCACCGGGCGAACACACCCCGCATGCGTATGCCACGTAGCACCTGTTCTCCCTCGAAACCAAGAAGGGACACGAAGCGGACCATCATGCATACCCCCACCTGCACAAACAAGGGCACGTGCCAGCGGGAGAGGGCGCACATCACGGCCGAGGGCGAAAGGGTGAACAGCGCGCAGGCGACCGTGAACGGAGGTGTCAGGTGGACGAGGCTCACGAAGAGGACGCCGTAGAGCCCGGGAAGCGGCACGAGACACAGCAACGCGGAGGCAGAAAAACTCAGACAACAGCTCACCGCAAGCTTGATGCGGCCGTTGAGGGCCAGGTAGACGGCTGCGATTAGCTGAAGGAGGATCAGGGGCAGGATCGACACGAGGGCGATCGACGTACATCCGACGATGACGATCGACGCCAGGTGCACTCGCGGGTCCAGTCCCAGCACGCCCTCTCTGCAGTCGGGGGTGATCATGGGCCCCTCAGGCTATCTTGGCCTTGCGGACATGCTTTTTCAGGAGCCTCGTCCCTATGAGCCCTCCGACAGCCGTCCCCACCGCAAACTGGGCCAGCATGAGCGCTATCCAGGGAAGCTCGGTGTACTGGGCGACCATGGCGAGCACGTCCTCCATGCGATACATACCGCTCAGCTGGGCGATGTAGGCGTCCCGGAACAGGAGGTACGGGACGACCCCGTAGAAGCCAAACGTCACCCAATAGACGTAGAAGCCGAGAGTGGCCCGCACTGGCCTGCGATAGGAGCCGTCGCCCACCATGGACAGCTCGCCGACGGCCGCCCCGACAAGGGCGACGGGAAGGCAGTAGAGACTCCCCATGAGGGTGTACAGCAAGCCAAACACCAGCGTGGTCGCGGCCAGCACGCCGCGCTTGCCAATGCGGTCTGCCATCACCAGGTAGAACGGGGTGGCAGCCAGCGGGAACAGCCACGACCCTATGAAGAACTCGACCTGTGGGGAGAAGAGCAGGTCCTCCCCCAGCTTGAGCACAAAGGTGACCGCGATGATGATCAGGTTGAACGCGACGAGGGTCACCACATCCCGCACGGTCCACCCTCGCGCCTGGCCATGTCCCTCTTGGCCCTCTCTGCGCTCTGTCTTTGTTGGCGCCTTTGACGCCCGTCCCAGCTCTGCCACCAGATACCTCCTCAAGGCAGTTAGGTATAACTAACCTCCTCTGCTACACTAGCGAAGAGGTACGGGGTCGGGGCAATCACGGCCAAATGTCGTCGCCTTGGGGTAGCGATTCGGCCGTTTTGGGTAGGAGGCATCCGATACAAGACATCAAGCGAGACCTCTATGACATGGCGTTCAGACAGTGGGAGATGGTCCCGTCACGATCCGCCACCGGATATGGTCCTGCGGGGACTCTGTACCGCTTTCGAGGCGAGTGCGGCTCAGGCGAGTACTGGGCGTACTTTCACGGCAAGCTCTTTGCCATCAACGCCTTCGACCTCCGGTTTAGCGCACGCGGCGTCTTTCGCTACCGTCACGCCGAGCACCTCAGCATCGCGTACTACGACAGGACGGACCTGGACGTGCGCAGCTCCTTCTGCCCCACGGGCAGCCATGTCATCGGCACATACGTCGCCGACGAGGGGGCAGAGTACGTCGCCCGCTGCGAGAGGGGCGCGGTGAGTCGTGCCACGAGCATCACCATCTCGCCCGACTACTACCGACTCTACCTTCGAGAGCGCTTTGGTGACATTCCCAACGTCAGGAGGGCCTTCAAGCTCGTAAACGGCAGCAGGGACTTTCCTGCGCTGGCAGCGCTGTTCAGGCAGATACGGGCCTACCGCGGGCGCGGCATCGGCGCAACCCTGTTCTACGAGGGGGCGGTCGCCGAGACGGTCGCCTTGGTCCTCGACCGCGCCGGGGAGATCGAAAGACGAGAGAAGCGAGGCACCCTTGGTGAGGACCTCGCGGGCACACGCCCACCCGGGCTGCGCGTGCCCCCACGGAGGCTGGCCGCAGAGGATGCCCGCTCGCTCAACGAGGTCGAGACGTTCATCCGTCACAACCTCGACGCATGCCTCGACTGCCAGACCCTTTCGTGCCTAGCCTGCATGGGGAGAACCAAGTTCAAGACGCTGTTCAGGCAGCGGTACGGATGCACGCCCGCAGCCTTCGTCAAGCGCATCCGCATGGAGCGCGCGATGGAGCTACTCTCCGACACTGACCTCCCCATACGACAGATATCGAGACGCGTCGGCTACGCCAAGCCAAGCGCATTCACAAAGGCCTTCAGTGGGGTGACCGGGGTGCTCCCAAGCGCGATGAGGGGCTGAGGCATCGGGGTGGCGTCACATGGGACGTGCCGTAGAGAGGCACGGCAACACCGTCGAGTTCCCGTCGCTTGACTTCCGTTCATCTGGTCGTTCATCTGATGGGACTCTCGTCTAGCGTCCGTACGAAGTGACATATGGAAGGAGATAGCTTTGAGTGGATGTTCAGTAACGAAAGCCAGTCTATGTACCAACTGGCTTTCGTTACCTGGCAAACACGACAAACTCAACGGTCGCACGGATAAGAGCCACTCGTCTCGTCCACCCTCATCGTTGCGTAAGCCTCAAACGCTGATTGCGCTCGCTCGCAAGGTTGGCGATGCGCGATGAAGCGTTAATGATGCCAGCGGTGTCACCATTGCGCAGCGCCTGTTCCAATAATCCAATCGTGTCGAGAATACCGAGCTCATATTGGGCCACGCTCACGTCACTTCGTGTAGGACTCGTGCGCACGACATCATAGGCCCTCTCTATCGCCCTGTATGCCTGCGCGTCATTGGTCGATCCGAGCATGGCCCCCAAACGGATCGAGGCATCCTTGATGTATGCGATCTCGGCCTCTGCCCTCACTGTGGCATCACCAGTGTGCTCATTGGCAATGAGGTGCGATAGGAGCATCACAAGGAAGCCCCCGAGAAGTAATACCTGCGCGACAAGGGCCAACTTAACATCTGTTTGATTCAGCGCGATGAAAACCACACCCACAAAGAGTTCGACCAGAAAGTAGGTTGCGGCAATCGAATGGAGCGAAAAGCCGAACACAGCGGCGCTGGAACTCCTGCGTGTCAAAAGGGGGGTTACCAAGACCATGGCATACGCGAGATGGATGAACCCATAGGATATCCACCCCGACACCGTGTGATCAGTCCCGCCAACAACGAAGAAGATCACATTGAACACGACGAGGAACACAAGATCCAACAACACCCAAAGCAAGCTCTTCTTGTTCATGAGAATACCGCCTACATACGTTTCAGGATCTCAGCTTTTTTCGCATCGTATTCACTTTGTGAGATGAGCCCCTCCTTAAAGTATTTCATCAATTCTACTAGAAGATCTCTAGTGCTCTTGACAGGGGCCTCAGGCACCTGAGACTCTGCCGCCTGTGACCCCTCCTGGACAAAACGACTGGATCTACCCTGCTGCAGGGGTTGGGCAGGTGGTGCGCTACGTATCGGAGAGAACGCCTGCTCTGCCATGAATCCGATAGCTCCCCCTGCTGCCATACCCATGCCCGCGCCTGCACCAACCGACGCGATGCCCCCGGCGTTCGGGTTGTTGGCAAGATCGTGTAGGGTGTCTACAGCCCTCTGCCTTCCCCACGCATCGCCAAGTATCGTCATTACCTCCCTGTCAGCCTCAGCCCCTCTCACCTTCTCCATGTTATCCAGGCCCATGCCCATAAGGCGCTCGTCATGGATCCTACGCAGTTCGTCATCGACTATATGGAGATAGGAGACCACGAACTGAACGCACCTAAGTCCATAACCGCTAAAAATATCCTGAACGAACGGTTTGATAGTATCAGAGAACTCTTTCAGACGCGCCTCGATGCCAAGCAGCTCACCTTCAGTGTCATTAAGTGCTTGGGTAATGACGGTTCTGATCTCGCTCTGGAGCTCATTCCTAAAATAGCGTGTCAATCCGTCCTGCGACTCAAAGGGAGTGTTGCTACCTATGAGCTTCGTCAAGAAGATTTGGGGATTTTCCACCATAACCTTATAAGAGCCTCTTGCCTGCACTTGGGTGGTAATCCCCAGTATCTTATCACGCGCCATAATAGGAGACTCAGTACCCCAGTTGATCTCCACGCTATGGGCCGTGCGAACAAAATAGACAACGCAGTTGAAGGTGCTGATGCCACCGCTCATGGCATTACGCAACCGACTGATGAACGGATAGTTTTCCGTTGAGAGCCTATAGGTCCCATTACTGAAGGTCTGCGCTATCATGCCGCCCTTGATGAAGATGGCCTCCTCACCCGGACCAACGATGAGCGTAGAGTTCGTGTTGAAATCTTCCTCCGGTTGACGCCAGATAAGTAGATCAGGTGCATCGACGGGGCTTTTGATGACATCAGCCCAGTGCTTCCTGCCGCCAACGTATGCCGCCTCATTCGGGTTTCTGTTAAAAAAAGCCATATCGTCCTCCTTACTTAATTTCGTGCCATCAGGCACACTTCCCAGCCTCTCTTAGCCGTCTTAAACGACACTGCGGTTTATTATTCTTAGCTCTTCCACCACAATTGCCGATTTAATTAATTTGATTTTTCTCTGAATCGTGATGTAACTCTAACTGGAACGGGGAGACCAAGCTCCTCTGCTATTCGAGCACGATGTCTACCATTTCCATCAAGAAAATAACTCCCGTTATACTCAGCTACCCTGATGGGTTCACTTTCCATGATGCTCCAGTAGTTCTTGAGCCGCTTATCCTGTAAGATCTGTCCGAGATCCTCTTTGTTATCAAGTCTCGATTTTATTTCTCCAATAGCAGTAGCTAACACACCATAGTCGTCTCTCGAAGCTCCATGTTGAGACCAGAATTCCTTATTGTCTACGCCATCGTCACCCATCACTCCACATATCTCTGAAGCTTGAATCCACTTAAGTGGTGCAGCTGCAGACACATCCTCGCGCTCAAGCTCCCTTGCTATAAGTTTACTTTTATATTGTTCATACAGGGCATCCTGGAATTTATGTGCTTCTTGATACTGAGACAACGATGGGCCCTCAGCGTCCCTCGCATGATCAGATGCGCCGAGTAAGCCATCCGACGAAACGTCTTTGGGCTGTTCATTCGAGTCTTTTGACTCAACTGGCATATCAGGCCCACACACAGCGTCTCCAGAGAAGTCCTTGTCCATGGACAATTCCTCCTCTGGGTTTAAATCTTTGGTAAGTGAAGTACCCGTCAGATCCCCCTGGTTAAAGGCATCCAATGACCCAACGTAGTTGATATCAGGCTCTGCCACTGTATCCTGATCTAATGAATCTGTAGCCCCGGTGTCTGGCATGTTATCGGCCACAGCAGAGGCGCTCGAAGCGACGTCCCCTCCAGTTTCCCCATGCATAGGGAGTACCCCTCGATTCAATGATCGATCAGCTAACGAGATATCTTTCGACTCATTCCCATTATTAATAGAGTGCATAGGATTCTCGTGCTCAGAGGTGAGTTCAAGCATTGCCTCTTGGTTTGATGAGTCTTCAGTCTTAATATCCAACGTACTGGTCTTGGCGTCTGACATGGCATCAACCTCATTAGTCAATTCGTCAGCAAATGGGGCCTCCCCTAACTTGCTGTCGGAAGTAACCCCAGATTCACTGCCATCAACGCTAGTCTCGAACTCTCCTTCCGAATCTGACGAACCTTCCAAACCTGGCGTCATACTAATTTCATCCACCGAACCATCCGCTACAGTATTCTCGGAAAGATCACAAGTTCTATCAGTTCTAGTGGCAGTGTCTGGCAAGTCACCTGCAGCAGAATCCTCGACAAGGTCCCCGTCTGCGGAAGATTCACCTTCCAGACCCACCAAGTCATCGATGGATGGAACGTCCCCTGGCTCGTCCTCTATGGCATCTGCAGCCTCGCCATGGTCGATATCAATCGCAAGCCCTGACACACCAGGCTGATCATCAGTCCCGCCATGGTCGATGTCGAGCGAGATCCCCGACACTTGGGCCTGATCGCCAGACCCACTGTGGTCGATATCAAGCGAGATTCCCGCTCCCTGATCCGCTGAGCTATCAATATCCACCGTGCTTGGCACGGCATCTGATGAGGCACCGAATCCGTCAGGCGGATCATCAGCCGCGACGTCCTCGGGTAGGTCATCTGGTTCGCCGGCCATGGGGTCATCGGCAATGTCTTCGCCACTATCGGCTACCTCACCACCTTCCACATCTTCCTGAAATGACTCTGGCTCCACATCATACCCGTCGTCTGGCCCCGGAGCCGTATCCACATCGCTGTCCTCTGGAATCGTGTCCGGGATGTCAGTACTACCTTCGTCTGCGGTGACATCCGCGTTGCCCTCACCAAACTCGACGTCTCCATCGCCAAATTCGTCCACAACAAAGCACCTCCTACTTTCTGAGCGAGCTGTCAATTTGGGCTTGCGTTATGGGGATACGGGTACCATAGCGAACGCGACGCCATAGATGCACCTTGACGCACAGGAGCAGCTCGGGACTGAACGGCTCGTCGTTCAGCTCTGCTCGTATGAGCCTACTGATTCGTGCTAACACGAATTTGAGTGGATCAAAGCTGGTGTCACTGACCTTGAAGTTCCTCACGTACAGCCTGCGCGCCACATCTCGCGCGAGCACGCGACGGTCACGGTCGCATCCATGCTGGCAGAATCGACACAGCCTGCATTCTGGATAGGGACGAAGCAACTCTCTCCTATCGTTCCAGTATGTCGAGAGCTCCCGTATGCCATCGTCACTCAGGGTGATGCTGATGTTGTTCTCGAGCCTGTAGTTGGGTGTCACGACTTCCTCGGGCTCATCCAGCTTGTTAAAGAAGAAGAAGGCCTCACCGGACTTGAGCCTTCCCAATCGCGACATCTGCGCATCGCTCATGTTGATGCTGTCGCCAAGAATCTGCTTATCGACTCTTTCCACAAGCCTAAATGCAAGTTTCATATCTGTGAGAGCCACGACGTCAGTCGTGACCTTCCTCGGCGATTGGTCTGCGATCACCAGGCTCACACCATATGACCGAAGCTCTGCCAGCATGCGCTTTACAAGCCCCTGAGCTATCAGGCTGGGATTTGAGTCCCCTTGCCCAACGTTCGTTTCCGCATCAAGTAGGACATGCGCCTCCTCAAGCAGGATGGCGTTCCTCAACCCGCCCTCACCGAGGTAGTTGGCGTTCACATATGCCAGGATCGAAAGGAGCACAAGCGCGATGATGAGGGCCTTCTCGTCGCTGTTTTCGATTGCCGCCAGCTCGATGACCGTAGGCTTTGTGAGCATATCCTCAATGGGGATGGAGTGGTAGCTGTCGAATAAGTTCACCAAACCGTTTAGTCGGACGAGGCCCGCTCGACCGATGTTTTTCGCATCACCTGTATACCCAATGTTCTCGAATGTCTGCCGGAAACATTTGATGAAGTCAGATATATTGAAAACCCTGCCCTTATCCGCAACGGTGTAGGTATCAAGCCAGCGAAAGTCTGAGTAGCAGTTGCTTATTGTCTCCTCAAAGATCTTGTCCAACGGTGTGGTCATCGACACGCCAGCGGCAAATGCCGTCTTCAGGGTGGACTTATAGGTCTCCAGCCTCACACCACTCGGAGGAAGGAAGGGGTTGAACACGAACGGCGAGATGAAGCTCTTTCCCGGCGTGAACACCTGCAGGTCAGGAATACTTTGCACGAGCGCTCGGTACTCGTTCTTGGCCGGCTCTATGACGAGGAAGGGAATCCCATGATTTTTCCAGAGCCTATCAAGTAAGCTGATTAAAAATGTGGTCTTACCGGACCCGGGAGTACCGACAACGAGCATGTGCCTTGACAGATCGTTAAGGGAAAAGCCTATCGTATTCTGACCGCCCGACGCACCAAGCTTCCCAACGACGATGTCACCGGAATCCACGACGTCATTGGCATAGCTACGCCCCTGTCGGCTTGCCTCGTTTACCGTAAGACCCATGGCAACACGATCGCTGCCAATGGGAATCCGAAAGAGCTCGGCGGACTCCTCCGCAGTAAAGATATAGGGAAGTCTATAAAGCGACGGAGAGACGAGTTTCGATGACCAGATCTGCGGGTCACGACCCAATCTCAACAACGCCTCGTTGATTGCCCAAGGGAGCGGATAGAAGTTCGTGTCCTTGTCAGCTGCTGATCGGGGCAAAGAGACGTATTTCAGGTTCGTAGGAGTATTATCGGCTGAGGACAGCCGCCCGATCACCCTGCTGGTCAGGGCAGCGGCGGACTCCTTGTCACCGTAGATAACAACGTTAGCCAAGAACAGTGGAGCGGTCTTGCGCTGCGAATAATGCTCATAAGTCTCAGCAGCACCCTTGGCTAGGGCAAAGCTAACATTGCCGGCATAGCGGTCCTGCACGCCTCCCGCTAACATACCGAGTGACTGAGTCAGCGAGTCAACTCCCATCGCCTCGCTTGAACTCAATGTAGTCGGAATGAGATGAATGGCCAAGGCGCATGACGGGTGCTCTGACAGGGCAAGAACAATCCTGCTCAGATCGTCAAGCGTCGACTGGAGGCGATCGAAGACCAGGCAGGCGGGAAGAATCGAGTTCTGAAGATTGCTGAGCCTCTCTTCCCTGACCACGGCCCGTATGGACGAACTCTCTATGGTAGAAATGACCTCGGACAGGCTGCCATAGTCAATGGCGCCCATATCGTACCTCTGGGAACTGAGCGTCGCGCGCAAGCATGACAGCGCATCGTCTACCAGAGCACGGGCATCACTGGCATCACGAGAGATGGCCCTCGCTACCAAGAACAGTCGGATGGTAGCCTTATAAGGCTGGCCACTCACTCGATGCGTCGTCCATAGCAACTCGACAGACAAATCGCAGCCATGCTGACTCCCGGAGAGGGAGGGCTTGTAGAGTTGGTGAATCTCACTCAGACAGTCTATGTCCTCCCGAACACATCGCTTTATGACTGTGTCAGCGGCCTCAGCGGAATCGTCGACCACCCTATAATGGGGTACTGCCTTCACCTCGATACAGCCAAGAGCGACATGTTCCCCATTTGCCAGGTTAGCTATTGAGATCAGTTCTGTCGCTTCCACAATGCATCCACCAAACCACTCATAGGAAAGGCGGAGCGACCGAGATGTTAATGGAACAGCCGTCTCCGCTATGGCTCGAGTCTAAGACTTTTTCTGACGTAAAAGCTGGCGCATGGCGTTGATAGAACGCTGTACGTTATCTACATCGCGAATCGCAGCCTCAAATGAGTTGCCTCCAGCTGTACAGAGTGAGACCGCCTCATAGTTGACCCACTTCACCATTCTCCAGCCAAAGATCTGAATTACCTTAGCCAGAAACCCCCTTCTAGGACGTGGAACGGGAACGTTAAGGGTTGAGACCGAGACTATGTCCTGGTAGAAAAAGATATCGGTCGACTCCTGATGATAGTTATTAATCGTCGAGAACGTGTATTTGTAGCATTGAACCTCATTTTTTGTGAAGAACAGCATCGCGGTCTCGTACACATTGGTGCGCCAGACCTCATCTGCACCCTTCTTGAAATAGTGGGCGTCAGCAAACTTGTAACCTTCAATGGTAATGGGCTCGATTTCCTGAACTTCCTCCTCATCGAGTCCAAGCTTGCTAAGCGCCCTTTCTCTTATACCGTAGGTACCTGATCTAACGTTAGCGTCATATTCCTTGTCGCTGATGACGCCAACAAATTGGAATGCGAGCCAAACGACTCCTACAATGATCAGCTCGGTAAAGAAGAAAGGTGCAAACAGTCGCGGAAGAAGACCTAGGATAATGAGTGCGAGCGGATCCCTGAGGTTCTTATCCCTAATGTACCTCCTGTTCGACGCGTAGTTTAGATTGCCTGCCGCCCCCCGCGTCGTAGCGTTCGTGACGACGCCGCTCAACCCCTCAAAAGCCACCCTGCCCGTTTGACCCGGTGTTACGCCTGCCTGGCCAGATGCCGTCGGGCCATACGACGACCTAGCAGCTTGAGCAGCATCGCCCGCAGTACGCACATAGAGATCGGAAGTGCCTTGAGAGGCCGGCATGGCAGCCTGGGTAATCGAGCTTCCGCATTTCCCGCAAAACTTTGTCCCCTCGGCAAGCTCGTTTCCACATTTTGGACAGTACATCTAGCTGTTCCCTCCACGAAAATAAGAAACTCGATAGCCTATGAGAATGGGTTGGCCACGCCAAGCGTCTCAAACAAGATGTGAAGGTCGTTTTCGGATACCCCTGAGTTAAAAGCCTGCTGCAGACACTGACGATAATCGGGACTGACATTCAGGTACTTTCGCTCATAGAAGTCATAACGAAGGTATGCGAGCAGGTACAGGTAAATGCCCCGTGGCTCGATCATCATTGCTGCATTGATGTACGTCTCCGCTTGCTCTATGTTATCTCGGCTATTGAGAAACGCCTTCTTACCACCCAAGGTACACACGGCAGCCCAAAAATAGGTCTCTGAATTGTCGAAGTCATCCTCAATGGCCTTCTCAAAGGAGGCGAGAGCCTTATCATACATTCCCAGCTTCAGATAGCACATGGCAATGGCGCTATTGACCGCCCCGTTGTCCTCATCGTCAGAAAGAACCTTCTTGTACGTATTCGCATACTTATGCGCCTCAGGCATCGGCATAGAATAGACGCTATTGAATGTCGTTATCACGACAGGACGATGACATGAAGGGCATTCTTTCATGTCCAATGTCCAAGGTGCTCCGCACCCTGGACAGGTGATGTTTTCGGCTCTCATCGTTCTCCTCACTGACACATCTCGGTTCGCTTGGCCACAAAACCTCCATGTTTTGGAGATGCCATCACTTGAACAAGTATATCGTTTTTATCTCGATAAATGACACTCAAATCAGTTTTCTCTTTGAGAGCTGATGATAGGATCTATGGTGATGGTTTAGATGTTCATGCTATGGCTTATAGATTTTTAAGGATTTGATGTTTCCGTAGATGCAAGAGCATTTGGTTTTCTTCGACCTGCTATACAAGCCCAACGAGTGCGCTTGCCGCACTCCTTGCGTAGTTTTGCTAGAATTGCCAAAGCGGTGCCAGTAGGCCAGCAGCAGACAACCGGATGACAGAGTTCACACAGCCCTGCCCCTATCGCGAAGGAGCCCACGCTTCATGTCAGACCTCCTTGATCAGCTCATCACCCCCGAGGTGCGCATGCTCTTCTACCTCTTTGTAGCCTGCGTCATGGCACTCGGCGTCCTCGTTATCTCTCGCTTGATCAGAGGGAGAAATTCCCCGCATGACTCAGACTCCCCGTTCGGCTAGAAGGCAAATCTTGCTTTGACTCAGCGAACGAACCTATTGGCTAGTATTTACTCATCCCACCGGACGTCACTCAGGGCACTCAAAGGCGCACGATCGGAGCCAATTTCAACTGGAGGCTAAGTATGGCCTCTAGTTTTGAAGGATTCCAGGTGATGGATCTCGACGCATATTCGAGCCTCAACACTTCCTACAGACGTCTTACGCCAAGCCAAGCGCATTCACAAAGGCCTTTAGTGGGGTGACCGGGGTACTCCCGAGCGCGATGAGGGGCTGAGGCCTCGAGGGGAGCCGTGCGGAACTGTGCACGCTCGTCTAAACGACACGAGCGCAGCGATATTCCGTGAGCTTGACAAGCGCTGTACCTCGATTCTTCTTATTTTCATCATATATATTTAATCTCGGCCATATATATTAAAGTTTATTTAAATAGTTGCCCATGCTTACCATCTCTGCAGTCCCGCAGCGCTACCATCTTAAGTCCCACAGGAAAGGAGATTAGCGCATGAGACGAACGGCCGAGGACGCAGCAAAGACCCGCATTGCGCTGCTTAAGGCAGCGTTGCTGTCATTTGAGGAGAAGGGATGGAGGGAGGCGACGCTCAAGCACATCGCCGAAAGGGCCGGCGTGACGCGAGGCGGCTTGCAGCATCACTTCCACGACAAGCAGACTCTGTTGGACGCAGCACTCCAATGGGGCTGGTCCGACTACGGGCGGCGCCTGTTTGAAGACCTCGATGCGGACCCCGACGGCAACGCCTCAAATCACCCGCGCGAGGCCATCGAGGAGCTGCTGTCACGCTTCGTGCGACTGGTGACGGGTGATACGATGTTCAGGGCGTTGGCCTCGACGACAATGCAAGTTGCGCCACAGGCGCTCGAGCACTCCAAAAGAAACGGCATTCTCGATGATTGGCACCGACGCATCGAGGAAGTCATTGTAAACTCAACAGGACAGCTGTCACTGCTCACGCCCACAGAGGCCGCTGGTCTCGTCCTCACCCTGATCCAAGGGTTCACCGTCACCGCAGTGACCCGTCCCACCGACCTTCCGCAACCCGACAAGCTTGACACTGCCGTCAAGGCGCTGGTGAGGGGGCTGCTCGACAGCTAGATGATAGGAGCCAGTCGGCGATGCAAGGCCGCATCCCATGTTCCGTAAGCTGAGGTCCGTGGGTAGGATCGCCAGGCCTCGACGCCGACCTCGCCCGCCTACCCGGCACGGACAGTCAAGCAAGGAGAACGCACATGCATGATGAAGCGGAGCTCAGGCGCATCCTCGCCCGTATGGACGGGAAGGGGTACGCCTCGTACAAACAGCTGAAAGGCAGCTACCGTCTTGGAGCCTTCGTACTCTCCGTCGACCACGTCCAGGTCGATCCCTATGCGCCACCCTCGCGGATACGTATCGGCGTCAATATGGACACAGCGGGCATCCCCGCCGACCTCATCTGCGACGCAGTGGGGAAGATAGCCGTGAGCGACTTTATGACACGCGGCTTCGATCGCGTCGCACACAGGCTCGTCCCAAAGCCTACGGGGACGGGTGGCAGCGGACTCGTGAGCATCGGGCATCCTGGTCAGGAGGTGCTCGAGCGCACGAGCGTCCTCATAGGCGCAGACCTGGTCGAGGCGCGCATCGATGTGGGCCTTCCCGCCCGAGGCCGCAGGGTCCAAGGACGCCAGGCCGCCACGCTCCTCGCCGAGCTTTTGCCGCGCATTGCCGAGGCCTCCCTGCTCTTTGGGAAGATCGACCAGCAGGTCCTGCACGATCAGGTCCTGCTCCTACGCGACCAGGAGCATCTCCGCGGCGCCTTGGCTGGGCGAGGACTGGTCGCATTTGTCGGCGACGGAGCGATACTGCCCCGTCGCGCCGGTAACTCAGACCTTCCCCTTCAGGGAGACTCGGTCGTACCGTTCGTGAGCCCGCAGAACCTTCGGGTCTCCTTCGACCTGCCCAGCGGCCGCCAGGTTACGGGCATGGGCATCCCGGAGGGCGTGACCGTGATCGTAGGGGGAGGGTACCACGGAAAGTCCACCCTGCTTCGCGCGATCGAACGCGGCGTCTATCCCCACATTGCTACAGATGGTCGCGAATGGGTCATCACCCGACCTGACGTCGTGAGCGTGCGGGCGGAGGACGGCCGCGCGGTGACGGGGGCGGACATCTCCCCTTTCATCGCCAACCTGCCCTCTGGCGTCGACACGAGCGCGTTTTGCACGGCTAATGCCAGCGGCTCCACCTCGCAGGCCGCAAACCTCGTCGAGGCCGTCGGAGCCGGTGCGTCGGCGCTGCTGATGGACGAGGACACGTCGGCCGCGAACTTCATGATCCGAGATGAGCTCATGCGTTCTCTGATCCCCGCCGACCAGGAACCCATCACACCCTTTGTCGACCGCGTCCGAGCCCTCTTCGATGAGCTTGGGGTGTCGACGGTGCTCGTTGCAGGCGGATCGGGAGCGTTCTTTGGTGTCGCCGACCTCGTTATCGCCGTCAATCGCTACGTCCCGCGCGACGTCACGCAACAGGCGCGCACGCTCGTTGGCACGCAGGCAACCCAGCCACAGAAACTCGTGTTCAACGCACTGCAGGCACGAAAGCCCACGAGCGTGACCCTTGGACCACCCAAGGATGACAGACCTGCCAAGGCACTCGGGAGGGCGACAATACGCTATGGCGGCGACACCATAGACCTCTCTGCAGTCTCGCAGCTGGTCGATGCAGAGCAGACACAGGCCATCGCCCGCGCCCTCGACCGTCTGAGCGACACGCTCGACGATCGGGCGAGCGTGTCCGACAGGCTCGACGAGCTGCTGCGCCGCATAGACCAGGAGGGGCTCGACTGGCTCTGGCCCCACCCCGGCCACCCGGGACACCTTGCCCGGCCACGCCCGTACGAGCTACAAGCCGCGATCAGGCGTTGCCGCAGGCTGAGAATCCAGACCTGACACCTACGTCCTGCCCGCCATGGCATCCGCTGTCCTCTTCTTCGGAACCCAGCGGAAGACGGTGTCGATGCCGTCGGCCGCGCGGTGGTCGTCGTGCAGGCCGAGGGTCATCGGCAAACCGAAGTCAACGTCAGGCCGGCGTCCCAAGGGCGACGCCCTCCGCCCGAGGGCGTCCCCCGGCGCTCCTGGTGCCCTCCCGCTCGCCCGTGTCCTGGGTTGGGCCCCAGTCGTGCCGCGTCGTGTCCTCCTCGCGGGGCTCGGGCGGTCTTGACGGGTTCAGGTACTGGCCGATCACGCACTTCTCGCCCCTCGTCCCGTCCCGGAGGACCTCCCATATGTCGATCTCGGAGACGCCCTCCAGGTC
>ERZ773099.778-NODE-778-length-25048-cov-3.286240_pt1 | contig 25048 bp, 21 predicted proteins | sample MGYA00511120_ERZ773099 | MGnify/ENA primary metagenome ERZ773099 (study PRJEB29015, sample SAMEA2738012) | human oral metagenome | biome: human oral; feature: human-associated habitat; material: dental | place: China | collected 2104 ... | reverse complement strand
TGTAGTGGTTGATGAGCGCCATGCTCAGCAGAGGCAGCAGCACGCCGGAAAGAGAGGTTCCCGCATTGGCCAGGCCAAAGGCCCGCCCGCGCAGATAGTGAAACCAGTTGCTCATCAGGGCATTGCCCACCACCCCTCCGCAGATCTGGGTCGCGGCCCAGGCCACGGTCAGAAACAGGGTAAAAAGGGCAAGATGCGCGGCATGCCCCAGCCCCACGGTGGCCGCCCCGCCCAGCACTGCCCCCAGGATCATGAGCCTGCGCAAAGGGTAACGCGCTGCCAGGGAAACGGCCAGAGGCATGGCTGCCTGTCCCGCCAGAGCGGCCAGGGCCATGGACAGGGAAAGCTCTGTCCGCGTCCAGCCGTTGATCTGGCACAAGGGCTCCATGAACGCGTTCATGCAGTACAGCACTGTTCCCTGGAGCATGAAGTTGCCCCCCATGGAAAGCAGGCTGAGCTTCCATCCGTAAAACATTTCCGTCTCCAGAACTCACGCGGCCGCACTTTTGCGGAGCTTGCGCCGCCCCGCAACCGCCACGGCATCGGGGGCAGAACCTACGCCGGAAAAGCCCGTATGGCAAACATGCAGAGCGCGATCACGGGCACGCTTCTTGCTAACCCAGAGGGGCAAGACCAGCGGCACATGATTTCAGACACCACCAGGGCGCACCATGTTCGGCAAGCAGACAGACCCCAGCAGAACCGAAGAAGCCACACCAAAACGCAGAAACAAACAGCGTCAGGAAGGCAATGTTCCCAAATCCCAGGAACTCGGCAAAGCTGTCAGCCTTATGGGCGGCATGTCTGTCCTTTATGTCTGGATCGGCCCCATGAGCGAAAAGCTCAAAGGGATTTTCCGGCACTTCCTGAGCCATGCCGGAGAGTTTGATCCCAATCCGCAGAATGTCTACAACCTGAGCCTGAACCTCACGGCCGAAATCTGCATCATCACCATGCCCGTTCTTCTGACGCTGGCCTTTCTGGCCTTTCTGGCCCAGCGCCTGCAGGTGGGCAAGCTCTGGACGACCAAGGTTTTCAGGCCCAAACTCCAGAGGTTCAACATCATCAAAGGGTTGCGGCAAATGATGTTTTCGCCGCAAACCATTTTGCGCACTGTCAAAAGTCTGTTGTTCTGCGTTATTCTGGCCATCATTCCCGGCTGGGTCATTTATGGCGAATACCAGAACTTCCTGCCCATGTACCATGCCACCACCGAGGGAACGGCCGTCTACATGCTGCGCATGGCCTTCAAGCTGGCAAGCTACGCCCTGCTCCCCATTGTGGCCATTGCCGTCTTTGATGTCTGGCAGTCACGCTACGCCTACAACGAAGGCATGAAGATGACCAAGTCCGAGGTCAAGGACGAGCAGAAACAGGCCGAAGGCGACCCCACTGTCAAAGGCCAGCAGCGCAAAAAGATGATGGAGGTCATGGGCAAACGCATGCTGCAGAACGTGCCCAAGGCCGATGTGGTGATCACCAACCCTACCCACATTGCCGTGGCCCTGCGCTACAACGCCGCCGAGGCCCCGGCCCCGGTGGTGCTGGCCAAGGGAGCCGACCACATGGCCGAGAAAATCAAGGCCATTGCCAGAGAAAACAATGTGCCCATCAGGGAGAACGTGCCTCTGGCACGGGCTTTGTATAAGTCCGTGGAAGTCGGCGACATGATCCCCGAAGAATTGTACAAGGCCGTTGCCGGAATTTTGGCCAGCATCTGGCGGCTCAAACCCAAAAGCGCCGGTTCGGCCACCGTATAAGCGCGGGCGCGCAAGCGCCCCATGACATGAGGTGTCAGAAATATGGCAACAGCAGCCCTGCCCCAACTGGACTACAGCCGTTTTTCCAAGCATGGCGAGCTTATGCTGGCCGCAGGCGTTGTGATCATCCTCTTTGTCATGCTGGTGCCGCTGCCCACGTTCTTTCTGGACATCATGCTCTGCGTGAGCATTTCCATTTCCCTGCTGGTGCTCATCACCACCATGTTCATGACCTCTCCGCTGGAATTCACCATTTTTCCCTCCCTGCTGCTGGTCACGACCCTGCTGCGTCTGGCCCTCAACGTGGCCTCCACCCGCCTGATTCTGCTCAACGGCAATATGGGCGTCAGCGCCGCCGGTGAAGTCATCCAGGCTTTCGGGCAGTTTGTGGTGGGCGGCAGCTATGCGGTGGGCGCTGTCATCTTTCTCATCCTGTTCATCCTCAACAAGGTGGTCATTACCGCAGGCACAACGCGCATCGCCGAAGTGGCCGCCCGCTTCACCCTGGACGCCATGCCCGGAAAACAGATGGCCATCGAGGCAGACCTCAATGCCGGGCTCATTGACGAAGAACAGGCCACAGCCCGGCGCGCGGGCCTGCGCAAGGAAGCGGATTTCTACGGCGCCATGGACGGCGCGTGCAAATTTGTTTCCGGCGACGTGAACGCCGGCATGTTCATCACGCTGGTCAACATTGTGGGCGGCATCATCATCGGCATGGTGCAGCAGGACATGGACTGGAATACTGCCCTGACAACCTATTCCCTGCTGACCATCGGCGACGGTCTGGTCTCCACCATTCCCTCCATCGTTGTTTCCACGGGAACCGGCCTGCTGGTTTCGCGCGCGGCCTCCGAAGCCAAAATGGGCGAAGAATTTCTTGCCCAGCTCACGTTCAACAGCCGCGCCCTCAAGGTGGTTTCCGGCGTTCTGCTGCTGTTTGCCCTGGTTCCCGGTCTGCCCACGCTCCCCTTTCTGATCATGTCCGGACTCATTTTCGCCGTGGCCCGCCTGAGCGCGCGCAACGAGCAGGAGGACGCCGCCCGGGCGGGGCAGGGCAAGAACGCGGCCAAGGCGTCTTCAGGCACTGCGGACACTCCGGAAGAAGTGCAGGCCCTGCTGCCGCTGGACACGCTGGAACTGGAAGTGGGCTACGGGCTGATCCCCCTGGTGGACGAAGAGCAGAGCGGTAATCTGCTGGCCAGGATCCGCTCCATCCGCAGGCAGTTTGCCCTGGATATGGGGGTGGTGATTCCCTCCCTGCACCTGCGCGACAACCTGCAACTCAAGCCCGGCCAGTATGCCCTGCTCATCAAGGGCAATCAGGTGGCCTCGGCGGAAATCCTTGTGGACCATTTTCTGGCCATGGATCCCGGCAACGTGACCACCAGAATCAGCGGTATCGAAACGCGCGAGCCGGCCTTCAACCTGCCCGCCCTCTGGATACCCGACAGCCAGAGAGAAGAAGCCATGCTGGCCGGATACACGGTTGTGGACCCGGCAACAGTCATTGCCACCCATCTGACAGAAGTGTTCAAGCGCCATCTTGCCGACTTCCTGGATCGTCAGGCTGTGCAGGGGCTGCTGGACAATGTGGCCCGGCATGCGCCCAAGGCCGTGGAAGATCTGGTGCCCGGCGTGCTGCCTCTGGGAACCGTGCAAAAGGTGCTGCAACTTCTGGTGCGCGAAAATGTGGGCATCCGCGATATGCTGACCATTGTGGAAACTCTGGGCGATGTCGGCCCCATGATCAAGGCTCCGGAGCAGTTGACCGAGCATGTGCGCGAAAAGCTGGCCAGGTCCATTGTGCGCCCCTATCTGGACAGCCAGGGCGTCCTGTCTGTGGTTACCCTGGCTCCCGCCGCAGAGCGCATGGTGCAGGAAGGCCTGCGCCAGGCCGACAACGGAGTCACCTTTCTTTCGCTCAATCCGGCTGCGGCCCAGCGCCTGGTGGCAAATATCGGCGCTGCCATGGAAAATGCGCTCAACGCCGAAGGGCAACCCGTGCTTCTGGTCAGCCCGCTCATCCGGCCGCATCTGGCGCAGATTCTCACCCGCTTCCTGCCGTCGGCCCCTGTCATTTCCCAGGCGGAAATTCCGCAGGACATCCGCCTGCAGTCTGTGGGCAGCGTCCCGGCAGAGTAAGAAGATACGCGGGCAGGCACGCCCGCTTTGCGAAACACCCATGCCGCCCCGAACAGCGGCAGGAAAAAACGGGCCGCGCCGGTTTTTGGCGCGGCCCGACCGTTGGCGCAAAAACATTGCCTTTTGCCGTAGCCCCATGTACTACTCAAAAAATTATTGCAGAATGAGCGTGTTGACATGCGCGCCTGGTGTGTGCGGTTTGTTTGGCCCCGAATTTGCAAGCCCTCTTGTATCGTCAAGCAAGCAACACTCAGGCAGACGCAGGAAAAGGCCATGCAGGTAAAAACGTTCACCGGAGCCACATCACAGGAAGTTCTGGCCAAGATCAAGGTGGAAATGGGAGCCGATGCGGTCATTCTGGGCAACCGCACCTACCGCAAGAACGGAGAAGTCTGCCACGAAATCACTGCGGGACTGGAAAGGCCGCAGACAGACAGCCCCCGAAACGAAGGCGCGCCGTCCGGCTGGGGAGAGTGGCACAAGGAATGGCAGCATATCAAGGACAAGCTTTTTGCCCTGATGCAGCCCTCCATTCAGGTAGAGCGCCTTTCCCCCCGCCAGAGAGTTGCTTTGGAATACTTGCAGCGCGAAGGGGTGTCCGACGCGGTGGCCGTGGATCTTTACCAGCGCCTTCTGGCCGATCCGGGAACCTCCGTGCTTGCCTGTCTGGGAGGCATGGTGCCTGTCAGGGCGTGGGGGCCGGAGTTGTGGAAGCAGCGCATCCACCTCATGGTCGGGCCTTTCGGTTTCGGAAAAACCACCTCGGCCCTGCGCTTTGCCCTGCACCTGCGCAAGCGCGAGCCTGACGCCCGCATTGCCTTCATCAACGCTGACTGCCTGCGAGGCAACGGACGTTTGACGCTACGCCACTGGGCGGAGCTTTCCAATTTTGCCTACATGGAGGCGCCCGACAGGGCTTCCATGAGCAAGGCTCTCGAAGCCACCCGCGATGCGCGCGCTGTTTTTGTGGATGTGCCCGGCCTTGACCGGACTTCCAGCCTCGCGCAGTGGCGGGACGACATGGGCCTGACTCCCGGAGAGGACGACGCCACGCACCTGACGCTTTCGCCCTTCTGTGACCCCATGCAGACCCAGGCTTTTTTGCAGCGTTACAAGTCCTCCGGCCCCGGTTCCCTGATCTGGACAAAGCTGGACGAGGCCATCAGTTTCGGCAGCATCATCAACGTGGCCTGTGCCGCCAACCTGCCGGTTTCCGCGCTGTCTTTCGGCGCGGAACTCAAGGAAAGCCTGGCCCCGGCCACAGAACCTCTGGTCTGGCGGCTGATTTTCAAAAGGCAGATCCCCGGCCAGGCGGCCTGACAGGGCCACGGCACACGAACCGCAGGTTTCCGGCATACGGACTGCAAAAACGGGCAAGCCAGACGCTCCCCAGCGCTCTGCACAACGCGGCCCATACTAGCGGAGCTTTAGAGATGAGCGGCACATTCCCTCTGGTGTTTTCCGTCACTTCCGGCAAGGGCGGCGTCGGCAAAACCAATATTGCGGTCAACCTGGCCATCTGCCTCGCGCAGTTGGGCAAACAGGTTGTGCTTCTTGATGCGGACCTCGGTCTGGCCAATGTGGACGTGATGCTTGGGCTGACCCCGCAGAAAAATCTTTTCCATCTTTTTCACGAAACCGCCACGGTGGACGATATTCTGTTTCCCACGCCGTACGGCTTCACCATTCTGCCTGCGTCCTCGGGCATGAGCGAAATGCTGACCCTTTCCACCGGGCAGAAGCTTGAGCTTCTGGAAGCCGTGGAGGACATGGAAGATGAACTGGACTACCTCATCGTGGATACGGGCGCAGGCATCAACGACAATGTTCTCTATTTCAACATGGCCGCGCAGGAACGCATTGTGGTGCTCACCCCCGAGCCCACATCCCTGACCGATGCCTATGCCCTCATCAAGGTGCTCAAGACCAATCACGGCGTGGAGCGCTTCAAGGTCTGCGTCAACATGGCCCACGACGCCAAGACGGCCAAGGAGATGTTTGCGCGCCTGCATCAGGCCTGCGACCACTTTCTGAGCGGCGTTTCGCTGGAACTGACGGGGATCGTCCCCCGCGATACCGGTGTGCGCAAGGCCGTGGTGCAGCAGTTGCCCTTCTGCGTCAGCGACCCGCAAGGCCCGGCGGCCAAATCCGTTCTGGCCCTTGCCCAGAACATCACCACATGGGAAGTGCCCGAAAATCTGGACGGCAACATAAAGTTTTTCTGGAAAAAACTTCTGTTCCGGTAAAAGACGCCGGAAAAACACATATTTTTCACGCATCGCGGCGTACTGTCCGGCCTGGCGGGGGCGGAAGCGCGGCGCAAACAGGCATCACATGCCACGGGGTGAAGAGGCAATCCAAAGGAAAGCAGCATGAAAACCTGCACAGCGCAAGCGCAGCACAGCCCCTGGGAGGCGCTTGAAACCGGCGCCACGTCATGGGAAAGCTTTACGCCCACGGAACAGGAAACCGTGGTGCGCCACTACGCCCCCAAAATACGCTTTCTCGCCCTGCGCATGAAAACCAAACTGCCCCGCAGCGTGGAATTGGGCGAGCTGATCAGCGCCGGCACATTGGGCCTGATGGAAGCCCTCGAAAGATTTCGCCCCCAGTTGGGCATCCGCTTCGACACCTATGCCGAAAGCCGCATCCGGGGCGCCATGCTGGACGATCTGCGCCGTCTTGACTGGTTTCCGCGATCCCTGCGCCAGCGCGTACGCGTGCTGGACGAGGCCGTGCGCCGCATGGAACACGAGCACGGCCGTCCTCCCACGGAGGAAGAATTGCAGGAAGTCACCGGTCTGGAACTGCGCGATGTGCGCCAGGGGCTGGAAGCCATGCACAATCAGGTCTGGCTGTCTCTGGATTCCATTCAGGACACCCTGACCGGCGACAGCCCCGACAGCAGCGACATTCCTTTTCACGATACGGCCATGCGGGAGCTTGCGGAGCGCCTGATGCCTCTGGTTCAGTGCTTGACGCCAAGAGAAAAGCTGGTACTGTCCCTTTATTATACTGAAGAATTGAACATGCGTGAAACAGCGGAAGTCATGGGCATTACCGAAGGCCGCGTTTCACAACTGCATGCCCAGGCCCTTTCCCGTCTGCGCAAGGAATTTTTCAGCAGACACGGAAACGATATCGAAATCCAGGTGTAATGCCGGATGCACGCCGCATCCTGCCGTCAAGGAGAGTCTCATGCCCTACAATCCCAATATGCGTGTTCTTGTGGTTGACGATTTTTCCACCATGCGCCGCATTGTGCGCAACATTCTGCGCCAGCTCGGCTTTCAGAACATGGTGGAGGCCGATGACGGCACCACTGCCTGGGAAGTCCTCAACCGCGAAAAAATCGACTTTATCGTGTCGGACTGGAACATGCCCCAGATGACGGGCATCGAACTGTTGCGCAAGGTGCGCGCCAGCGAGCAGTTTGCCCACATTCCCTTTCTGATGGTCACGGCCGAAGCCCAGCAGGAAAACATCATTGAAGCGGTGCAGGCCAAGGTTTCCAACTACATCGTCAAACCCTTCACCGCCGATACCATGAAGCAGAAGATCGACAAGATCTTCCCCTAGAGCGGTACGGGCGTCCCGCATTGGCGTGGGCTGCCCGCCTGCGGATTTTCCGGTCTTTCCCGCGTTGCGGAAAATGCTTTCCCCAACGAGCGGCATTTCCCCCGTGCCGCCACACTGCGTTGCGGCAACTGCCTGAATCCCGGTTTTTCCGACTCCGCCGCCCTGCCGTCAGGAGCGACATATGGCTGACAAGACCGCTCTCAAGGATTCCCCGGCCAGGGAAGAAACCCTGGCCGTACAGGATCCCGGTCTGCGCAAGGTGGAACTGGATCTGGACGATGCCCCTTTTCTCAAGGAAAAGGAAGAAGAACCGCAACCCCCGGCTGTGGCCGAAACCGGCAAGGAACCGGCTCCCGCCGAAGCCGCGCCGCCCCCTCCCTCCAAAAAGAAAAAACTTCTGCTGCTGGGCGGAGCCGCTCTGGGGCTTCTGCTGCTGGGCGGAGCCGCCGCATGGTGGTTCTTTCTGCGCACGCCCCCCCCGCCGCCTCCTGAGGAAATCAAGCCGGAAGTCATTGTGGTGCCGTCGCAGCCCGCCGCCCCTTCCCAGCCCCAGGAACATGTGAAGGATCTGGCCCCCTTTGTCATCCCGCGCGAAACTCCCGAAGGTACGCGCTTTCTGGTCTGCAAGTTTTCCGCCATCGGCAAATCCCCCCACATGAGCAGGGAAATCGACCAGAAGCTCATCTCCCTGCGCGATGCCCTGTATTACTATCTGGACAGCAAGGACAACGCATATCTGCTCAGCCCCGCCAATGTCGCCGCCATAAAAAAAGACCTTGTGGGCATTCTCAACGACTACCTGACGCAGGGGCACATTGACGATATCCTGTTTGAAAGCTATCTGAACGAATAAGGGATGATTTTTTACGGGCAGCCGGGCCCGCCGACAGGAGGCCCCCGGACGCCAACCAGGAGGCAGCCATGAGCGTCAACGCCACCATGGCCGTGCTCTACGCCCAAACGGGGCTGGGCACATCCCTGGCCAATGCCGCAGTGGTGACTCCCCAGACATCTGCGGCCATGTCGCGCGTACTGGCCGCAGAGATGGCCCGCCATGAACAGCAGCAGGTAACCAAGAGCGAGCCGGGCAGCCAGACAGCCCTTTCGCCGGATGCGCGCCACAACGGCTCGGCGCCGCAATTCGGCAACCGCCGCAAAAAACGCGCGCCCTTTCCGGCCGCCGAAGACCTGCCCGCTGGCGAAAGCGCCTCTCCCCTTGTGGGCAACCTTTTGAATATCAGAGTATGAACAGCGTTCTTCTTTTCAGCCTCATGGGCGGACTTACCTTGCTGGAACTGCTCATTTTGGGCGGGGTGCTGCTTTTTTACCTGCGTTTGCGGCGCTCGGAGCAGCTGCTCCATACCCTGCAGGGCAACCAGCAGGGCCTTCTGGAACGCATTGAAATGAATGCGCGTCTGGAGCGGGAAATTGTGGCCACCTTTGCCCAGCGCCAGGCGGAGCTGCGCAACCTGGACGAAAAGCTGGAGGAACGCGCGCAGGAACTGCGCCGCCTGCTCAGCCAGGCCGAAGGCATCAGCCGTTCGCCCCAGTTTTTGCGCGAGGTCATTCTCAACGGCCGCCGCAAGGGACTTTCCAGTCGGCAGATCGCCCGGAATGCCGGACTGAGCGTGGACGAAGTGGAGCTTATTCTGGCGCAGGAGTAGCGGGCGCGCGTCTTTCGCGCAGCTATTCCTGTCCCGTTTTCTTCTCCTGTGGCGCTGCCCCGCCATGTGCCGCCGCGCGGGCTGGCCGGGCCCGACGCGGACGCCGCCTGCCTGCGGAAGAATTTCCGGCAGGGGCCGGGATCAGGGAAGCCCGCGAGGGCATGTCCCTGATATGCACGTCAAGCTGCGGGAAGGCCACTTCTATGCCCTGCAGACGAAATTCCTTCTCGATTTCCAGTCGTATATCCGATGCGGTGGACATGCCCACATCATAGTCCCGCACCCAGAAGCGCAAGCAAAAATCCAGTGTGCTGCTCCCGAATTCCGTAAAAAAGGCCGAGGGTGGCGGATACTTGAGCACATTGGCGTTGGCATTGGCCTTGGCAAGCAGGATATTCATGACGTCGGCCACATCGCTGCCGTAGGCCACTCCCACGCGCACCTCCCTGCGCACGGTGCGGCTGTTGCGCGTCCAGTTGATAAGGCGGTTGGCCACAAATTCCGAGTTGGGCACAATGATGAGCGCGTTGTCGAACGTTTCCACCATGGTGGCGCGCACACTGATTTTGCGTACGCGCCCCTGAATGCCGCCGACCTCCACCACATCCCCGGCCTGCAACGTGCGGCTGAAGATGAGAATCAGCCCTGACAGAAAATTGTTGATGATTGTCTGCATGCCAAAGCCGATGCCCACGGAAAGACCACCGGCCACAATGGCCAGATTGCTCAATTCCATGCCGAGGGCGCGCAGCACGAAAAGCCCGAAGAAGCACCACAGCGCATAGGTGAACGCCGTCTGCACAGGCGGAATGAGCGTGGCGTCTATGGGGATGTCCTGCTTGGGCAGGCGCGAAAGAAAAAGCGACCCCATGCTCACGGCCGTGCGCGTAAGATAGAACATGCTGATGATGAGCAGCAGATGCAGCAGGTTGAGCCGCGCACTGCCCACGCTGATTCCGTGCTGAATGTAGTGCTGCAAGAGGTGCATGCCGCCGGGCAACGTCCCCACCCATTGGGAAACACCCACAAAGGCCACCACCAGCACCACCGGCGCGGCCAGAGCCACGAGCAGATGCGCCAGAGCGGCGCGCACGCCTTCGGCGGGCAGGTTGTCGTTGCAGCGGCTGACCAGCGCCATGCCTCCCATGCTCAACTGCAGGGCCAGAGAGCAGGAAACAAAAAGCAGATACAGCACCATGCTGTAAATGTGCAGCCCCACCAGAGCCAGCACCAGACAGAGCCAGAGCACAATGGGTTCGCACTCCAGCACGCTGTTTTCCAGGTGCAGGGGGCCGAGGTCTTCCTTGGGGCGGCCTCTCCGCCGCAGCAGGGCGAACACAAGAATGCCCAGCCAGATGACCAGAACCAGAGGCTGGGTAAGGGGCAGATAGAGCAGCACATAGGAACAGAATGTGGGCCAGACGAGATACCAGAACGGCGTGCGCCGCCTCTCCACACTGCTGTATTTCAAAAGGCGCAGATCCCAGGCCAGATAAATCTGGGCCATGATGAAACACAGATTGCCCAGAGCCAGAAAAAGCCGGAAAAACTCTCCGGCAGCGGACAGGGAGGCGCTCAAAAAGGCCAGCCCCACACAGAGCCAGGGCAGGCTGACCTGAAAGATGTGGCATACGGTGGGATCCGTGCTGTCCGTTTTCAGACGGCGATACAAAAGAGTTGTCAAAAGTCCGGTGAGCAGCAGCCCCAAAACAAAACGCAGCCCGGCAATGCCCCAGCCTTCCCCGGTCACGGGCACCTCAACGGGCAGGCGCAGCATCATGCCCTGAAAGGAATTCTGGATCTGGCGGCCAAAATCTTCCCACACTTTGGGGCTGAGCCAGGGGACAGGCCGCTGGAGATAATAGTCCTCCCAGAGCATGGGCAACTGGGCGCTGATCTCTCCACGGGTCTTTTCCAGCCTGGAGATGAGCGCCAGTGAAGGAGCCAGAGCCAGGTCGCACTGGGCCAGCACGCCGGTAAGCCGCAAGCGGGTCAGGGTCAGGGTTCTGGCATATTCCTGTATTTCGGGGTGCGATGCCCCGTCCTGCATATCTTCCGGCATGCTGTCGGCCAGATAGCTGATGCGCTCAAGCAGGGCCTGGGTTTCTCCCCGCACGACCATCAGGGGATCGAGCAGTTCCCGCAGGTCAAGAATGGTTGCGGTGATGCGACGCCCGACGGCCTCCAGGGGATTGGGCCAGCTCCTGTAGGTGTTGACCAGCACCATCAGGCGGCGGGCTTCGCCGAGAAAGGGCTGCACCTTCTGTCCGAGGTTCGCGGCGCTCTGGTTGAAGGTCTGGCCCAGTTCCTTGGCCTTGCTGTTGAAATCTTCCAGCATGGCGCGCTGCCCGCTCCACACCGTATCCCAGGTGCCGCCCACAGGGAGCGTCTCCTCGGGCCTGACCTGCCCCCGGACATCCCTGCTTTCCCCAAGCTGGGGCGCGGGAATTTTCTCCGCCCTGTCTGCGCCCTTGTCTGTAGCCCTGTCCGTAACCTTGTCTGTAACCTTGTCCGGGGCCTTGCCTGCCAAAGCCTCGGAGGAAGATTCCTCCCCGGTTTCAGCCTTGGCGGCCACAGGTTTTTCCGCCTGGGCAGCCGCAAGGGCATCCGGCGGCAATGCAAGACACAAAACCAGCAACAGAGGGAAAAACAGAACGCGCATGCGGCTCTCCTCAACAGGGTTCTGCCCCATGCGGGGCAACGTACCGTACTTCAGGAACGCGCATTTGAAAAGCCGCATCTTCGGCAGGCGGGACAGGGCTTGCCGCTGTGCGCCGCCCTTTACAGAACTGCTCTCCAACGGCATAGTCCGCCCATGAAAGCTCCCGCCCCTCTGGCCGCCCTTCCGGTGGCCCTCATGCGCCACAGCGCCTGCGATGCGCCGCATCTGGCCGAGGCTGTGGGCCGCGTGCTGGACGCGGCCTGCCTGCCCGCGCATACGCCCCTGCGTGCGGGGGCGCGCGTGCTGGTCAAGCCCAACCTGCTGCTGGGCAAACCTCTTGCCTGCACCTCGCCGGAGGTTGTTGCCGCCGCCTGCGCCTGGCTTCTGGACCACGGAGCGCGCCTTGTTGTGGCCGATTCTCCCGGTTTTGGCCGGGCGCGCAACGTGGCGCAGGCCATAGGACTCACAGAGGCTCTCGCCCCCCTGGGGCTTTCGGTGCGGCAACTGGACAAACCGGTTTCTGTTGCCCTGCCTCTGCCCTCCGGGCATGCGGAAAAAACGCGCTTCCCGATTTCCCGCCTGGCGCTGGAAAGCGATCTCATTCTTTCCCTGCCCAGGGTCAAGGCCCACAGCCAGATGCTGCTGACGCTGGCGGTAAAGAACTGCTTCGGCTGCGTCAGCGGAATGCGCAAAGCCCTGATCCATGCCAGGCAGGGCCGCGATCCCCGTTTTTTCGCCGACTGTCTGGCGGCTTTCTGGGCGGCATTGCCGCCTGTGGCCGCTCTGGCCGACGGCATTGTCGCCATGCACGTTACCGGGCCGTCCAGGGGCGAGCCTCTGGCGCTCGGGCTGCTGGGAGCCAGTTCCTCCGCCGTGGCCCTGGATGAGGCGCTCTGCGCGGTTCTGCATCTCGCGCCCGAAGACGTGCCGCTGGGCGCGGCTCTGGCCCAGCGCAAAGCCCCCGGCAGCGCGGCGGCCGGGACAGATGTTGTTTTTCCGTTGCAGCGTCCGGAAGACTTTGACGCAAAAAATTTTGTCCTGCCCGGTACCCTGTCGCACACTTCCTTTCATCCCGCACGGCTGGTATACAGTTGCCTGCGCCGCATTGCCGCGGCATGCAGGCGCTGAAAAAACGGCGCGGCTGCTCATGCCGCCCGGCAAAAATGCATGCTGCCAAGGGCAGATCTTGCCAAGGAGTTTGCCATGCCCCCCATTCTTCCCGGAGAAACAGATATTTATGCCATTACTGACTCCCGTCTTTCCCTGGGACGCCCCCTGGAAGAGGTGGTGTCCGCTCTGCTGGGGGCAGGGGTGCGCCTTTTGCAGTACCGCGAAAAAAAATTCAAGGCCGGAGCCATGCTGGAAGAATGCCGCCTCATACGGCGGCTGACCCGTGAGGCCGGAGCCTGCTTTATTGTCAACGACCGTCCGGATCTGGCCCTGCTGGCCGAGGCAGACGGCGTTCATGTGGGGCAGGAGGATCTGCCCGTAGCTGCGGTGCGCAGCCTGCTGGGGCCGGACAAAATCATCGGCCTTTCCACCCACGCCCCGAAGGAGGCTCTCGCCGCGCAGGCCGCCGGAGCCGACTATCTGGGCGTCGGCCCCATCTTTGCCACCCAAACCAAGGAAGATGTGGTGGCTCCCGTGGGGCTGACCTATCTGGACTGGGTCTGCCGCAACATACAGCGGCCCTTTGTGGCCATCGGCGGCATCAAACGGCACAATATCGCGGAAGTGGCCCGCCACGGAGCGCGCTGCTGCTGCCTGGTTTCCGAACTGGTGGGCGCCGGGGACATTGCGGCGCAGGTGGACGAAGTGCGCCGGGCCATGCGTGCGGGCATGGCATAGACTCTGTGGCAATCCGGACAGGATGCACAAAAATCCGGACCCGGCGCAAGCCGGATCCGGATTTTCGGTATTGATGGCACGCTCCGCCAGTTTGCGATACCGCCTATTGCAGGGCCTGCCCCACAGACATGTGATAGCCGTGCATCCGTTGGCGCTCCAGACGGGACCGCTGCAGATCTGCCCGGAGGGAATCGCGAACCGCAACGGCAACCCCGCTCAGCCGGTCCTGAATATCCGCAAGCTGCATGACCTGATCGCGGCACAGGCCTTCCCTGTCGTCGGCCAGCACGGGCCATGCCATGCTGATGACCTCCTGACGGCGCTCGGCCAGTTCCACGGCCCGGTCAAAGGCTCCGTCGGCAAGGGCAGCCATTTCTTGACGGGCCAGGGACAAGGCTTCGTCCAAAAGAGATACGCCCTGATTCATGATGCTTCTCCGCCACGTTACTGCGCAAGATGTTCCACAACCTGCCGGTGCAACTGCTCGCTGACGGCCTGCCATGCCTCGCACTGGTCCAGGAATTCGTATTGCAGAAGATCGGCCAAAAGAATCCAGTCCTCGTTTTCCAGCACGTCGGCCATTTCGGAAAGAAGATCGGAAAATTTCTCGCTTTTTTCCATGAAATCCGTGAGACCGCCGCCGGTGAAGTTCTTCCGCAGTTCGCTGACCATGCCCATGAAGTCGCGGGTCACGTCCAGCAGATCCTGCAAAAGCTCCAGGGCTTCCGTGTCTTCCGCCGCGCGGAAAAGACGGGCCACATGCCGGGCCCCGTGGGCCATCATGCGGGCCACCTTGCCCATTTCTCCGGCCATGTTCACAGCCATTTCGGAAACAGGCACAGAGCGCACCTCCACCGAAGAAATGCCGTCCACGGTAATGTCTTCCGCCTGGTGCGGATAGATTTCGGAAAAAATCTCGTTGTTCACCAGAACATCGGTGACAATCCTGTTTTCCATGCTTTCGTCCTGCATGATATGGTTCAGGACTTCCTCAAGGTTGGCAAATGTTCCGATGCCCTCGTTGCGCGTATTCCCGTCCACAATGATCATATGGCCTCCTGCTCCCCTGTGGGGAAGATTTTTCTGACGTACCCGCTTCACAAGCAATTAGCATGCCACAAACGCATTTTTGCATGCCGCGCGCCCGCAAGCAGCGGCTACGTCCGGCGCAGCACCGCGCTCCATTGCCTCAGATGCCCGGCAAGATGCCGGACAAGGCGCAGCACCTCATGCAGGGCATCTCCCCGCCCCTGCCCCAGCTCACGCCAGAATCCGCCCAGGGAGCGCAGCGGCGGGCAGGCGTCAAGCACATGCTGCAAGCGTTCGCAGTTGCGCAGAAAAAGCTGCCCGATGCGGGAATTTCTGCCCAGCAGGCGCCCCTGTTCTTCCATCTGCTCAAGAATCTGCACCGCCTGATCCAGAACCGGGGCCACGCTGCGCGCAAAGTCCTGGCCGCAGTTTTTTCCCGCAAAGACGCTCCCCTCTTCCGCGCCGCGTGCCCCCGCAGGGGACTCCATTCCGTCAAGAATCTGACGCCAAAAAAATCTCTGCTGTTCCAGCCACAAGGTGCGGTCGGCATTCTTGTGCGCCGTAAGGCAGCGCACGGCCGCAAAGCCTTCGTCGTTCCGCGTTGTCAGCCAGACACGCGCCTCCTGCCCGATGGCCGCCAGAGGCGCGTTCTCCCAGCGGCCGGAGCCAAGCCAGGCCAGCGCAAGATCGCCCACGCTCTGCGGGCTGATGCGCTCAAGACAGGCCAGGTTGTCAGAGCAGGCGCGGCCGTACGGACAGGGGTGGCACTCCATGTCCGGCTCCAGGCAGCAACATCCCGGCAGGTAGGGCCCGGTATCCCACGGCTGCGCCGAAGCAAGAAAAAGCGCCAGGCTGGGAACGCCCAGGCCCGCGGCCAGATGCATGGTTCCGGTATCGTTGGTGATCAACAGGCGGACGTGGGTGAGCAGGGCGGCCAGAAGGCCGATATCCGTTTTGCCCACAGCATCAAGAAACGGCTGCCCGGCGGCTGCCGCGTAGGCACGGGCCAGAGGTGCTTCGGCCTCTGTGCCGAGGAGGACGGGGAACAGCTTCTGCTCCCGCCAGAGGCGGTCGCCCACAGCGGCAAAAAAACGCGCGGGCCATTGCCGCCTCTCCTCGCTGGCGCCCAGTTGCAGGGCAACAAAACCCGCAGTTCCGCGAGGCGCTGCGGCCAGCAGCCTTCCGGCTTCCTCATGGGTCTGCGGCGGAGGAGATGCCAGCATCACCTCTGTTGCCGCACGGGCAGGGCTGCCCACCATGCGGAACATGTCCACAAGGTTGAAGGGAGCACTCTGCCTGCTGGCCGTTGTGCCGTTGAGAAAAGAGGCCCATACGCCGCTGTTGCGGCCAAAGCCTTCGGCCTCGAGGCTGAATCCGCGAACAGGGGTGTTTTCGCCAGCCACCATGCGCGTCAGCAGGCGGGCGGGCAGGGTTGTGGTCAGATTGACCACGCAGGCGGGCCTGGCTCCGTTGCGCAACGTGCGCGCAAAATGCAGCAGGCGGGCCGCGGCCACGCGCCAGTTCCGCTCCGTTTCCGCCATCAGGCGCGCTCCGGGCAGAATCCAGGCCCGCTCCACACGGCGCAGCAGGGGCAGGGCCGAAGAAAAAACATCCAGACAGAGAAGGTGCACCCTGTAGCCTTCGGCATGCAGGTCATGAAAAAGGGGCTGACTTTGCAGAAGATCCCCAAAGCGCGTCAGGTTGATCACGAGGGCAGTGCCCTTTTCCGTGCGCACAGTGTCCGTCATGGCAGCAGTCTGTCCGGCGGGCGGCCATTGCCTGTCCGGCGGGGGAGTTCCTATTGTCCCGCGCTAGGCGAGGGAAGAATTCTTGCCGCCGTCCAGCATGTTCAGGGCAAGAGCCTTTTCCTGTTTGAAGCGGTTGGCCACCGCAGCCTGGACGCTGCTGGTGGACGAGCCGAACTGCCCCACCCGGATCTGGTAGACATGGTTGATGAGATTGCGTTCGTACGAAGGATCCTCAGGGCTGCCGCTCATCTTGTCGGCGCGGGCAAAAATGCGCATGGCTCCTGTGGGCCCGTGCTGCACCGCCGTGCTCCAGATCACTTCCCGCATGGCCGGAGACAGGTTGGCGGCCTCAAGCCCCGTGTTTTTGGTGATCCCGTTCAGCGCAGGCAGGTAGTGGCTCTTTCTGACGAAGGTTTCCTGCAATTCTTCAAAACGCTGCGGCTGTTCCTTGGCTATGGCGCGCCAGGCGTCCGGCATGCCACCCCTGGAACTGCCGGTATTGCCCGGCCCGGCAGCGCGCAGCCGCCGCGAGATATCCGGTGCCGCCTTGTCCAGAAAATCCAGAAATTCTCCCAGGCTTCCGGCTCTGGACGACACCTGGTACTTGCCGTACGAAGTTCCGCCGTGGCGGTCATAGCCCACAGCGGCAATGCCGTCCCTGCCCGACTCAAAGCGCGCGGACAAAATGCCCACATTGCCGTCATGAACCGGTTCGGCAACTTTCTTCTTTCCTGCCGGTTCCGGCTCCGGGGCAGCGCGCTTTGCGCTGTTGCGGGCGTGCACAAAATCTCCCAGTCCCAGGCTGCCGAAGCGGGCATCCAGCGCCTTGCTCACGGAGCGCAGGCGGCGGGCCGATCCCATGTTGCGGGCCAGATCCAGGGTGGAGGCATTGCCGGCAGGAGCGCGGGAGAGGTCTTCCAGCGCCTGCGTCCCGTGCAGGTCAGACTGGGCCTTGCGGAAAGTCTGCATGCGCAGAAAATCGCTGGGCGCGCGCCCTGCCAGCAGAAAACCGCGCGACTCTTCGGCAAAAAGAGGAGGCGCCGTTGCTCCGCCCGTTCCGGCTCCGGATTCCACAGATTTTTCCTGCCCGCTCATGACAGCGGCAAAAGACGCGCTGCCTCCGGCCACGGGAGAAGGGGAGCGACGCCGGGCCGTATCCGCAGCCTGCGGCGTTTCCGTTGGGGGTCGGATCATGAAAGGAGAAAAAGCCATATGTCCTCCTGGGGCATACCGTGCGGACGCGCCCGGCGCATATGCCGCCGCAACGGATCAGAGGCGAAAAACGCATCCGCGCATGCTGCGTATATAGCAAATACGATGCCAAAAAATCTCCAAAAAATACGCTGTGCTGCTTCGTCAGCCCGGCGTCAGAAAAACGCCGCTGCGAAAAAAGGCACGGCAGCATGCTGCCGTGCCTGTCCCGTAACGAGAAGAGATGTGCTCAGGGATTTTCTGTGGGAGAGGCTGGCGCTTCCCCGCCTCCGGCACGCGGCATGGCCGTGGCCAGTTCCCGCGCCAGAAAGTCGACAACCGCCGACGGCAGGCCCGCGTCAAAAAACATCTCCCGGCGGGTAAACAGGGCGATGCGCATCTGGCTGTTGTCCACGGCATTGCGGTGGGAGATATTTTTCAGTTTCTGGCGACTGGGCCTGCGCGCCTGCGGTATGTTCCTCTGCACCAGCAGCACGTCCGCCGCCAACGCGGAGCCGCCCTGCCCGGAAAAATGCGCCGCAGCGCCGTATCCGGCATCCACCAGGGCGCGCGCGTCTTCCCTGGCGCTTTTTCCCGCGCCAAGGACGGAAATGTGCAGAATATGTCCGGCCTCGCTGGGATTGGCCGCCACGCTGTAGCCTGCCTGCTGCAAAAGCTGCTCTGTCCGGCTGCGCAGCCCGAAAAGGCGGTTGGTTCTGTCACGTACATTGACGTAGACAATGGGAGAAATGGCATCCCCTCCGTCTTCCAGGCCGCCGTGGCGCAGCACTTCCAGATCCACAGGGGTATCGGCATGCCGACGCACGCAGGCAGTCTGCGTAACCAGGCTCAGACACACTACCGCAAAAAAAAGACGCGCAAGCAACATGGGGACTCCTTTTCGGTCAGGGCCAGAACACAGGCCCTGCCTCCGGCAGATGCCGTCAGAACTTGCCCTTATGCATACTCCATGCCGCTGTGATCCCGGCCGCTCTGTTCCCGGCAGAACACGCGGCCCCCCTGTCAGGGCTGAACAGCCTCAAGAATCACGCGACTCAGCCTGTCTTCCAGGGCGGGCAGCGCCTCCTGCCGCCCGCCTGCCGCTCCGGCGCTGACGGTAACAGGGACCATATCCGCCTCGGCCGGTTCGCGGCCAGAGCGGCCCATGCCCACGCGGGCCTTCATGCTCCAGACCATGTTCTGACCGGGAGAATCCAGCAGGGCAACCCCCACCCCCAGCAGCGCGCCGCCTCCGGCTCCCCAGCCCACGCCGGAGTAACCGCCAACGGCTCCGCCCAACAGAGCGCCCAGCGTGGCGCCCGCCGCCGTTGTGCCCAGCATCTGCCCGCCGCGCACCGGTATGTCGCGCCTGCCCGTGGGCTGAACATCCTCAATGCGGACACGCACCAGCACGTCCGCCCTCCGGGCATCTTCCGCAGGCACAAGCTCCCGCTCGCTCTGAAGATAGGCCGTGATCATGGACGCCAGATCCTCGTTCAGGGCAGGCTCCCCTCCCCTGACCGACACATGGACGCTCTGCCCGCGGCTCGCCTGAATGACAGGCGGGCGCGCAGCAGTGCCGTGGTCCGGCGGCATCTGCCGGGACGTGCAGCCCCCGTTGGGAACGCATGCCGCACACAGCAGACATATTCCAAAAACCCGCAAAAAACGCCGCGCTCGGAGCATGAGACACCTCCACATCTTTGGCTTCCATAGCCCAGATGCGCAGTTCTGTCCAGAAGCCGGACAGCGGGACAAAAGCCCGCCCGCCACAGATTTCCGGACTTGACGCCGCCATGTTTTCTCGTATCTTGCCTCTACGCGGCAAGGGCGCATGCCGCCGTGACCCCGCAGCACAGCCGTGAGGACCCCATGGGCAAACAACTGATCATTGTGGAATCACCCGCCAAGGTAAAAACCATCAAAAAATTTCTGGGGCCGCAGTATATGGTGCAGGCCAGCGTGGGCCATGTGCGCGACCTGCCCTCCAATACTCTCGGCGTGGACGAAAACAACGATTTTGCGCCGCATTACGAGGTCATGGACAGCAAGAAGAAGGTGGTCAGCGAACTGCGCGCCGCAGCGGCCAAGGCTGACACGGTCTATCTTGCCCCGGACCCGGACCGCGAGGGAGAGGCCATTGCCTGGCATGTGGCGGAACTGGTGCGCGACAAAGCCAGGGACATCAAGCGCATCCAGTTCAATGAAATCACGGCCAGAGCCGTGCGGGAGGCTCTGGCCAACCCCCGCGAGCTCAATGCCCATCTTTTTGACGCCCAGCAGGCCCGCCGGATTCTGGACAGGCTGGTGGGCTACAAGATTTCTCCCCTGCTCTGGAAAACCGTGAAGCGCGGCATCTCGGCCGGGCGGGTGCAGTCTGTGGCCCTGCGCCTCATTGTGGAACGCGAGGAAGCCCGCGAAGTTTTTCAGCCCCAGGAATACTGGCTGTTCAAGGCCCTGCTTTCTTCCGCCGCCCCTCCGCCCTTCACGGCGGATCTGCTCAAGATACGCGGCAAAAAAGCCGCCATCGCCACTGCGGAGCAGGCTGACGTTCTGGAAAAAGAACTTGCGGGGCAAGCCTTTGTGGTGGAGAGTGTGGAAGAAAAGGAGCGCGAGCGGGCTCCGCAGCCGCCCTTCATCACCTCCACGCTGCAACAGGCCGCCAACCAGCGCCTCTCCTATTCGGCCAAGCGCACCATGAATCTGGCCCAGCGCCTGTACGAGGGCGTGGAACTGGGCGACAAGGGGCTGACAGCCCTCATTACCTACATGCGCACCGATTCCACGCGCATTGCCGATGAGGCCCGCGATGCCGCCAGGGACTTCATTGCCGCCCGCTTCGGCAAGGAGTATCTGCCCCGGAAGAGCCGCGCCCACAAGGCCAGGGCCGGAACCCAGGACGCCCACGAAGCCATCCGCCCTGTGGACGTGAGCCTCACCCCTGAGGACGTACAGCCTTTTCTGCCGCCGGATCAGTACAGCCTGTACCGGCTCATCTGGTCGCGCTTTGTGGCCTCGCAGATGGCCGGAGCGCGCTTTCACGACACCACGGCCGCCATTGCCTGTGCCCACACTCTCTGGCGCGCCAAGGGCGAAAGGCTGCTTTTTCCCGGTTTTCTGGCAGTCATGCCCCGCGGCAAGGAAGAAACCGGTTCCCAACTGCCGCCCCTGACCGCCGGACAGACGCTCACCCTGGACAAGCTGGACAAGGAGCAAAAATTCACCCAGCCTCCGGCCCGCTACAGCGAAGCCAGCCTTGTGCGCGAACTGGAAGAACTGGGCATCGGCCGCCCCTCCACATACGCCTCCATCATTTCCACCCTTCAGGATCGGGAATATGTGCAGTTGGCCGACCGGCACTTTGTGCCCACAGACCTCGGACGGGTGGTCTGCCGCCAGTTGCTGGAGCACTTTGCCCGACTCATGGACGTGGGCTTTACGGCCCAGATGGAGGAAAAACTGGATCAGGTGGCTGACGGCAAGGAGGCGTGGGTACAGTTGCTGCGCCGTTTTGCCGACGACTTCAATCCCACGCTGGCGGCTGCGGCCAAAAACATGCAAAGCGTCAAGGGCGGGCTTTCCACCGACCTGCCCTGCCCCCAGTGCGGAAAACCCCTGTTTGTGAAATTCGGCAAGGCAGGGGCCTTTCTGGCCTGTTCCGCCTACCCGGAATGCCGCTACACCAGCAATTTTGTCCGTACCGACAACGGACGCCTGGAAGCGGTGGCGCCGCAAAAGCCGGAATACGAAAAAGTGGGGCAGTGCCCCCAGTGCGGCAAGGACACGGTGATCAAAAAATCCCGCACGGGCAGCAGCTTCATTGCCTGCACCGGATACCCCGAATGCAGATATGCCGCGCCCCTCTCCACCAACGTGCCCTGCCCGCGCTGCGAAAAAGGCATGCTGGTGGAAAAGAGCACCAAAAGAGGAAAAATCTTCTACTCCTGCGACCAGTATCCCCAGTGCGATTTTGCCCTGTGGGAAAAACCCGTGCCCGGCCCCTGCCCCCGCTGCTCCTCACCCTATCTGGTGGAAAAAAAGGGAAGCCGCGGCGTGCGCGTGCTCTGCCCGGTCAAGGGCTGCGGATACGTCCGGGAGGGCGATGATGACCAGGCCTGACGGGCAGGCGCCCGACCACAGCCTTTTGCCGCTGGAGAGCCTTGCCGCCGACACCGTCATGCCCGGCGGACTTTCGCCCGACGATGCCCTGACCGAAGAATTTTTCGCCGGATTTCTGGCCGGAGGCGGAACAGCCGCCCTGCTTACCGTACTCCGCAGTGAGCCTGCTGTGGCGGGCTATGCGGGGACGCGCTCCCTGCATACCGGCAGGGAATTCACGGGGCCGCTTGTCCACAGCCCGTGGGCAGACACTCTGCGGGAGGCTGCCCTGCGCTGCCTGGAATCCCGCTGCCCGCAACGCATTCTCTGCCTCCCGCAGGACAGTTCCCGCCCGTCTGCCGTGGACAGCATGGACGTTTTCTGCGAAATTCTGGAACCGTCCCAGGCCGGACTTTTTGCTCTGGCGGCACGCTGCCAGCTCCGGAACGAACGCGGGCTGTGGACTGTGGAGCCTGCCGGGCAAGCGCCCCTGCGGCGTCTCTGCCTGGAGTACCCCCCCGCAGGGCACACCCCGCCGCAGGGACTGGCGGTTGATGCGGAAGCCGTGCGCGGCCTTCTGGAAGAATGCAAAAACCGCCCCGCCCTTGTGCGGCGCGGCCAACGCCCTGTGTATCTGGAACCTCTGAGCGCCCCGCCCGTGCTGCTGCTCGCTGGCGGAGGGGATGAGGCCGTGGAAGTGGGCCGTCTGGCCCGACAGTGCGGATTTGTGGTGGATGTGGTGGATCATGAGCCGGACTTTGCCTCTGCCACGCGCTTCCCCTTTGCCAGAAATTGCCTGACCCTTCCCGGCTACACGGATCTGGTGCGGGCCTGCGCCATAGGCCGCAGCCATTTTGTGCTCGTCATGCTCCGCAACCATGGCTCCCGCGACCATGGTCATGACCTCCGGATATTGGAGCAGATTCTTTCCAGCCATGCCCACTATATCGGGCTGACAGGCAGCCGGAACCGGCGGGAGCACATGTTTGCCACGCTCCACGCCAGGGGAATCCCCCGCACCGAACTGGCTGCGGTGCGCTGCCCCGCAGGCCTGGCCGTGGAAAGCATGACCCCGGCGCAAGCGGCTGTGGCCATTGTGGCCGAGCTTCTGGCCGTGCGGGCCGGAACCCTGAACCGGCTCCGCCTGGACGAATGACGCACATGAGGGGTAGAAAAATTTTATTGAGTAAATACAATATGTTATGTAAATTCAGATACCCGCCCATCCCGTTCTTTCCCCGAAACAATTTGCTTTTTCAAACAAATTATGTTCATAGATAACAAAGTTTCCGATGCGCCCGGCAGGCGCACATTTTTGCCCGCCCGCAGTGGAAGTGTTGGCGGCAGAGATTTTTCGTACCCGCAGACCCTGCGGAGCAAAGCCCGCAAGGCGGTTTTGCCGCCTGTTTTTTTCGGAGCAGTTTCATGAGCATCAGACCAGCATTTCTGTTCGCGGCGGCACTGACCCTTTGTCTTGTCTCCGCCTGCAAGAACGCGGAAGAAGGAAAGCGCGCGGACGTACGCATGCCCGTTACCGTTGTTGACGTGACCGTTGCCGATGTTTCCTGGCCCGCCCAGTACCAGGCCCAGGCCTCCGGCTCACGGGCCGTTGAAGTGCGCGCCCGCGTGCAGGGCATCATTGAAAAGCGCCTCTATACCGAAGGCGATTTTGTCCGGGAGGGGCAGCAGCTTTTCCAACTGGAGCGCGACCAGTACGAAGCCCAGGTGCAGTACGCCCAGGCACAGTACACCAGCGCCGAGCGTGAATGGCACCGCATCCGCCCCCTGTACCAGAAAAACGCTGTTTCGCAAAAAGAGCGCGATGTGGCACTGGCCGCGTACGAAACCGCCAAGGCATCTCTGCGTCAGGCCCGCATCAACCTTGACTACTGTCAGGTGACATCGCCGGTTTCCGGATACAGCAGCAAGGAGCACGTCACTCCCGGCAACCTCGTGAGCGGCAACTCCCTGCTGACCACTGTCAACCAGACCGATCCCATGCACATCGACTTTTCCATTGCCGCCCCCGAACGTCTGACGCGCCAGCGGCTGGCAGCGGAGGGCCGTCTGGTCTTTCCGCCGGAAAACCGCTACAGGGCGCGCCTGAAGCTGCTGGACGGCAGCATGCATCCCGAGGAAGGCGCGGTGACCTTCATTGACAGCCAGATACAGCCCTCCACCGGTGTCTTCAAGGCCCGTGCGGTCTTTGCCAATGCAAACAACAGCATTATTCCCGGCCAGTATGTGCGCATTTTCATGGACGGTGACGTGCTGACCAAGGCCATCCTCATTCCCCAGACCTGCGTCATGGTCACCCAGAAAGGCTCCCTGGTCATGGGTGTGGACAAGGACGACACGGTCTACCCCATCCCCGTCACCCTTGATGTGGTGGTGGGCGACAAATATCTGGTGACCTCCGGCCTCACGGGCGGCGAACGCATTGTCAGCGAAGGCATCATCAAGGCCCGTCCGGGCAGCCGGGTGCGCGTGCAGACCGCGGGCGCGCCGCAGGAAGCAGCGTCCGGGCAATAGGGAAAGCATATGGCCGTCTCGACAAAACCCAATTTTTTCCTGCGCAGGCCGGTGCTGTCGGCCGTTATTTCCATTGTCATTTCTCTGGTGGGCGCTCTGGCCATGAATGCCCTGCCCATTGCCCAGTATCCCGAGCTTGCTCCGCCCACGGTCAACGTCAGCGTGACCTATCCGGGAGCTTCTGCGGAAACCATTGCCTCCACGGTTCTCGCACCTCTGGAAGTGAGCATCAACGGCGTGGAAAACATGCTCTACATGACATCCTCCGCGTCTTCCGGTTCGGGCTCGGGCAGCATCAGCGTCTATTTTTCTCTGGACACAAACCCCGACATGGCTCTGGTCAACGTCAACAACAGGGTCAGCCTGAGCCAGACCACCCTGCCCGAGGATGTGCGGCGGCAGGGTGTGAGCGTGGTCAAACGCTCGCCAGCCATGTTGCAGGCTTTTTCCTTTTTTTCGCCTGACGGGCGCTACAGCGGGGTCTATATCCACAACTGGATGACCATCAACGTTGTGGACGAACTCAAGCGTATCCCCGGTGTGGGCGACTGCATGGTCTTCGGCAGCATGGACTATGCCATGCGCGTCTGGCTGCAACCGGACAAGCTGGCAAAATACGGCCTGAGCGTGGCCGAGGTGCGGGCCGCCATTCAGGAGCAGAATTCGCAGTACGCGCCAGGGCGGCTGGGCGACATGCCCTCTCTGCCGTCAACCCGCCTCACCTGGCAGATCGACACTCAGGGCAGATTGGTCACCCCCGAGGAATTCGGCGACATCATCATCCGCAACAGC
>ERZ773099.777-NODE-777-length-25051-cov-4.066211_pt1 | contig 25051 bp, 25 predicted proteins | sample MGYA00511120_ERZ773099 | MGnify/ENA primary metagenome ERZ773099 (study PRJEB29015, sample SAMEA2738012) | human oral metagenome | biome: human oral; feature: human-associated habitat; material: dental | place: China | collected 2104 ... | reverse complement strand
GCGCAGGGTCCCAGACGGCGGGCTTCTCCTGCTGCCAGTCGTCGGCGTTGAAGTCCTGGACGAAGTAGCCCTTGCGGTAGAGGAGCGTCATGCCCGCCATGGGGACCCCAAGGTCCGCAGCGCTCTTCAGGATGTCCCCCGCCAGGACGCCCAAGCCGCCCGAATAGGTGGGGATGGACTCCCTCAGGCCCACCTCCATGGAAAAATACGCGATGGGTCTGAACGCGGGGTCGTTCTCCATCAGCGTCCTCAGGGAGCTGCCGAGGTCGCTGCGGTGCAGTCTTTGAATCATCGTCTTGAAACTCCTTTCAACAAACGGCCGGCAACGGGCTTCCTGCCCGGCCGCCGCGGTGAGGTTCATCGTTGCCGCCGCCTTCAGCGCAGCTGCCGGAAGGGCAGCGATACCGCCAGCGTGACGGCCTGAGGCCCGACGGAGGCTTCTTCAAAAGTTAGGCGTCAGTACTGCATCAGCATTGATTGTGCTTAAATTATCTCACAAATTTTCTTTTTGTGCGCGCTCGTTTGGGGGCAGGGGGCCTTTTCGCCATGATGCCATCGCAGCAAAAAAGCCTGAGGACTTTTTCCTCAGGCAACATCGAACATGACCCTATAGAGGCAGAAACTCGGCTAAAAACGCGGGATTCCCCCGCTGGGACCTCCCCGTTTGTCCGTTTCCTTGTACGGTCCGGCTACTTGTAAATATCTCCGCGTGAACCCACTCGGTTGATGTAAATAGCCAGATTCTCGTCATCCACGTCCATCAGAACACGCCATTTCCCCACGCGCAGCCGATAGTCCGTCCTGCCCACCAAAGGGCGGACATCCCGCCCCTCAATGCCCTCCTCCAGCGCCGCGATCGCGGCCAGAATCCTCCCCTTGTCCGGGTTCGGAATCCGGGCGAGCTGCTTCTCCGCGGTGGGCATCACCGTGACAGCCCAGGTCATCCCAGCAAGCTCCGCATAACCTCCGCGATCGGACGCCCCAGCCCGGCGGAACGCTCCGCCCGCGCCCGCTCCACGTCGGCTTCCTCCTCCGGCGTCAGGGGCGGCTCCGTCGGGTCGGGCACCCGCCACAGCGCCACGCGCTCCTGCACCTCAACGCTCATCTTCTCTCCCCTCCCGTCATGCGGGCGACCTATCTCCCGTCGTCAGCTCCCGCAGTTTCGCCTCCACAAAGGCAAAACCCTCCGACGTGGCCGGAAGCGTCAGCGAGAGGTCCCCCTGCCGCAACACGATTTCATCTTCTTTCCCCGTGGCCAGATAGCCCACGTTCACCTTCAGAACCTCCGCCGCCCGCAACAGTTTCGAGAGCGTCGGCTCCAGCTTCCCCGCCTCCCAGCGTCGCACCGTGTCAACGGACACGCCCACAGCCTCGCAGAAGTCGTACTGCGTCATCCCCGCCAGCTTCCGCGCCTGTATCAATCTATCCTTGAAGTCCATCGTCGCCCCTCCTGCTTAAATTATGCATATTTGCCAGATTTATCACAATCGCAGAGCTTCAAATAATAAGGCACATGTGCCTTATTCCCTAGTATAATGCATATATGCAATAGATAAGACACATGCGAGGAGGTGAACACATATCCCGTGGAGCAAAGATACGGGACGTCGTTCCGGGGCTGGGAAAGAGCCAGCGTCCCGACCCCGTGAGCGGCGCAGTTCCTCCAGCGCGGCAAGGGCCTTTGTGGCCAGCGGCACGATGTGCGGGCGACGCATCTTCATTTTCTCGGCGGGGATACGCCACTCGACACGCTCCGTGTCGATCTCCGCCCACTCGGCGGCCCGCACCTCGCCGGGCCGGGCGAAGATCAGGACCGAAAAGAGCATAGCGGCCCGCATGATGGGATAGGGATATTCCCGTATGGTCCGCATCAGGCCGCGGTCGTCGAGAATCATGTAGGGCCTGTCTTTGGGCTTGGCGCTTTTCGCTTGAAGTTCTGTTATCATGGTGTGGCAATCTTCCCGATTACATTGTCCTGTGACCGTACAAAGGGGTTGGTTGGCGACGTCCTTTGTACGGTTTTTTGTCCGTTTATACGGCGGCTCTGGCCGGTCTTGTCCGGCCTTTTACAGAGGTAAAGATAGCAAAAAACCCCGCTCTTAAGCGGGGTTATAAACTAAACCGGCTTAGGCCAGTCATTTGCATGGTGGGCCCACCTGGGCTCGAACCAGGAACCTTCCGGTTATGAGCCGGTGGCTCTAACCACTTGAGCTATAGGCCCGTATCTTAAAATTATAACCGTTATTCAACTCGAATGCAACCAACGGGGCAGCTGGATTCAGCCTCCCTTGCAGATTCATCCTCCGTTTCCGCCTTGACGACCTTTGCCGTCCCCTTCCCCTCGTCCAAGGCGAAATTTTCGGGGCTGATCTGTACGCAGAGCCCACAGCCTATACACGCTGTCTGATCCAGGGAGATCTTCATTGTCCTGCCTCTCGCCTCCGTCCAAAGAGCACGCACGCCTTCCCTACTCTCTGCAACACATTTTAATATGAGCGTGCCCCTCCGTCAAACTGCGTGGAGCACGACACAAGGCGCGCCGCCCTGAGCTGCGCGGGAAGCGGGACTTTCAGGACTTTTGTGCAGGGAGGGAAAACTTTTTGCCTCTACGAAAAAACCGCCTCCCCAAATCCATTCTTTTCTGCAATAATGAGCTCCACTGAACTTAAACGGTACAGAGGGGCGGTTTTAATAAATGTCCACCAATCGTAAAAAAGAAAGAGAACGAGGGCCCTCCCGTGCATGGACGCTCTATGCCGCAGCCGCGCTGCTCGCGCTCCTGACCTGCTGCGTCAGAGAGGCCTGCGCGGCAAAGTGGGAGAGCCTGACCCTGTCCGACGACGTCGCAGGAAGCCTTGAGAGCCTTGACAAGTTCTGCCTCCTCCACGACCTCTCCTCAGCCGACGTCCTGTGGGCGAACAACTGCACGGTAAGCGACCTCACTCCGGGGAAGGTGCTCTACCTTCCGAAATCCAGAACGGACGTGCTCTCCCTGTGGCAGCACCAGGGCGCATGGCAGCCAAAAGCACTGGTCAAGACGACGTCCGCCGCAGTTGCGGAGCGGGCGCGGGGAGCCAGCGGCGTCCCTCCCGTTTCGGCTTCGCTCAGGCCCACGTCGCCCGTCCCCCAAGCGACGGGCGCAAAGCCCGCTCCAACCCCCGAAGGCGGCAAGACGCCTCCTGTTGCCCCGCAGAACGCTATCAGCAAGGCCCCCGTAGCACCTGCACCTGCCCCAAGCCTCAAGGATCCTGCCGCAGGGCGCGCAGCAGAGGGCGGCAAGCGCGAAACCCCCACGACGGGCAAGGTGACAGACGATAAAAACGCCAAGGTCCAAGGCGGGAAAAAGCAGGCGAAAACTGCCCCGCTCCTCCTCCTCTCCCCGGACGGCGATTCGGGCAACGGCCCCATGAGGCTCGTGATCTCAGGCGATTCGGTAGCCATCGTGCGCCTGCCCAAGAGCGCAGCGCCCAGGACACCGTCCATGGCGGACTTGAACCGCTCGTTCCTGTTCCCCACGTTTCCGGAAACGCCCCCCTCCAAGGACGTCCCTCCCTCCGCCGGCCTCCGGGGGAAAAAGATGCTTTGGCCCGTCAACGGCGCGATCAGCTCCGGCTTTGGGAAGCGCGGCTCAAGGAAACACGATGGAATTGACATCCCCATGCCAGCCGGCACCGTCATCCGCGTGGCAAAGGACGGCGTCGTCGCCCGAACGGGGGGCAGCAAAACGCCGTGCTACAGCGGGTACGGAAACTTCGTCCTCGTCAACCACGGCAACGGGCTTCAGACGCTCTATGCGCACTGCCAGAAGGTCACCGTGAGGGTCGGCCAGCAACTGCAAGAGGGACAGGTCATCGCCAACGTCGGGCGCACGGGACGCGCCACGACGAACCACCTGCACTTCGAGGTCCGCGTCAACGGCAAGCCCGTCAACCCCATCCCCTACCTTCGCTGACGCGTTCCTAAAACAAGGGGAGGAAGCCCGTCAAGCCCCCTCCCCGCACTTTTTCCCTCCCTGCTCTCCGCGGGGGTCCAGATCACTCTGCCCCCTCGTCTATCTCCCCTGTGGGCAGGGCGCTCGATTGAGGGGGCGCCGCATCTGCGCCCTCCGCTCCATTCGACGCACTGACCTGCAGGCGCGTCACCAGGATCTGCCCGATTCGATAGCTCTCTATGTCCATGACCTCAAACTTGTGCCCCCCGTAGGCGACGAAGTCCATGCGGTGAGGGATACGCCGGAGCATGTACGTCATAAAGCCGCCGATCGTTTCGTAGTTCTCCTCGTCGGGGAAGGCGTCGAGCTTTAGGACGTGCTTGACGTCCTCAATGGGAGTGGCCCCTTCCAGCAGCCACGACGTATCGTCCCGCTTCGTGATCTGCTCCTCCTCCCCGACAAGCCGCCCCATCAGCATCAGCATGATGTCCTGCAGCGTGATGATCCCCACGACAAGCGCGTACTCGTTCAGCACGACGGCCAGGGTTTCCCCCCTCCCCTTGAAGTGGTCCATCGCCTCCGCCAACGTCAGGGTGTCGGGGAGGATGAGCGGCGGACGAATCTCGAACCCGCTGTCAAGGGCCAGACGCTGTCCCTTGATGACGCGCTCCAGGAGCTCCTTCGAGTCCACGTAGCCGACGATGTGGTCGATGTCCTTATCGCACACCAGATAGGTGGAGTGGGCCTCCTGGGCAATCTTGTCCTTGATGCTGCTCTCGTCCTCGTGCAGGTCGAAGTAGACGATGCTCTCCCTTGCGGTCATGGCGGACGGGACCGTGCGCACATCCAGCTCAAAGACGTTGCCGATCAGGTCCTTCTCCTGCTTGCGGAGCACCCCCGCCACCGTCCCTGCCTCTACCATGGCGTAGAGGTCGTCGGAGGTGATGTCGTCCTTCCTCTTCTCAGGGAAGCCCATCAAGCTGTAGATGGCGCTGCTCACGGCGTTGAGCATACGGGCGATCGGGCCACAGAAGAAGATGAGGCGCCTCATGCCGTCGATCGTCCTGACCGAGGTCCTCTCCGGAATGGCCATCGCGATGCGCTTCGGGATCTGGTCCGCGAACACGACGAAGAAGATCGTGACCCCAAAGAAGGGGATCGCGGAGGCGATCTGGGCGCGAACGGGGCCGGGGATGGCCTCGGGAAGGCGCGCCAGGATCAGGGGCGCGAAGGATGCGTCCCCCACGATGCCCGCCAGGATCGCTACGAAGTTCAGCCCGATCTGCACCGTCGTGAAGAACAGCCCCGGCTGGTCCTGAAACGACAGGACCCTTGCGGCCTGAAGGCTTCCCTTCTCCGCAAGCGGCCGTAGCTTGACCCTGCTCGAAGCCGCGAGCGATATCTCTGCCAAAGAGAGAAAAGCGCTCGCCGCAGCCAGGAGCATCACGGCAATCAATCCAAACAACATCTTTAATGCCTCCTCATTGCACGTCAAGGCCGCGGGCAGCCTGGGCTGTGCGTCGCGATGAAGTGGTCGATCAGCCGTCTGGAGATGCTCGCGGAGTTGGGAATGCCCTTCGGGATGTCCTGCGGCGCAAACCAGCCGGCCTCCCCGATCTCCACCCCGTCGGGGCGCAGCTCCCCTCCCTTCCAGCGGGCCGTGAACCCCAGCATCAGCGAACACGGAAAGGGCCAGGACTGGCTGCCGAAGTAGCGGATGTCCTGGACCTCGATGGACACCTCCTCCATCACCTCGCGGGACACCGTCTGCTCCAGCGTTTCGCCGGGTTCCACAAAGCCGGCGAGGACGCTGAAGCGCCCCGCAGGCATGTTCAGGTTGTGAGCCAGAAGGAGCTTCCCCTCCCGCTCGATGGCCGTGATGATCGCCGGGGAGAGCGGCGCGTAAAACGTGCGCCCGCACTCGACGCAGCGCCGTCCTCTGTCCTCCTCGCGGGGCACGAGGGGCGCGCCGCAGAAGGAGCAGAGTCGGACGTTCCCCCACCAGCTCATGTACTGCCACGCGGCCCCAGCCCGCGCAAAGGGGCCGTCGCCGAACTTTCCCCAGACCTGACGCAGCCCCAGCCACTCCGACCCCGCCGGAGGCTGAAACGCCTCGTCCACCTCGCACCAGGGCGTCAACTCCTGCCAGGGACGGGGAAAGTCCAAGGAGCAGCGAAGCGCAGACGACGGGCGCTCCTCCGGGTCGGCCAGGGCGTCCCGCGCCGCCAACACCCTGTCGCCTTGAAAGATCAGCACGGCTACTGTCCTTTTACGACGCGGACGTCCCCGACGCGCCGGGTGTAGCCCTTCGAGTCGAAGTACTCCAGCACGGGAAGGATGAACTTGCGAGAGCTCTGCGTCCTGTCCCTTACGGCGGCCAGGGTCACGTTTCCGCCGATCTCCCGCAGGATGCCCTGCATGGCCCGCTCCAGCTCCGCCGTCAAGACGTAGCCCCCCGGCAGGAGGGCCAGCTCGCGCGAGTTCCTGAGGCTTTGGATGAGCGCACCGAACACGGGCTGCGAGAGCTTCATCTCGTCCCGCAGTTCGTCCAGCGTGAGGAGCTGCCACCCCTGCCGGCGGCAGATCTCCGCCAGCCTCTGGCTGTTCTTCAGAAATTCCCCCTCGCTCTTCGGGGCAAAGTCCGGCGTGCGGACCTTGTTTTCGTCCAGCACCAGGGCACCGTCCTCGATCATCAGGGCGATCAGGGAACGGAGCGCGCGGGCGTCCGGCAGGGGGACCTTCCGCAGCGCCTCGTCCAGGGGAAGGCCCGCCTCGGCGGGGAAGGACTTCTGGTAGGCCAGGACGGCGTCCTTCAGGTCCGCCTTCAGCTCCGCGCAGCGGGCAAGCGAAAGGTACAGCGGCTTATCCCCCTTCAGCTCCACGATCTTTCCGGCTCCGGCGAGGTTTCTCGCGATGTCGGCACAGTTGGCGAGGGTCTCCTGCATCGCCACCGCTGCGCTCTGGGCGTCCATCACCCTGGCGTCGTCGATGAGCCGCTCCAGGCGAACCGAGGGCGTTCCGGCGGACAGGAGCGCCCGCATTCGGGCGAGCACCCGCGCCCTTGCCGCGGCCCCCCTGGGCTTGTGGGAGTAGGGAAAGACCACGCCGCCTCCGCCAATCGTGATCAGCGGGCTGTAAAAGCGAACGATGAACCGCTGGTTCAGGGTGCAGACCACCGGCTCCTCGAGGACGAGCTGGGCAGGCTCCTCGGTCCCCGGCCGTATCTGCTTCGACTGCAAGAGCGCCACCCGCGCCAGGACCTCGGACGTTCCGATGCAGAGGTGAACGCGCTGCCAGTGCCGCAGCGGCTCGCGGACGGAGGGCAGGAGCCGGATCGTAGCGTCGAAGCAGGTCGTCGGAGCGTAGATCCCCCTCTGGCAGACGACGTCGCCGCGCTCGATCTGATCCACGGCGACGTTCGTCAGGTTGGCCGCCACGCGCTGCCCCGCGCAGGCCTCGTCAACCGGATGGCCGTGGACCTGAAGGCTGCGCACCTTCCCCTGCCTCCCGGTGGGGAGCACCTCCACCTCCGTGCCGGGACGCGCGATCCCGCGGTAGGCGGTCCCCGTGATCACCGTGCCGAAGCCGGAGATGGGGAAGGCCCGGTCGATGGGCAGGAACAGGGCGCCGCTGCGGGGGCGCGGCCTCACCCGATCCACCAGGGACGCGATCTCCCGCCTCAAGACGTCCAAATTGGCGCCGGACAGGGCCGAAACGGGAACGATGGGTTTTCCTTCCAGGAACGTGCCGCGCACGAACTCCTCCACGTCCTCCTGAACCAGCTCCACCATTCCCTCCTCCACCCGGTCGGCCTTGGTGATGGCGATGAGGCCGTCGTGCACTCCAAGGAGCTCCATGATGGCCAGGTGCTCCCTGGTCTGGGGCATGACCCCCTCGTCCGCAGCCACCACGAGGAGCGCCGCGTCGATGCCGGAGGCCCCGGCCACCATCTGCCGGATAAAGCGCTCATGCCCCGGCACGTCGATGACGCTCACAACGCGCCCGTCCTGAAGGTGCAGCGGGGCAAAGCCCAGCTCTATCGTGATTCCGCGCTTTTTCTCCTCAAGCAGGCGATCGCAGTCCACCCCGGTGAGGGCGGAGATCAGGGTCGTCTTTCCATGGTCGATGTGTCCCGCCGTTCCGATGACGAGGCAAATCTCCTTCTCCTCATTCACAGGCACATTCCCCCTTCCCCGCGAGTGGGCCGGCCTCAGGCCGGAGGGCCGCAAGGGCACTCACCACGATCTCCTCGTCCCCCGGTTGGAGGGTCCTGACGTGCAGCACCAGCGCATCGTCCCTGGCGCCGGCGACGACGGGGCGTTCCCCCTCCCTCAGGAGGGCCTGAAGGCGCCCCGCGCCCCCCGACGGATGTCCGCTGACGGCGACCCCCCAGCCCGCGAGAGGCTTCTCGGGATAGGACCCTCCGCCCACGGCGTCCTCCACGGGAACCACCTCCACCTGCGCGACAACCCGTCCCCTCAGGACGGCGGCCAGGCCCTCGGCGCGCTCCCTGAGGGCCTCCGGAGGGATACGGATCATGGCCGGCGTCGGGATGTCGTCGAGCGCCCCGCGCCTGTAGAGGCGCAGGGTTGCCTCAAAGGCGGACAGGGTGATCTTGTCCACGCGCAGCGTCCTGAGGATGGGGTGCTTCCTCAGACCGTTCACGACGGCGCGCTTTCCGGCGATGACGCCGATCTGGGGGCCGCCCAGCATCTTGTCCCCCGAGAAGGTGATGAGGTCTACGCCCTGCTGCAGGGAGGTCCGAACGTCCATCTCCCCCTGCAGGCCCAGCAGTTCGCCGTCCACGAGGAGGCCGCTTCCGGCGTCCTCCATAAAGACCACCCCGCGCTCGTGGGCCAGCGCGGCCAGGTCCTTCCTCTCCGGGGCCGCGGTGAAGCCCTCGATGCGAAAATTGGAGGGGTGTACCTTCAGGAGCATCGCCGTGTTCTCCCCCAGGCCGGCCCTGTAGTCCTCGAGGTGCGTTCGGTTCGTCGTGCCCACCTCCACCAGCTTCGCGCCGGAGAACTCCATGATGTCCGGCACGCGGAAGGAGCCGCCGATCTCCACCAGCTCGCCCCGCGAGACGATGACCTCCCTGCCCCGGGCCAGGGCGATGAGGCAGAGGAGGACGGCTCCGGCGTTGTTGTTCACGACGAGCGCCGCCTCGGCGCCGGTCAGATCGCAGATCAGCCCCTCGACGTGGACGTTGCGCTGTCCCCGAACTCCCTGTGCCAGGTTGTACTCCAGGTTCGAGTACCCCCGCGCCGCGCACTCCATCGCCCGCACGGCCTCCGCAGCCATGAGGGAGCGGCCCAGGTTGGTGTGGATGACCACCCCGGTCGCGTTGACGACGCGGCGCAGGTTCGGCCTCTCCGCCTCGGTCAGGACAGCAAGGCACACCTCCCGGATGTGCTCCGGGGAGATGTCCTCCTCCCCTCCCGCGAGCATCCGGCGCCGGATGGCCGTCAATTCGCCGTTGATGGCCTGCTTCACCGTTTCCCTGCCCACCCGCTCCATCCAGGGCCTCGCCCAGTCCTGCGCCAGCAGGATGTCCATGCCAGGGATCGCCCGAAGTTTCCGCTTGATGTCCTCAACCGTCATCTTTGTCCCCACTCCTGAAACGTCTTCAAAATTCTCCCGGCGGCGCGCGCCGCCGGCTGGATAGTTTTCTTCAATCATTCTATAATAATTGAGTTCAGTGCTCAAGCGATAGACGCAGGAGGATGCTCTCGATGGTCACAGTGAACGCATTCGGAAAGTCCGGCCCGGAACCGGCCGCAATGACGAAGGAGGCGCTGGAGAAGGGGGCGGACGAGGTTCGCGTGATCGTTGACAGCCCAACGGCAGCCGCGAGCGTCAGAGATTTTTTGATTGGTGCGGGCCTCCGCGTCCAGCTCCAGGACGACGAGGGACAGCTGATCGTCGTCGGCGAGAAAAAAAAGGACGCCGCCGACGGACCGAAGGGAGAGACGCCTCCTCCCACCGCGCAGGAGGCCAAGCCACTCGACGGGTCGCCGCGCCGCGAGCCGCATCGGGAGGAAGAGCCGCGTCAGGTGGAGGGACTGCCCCCAAAGCCCCAAGTCCCCTCCCGGAAGCCCTCCGTGGAGGAAGCGCCAGGCGGCCGCCGCGAGAAGCGCTCCCGCTCAAAGCAGAAAAAGGGACTGGAAGCCATCCCCCAGAAGGGACAGGAGCTCACCCCTCCGCGCGACGACACGTCCCTTGCCGTCCTCATCACGGGGGAAACCTTCGGGCGCGGCAGCGAGGAGCTTGGAGGGGTGCTCGTGAAGAGCTTTCTGAAAACGCTGGCGGGCCTTGAAACGCCGCCGACCGTCCTGGCTCTCATGAACGGAGGGGTGAAGCTGGCCCTCTTCGACTCCTCCACCTGCGACCGCCTGAAGGACCTGGAAAGGCGGGGGACCAGGGTCCTCGTGTGCGGCACCTGCACCAACTTTTATGGCGTAACGGACAGCGTCGGCGTCGGCGTCATCTCCAACATGTACGAGATCGTGGAAACGATCACGAGAGCAGGCAGGATCCTGAGCCTCTGACCCCAGGAGCAGGCTCAGGGAAAAGGGGCTGAGGGGACCGCAGAAAGGGGAGAGGGAAACCGTGAACTCGGATTGGAAGTCCGGGGCCGAGCGGCCCGTCATGGAAGGGGACCTGCAGTACCACATCCGCTGCAGGCGGGGCGACGTGAACCGCTACGTCCTCCTTCCGGGGGACCCGGCCCGCGTCGAGGTCATCGCTCAGGGCTGGGGAAGCGCGCGCTTCATAGCCGACAACCGAGAGCACCGGACGTGGAGCGGCGAGTTGGAGGGCGTCCCCGTCACCGCGTGTTCCACCGGCATGGGGGGACCGTCCACCTCCATCGCGATGGAGGAGCTGGCCGCACTTGGGGCCGACACCTTCATTCGCGTCGGGTCCTGCGGGGCCATCCAGGAGGAGGTCGAGTGCGGCGACCTCATCATCTGTTCGGGGGCCATGCGGCAGGACGGGACCAGCCAGGATTACATCGACCTGTCCTACCCCGCGGCGGCCAGCTACGAGGTGACCGCCGCCCTCGTGGAGTCGTGCGAGCGCCTCAATATCCGCTACCACGTAGGCGTCAGCTGCACGACGGCATCCTTCTACTGCGGCCAGGCCCGACCAGGACTGAAGGGGTACGCCCAGTCCTCCCAAGCCCATAAGGTCGAAGACCTGAACCGCGCGGGCGTCATGAACTTCGAGATGGAAGCCGCCACGGTCCTCACCCTGGCCGGGATCTACGGCCTGCGCGCAGGGGCCGTTTTCGCCGTCGTCGCCCACCGACTGAAGGACTCGTTCCAATACGCGGGCATCGATCACAGCGTTCGGGCAGCCAACGAAGCCCTGAAGGTCCTGGCCTCCTGGGACAGGGCCAGGGAGGCCAAGGGGAAGCCCTTCTGGTTCCCTGGCCTCCTCGCCTGACGGATGGAACGCAAGGATACGAAAAATCCCCTCAGGCCCGCGATTTGACGGGCTTGAGGGGACTCAAGGGCTCAAACTCTACGCGAAGTCGCGGCGCTCCTTGATGCGCGCGGCCTTTCCGCTCAGCTTGCGCAGGTAGTACAGTTTCGCGCGGCGGACGTGCCCCTTGCGCTGGACCTCGATCTTATCGATGGAGGGGCAATGCAGGGGGAAGACCCGCTCCACCCCGACCCCGCTCGAAATCTTGCGCACGGTAAAGGTTTCGTCCAACCCGCCGTGCTGGCGCGCGATGACCACGCCCTCAAAGACCTGAATTCGCTCGCGCGCGCCCTCCTTGATCTTCACGTGGACGCGAAGGGTGTCGCCCGGCCGAAACTCGGGCGCGGGGTCCGCCTTAAGATAATTCTTCTGGACAAGGTTCAATACGTTCACTGGTGCTTCCTCCTAAATAAAAATCAGCGCTTTCCTAAAAATCGATCCAGTGCAATTCCCGCCCTGACCGCCAGGGGCAACGCCTCCGCCTCCTGAGCCACCGAGGCGTAAATCACAGGGCCTTCCGCGATCTCCCCCGCCTCCACTCCGTCGGGGAACAGAAAGAGCAGCGGCCCCTCGTGCTCCAGGCAGCGACGCTTCGCCTCCAGCGTATGAAGGCTGCCGCCACGTGGCTGAGCCTCTATGACGACGGTCAGCGTCGGTCGTCCCTTCCCGTGAGCCCGGGTCCAATCCCAAACGCGGGACAGGCTCCCCAATACCTTGGGGGCGCTCGCGGCCTCCGCCGTGCCCGCGTCAAACGAACGGCGCTCCTCGGGACAAAGGATGACGAAAAAAGGCCGCCCCAACCCATAAAAACGGCAGAGGGAGGAGAGGGCCTCCGCCCCTTCCGACGTCGGCCTGTTGGCCGTGAGGAGCGCCAAACAGGCCTCTCCGGAGAGGTAGTCCCCTATCGCCGCCCTAGCCAGGAGGTCGGGACGGCGGGTCAGCGTTCGCTCCACCGCCCTGGCCCGACGCCAGGTCCGAACCTCCGCCTCGTTGCCGCTCAAAAGCACCTCCGGGACGTCCATCCCCCTCCAGGAAGCCGGCCGGGTGTAGTGCGGATGGTCCAACATCCCGCGGTAGAAGGAGTCTTCCTCCACCGCCTCCCCTCGACCGACGACCCCCGGAACGAGGCGCGCCATCGCGTCGATGACGGCCATGGCGGGGATCTCGCCTCCGGTGAGGACGCAGTCGCCCACGCTCACCTCAAGGTCCACCTCGCGCTCGACAAAGCGCTCATCAATCCCTTCATAGTGACCGCAGAGGATGACGACGTGTTCCTGGCGCGAGAGCGTTTCGACGATCTCCTGGGTCAGGAGCGTTCCCTGCGGAGAGGGATACACCACACAGGCTTCCTGGCTACCGCGGGCCACGTTCAGAGCGTCCTCCAACTGAGGCGCCGCGAGGACCATGCCTCCCGCTCCAAAGGCGTAATCGTCAATCTGGCGATACCCGCCCCGGCCGAACTCGCGAAGGTCCACCAAGTCCACCCGTAGCAGGTTTCTTTTGACGGCGCGGCCCAGGATGCTCGTCGAGAGAAAATCACGAAAGAACTCAGGGAACGCCGTGACGATCGTTACGTGCATCAGTCCCAGAGCCCCTCGATCAAAGAGAGCTTGATACGGCCTCCCTCAAGGTCGATATCGCGAACGAAATCCCGAACGGCGGGGATGTAGTGCAGGCCCCCCGCGGCGTCGCGTATCTCGTACAGCTCGTTGGCGCCCGTCAGAAAATCCGTCACCGTCCCCAGAGGGCGTCCCTCCAGGTCCTCGACGGCGAGGCCGATCAGGTCGTCCACCCAGAAGCTGTCCCGCGGAAGCTCGACCCGCTCCTTCTGGTCGATGAGGATCGACGCCCCCACGCAGGCCTCCGCCTCCTCCCGCGTCGAAAGGTTCGTTTGCAGCGTGAGAAGGTTGCGTCCCTCGTCGAAGCGAACACCGCGCACCTCAAGCGTGCAGAGGGCTTCCGTTCCGCGATAGAGGGCGATCGTCCTCATCGCCTGAAAGCGCTCCGGAAAGTCCGTCAGGGGGACCACCGTCAGCGCCCCCTGAAGGCCGTGCGCGGAGGCCACACGTCCAATCTGGATTTTTTCAGACGTTTGGACGTCCTTAGAGGCCGTTCTGGAAATCGTACCTCACTACTCCTCTACGATATCGACGTCCACACGCTCGCCGGCTTTGACAGCGGCCGCTTTGGCCAAAAGCCGGATGGCGTTGATCGTGGCGCCGCGCTTTCCAATGATGCGCCCCACGTCCTCGTGGGCAACACGAATCATAACCTTGATCCCACTCTCCTCTTCGCCGCTCTCCACGCTGATGGCATCCGGCTGAGTGACAAGATGTCTGACGATGAACTCGACAAGCTCTTTGTAATTGACCATTGTGGCACCTCCTGTTTTTTTGCGGTGACGTGCTGAGGATGAACTCCAAAAAGTCCCTACTGGGCCTTTTTGCTCTCAAACTTCTCCCAAATGCCCTGCTTCTTCAAAAGCCCACGCGCCGTGTCCGAGGGCAGGGCCCCGACGCTCAACCAGTACAGGGCGCGATCTTCGTTGATGGCTACGGCCGCCGGATCGGTCATGGGGTTATAGGTCCCGATCAGCTCAATGAACTTCCCGTCCCGAGGGGAATGGGAGTCCGCAACCACCAACCTGTAATAAGGGGCTTTCTTTTTGCCCAAGCGCGACAAACGAATCCTCACTGCCATTACAACAAGACACCTCCTGAAAAATCTGGGGGAATGAATTCCCCAACAGGCACCTGAGCAATCCCTCCCTGCGGGGGCAGGGCGTCCCAGGGCTTCAGCGAACGCCACCCATCCTGCCGAAGAGGGAGCGCAGCTTGAACTTGCTGTCCCCTGCGGCGGAAAAGGACTTGAAGAGCTTTCGCATCTGCTCGTACTGAGCCAGCAACTGGTTCACCATCTGCACGGATGTCCCTGAGCCCAGCGCGATCCGCCGCCGGCGCGACCCCTTGATGATCCGGGGGTTACGGCGCTCGGCCGGCGTCATGGACTGGATGATCGCCTTGCTCCGACGGATGGCGGCGTTGTCCGCCTCATCGACGTTTATCCCCTTTAGGCGGCTGAAGCCGGGGATCATCTCCATCACCTTGCCAAGGGGCCCCATTTTCTCGATCTGCTGAAACTGAAGCAGAAGGGTTTCCAGCGTGAACTGCTTCCCCTTCAGGCTGCTTGCGATCTTCTCGGCGTCGCCGGCGTCCGCGGCCTGGACCTTTTCCACAAGGCCCTGGATGTCGCCCATGCCCATGATGCGGCCTGCCATCCGCCGGGAGTCGAAGACCTCAAGAGCGTCCGTCCGCTCCCCCACCCCCGCGAACTTCACGGGCACGTCGGTCACCGCACGGACCGCCAGCGCGCTTCCGCCTCGGGCGTCGCCGTCCAGCTTCGTCAGGATCAGCCCTGTCAGCGCCAGGCGCTCATGAAAAGCCCTCGCGACGTTGACCGCCTCCTGCCCCATCATCGCGTCCAGAACGAGGAGCTTCTCGTGGGGCGGGAGCGCCGAGGCGATGGCCGAGAGCTCCTCCATCAGCTCCTGATCCAGGTGCAGGCGCCCGGCCGTGTCCAGCAGGATGACGTCATTCATGCGGTCCGCCGCACGCCGGCGAGCCCCGCGCACCACCTCAAGGACGTCCGTCTCACCGGCCTCAGGACCGTAAAAGGCGACCTTGGACTCCTCCGCCAGCACCCTCAGCTGATCGACGGCCGCAGGTCGTCGCAGGTCGCACGCCACGACGAGGGGGCTGTGGGAGCCCTGAAGCCGCCGCGCCAGCTTGACCGTCGTCGTCGTCTTTCCGCTTCCCTGAAGCCCCACCATGAGGATCACCGTGGGGGGCATCGAGGCGATGGCAAGCGGAGCGGGGTCCCCCATCAGGGAAACGAGCTCCTCGTACACCACCGTCGCGATGTGCTGCGCGGCGCTGATCGACTCGATGACGTCGAGCTGCAGCGCCCTCTCCCTTATCCTGGCGACGAGGCTGCGGGCCACCTTGAAATCGACGTCCGCCTCCAGCAGGGATTTGCGTATCTCGCGAAGCGCGGCGTCAACGTCCGCCTCCGAGAGCTTCCCCCTGCTTCGCAAACGCGAAAACGCGGCCTCCAGCTTCTCCCTCAGTGCGTCAAACATCCCCTGCTCTACTCCTTAAAAGTGGAGGACGGCAAAAATGCTCACGCGCCTCCATTCGTTTCGTTCAAGCGCAAGGCCTCGTTCCTCGCCTCAAGCTCGTGGATCCTCTCCTCCAGCCGTCGGGTCGTTTCGGAGAAGTGAAGCTCTCCCTCGATCGCCTCAAGGCGCTCCATAACGCGCCGTTCCAGAATGTGGACGGCCTGACGGCTGACCCCCAGCGAACGGGCGACCTCCGTCGGGGCCAGGTCAGCGAAGTAGAGCATCTCGTAGACGTCCCGCTGACGCTCCGTCAAAAGGGGGGAGTAAAAGTCGTAGAGCGAATTGAGATAGACCCTGCGCTCCAGGCGCTCCCCATCGTTCAAAGCGGCCACATCGCATCCACTCCTGAACTTCGGCTCGGCGGTGATACAGCACGCTCCTTAAGCTGGGCTAATTATAAGGAGCTCGCAAAATCTTGTCAAGTATTTTTGTTTTACGCGTTGCTATTCAGTGATCATGCCGCCCATCCGGCAGCCTCTCTTACAGGGGCGGGGCGCTTTTAGGCCCGATGCACCCTTTATTTTATTCTGATTTCAGAGTATCATATTGAAGAGTGCAATGGGTAGTCGTTTGATACGGGAAAATTTTATACGGTTAGGGACAAAGGAGGAGAATTTTATCTTGACCAGGAGTAGGGTTTTATTGACGTTGTTGTGCCTCGTTACGTTTTTTGCCCCGGAGTTCTCCATTGTCGCGAACGCTGCTTCCGATGCGCCGATATCCGTGGCCTGCATCACGACGGCGCCACACCTTGACGTCGTCACCGAGGACGGCCAGATCGTTTCCCTGCTCCTCTTTGCCTTGGAGTCCCTCGTGACGACCGAGGAGGATGGTCAGGGGGGGATCCGCATCGTTCCCGGCCTTGCTGAAAGCTGGAAGGTCAGCGAGGATGGTTTGTCCTATACCTTCAACCTGAAAAAGGGCGTCAAGTTCCATGACGGCACGCCCGTCACCACCGAGGACTGGATATGGTCGATCCTGCGCTTGAGGGACGCGGGGCCGGAAAGCCCATGGAGCTACCTGGCCCACGCCGTCAAGGAGGTTTCTGCTCCTGATGAGGATACGCTAGTCATATCCCTGTCCGAACCCTATGCCCCCTTTCTCTCCAATTTGACAAACCCTGCCCTTTCCGTCCAGTCCAAGAAGCATTTTGAGAAGGTTGGGGCAGAGGCATTCCGTGACAGTCCCATGGGAACCGGCCCTTATTATTTTGCCGAGTGGGAGCTGAACCAGCGTTATATCCTCAAGAAAAACCCCTATTACCACGTCGAGGGCAAACCTGTCGCCAGTGAATTCCGCTTTATCGTCGTCCCGGACGACAATACGCGTATCATGCAGCTCCAGGCGGGTCAAGTCGATGTCGTCAGGGATCTTCCTCACAACAGGATCGACGAGCTCGCCTCCTATCCCGGACTTGCCGTAGACACGGAGCCCTCCACGGAGCAGCGTTTTGTCAATTTCAACGTGACTTTCCCTCCACTCGATGACGTCAGGGTTCGCAACGCCCTACGTCTGGCTACCGATAAGCAGGCTATTATTAAAATGGTACTCTTCGGTCACGGCTCACCGGTCTTCGGAGTCTTTCCGCGCGTCGACACCTTTTACAACAAGAAACTGAAAGACCCCGGTTACGATGTTGCAAAGGCCAGAGCCCTGCTGAAGGATGCCGGTCAGGAAAAGGGCTTTAAGCTCGAGATCATCTACAGCTCCGGCAACAGCGTCATGGAAAACATCGCGACAGTGCTCAAAGAGCAGTGGGCGAAGGTTGGCGTGGACCTTCAGCTCGTTCCGCTGGAAGGGCCGACAGTCAGCGCGTCCTTCCAGAACCTGAAGCACCAGGTCACGATGCTGCGTTGGTCCACAGACACCGCCGACCCTGTAGGGTTCACCAGCTTCATCGCCGATTACGATGCCAGCCATGGCTTTCACACGGGATGGAAGAACGAAAGGGTCACACAGCTGGCCCATGCAGCGGAAAAGGAGCTGGATGTGGAGAAACGCCGCGGCATGTACGAGGAAATCCAGCAAATTCTCTTCGATGAATGTCCAATGTATCCGCTCTACGAGAACGTCTATCCCGTTGCACGGAAGGACACGGTCCACAACTTCAGGTTCTCGGGCCTCTCGCGCTATGTATTCATCGATGCTTACAAGGATGAGTAGTTATCACATCCTGGTTCCGTTGGATAAAAGCGGGTTTTGAAGCGATGATGGGCCCTGACTCCCCACGTTTCTATCGACACAGGGCCCATTGTTTTGTCTGCTCATCTGCAACTCTGTCCCCGCAGTTCCCAACCTCGCTACGTCGGGAGCTGCGGAATACGTGTGAGGGAAGTGTTTTTCCTTGAAGCAGCTCAACTACATCCTGAAACGCATCCTCCAGATGATTCCTGTCCTCTTCGTCGTAACCATCGTAGTCTTCCTCATGATTCACATGCTTCCGGGCGACCCCGCCCGAACGCTCCTGGGTGAGCGGGCGACCTACGCCCAGGTGGAGGCCCTCCAGATTAAACTGGGGCTGAATCGCCCTCTCCCCATACAATATTGGCTCTTCCTGAAACACCTTTTTCGGCTGGATCTGGGGAACTCCGTGCTCTTTGGCGTCCCCGTCACGAAGCTTTTGCTCAAAAGGCTGTCCCTTACCCTGAGCCTTACGCTTTTCTCCGGCTTCATTGCGCTTCTCATAAGTCTTCCCCTGGGTTATATTGCGGCGGCCAGAAAGGACAGAGTCGCCGACCATCTGATACGTACCGGGGCGTTGATTGCCCTGTCGACCCCTGTCTTCTGGATCGCGCTCCTGCTCATGATGCTCTTTGCGTTGAAGCTGCGCTGGCTGCCCGTTGGAGGGTGGGGGCGCACCCCCATGGAGCATTTCATGGGCCTGATCCTGCCTGCATTCACCTTGTCTCTTTCCACTGCCGCGCTCCTGGTTCGGAATCTTCGAAACAACATCGTGGATATCTCCCGCAGCGATTATGTCGATTTCGCACGCAGCAAGGGATTGAGCGAGAATATTGTCCGTGCCCGACACATCCTGCGCAATTCCCTCATCTCGACGGCCACGCTGCTCTCGTTACAGCTGGCCCACATGCTGGGTGGCAGCGTCATCACGGAGACGGTTTTCAACCTACCTGGGCTCGGGTCTTTGATGATCCAGGCCATATTCGGTCGGGATTATGCCGTGGTTCAAGGAGGCGTTTTCGTCATTGCCGTGATGGTCCTGTTCGTCAACCTGATAACGGACGTCCTGTACTCGCTGCTCGACCCACGGGTCGCCTTGGATTAGGGTCATGGGACAGATTTTTGCATCCCTCCGTCGCCGCGGAGCCTGGCGGAAAGGGTATAAGCTCATCCTCGGAAACTCTTCGCTGACCATCGGCCTTGCGATTGTGGCCTTGATGTGTATCGTTGCCCTTGTTCCTGAAAGCATCGCTACGCACAATCCAAACGATCACAACGTGGACGCGATTTTACAGCCCCCTTCAGCAGAACATTATTTTGGTACGGATAACTTTGGTCGTGATCTGTATTCCCGTGTGGTCTGGGGGGCTCGGGTCGATCTCCAACTGGGGCTGGTCGCCATGATAGTCCCATTCGTCGTCGGTTCTCTCATCGGCCTTCTTGCAGGCTATTACGGCAGATGGATCGACGCTCTGCTCATGCGGATACTGGATATTTTTCTGGCCTTCCCCTTTACTCTGGTCATCATCGTCATCGTCGCCATCATTGGACCGGGAACGGCCAACCTTTACATAGCGATGTGGCTCGTGGGTTGGAGGACCTACGCACGCCTGATTCGGAGCGAGGTCTTGGTCATTCGGGACGCAGAATATGTACAGGCTGCGCGTGTCCTGGGATACTCCGACGCACGCATCCTCCTGCGCCATATTCTGCCCAACGTTGTCAGCTCCTGTATCGTCTATGGAGCGTCGGATGTGGTGATGTGTATGCTCGCAGGAGCTGCTATGAGTTTCCTGGGATTGGGGATTCAGCCCCCGACCCCTGAATGGGGGGCGCTGATCGCGGGAGGGCGAGCCTTTATCTCAAAAGCGTGGTGGCTGACGGCCCTGCCCGGCCTTTGTTTGGCGATCGCGGGGACTGGTTTCAGCCTGGTCGGAGACGGCCTCTCCGATCTCCTGCGTACCAAGGGCCGATAGAGGAGAGACGTTCAATGTCCGATATCCTGCTGGAGGTCAAAGACCTGAGGACACACTTCATCACCGGGGAGAATACGGTTAAGGCGGTGAACGGCGTCAGCTTTTCCGTTCGGCGTGGGGAGACCTTCGGCCTGCTTGGAGAGTCCGGCTGTGGCAAGAGCGCAACATGCCGTAGCATCACACGCCTCATCAACCCGCCGGGGCAAATTATCGGAGGAGAAATTCTCTACGAGGGGAGGGATCTGTTAAAGCTTCCACTGGATAAGCTGAGGCGTCTTCGAGGACGGGAGATCAGCATGATTTTCCAGGAACCGATGACGGCCTTGAACCCCGTGCTCCCGATTCGCACGCAGATCTTCGAGTCCCTGGAGCCGCAGATGAGCCGGGCTCAGAAACGAGCTCGTGCCCTTGAATTGATGCACCTGGTGGGGATACCATCTCCAGAGAAGCGAATCGACGAATATATTCATCAGTTCTCAGGCGGAATGCGTCAGAGGGCCATGATTGCCATCGCCTTAGCTTCCCAGCCTCGCCTCCTGCTCGCCGATGAGCCCACGACGGCACTGGACGTCACCATCCAGGATCAGATCATGAAACTCATCGAGGGGCTCAAGAAGCGTATGAACATGAGCGTCATTTTGGTCACGCACGACCTGGGGGTGGTCTCGCAGATGTGTGACCGCGTCGCTGTAATGTACGCAGGGCACGTCATGGAGCTCTGCGATACGGTTACGCTTTTTTTCCATCCCAGACACCCCTACACGCACGGCCTGTTTCGTTCCCTTCCTCACGGGAAAGGCACGAGGACCAGGCTTAAGCCTATTGCGGGAGCCCCCCCGAGCCTTGAGAATCTTCCTGCGGGCTGCCCTTTTGAACCACGCTGCGATTGGGCCGAAGAATGTTGCAGGGCAGGATTGCCTCCTTTAACGGAGGTTGCCGAAGGGCACTTCGCGCGTTGCTATTTTTACGCAAAGCTGCCGGACGAGGTGCGTTTTTCGACCCGGATGTGAGGAAGGGGTGGACTGTAACATGGACACGTTGGATAAAGATACAGCCTTGATACGGGTGCGGGGGTTAAAAAAATACTTTCCCTTGAAGCGGCAGCTCACGGATTTTATATCGGGAACTCCCCAGGAGGTCCTCAAGGCCGTGGACGACATCGACTTGGATATCCAAACAGGCGAAAACCTGGGCCTGGTGGGGGAGTCCGGGTGCGGCAAGAGCACACTGGCCCGAACGATCATTCGTCTTTACACCCCGGACGAAGGGTCCGTACTGTTTGATGGCAAGGACATCACGCGAATGGAGAAACATGAGTTGCGCAAGGTAAGGCGGGACCTCCAGATGATCTTTCAGGATCCCTACTCCTCGCTTAATCCACGCATGTCCGTGCGCGAGATGCTTATGGAAGCCCTGGCGTTCCACAAAATCTGTCACAAAACCGAGATGGAGCAACGTTTTTACGAGCTTCTTGCCATGGTCGGGATTGGAGCGGAGGCCGCAGACCGTTTACCAGGAGAGTTTTCTGGGGGCCAGCGCCAGCGCATCGGCATCGCACGGGCCCTTGCGCCGGCCCCTCGCTTCATCATCGCGGACGAACCGGTTTCGGCACTCGATGTCTCCATTCAAGCCCAGATCATCAACTTGCTGGAGGAGCTTCAGGAGCGACTGCACCTCACCATCCTGTTTATATCGCACGACCTTCGTGTCGTGAGACACATATCGCATCGCGTTGCGGTTATGTACCTCGGCAAGATCGTCGAATTAGCGGACACCGAAGCGCTGTTCGAGCACCCGGCACATCCCTATACGGACATCCTTCTGAGGGCGGAGCCCCCGCTCGATCCGAGGCTCAGAAGCACAGAAACCGCAATCTCGGGAGAGCTGCCGAGCCCCATTCACCTGCCACCAGGCTGCCGTTTCCATCCCAGGTGCCCCAATGCCCGGAAGGAGTGCTCCGAAAGGGAGCCCCTCTTGAGCAGCATCGGCGGCGGGCATTTCGCCGCCTGTCATTATCCCCTTCTCTGAGGGAGGGGGTAAAAAGAGAGGAAGGGGCTGCCTCTATCGGTGCCCCTTAACACCTCTCCAGTTCCTGCGCCAGGGACAGCAATCGATTGCGCTGAGCGAGGATATAACGGTCGAGGACGAACTTTGCCCTGTCCGTAAGCGATTGGGTGGCCAGGGCTTCCAGCGGCAGGGACAGACCAGGCACGTACGCCTCCCCCATGCGGAAGTCCTGAAAATAGGGGGCCCGCTGGCAGTAAAGAGCTTGATTCAATCTACGAATCACGAATAGGCGTTCCTTCAGACCGCTTTTCCCCGCCAACCGCTCACGACTGCTCTTCAGAGAAATCAAGATGGAATGCAGGCCCGGAACTTGCCTGTCGTCGATTTTTTCGAGCTCTCCGATCAGACGATCCCACAGGGCCCTGTCGTCCGGGAGCCAGCCGGGCTCCAGAATACGGTAGGTTCCCAGAGCATAGAGCTGGCAGTCCTGCATCAGGACCTTCATATCGTGCTTGCCGAAGGTGTCCTCCTCCGTATGCCACCACCAGGGCATCCCCCCTTTGCCACTGGCATGAGGGGAGTCTGGTGCGGTCTGGGAGGACCATATGAAGCACGAGGACACGCCGATATTATAGAAGGATTGGTCGTAGGAATTGACCGGGCCGAAATGCTCTCCGTCCTGCCCTGTGACATCCCGCACCGCACCGCGCGCCAATGCCATGAAGTCCGGCGTTGCGGCGACCTGAGAGAAATCTTCGGACCCCTTTGCTCCGGGGACATCGGCGTTGATATAACAAAGACAGTATTTGTCCAACTCCCCAAAACGCTCGAGCGCATAGTTGGAGGACCCCGCGTACTTGGAGAACTCGTGTCCCGACCACCAGCAGAAGCGCAGGCCAAAAGGCCGCCGCTTCAGGCTCGAAAAGCGTAAGGCGAGGGCCAGCATCAGGGCGCATCCCGTCCCATTATCCGTTGCGCCGTGATGTTTGGCATCCATGTGAGAGCCCAACAGGACAAAATAGGGGGAGTCCCCGGGAAGACGCGCCTCCAATAGAGGAAGCTCCTTGACCTCGGACTTGGAACGGCCGCGGAGCTCGATGTCCAGATCTCCTGATGCGGCAAGTTCCATCAACCGATTGCCCCCTGTACGATTGACGGCGAAGACGGGAATTTGTGGATAGAGCTCGACGTCCTCTGGAAGGGCCGCCCCCCAGCCCGCACACACGGCGCTCTCGTGGATGACGTCTTCGTCGCCATACGGCCAACAGAAGACATAGGCGAAAGCCCCGCGCTCGAAAGCATCTCGGATCGCAACGGCGGATCTGGTGGTGCTCAGGACAATTTTACCCTCCAGGTCCCTTGCGGACCGGGAACTGCGGTCGGCAAACCAGGCGATGGAGTCTGGCGGAAAGCTTTCTGGGGGAACGAAGACCGCCTTCCCCCGAACGGGCTTCTCCCAAACGTCGGGCGAGTACCCCCAAATCTTCACGGGAAGGGATTCCTCTTTCCCCTGGGACCAAAAGCGCATCCGCGCTTCCCCAAAGGAAAATGTCCATGCAGGAAAGGTTGTCCTCGAGGGGTTCATGCCATTCTCCTCCAGCCGACTGGCCACGTATTCGTGGGCCAACCTCTCCCCTTCGCTGCCGGAGGGCCGTTCGTATCGGGTAATCTCCCTGAGGTCCCGCTCAATCTCCGTCCCATTCAGCTTTGACAGAAAATCCCGTTCGGTATCGTTCAGCATGGTCGTTCCTCCCTAATACAGCACTTTTGTTTACGCACGAGGACAGGACGCTACAAGGCGGCCGTAAAGCGTTCCAGGGCGTCCATGGCCCTCATGAGGCCCTCCATGTCCTGAGTACAGGCGATGCGGACATGGCCTTCTCCGCTCTCCCCAAAGGCGTCGCCCGGCAGGACGCCGACCCCCGCTTCCCGCAGGGCGCGCAGGGAGAACTCCTCGCTGGAGAGCCCCGTCCCACTGACGTCCGGGAACAGGTAGAAAGCCCCTTCCACCGGCCGGCATCGGACACCCTTCATCGCGTTCAGCCTGGCCTCCGTCGCCCTGAGCCTCTCCCCGAAGACGGCCCTTCGTTCCTCGACCTTCGCGTCCTGCGTGTTGAGCGCGTAGGCGGCGCCCTTCTGGGCGAGCGTACACACGCCATAGGTTTGAGAGGAAGACAGGAGGCACATCGTGGAGGCCACGTCAGGCGGCGTCATGGCATAGCCCAGGCGCCATCCCGTCATGCAGTGGCTCTTGGACACGCCGCCGATCGTGATCGTCCTCTCCCGCATCCCCGGAAGGGAAGCGAAACAGACGTGTTCGCCGTGAAAGACCAGGGACTCGTAGATCTCGTCGCTGATCACGAGCAGGTCCCTCTCCGCGGCAAACGCTGCGATCACCTCCAGCTGCTCGCGGGAGTACACGCTGCCGGAGGGGTTGCCGGGCGAGTTGACCACGATCCCGCGCGTCTTTGGCGTCACGGCCCTCATCAGGTCCTTCGCGGTGGGGGCAAAGTTGTTCTCCTCCCTGGTGGGGACCCCAACGGGGACGCCCCCGCAGTCCCGAATCTGCACCTCGTACACCGTGAAGTAGGGCTCCAGCAGCAGGACCTCGTCGCCGGGGTCCAGCAGCGCCTCAAAGAGCAGCTGCGTCGCCTGAAGGGCCCCGTTTGCGACGACGACCTCCTCAGGGCTCACCTTGAGGCCATGGTGCCGCTCCCAATAGCCGCACACCGCCTCGCGCAGGTCGCGAAAGCCCTGAAGCGGGGGGTAGTGCGTGCTGCCCGCCCGCGCGGCCCGCGCCGCGGCGTCGATGATGTCCGGCTCCGTCGTGAAGTCCGGCTCGCCGATGCTGAGGTTCAGGACGCCCTCCATCTGGGCGATGGCCCGGAACATGCGCATCATACCAGACGGCTTAAACTTGCTGAAACGCTCCGCCACTCTCATTCAAAATCCACTTCCCTTCACAAAGGCTGCACTGCTGGAGGACCCCTCATTGTCGATGGTCCTTGATCGCTTCCAACAACCTTAAGGTCAACCGCACTCCCTTAGACAAAAGGGGCGGAGAAGCCCCCGCCCCAACACGAACCGACATCCTTCGGAAAGAAAAGCGCTCCGTTATTTCTTCGCCAGGTACTCGTTGATGTTGGCGGCCGCCTTGCGCCCCTCGCCCATGGCCAGGATGACGGTCGCCGCGCCGAGGACGATATCGCCGCCCGCCCAGACCTTGTCCAGGCTGGTCCTCTGCGTCTCCTCCTCGACGATGATGTTGCCGCGCTTGTTGACGTTCAGCCCCTT
>ERZ773099.774-NODE-774-length-25118-cov-6.813310_pt1 | contig 25118 bp, 24 predicted proteins | sample MGYA00511120_ERZ773099 | MGnify/ENA primary metagenome ERZ773099 (study PRJEB29015, sample SAMEA2738012) | human oral metagenome | biome: human oral; feature: human-associated habitat; material: dental | place: China | collected 2104 ... | reverse complement strand
CATCTCGGGCTTTTTAAAAGACCCGGAAAAAAAGAGAGAGAGCTTGCACTTAAGGCGCTTGAAAAAATGAAAATGACAGACTTTTCAGACAGGCAGATTTCTGAGCTTTCAGGCGGTCAAAGGCAGAGAGTATTTTTAGCCAGAGCGATAGCTCAGGATGCTTTAATTTACTTTATGGATGAGCCGCTTCAGGGTGTTGATATAAAAACGGAAAGCATCATAGTCGAAACTATGAGAGAGTTTAAAAAAGAGGGAAAGACCATTATAGTGGTACATCATGACCTTTCAACCCTTGAGGAATATTTTGACCATGTAGTCATAGTAAATAAGCAGCTTATAGCTGATGGAAGGGTGGCTGAAGTATTTACTAAGGAAAACTTAGACATTGCCTACGGTAAATAAGATGGAGTCAATTCAGCTCGTGAAATAAAACGGGTCTCGGCTCATTGGTAAACGGCAAAGAGGATTTTTAATATCTGCTTTACCAAAATAAAGTAAGCTTATAAATACCGGTGATGAAAAGAAAGCCGGGATTTATTGTATTTTTAGTGAGGAAATTATATGGATTTAACTATTTTAAGAGAATATTCCTTTATAGTAGTCGCTTTGGGAACTGTGCTGCTTGCCATGGCATGCGGCATTATAGGCACAGTAAGTATCTTAAAGGGTCAGAGCCTTATAGGTGATGCTGTAGGACATGCCTCACTTCCCGGCATAATACTGGCATTTATGATTTCAGGTCAGAAAAACTCGGTAATTTTAATGTTCGGTGCAATACTGGCAGGAATAGCGGCCTTTTTGCTGATACAGACTATATCCGATATATCAAAGATTGAAGCTGATACCGCTATGGCAGTGGTATTATCTGCTATGTTCGGTCTTGGTATGGTATTAAAAAGCTATATACAGGGTAATGCAAAATATCAGAGAGCTTCACAGTCGGGGCTTGCCAGCTACATATTCGGGCAGGCGGCATATATATTAAAGGATGATGTGACGGTCATATTTACAGTATCAATTATATCAATTTTGTTGTTTGTGCTTTTTTATAAGGAGATAAAGGTCTATGTATTTGATGAAGCTTATGCAGGTACTATAGGGATTAAAAAAAGATTGCTTTCTCTGCTGATTATGATAATGACTATGCTGCTGATAGCGGCAGGTTTAAAGACTGTGGGAGCCATACTTATAAGCAGCATGCTTATCACTCCGGCTGTAACAGGACTGCAGTGGAGCAAGAGGTATGAGAAGGTACTTATGATTGCTATGGTGGCAGGAGGCTTTTCAGCCTTTGTTGGAACATTTATAAGCACTACCTTTAAGGGATTTTCAACCGGACCGAGTATTACTCTTGTAATGTCTGCAATCGCACTTTTATCCGTACTTCTTTCACCAAGAGGAATCATAGCGGTAAAAATCAGAAGAAAGAAGATGAGCAAGCAGAAAAGCGAATTGTAAATATCCGTGTTTACATCAGCTTTTTATAAAGAGGTAGGACTATGATAGAATCATTATACATATTAATAATTACAGCCGCAGCCTGCAGTATCCTTGGCGTGTTTCTTGTGCTAAGAAGGCTTTCAATGGTATCGGATGCCATATCTCACTCTGTGCTGCTTGGAATAGTAATAGGTTTTTTTATAACGAAGGATTTAAGAAGCGTATGGCTTATAGTGGCAGCTGCTTTATTTGGAGTATTTACAACAATGGCAATAGAAGTACTTATAAAAAGCCGGAGAGTAGGTGAAGATGCCGCAGTAGGCATTATTTTTCCACTTTTTTTCTCAATTGCGGTAATTCTTATTACAAGATTTGCCAGAAATGTCCATCTGGATACCGATATGGTACTGATGGGAGAGGTTATAGTAGCTCCTTTTAACCGTACTACAGTATTGGGCATAAGTCTTCCTAAAGCACTTGTACAGATGAGTCTGGTACTTATACTCAATATAGCCTTTGTGGTGCTTTCATTTAATCGTATGAAAATCTCCACCTTTGACCCTGTCTTTTCGGCGGTTTCAGGGATAGGCGTAACGCTGCTTTACTATATTTTTATGGGGCTGGTATCGCTTACCTGTGTTGCAGCCTTTGAATCTGTGGGAGCAATCCTTGCCATATCATTTTTTATAGCACCCGCAGCCAGTGCGTACCTTATATCCAAGAGATTAAAAACCACTCTGCTGCTTGCGGTAATATATGCTATAATCAACAGTATTATAGGTTATATCCTCGCAGTGAAATATAATGTATCAATGTCGGGAATGTGTGCTTTTGCTTCGGGAATTACATTTTTTATCACTGTACTTTGCTGCCCCAACGGTATAATTACGAAGGAAATTGAAAGAGTCAAGAAAAGGCTTCGTTTCAGAAATGAGCTTTTGCTGCTTCATATAGGCAACCACGGCAGTGCTTCTGATATGTTAAATGAGCTCGGGCTTGGAAGCATCACAAAGCATATAGGCTGGAACGATACCTTGCTCAGGCTGCATGTAAACAATCTTATATCAAAGGGCTATGTATATAAGGCAAATGAACGGGGAATATATAATCTTACAGAGGCTGGAATTGAAAAAGTAAATGAAATTAAAAGGCTGTACGGCCTTGTTCTGGGAGGCAAGACTTTGACTAAGATAGATACAAGCAGAGATGACTATATAATAGCGATTTATGAATGCAAGGAAAGAGGAGAAACTGCTACAAATAAATTGCTTTCCGAAATGCTTAATATTAAAGCTGCTTCAGTAAGCGAGATGATTAAAAAGCTTACTGAGTCTGAAGATGTATACGTAGAAAATAAAGATATATATCTTACCGAAAAGGGCAGTCTTGCTGCAAGAACTTTGCTGACGAAGCACAGACTTTGGGAAATGTTTTTAGTGGAGCATCTTGGATACAGCTGGCAGGAGGTCCATGCCGATGCTGAGGTGCTTGAGCATGTCACTTCGGAAAATCTTAAAAACAGATTAAATGAATTTTTGCACAGACCTCAGCACTGCCCTCATGGCAATGAAATCTATGAAAATCATCCTGACAAGGATAAGCTTATATGCCTGGCGGATATGAAACCTGGCGATAAAGGTATTATTCATAAGGTTTGGGACGATAAAAAGCTTTTGGAATACCTTGAGGAAAAGGATATAGTTTTGAACGATGAAATTGAAATTAAAGAAATAGACAATTTCGATAATTCGGTATTGCTTAAAAAGAAGGGTAGAGAGGTTTATATAGCCGGAAAGGCTGCTGACAGAATTATGGTAATGAGTATTAAATAACTTAAAAATGAATTGACAAATACAGCGCCTTATGATAATATCATAGGGCTGTAAGCTGATGTGGCACAGTCGGTAGCGCACCTCATTGGTAGTGAGGAGGTCACGGGTTCGATTCCCGTCATCAGCTTCCTGAAAACCCTTGAGAAATCAAGGGCTTTTTTATGCTTAAAAAAAGAAGCAATGCGGAGGAAAGGGAGATGAAGATAGTTATTTTAGATGCTTATACTGAAAACCCGGGTGATTTAAGCTGGGAAAGGCTGCAAAGTTTGGGAGAGCTGATAATTTATGATAGGACCCCCTACACAGATACGGCGCTTATAGCAGAAAGAATTGGAGATGCCGATATAGTGATTGTGAATAAAACCCCTGTATCGGCGGAAGTAATTGACCGCTGCCCCAATCTTAAATTTATGGCAGTATTCAGTACAGGCTATAATACGGTCGATTATAAGTATGCCGCAAAAAAGGGGATTCCTCTTTCAAATGTACCTACCTACGGCACTAATGCCGTAAGCCAGTTTACTTTGGGGCTGCTGCTTGAGGTATGCTCTTTTTACGGGCACCATGACAGGACTGTAAAAGAGGGCAGATGGCAAAACTGCAAGGATTTTTGCTACTGGGATTATCCTATGATAGAGCTGCACGGCAAAACAGCGGGTATTATAGGACTTGGAAAAATAGGCAGGGCGAGTGCCGGGCTTTTAAAGGCACTGGGTATGGAAGTAATCGCCCACAGCAGAAGTCATACTGAAGAAGGTGCCAGAGCGGCAGAATATGTTGACTTTGATACCTTGCTTAAAAAATCTGATGTAATACTGCTTCACTGTCCTTTATTTGAAGAAACCAAGGGAATGATTAATAAAGAGAATATAGCTAAGATGAAGGACGGAGTGATTATAATAAATACCAGCCGTGGACAGCTTATAGTGGAGGAGGACCTTGCACAGGCGTTAAACAGCGGCAAGGTTTATGCAGCAGGAGTTGACGTATTAAGTGAAGAGCCTGTGAAAGCGGACAATCCCCTGCTCAAGGCTAAAAATACAATTATAACCCCTCATATTGCATGGGTTTCAAAGGAAGCAAGACAGAGAATACTTGATACTACCTATGAAAATATCAAGGCATTTCTACAGGGAAGCCCTATACATGTAGTAAATCTGTAATTAATACAGTCTGCTTTTGCACTTTTAAAAATACGGGGCTTAATTAAAAAGGGCAGGAGTTAAGCTTAGACCGGGTAAGCGGTGAAGCAAGATTGAAATGAATATAGTTGGGAGAGAATTTTGGAATGAGCGATAAAATAAGCGGCAGGAAGGAAAATCACAGCAAGCCTGTGATAGGCATTTCTTCAAATGTCATGGTGGAAAAAGGAGGATTATTTCCCGGATATAAAATAAATTATATAAATAAGGACTATGTGGATTCGGTTATAGCAAGCGGCGGGACTCCTTTAATACTTGCCTTCAGCACCGACATAGAGCTGATACGCATCCAGGTGGATATGCTTGACGGAATGATACTCTCAGGGGGACATGATGTATTTCCTCCGAATTACGGCGAAGAGCCTCGCCCCAAATTAGAGGAGGTATTTCCTGACAGAGACAGCTATGATTTCATGCTCCTGGAGGAAGCCAAAAAAAGGCGGATACCTATTCTCGGAATCTGCCGGGGAGCACAGGTCATAAACGCTTATGAGGGCGGTACTCTTTATCAGGATCTATCCTATATGAATAATGAGGAGCTTTATAAACATTCACAGGGGCATGACCCGAGAATCAAAACTCATGCGGTGAATGTGGAAAGGGATTCTGTCCTGTATAAGGCTTTTGGTGAAGAACAAGCCAGAGTAAACTCTTTTCACCATCAGGCTATTAAAGAGGTGGCCCCGGATTATAAGGTTACCGTAAAGGCAGGTGACGGAGTTATCGAAGCTATAGAAAGCAAATCTTATCCGTTTCTGGTTGGAGTTCAGTGGCATCCCGAAATGCTGATTAAGGACCATGAGGATATGAGAAGACTTTTTGAATTATTTATAAAAGAATGTAGCGAATGAGATAAATATTCTTGACAAATCTATCCGTGTAAGTTATTATATTGAACTGTGCAATGTGTGTGTAGCTCAGCTGGATAGAGCACTTGGCTACGGACCAAGGTGTCGGGAGTTCGAATCTTCTCACGCACGCGGAAACCCTCAAAGCCATAACAGGTCTTGAGGGTTTTTGACAATTACAGAATAATAAAGTAAATTATAATATACAGATTAATATAAATGCATAATACGGAGAATTATGGGTATTATAAGGGCTGCTAAGCTTATTTTTGAATATATAAGCAAGGATGAAGAGGATAACGTAGACGAGGTTAGCCGGGCTATAAATAATCTTGATTTGGATATAAAAGAGGGGGATTTTGTCGCTATACTCGGGCATAACGGCTCAGGTAAGTCGACCTTTGCAAAACATATAAATGCCATACTGTTGCCTACCGAGGGAACAGTGTGGGTTTCAGGCATGGATACTGCAGATGATTCAAGTCTTCTTAATATACGAAAAACTGTGGGAATGGTGTTTCAGAATCCGGATAACCAGATTATCGGAAATATAGTTGAGGAGGATGTGGCTTTTGGACCTGAAAATATAGGAGTTGAAACTGCACAAATCTGGAAAAGAGTTGATGAAAGCCTGAAGGCTGTGGGCATGACTGCCTATCGTCTTAAATCACCTAATAAGCTTTCGGGAGGTCAAAAGCAAAGAGTGGCAATAGCAGGGATTATGGCGATGAAGCCTAAATGCATAGTGCTTGATGAGCCTACTGCAATGCTTGACCCTAACGGCAGGAAAGAGGTGATAGACACAGTCAGGAAATTAAATAAACAAGAAAACATAACGGTGCTTTTGATAACTCACTACATGGAAGAGGTGGTGAAGGCTGACAGAGTTATAGTAATGGATGGCGGAAATATAGTAATGGACGGAACTCCGAAAGAAATATTTTCACATGTAGATGAATTGAAAAAGTACAGGCTGGATGTACCACAGGTCACCGAGCTTGCCTATGAATTAAAAAAATCGGGATTGAATCTGCCTGAGGGAATACTTAACATAGACGAATTTGTAGACTGCCTTATACCTGCTATTAAACAGGGGATGGAAAAATGATAAAAGAAGTTATAATGAAAGCAAAAAATCTTAATTACATATATTCTCAGGGAACGGCATTTGAATATTATGCCATAAAGAGTGTAAGCTTTGAAATAAAGGATGAGGAATTTATAGGTATAATAGGTCATACCGGCTCAGGCAAATCGACATTGATACAGCATATGAACGGACTTATAAAGGCTACCTCGGGAGAAATATTGTTTCATGGCATAGACATATATTCAGAGGGATACGATATGAAAAAGCTCAGGCAAAAAGTAGGGCTTGTATTTCAGTATCCTGAGCATCAGCTTTTTGAGATAGATGTTCTGGCGGATGTATGCTTCGGACCTAAAAATCAGGGACTTAATGATGAAGAAGCAAAGGAAAGAGCTTATTATGCGCTTTCTGTAGTAGGGCTTCCTGAAAGCTTTTATAAAAAATCGCCGTTTGAGCTTTCAGGGGGTCAAAAAAGGAGGGTCGCAATAGCAGGAGTGTTAGCTATGAAGCCTGAAATCCTCGTGCTTGATGAGCCGACCGCAGGGCTTGACCCGAGAGGCAGGGACGAGATCCTTGATAAAATCAGTGAATTGAGGGAATCTGAGCATATGAGTGTGGTGCTGGTATCGCACAGCATGGAAGATGTGGCAAAATATGTAGACAGACTTATGGTGATGAGTGCCGGCAGCAAGGTTTTTGATGATACTCCCAAAGAAATCTTTAAGCATTATAAGGAGCTTGAAGAGATAGGCTTAAGTGCTCCTCAGATAACTTATATAATAAAGCGGTTAAGAGAAGAGGGGCTGGACCTTGATAACGGGATAACTACAATAGAGGAGGCAAAAAACGCCATACTCGGACTTTTAAATAAGAGGCATGGTTTTTAAAATATGATAAGGGATATAACTTTAGGGCAGTATTACCCTGTAAATTCAATTTTACACAGACTTGATCCGAGGGTAAAGCTATTTGGAACCATGATTTTTCTAATAGCACTTTTCATAGGAGATTCATGGCTGGGATACTTGCTGTCAACTATATTTTTAGCTGGCGTAATAGCACTTTCAAAAGTACCTTTCAGGTTTATGGTAAAAGGGCTGAGAACAGTAATACTGCTGCTCCTGGTGAGCGTAGGCTTTAATATTTTTCTTACAGAGGGAGATGTGGTATTTCAGATTTGGATATTCAAGGCTACAAGGCAGGGAATAATACTTGCAGTTTTTATGGGAATAAGGCTTGTTTATCTTATGATAGGCTCTTCGGTAATGACGCTGACTACAACGCCGAATGCACTTACTGACGGACTTGAAAAGGGGCTGGGATTCTTAAAGGCTGTCAAAGTTCCGGTGCATGAAATTGCAATGATGATGTCAATAGCACTTAGATTTATACCTGTGCTGATAGAAGAAACTGATAAGATAATGAAGGCACAGATGGCAAGAGGAGCTGATTTTGAAAAGGGAAATCTGATTCAAAAGGCAAAGGCTATGGTGCCTCTTTTAGTTCCGCTTTTTATTTCAGCCTTCAGGAGGGCGACGGACCTTGCTATGGCTATGGAGGCAAGATGCTATCATGGTGGGGATGGACGGACTAAGATGAAGCCGCTGGTATATAAAAGAGTGGATTATATCGCTTACACTATTTTGCTTTTATATCTTGGAGCTGCCATTATATTAGCTTTCTGCAAGGGGCGGACGGCATGAGTGAATTAAGAAGAATAAAGCTTATAGTATCCTACGACGGTACAAATTATTGCGGCTGGCAGAAACAGCCAAATGGTATCACTATAGAGGAAGTGCTTAATAAAGCACTTTCATCTTTATGTGGCGAAGAAATTGAAGTAATAGGTGCAAGCAGGACAGATTCAGGGGTGCATGCTTTTGGAAATGTAGCGGTATTTGATACAAGGATGAAAATGGAGGCTGCAAAATTTGCCTTTGCGCTTAACCAGAGATTGCCTGAGGACATAAGAATACAGGAATCTGAAGAAGCAGATTTGGCATGGCATCCAAGAAAATGCGACTGTGTAAAAACTTATATTTACAGAATCCTGAATAGAAAAATAAACATACCTACCGAAAGGCTTTATGCTCATTTTTGCTACTTTAGGCTGGACATTGACAAGATGAGAGAGGCAAGCGGATATTTTATCGGAACCCATGATTTTACAAGCTTCTGCTCCCAGAAGACTCAGGCTCAGTCCCCTGTGAGGACCATACATTCACTTGAGGTTCTCAAAGATGAGGAAATGATAACTATAGTGGTAAGCGGTGACGGCTTTTTATACAATATGATAAGAATTATAGCGGGAACTTTAATCAAAGTAGGGACAGGAGTATATCCGCCGGATTATGTAAAGCAAATCTTCAAGGCGAAAAACAGAAGAATGGCGGGGCAGACCATGCCGGCGAGGGGTCTTACCTTAGTGGAAATTGAATATTTATAAGCTGCTGACGGCACGGCTCAGCCTCACTAAATCGGCAATATAATCTAACAGTATGTTTGTATAAACACAAACATACTACAAAATATCATTAAATAAAGGGTTTTTCTTATAAAATATAGGAAGTAATGTACAAAACACATTGACTATATTACTTAAAGGTGTTAAAATTTTAAGTGTATTGGCGTAGGGATTTAATATTTAAAGCAAAAGGGGCTGGTAGTCTGGATGATTGCGGTAATGAATGATTCACATGAGCCATATTTTAATCAGGCATTTGAAGAATATATTTTTAATACAATAAAAGAGGATGATGTAGTTATTATATGGAGAAATTCTCCGGCGGTAGTAATAGGCTGTTATCAGAATATATGTAGGGAGGTTGATGTATACTCACTTAAAAAAGCCGGCATTCCGATAATAAGGAGAATGAGCGGCGGAGGGACGGTTTACCATGACCTTGGAAATATAAATTACACTATGATTTGCGATAAAAGCAAATTTGCAAACGGCTTTATTAATTATGAAGCCTTTCTTGTCCTCGTTATCAATGCACTTAACAGGCTTGGAATACCTGCCGGCAGAGAGCGTTCGTGTGATATTGCAATAAACGGCAAAAAAATTTCAGGCAGTGCTCAAAAAGTTTCGGGAGGGCGTGTACTTCACCATGGAACCTTACTTTTTGACTCCAATCTGTCGCTGCTTGATGAGATAACTACTAAAAATAAGAATGAAAATTTTATTTCCAAGGCTTCTGAATCCGCTATATGCCAAGTGACGAATATAAAAGAAAGCTTTTTAGCTCTTGGTAAGTCCAACACTGAATATATGAGCGGAATAAAACCGGGCGGAATTGCTGACATTGACAGGTTTTGCAAGGCTTTGCTTAATGAGCTTGCAGGAAGCGCTGCAGTAAAATTTTATCCTGATGCTCGAGGCATAAATGAGATTAAGGCTCTGGCGGAGGATAAATATAAAAGTTGGGAATGGACCTGGGGAAAAACGCCGGCTTTTATTTTTGAAAGGAAAGCCGCATTTAGGGGCAGACCCGTAAAAATATCGTATAGTGCAAAAAAAGGTATTATAACTCATTTTGATATTGAAGCGGATTTTATTGACTCTGTTAAGGCAAAAAAGCTGTTTGAGGGAGCAAGATTTGAGCCTGATTTATTTCAGGAAAACCTCTGTCTTATAGCCGAAATCAGCCTAACAGAGAGTGAAGAGCTGATTAGATTGATGATGTAGCAAAAATTATCTACAGAATACTTTTTTATAAAAAATAATAAACCTATAGGAGGATATGTTATGGAAAAGAATCTTTTAATGCCGAAGCTCAGACCGGAGATGGAGAAAGCTGTTTTATGTGCCTGGCTCAAGGAGGTTGGTGAAGAGGTAAAATCAGGAGAGCCAGTATATGAGATAGAAACCGATAAGGTGGTGACGCAGGTGGAATCCTCCTGTGACGGCATCCTTAAAAGCAAGCTTTATGAGGAGGGAGATACTGTAGAGGTGCTTCTTCCTGTAGCTGTGGTAGAAGAAAAATAGAGTATATTTTTAGAGAGTATATATTAAGGAGGGTGTATGATAGAAAAAAAGCCTGACTGGCTCAAAGTAAGATATAATCAAGAGGCTATAGATGAAGTTGCGGAGCTTATGAGGGACCTCAACCTCAATACGGTGTGTAAGGAAGCAAATTGTCCAAATCTTGGTGAATGTTACCGCAAGCATACAGCTACATTTATGATACTGGGCAGTATATGCACCAGAAATTGCAGATTTTGCAATGTCTGCTGCGGCAAGCCTATGCCGCCGAACCCTCAGGAGCCTGAAAATGTGGCAAAAGCTGTAAGACACCTCCATCTTAAGCATGTGGTGCTTACCTGCTCTACAAGAGATGATTTGCCTGACGGAGGAGCACTTCAGTTTGCAAAGACGGTGAATGCCATAAGAAAAATCTGTCCCCGTACCACTGTGGAAACTCTTATTTCAGATATGAGGGGAAACAGAGAATCACTTGACATAGTGCTTGAAGCCCGGCCTGATGTGCTTAACCACAATGTAGAAACGGTAGAGGAGTTGCAAAAAGCCATACGTCCGCAGGCAGGCTATCAAAGCTCCTTAGGAGTGCTTAGATATTGTAAGGAAAAAGCACCTGAAATGAGGGTAAAAACCGGGTTCATGGTAGGGCTTGGTGAAACTGAGGAGCAGATAGACACCCTGCTTGATGACGTGCTTGATACAGGCTGTGATATACTCACTATAGGACAGTACCTCCAGCCTACACCCTCACATTATCCCGTGGCGAGGTATGCCACCCCTGAAGATTTCGCAAGGTATAAGAAAATTGCTTTGGAGAAGGGCTTTAAGCATGTTGCTTCGGCACCGCTTGCCAGAAGCTCCTACAGAGCCTGGGAAGCACTGGAGGACATTCATGATTTATATTGATACCGCTTCCTCGGATGTATATTATAATTTCGGCTGTGAGTATTACTTTGCCGCAGAAAAAATTTTTAAAGATACGGTATTTTTATTCTGGAGAACTTCTCCGACTCTTATGGTAGGAAAATATCAGAACATGGCAGAAGAAGTAAATATGCCCTATGTCAAAGCACATAATATAAATCTGGTACGTCGCATGAGCGGAGGCGGAACCATCTATACCGATATGGGAGGTTGGCAGTTTACTTTTATTGACAGAAATACTGAAAATACCATAGAATTTCAAAAATATATAGCTCCTGTAATAGAGGCTCTGGCTCTGTTTGGAGTTAAAGCGGAATTTAACGGAAGAAATGACCTTTGCATAGAAAATAAAAAAATTTCGGGGAATGCGCAGTACAAGCTCGGTGACAGTATTATACATCACGGCTCTCTATTATTTGATACCTATATTGAGGGGATGGTAAATGCCACTACTGTAGACAGCTATAAGATAATATCTAAAAGCATTAAATCGGTACGTGACAGAGTGACCAATATATCGGAGCATACCAGGGACAGCTATGGAAGGCCTGTAAATATAAAGCCTGAAGCTTTTAAGGAGGCTATGGTTAATTCCATACTCAAGGGCAGCGGGCAAGGAAGTGTATATGAAATAAATTCAAATGATGCTGCAAGAATCAAGCAGCTTGCAGCTGAAAAATTTAATAATTGGGAAAGCATATACGGAAGCAATCCGAAGTTTAACATAGAAAGAAGCGGCAGATTTGAAGGCGGCAAGATGGTTTTTAAGCTGGAAGTATTACATGGAAAAATAGAATCAGCTTCAGTATTTGGAGATTTTTTCAGCACACTGGATGCCGGAGAAATAAGTGCAGCCTTAAAGGGCTGTGCTTATGATAAAAAATCAGTCTATGAAGCTCTTACCAAGCATGGTATAGCAGGAGCGATCTATAAGATTTCAGCTGAGGATATAGCAGGAATGATAGCTGATTAATTATAAAGGAGAATAAAAAAATAAGCAAAAGCCTGTGGCAGGTGACTTGACAGAGCTGCTTGTTAAGGGTATAATTAAGCACTGTGACGTTAGAGATTTTTGTTTATTCCAATGCCCCGGAAAGCATTTATCTGTAATGATGAGCCGGTAATCTCGGCAAACACTTGATAAATAAATTAAAAGAAATAATTATTAAAAGATACTGAAATATGCATATTTTAGGGATTTGAATCCATAGCTGTTCTAAAACGGCTTGTCGGGGTATGCGTATAATGATTTAGTGGAGGTCAAAAATGAGCACTTTTATGGCTAATCCTGATAAAATCGACAGAAAGTGGTATGTTGTCGATGCTGAGGGACATACATTGGGAAGACTTGCATCACAGGTTGCAAGTGTATTAAGAGGTAAAAATAAAGCAGTGTTTACACCTCATATTGACTGTGGTGATTATGTTATAATTATAAATGCTGAAAAAATTAAAGTAACAGGCAGGAAGCTTGAACAGAAAATTTACTACAATCATTCAGAATATGTAGGCGGCATGAAGGAAACCAAGCTTAAGGATATGCTTCGTAAAAAGCCTGAGAGGGTTCTTGAGCTTGCAGTTAAGAGAATGCTTCCGAAGGGAGCGCTCGGAAGCAGGATGTATACCAAGCTTCATGTATACGCAGGAGCAGAGCATAACCATGCAGCACAGAAGCCTGAAGTACTGGATATTAAAAGGTAAAGGAGATAAAAACAATGGCTGATAATAAATTTTATGGAACAGGCAGAAGAAAAAAATCTATTGCCAGAGTATATCTTTTACCTGGAACAGGTAAGGTTACTATAAATAAAAGAGATATTGAGGATTATTTCGGGCTTGAAACCCTTAAGGTTATAGTTCGTCAACCCCTGGTAGCTACCGACATGCTTTCCAAGTTTGATGTGCGTGTAAATGTACACGGAGGAGGATTTACAGGTCAGGCGGGAGCTATCAGACATGGCATAGCGAGAGCACTGCTTCATGCAGATTCAGATTTCCGTCCTACTCTTAAAAAAGCAGGCTATCTGACAAGAGACCCGAGAGCTAAGGAGCGTAAGAAGTACGGTCTTAAGGCAGCTCGTAGAGCACCGCAGTTCAGCAAGCGTTAATCGGCAACTGTGAAATACTCAAAAAGCTTGGAAAATCAAGGCTTTCCGGGCTTTTTTTGTGCCTGAAATTGTCATAACCTCATCCTTGACAGATGCTGACGCTTACAACAGTAAAGGCTTAAAACGATTAAAATCACTTTTTTGACTAAGTTTTTGATTAAGCTTTTGATTAAGTTACAGCCGCCGCTGATAAATGTCCAGACTCGCTCCGGTTTTTCTGCGAAAAACCTAATGCGCTCGCTTAGGCATTATCAGCTCTGGTTGCTTAATTGAAAACTAAGTAAATCAAAAAGTTGTGAACTCATGTCAATATGAGCGGGCAGAGATTAATATACATTGTTGCTTACGGTTCTATTGTTGACAACATCAATGAATAAAAAGGCAGAAAAAACAAAATCATCATGAAAAAGTAGAAAATTTGCAAAGGGTAGTACTAATAATTTGAGGAAAGGAGTTGAGCAATGCCATTACAAATAGTGCGTAATGATATTACGAAAATTAAAGTCGATGCGGTTGTGAATGCAGCGAATGAATCTCTCCTAGGCGGCGGTGGAGTGGATGGTGCAATTCATCGTGCTGCAGGCTCGGAACTTTTGAAAGAGTGCAGAACACTTCAGGGATGTAAAACGGGAGAAGCGAAGGTCACCGGTGCGTATAAGCTTCCTGCAAAATATGTCATTCATACCGTGGGTCCGGTCTGGAAGGATGGAGCACATCATGAGAAAGAATTGCTGACCTCCTGTTATCAAAAATCGCTGGAGCTTGCCAAAGAATACCAATGTAAAAGTGTTGCATTTCCGCTGATTTCTTCCGGTATTTATGGATATCCTAAAGCAGAAGCATTACAGGTTGCGGTCAATACAATTAGCACATTTCTTTTAGAGAATGACATAACCGTATATATAGTTGTTTTTGATAGAAAAGCAGTTAGAATCGGAGAAAAGCTTTTTACGGATATTCAGGAATTCATAGATGATCATTATGTGAAAGAGCATGGGGATTCTCATGATAAAATCAGTCAAAGACGCAAATTGGCACTCAGGTTTATGGATGAAGTGGCGGTAAAATTTGACGCAGAAGAAAGACCGGCTCAATGTCTTGGAGCAATGAATGATAAATCATCATTGGAGGATGCTCTGAAACAAATGGATGAGAGTTTTTCACAGATGCTGTTAAAAAAAATAGATGAATCCGGAATGAAAGACAGCGAATGTTATAAACGTGCGAACATTGATCGAAAACTGTTTTCCAAGATACGAAGCAATGTAAACTATAAACCGAGTAAGCAAACAGCAATCGCATTTGCAATCGCACTTAGGCTCTCTCTGGATGAGACAAAGGATATGCTGATGAAAGCCGGATATGTACTTTCTCATTCCAATAAGCTTGATATCATCATTGAATATTTTATCCGTCAAGAGAAATACAATATCTTTGAAATCAATGAAGCGTTATTTGCCTTTGATCAAGTTCTCCTCGGTAGCTGATAAAATGTCGCTTTTCATGCGACCAAACTCACGTCAGAATAAAGTATTCTATGACTGTAAGGTACAGAAAGTACCGAGCAGTCATTTTTTCTAATGGAGGTCGAATAACATGAAGAAAAATCTTACCGAGCTTGTATTCATTTTAGACAGAAGCGGATCAATGGCAGGACTGGAAGCAGATACGATCGGAGGCTTTAATGCTATGATTGAGAAACAGAAAAAAGTAGAAGGAGAGGCACTAGTATCAACTGTATTATTTTCTAATGATAGCGAAGTAATCTATGACAGAGCAGAGGTCAGAAAAATTGAGTCAATGACGGAAGATACCTATACTGTCGGTGGGGGTACCGCATTAATTAATTGATGCGATTGGCGGAGCGATTCACCATATCAGAAATGTACATAAATATATTCGTAAGGAAAATGTACCGGAGAATACCATGTTTATCATTACGACAGATGGAAAGGAGAATGCGAGTCACAAATATTCAAGCAATCGTGTTAAGAAAATAATCAAGAAGCAGCAAGAGAAATACGGCTGGGAATTTATTTTTCTTGGAGCAAATATTGATGCAGTTCAGACAGCTGCAAATTTCGGAATACGTAAAGAAAGAGCAGTCAATTACCATCCTGATACCGAAGGAACTCAACTTAATTACGATCACCATATTATAGATGCCCTCTAAGTAGGTTTCTACCTTTTCAGTAGTCCGGTCCATAACGGCGATATAAGGAAGACCTCCGTCGCTCATATATTCCGAAAGACCGCGCTCCGGATCCATGTCGGTGATTTCCAGAAACTCCCGGAAAGACAGGGGCAGCATCTTAATTTCCACATAGCGACCGGTCAACAGTGTAGCAAGATCTCCGGAAAGCATGTAGGCGTTGGAGCCGGTGATGTAGATGTCAACATCCGGCTTGACATACAAACTGCCTACGACCTTCTCGAAGGATAGAACCTTCTGAATTTCATCCAGAAAGATATAGGTTTTTTCCCCCTCACACAGATGCTCCTTGAGATAGGCATACAGCTTTCGATAGTCCTGCAGCTCTTCATATTCCAGCTCTTCAAAATTAACAGAAATAATCTGCTCCTTTGAGACACCCTTTGCCTTAAGCCATGTCTGATATTGCAGCAGCAAGATGGATTTTCCGCAACTCCTGATGCCTGTGACAACTTTGATGACCTGTTCGTCCTTCCATTGAATCAAACAATTTAAGTATTCTTTTCGCTCAACCAAGATGATCACCTCCATCAAATAATATTCCGATTTTAGCACATAATATGTGAAAATCAATTTGTATTCCAAAAATAGAACATAAAATGATTTAAGCGGACGGATATTTTACTTGCAATATTGGAAAAGTATCCTTTGCTACTATTAAAAAATGTATTGAAAAACAAGTGGGAGCCCTGTGCTTATTTTTACAATGGTGCATCTGTTGTTAATTTTTTAGAACTTTTGATAAATCAAAAAAACTATTGAAGAATAAAATTGGTGAACTATAATGAAATTATGTAGTTTTAACGTTTTCTATTTTGTTTAAAAAGAGAGTTTTCTGAGAAAGCAGTAGTTTTATACTGCTTTAGATGATAATATTAGTCTACAGCATTTGAGTTGGATTATAGAAAATAATCGGAAAGGAAAATGTATATTGCTCTTTTTATATACTCAATATACAAGGGAAAAACATGGCATACAGCGAGCTGGTAAAAAATTTTAATCGTATCCGTGATTATATGCGGGAATTCTATGTCTATGGTTTTAAGAGCAGAGATGAATTCACCAGAAAAAGTGCACGCTCTTATGATAATGAGCGCCGCCGTCTGGAAAGCTGGCTTGGCGATTATATGAGATTTAGACGCACACCTGAAGGAAAAAATGTTTTCATTTCCATAGACAGCCGTATATCAGGGCATAATCCGCTTTATAAATCCTGGAAAGCCAAGAGCTTTACAGAGGGAGATATTACGCTGCATTTTATACTTTTCGATATTCTGTTCAAGCCTGAGCTCAGCATGACAGTCAGTCGGATAATAGAGCAGATTGATACCTATCTTGCTCAGTTTTCAAAACCGAAACTGTTTGATGAATCTACAGTCAGGAAAAAATTAAAGGAATATGCTGCAGAAGGGCTGCTGATTGCAGAGAAAAGGAGAAGAGCCGTCTGTTACAGGAGAGCTGAGCCTAATTCGCTGCCAGATAAAGCTGTGTTGGATTATTTTTCTGAAGTGCTCCCCTGCGGAGTAATCGGCTCCTTTCTGCTTGATAAAATTGATAGAGTCGAGCAGAATAAAAAGTACTTTGTCTTTAAGCACCATTACATTACCGGAGCAATGGACAGTGAAGTGCTCTATTATTTATTTATTGCAATAAGAAAAAAGTACAGCATTACACTGGAAGCAATAAACAGATATAAGAACCAGATTACAGAAAATCAGGTTATTCCGCTCAAGATTATGATTAGTGTTCAGAGCGGCAGACAGTATCTCATGGCATATACTCCAAGCTTCAAGCGTATTGCCGCTTTCAGAACCGACAATATTATTTCGGTGAAATTAGATGGAGCTTGTGAGCGGTATGAAAAACTGCAAAGCAAGCTTGAAGGCATGCTGCCTCATATCTGGGGAGTAAGCACACAGAGCCATTCAGGTGAGCAGCTTGAGCATGTAGAATTTACAGTCAGATATACAGATGACGAGCAGCATATTAAAAACCGCTTGGAGCGCGAGAAGCGCTGCGGGAGGGTTGAGCATTTAGACAATAATACCAGTAAATTTACAGTGGACATATTTGACTCCAGTGAAATAATTCCCTGGATTAGAACCTTTATATGCAGAATTACAGATATTCATTTTTCAAATACTGAACTGGAGGAGCAGTTTAAAAACGATATAAAGGAAATGTATGCACTGTACGGCTTGGGAGGTGAGAATTAACTATGATTTTCAGTGAACTGTACGGTACTTATTACAATACGGTTGCTGTGGTACTTTCGGAAGCGGCTTCTCATCCTGTTTCAAATGAGGAGCTTAGAAAAATCATTGAAAAATATGCATTTGGAGAAAGCCTAGTAGCCATTTCGGAGGCGTTTAAAAAGGAGCGTTGGCAGTTGCTTAAAGCAGATGGAACAACGCCTGTTAAACACGCTCCGACTCTGCCTCTTTCAACTCTGCAAAAAAGATGGCTGAAAGCGGTAGCCTGTGACCCGAGAATCCGTTTATTCGGAAGCATTGATTTGGACTTTCCGGAGGTAGAGCCCTTATTTCTTCCCTCTGATATTATTGTATTTGATAAATATTCTGATGGAGATGATTACACGAATGAAGCCTATATTTCAAACTTCAGACTTATTCTTGATGCGATTCGTAATAAATATCCTCTAAATATTGAAACCTTAAATCGAAAAGGAAATCCTGTTTATGAGATAATTCTTCCGGAATACCTTGAATATTCGGAAAAGGATGATAAATTTCGTCTGATTGGAGTCGGGAAGAGATTTGAAAGCACAGTCAATCTTGGACGTATTATAAGCTGCAAGCCTTATGCAAGGAATTTTTCGGTTAACTGTAAAAAGCGAAAGCCTTCCGGGATTAGAAAGGTTGTATTTGAATTGACAGACCGAAGAAATGCGTTGGAGCGAGTCTTGCTGCATTTTGCACATTTTGAGAAGACAGCGGAAAAGATTAGCGATAATCAATATACAGTTTCGGTCAATTATTATAAGGAGGATGAGATTGAGCTTGTAATTCGCGCTCTTTCCTTTGGACCTATGCTCAAGGTTATAGCACCTCAGCATTTTATAAATTTAATAAAACAGAGATTAATAGAGCAAAAAGGTTGCGGACAATAGCTGTTCGCAACTTTTTTTCCGTGAATAACTGCAAATTATAAAATATAATAGCCTCATCAACAGAATAAGTGAGCAAAACACTGTGACTGCGGACTTAGAAGTTGTTCAATATTTTCAGCAGACAAGCAGCAGTCACCTAATATTTGCAAGTGCTTATTTTGTTGCACATAAAGACGCATACAGCAATTTTTTATCTTATATTGATAATTACTACAGACCCAAGGGGTTGTAATTAACCGGATGCCGAAAGGCTGCGTCTTGTATGAGCCTGTCCAGGCAGCTCTCCGGTCCAAAAGTGTTGGAGCTTTAAGCAGGAGTGATAGGACAAAGAGCTGAAAGACTTATTATTAAAGGCACCAACAGCAAATCTTAAGAATGAAAAAGTTACTATTAAAGCGGTATGCTCCCTACCCACTGCAATGTGGGTCGGAGCTTCGCTTCCACTTAAAGGGTGCCTTGTATTTTAATTATTAGAGAAAGGGAGAATACCTATATGTTGAAGCTTATTAAACAGGAAGCAAATTTGACACTGACTGAAAATGGTGCAGTTACTAATGCAGGCAGCGGTTCTGACTGCTTAGATTTATTTGCAGCAATCGGTGCTCTGCGCCGTGAAAGTGATGAAGAGATTATTGCTCGCTTTGTTCGTGCATATACTGAAAATGCCGATTTGGCAATGAAACTCCTTTTCTTTGCAAGAGATATTAGAGGCGGGCTTGGAGAGCGCCGTGTATTTCGTACATTATTGGTCTGGCTTGCAAAAAATGAACCTGAATCAGCAAAGAAAAATTTAAAATATGTTGCAGAATATGGTCGTTTTGATGATATTCTTTCATTATTGGATACCGCTTGCGAGCAGGAGGCTCTTGAATTGCTGAAAAAACAATTTGAGCAGGACTTAAAGTGTATTGAAAGCGGAGAAAGTGTATCTTTGCTGGCTAAGTGGCTTCCTTCTGTAAATACCTCCAGTAAGCAGACGATTTATTATGCCAAAAAAATAGCAAAAGCCTTTGGAATAAATTCTGCAAGCTATAGAAAGACTGTAGCCGGGCTTCGTAACAAGCTTCATATTATTGAGAATAACCTTCGTGAGAAAGATTATTCATTTGATTATGAAAAACAGCCCTCCAGGGCTATGTTTAAATATAAGAAAGCCTTTATGAGAAATGACGGTGAGAGATATAATGCCTTTCTTTCAGGTGTTGCTTCCGGAAAGGCGAAGCTTCATGCCGACAATGTGTCACCCTACGAGTTGATTGAACCCTACTTGACAATAAATTGGTACAGCAATCAGCACTCTTTTATGAAAAAGCTTTCTCCTGAGGAGAAAGCCGTGCTGAATGCAACCTGGGAATCCCTGCCTGATTTTGGAGGGGATGAAAATGCAATTGCGGTAATTGATACCTCAGGTTCAATGTACCAGGATGCAAAGCCTGTACCTGCAGCGGTAGCATTGTCACTTGGATTATACTTTGCAGAGCACAATAAAGGCAGCTTCCGAAACCATTTCATTGAATTTTCTGCAAGACCTCAGTTAATTGAAATTAAGGGAAAAACCTTTGCGGACAGACTGCGTTATATAACTACTTTTAATGAGGTAGCGGATACAAACCTGGAAGCAGTGTTTGACTTAATTTTGAATGCGGCAGTTAGAAACAATGTCAATCAGGAGGAGATGCCTGCAAAACTGATTATTATTTCGGATATGGAGTTTAATGCCTGTATTACGGAGGCTTCCGAAACAAATTTTAATAATGCAAAGAAGAAGTATCAGGCGAAGGGCTACAGACTTCCTGATATAGTTTTCTGGAATGTTGCAAGTAGAAATCGCCAGCAGCCTGTCACCTTGAATGAGCAGGGAGTGGCACTGATTTCCGGAGTAACTCCGAGAATTTTCTCTATGGTTGCCGGAGGTAAATTTTCTCCCTATTTATTTATGATGGAAGTGTTAAACAGTGAGCGCTATGCGGCTATAGCCGCATAGCAATGCCAAAAATAATTAAACAGTCACAAGGCGAAACAGCACTGATGATACCGAGCAAAAAATGCCTTTTCAGATAAGTAAAAATATGATATTATAAACGGCGGATAAGAATGTGATTGGATTGAATTATAAATGATGCTTGTGTGACAGTTACATTGATTTCCATTAGAAACCTGTTAGTAATAAAGCACCTTCAAGGGTGTATAAAATGAGTATTAGGAAATATCAAGGATAATCGACAGCTTCAAAATATTAAAAAAGTCTAGAAAATTTCAGTTTTCCGGGCTTTTTCTTTTTTAAAGAATAAAAAAAGACAGTCTTAAAGGCGAAAGCGAAGGTGGTAAAACAGGATGATTACCGGTACAATTAAAAATAAGGTGGACAAGCTTTGGACAGATATTTGGGCAGGTGGAATAACTAACCCTTTAACTGTGATTGAGCAGCTCACCTATCTTATGTTTATTCGTTCTCTTGATGAGAAGGAAATGGAAAATGAAGCCTTTGAAACCGAAGGCGGAGTGAAGACGGATAAGATATTTCCGACATCGGAGGCGGGACAGTCTATGCGCTGGAGCAGATTCAAAAACAATGATTCGCGTGATATATATGCAATTATGTCACAGCGAATCTTTCCGGCAATTAAGGGATTAAAAAATGGACATTTGCCGGACTTCAATGAGCAGGGGAAGATGCTTAAAGTGCCGAGTGAAAATGGTGAAGAAATACAGGAAAACACAGCTTTTGCCAGTTATATGGAGGACGCTATGTTTTTAATTCCCACTCCGCAGGTTTTACAAAAAATTATTACGGGGCTTGATGATTTATATGAGCATGACATTGCTGATTTGGATATGCAGGGAGATTTATATGAGTATATGCTGGGCAAACTGGCAACGGCAGGTCAGAACGGTCAGTTTCGAACTCCGAAGCATATTCGTGAAATGATGGTAGAACTGCTTCAGCCGACTCCCGAAGATACGATTTGTGATCCGGCATGCGGCACGGCAGGCTTTCTCGTAAGCTCCGCAGGATACATACGTAAGCATTATGAGGATGTCATGAGTTCTGAACAGTGGGTGCATTTTACCGGTAGGGCGTTTACAGGTTTTGATACAGATCGTACTATGCTGAGAATTTCTGCTATGAACCTGATGCTGCATTCTATCAGCAATCCGGAAATCAACTGTAAAGACAGTGTTTCCAAGCAGAATGAAATCAGCGATTACTATACAATGTGCCTTGCAAATCCTCCATTCAAAGGGACAATAGATGCAGAAAGCATCAACGATAATTTGAAGGCGGTTACTAATTACTAAAAAAACCGAGCTGCTTTTTCTGGCACTCTTTCTTTGTATGCTGAAAAAAGGCGGTCAGTGTACCTGCATCGTTCCGGATGGAGTATTGTTCAGATCCTCAAAGGCACATAAGTCTATTCGCAAGGAATTGGTAGAAAATCATAAACTGCGTGCGGTGATTTCAATGCCTTCAGGTGTATTCAAGCCTTATGCCGGAGTTTCTACGGCAGTGCTGATATTTACAAAAATCTGCGCAGGCGGTACGGATAAAGTTTGGTTTTATGATATGAAGGCGGATGGCTTCAGTCTGGATGATAAACGTTCGGAAATCAGTGATAATGATATTCCGGATATTATTGAAAGATTTCATCATTTGGAGTGGGAAGAGGAGCGAGAGCGAACAGAGCAAAGCTTCTTTGTACCAAAAAAGGATATTATTGCTAATGACTACGACCTTTCAATTAATAAGTATAAAAAGACTAAGTACGTGCCTGTAGAGTATCCACCTACATCGGAAATTATGGCAAATATCAGAGAGCTTGAGAAACAGATAAGATGGGAAATGGATGAGCTGGAAAAACTTTTGAATGAATAAAATGAGGTATCCTGCGGGACCGGAATATAACAAATTAAGGTTTGTGGGGGAATGTGAATGAAATATAAATTAAAAGATATAGCGAAGATAACTATGGGGCAATCCCCTGATTCATCAAGTTACAACAAAAATGGTAAGGGATTACTATTTTTTCAAGGAAATGCTGATTTTGGGGAATTATATCCAAATGAGAGAGTTTGGTGTAATGACCCAAAGAAAATTGCTGAACCTGGAGATATTTTAATATCAGTAAGAGCTCCTATAGGAGCTCTTAATTATGCAAAGAAGACATGTTGCATAGGGCGAGGATTAGCGGCAATTACCATAGATGATGAAGCGGAAAGAAATTATGTATTCCATCTGCTGAAAGCGAGAAAAAATGATTTAAATAATAAAGGCAGTGGGAGCACTTTCAAATCCATTGGAAAGAATGTACTTGAAGAAGTTCCGGTGCCACAGTTATTGCGAAATGAGCAACAGAAATTCATGGATATAATGGATTTATTGGAATCAGTTATAAGAAAAAGAAAGTTTCAGATAGATTCATTAGATAATATTATAAGAGCCCGATTTGTCGAGATGTTTGGTGAAGGAATGAAAGATGATGATAGATTTCCATTACTGCCTATTGCTGAGATTGGCAAAGTAATTTCTGGTGCAACACCTAAAACTGAAATTAATGAGTATTGGGGTGGAGAAAACCTATGGATAACTCCTGCTGAATTATCCGGTAAATCATTTATCATATATGATTCAGCAAGAAAAATAACTAAAGAGGGTGTTAGAAGTTGTGCGCTGAACCTATTGCCAACAGGTACAGTGATTCTTTCAAGTAGAGCACCTATTGGTAAAGTAGCCATTGCAGGGGTTCTAATGTATTGTAATCAGGGATTTAAAAATATTATTCCAAATGAAAGGATTAATTCAATATATTTATATGAACTTCTTGGAATGGAAACTGATTACTTAAATTCGCTTGGTAGAGGTGCTACATTTAAAGAAATTTCTAAACAAATAGTTGAGAATATTAAAATTAAAGTACCACCTATAGAGTTGCAAGAAAAATTTGCTGACTTTGTTAGAAAAATAGACAAATCAAAATTTGCACTTTACTCAAAACCTATACCGCACAGCGGCAATATTATATAAACAGGAGTAGATTTTATGTCAAACTTTGAATTTTTAAAGAATATAAATGAATATGCATTATTCGCTTCAGCAGCCATTGAAGCCGAGCGGATATACTCATCTGCTCCTGCAATGTGTGCGGTGGGATGCAGAAAGGCACTGGAGCTGGCGGTGAAATGGGTATATTCAGCGGACAATACTATGCAGCTGCCCTATAAAGATAATCTTCAATCACTGGTCCATGAACCAAGCTTTCGCTTTGCTGTAGATTATAATACCTGGGGGAAGTTGCCCTTTATTATTAAGCTTGGCAATTTGGCGGTTCATACGGAAAAGAGCATGCAGAAAAGTGATGCACTTGCAGCTTTAAGAGCTCTGTTTGAATTTGTTGGGTGGCTGGATTACTGTTATGGAAGCAGCTATGCAGAACGCAAATTTGATGAAAATCTGATTCCGACCGAGCAGATAACTGTAGATACGAAAAAGATTAAAGAGCAGGAGAGCCTGCTTGGTGAGAAGGAGGCGGAAATTGAAGTACTGCACAGGTAAATTGAGGAGATGGCTGAGCAGTACACTGCTGAAAAGGAGCAGCACAAGGAGGCACGCAGCTTCAAGTCTGAGGATATTTCGGAATTCAAGACTCGAAAAACTTATATTGATGTAGATATGAAGCAGATGGGCTGGAAATTTACAGGTGCAGATGCAGATGTTCAGGAGGAATATCCGGTTGAATGCATGGCGGGTATAGTCGGTAAGAGGGGCTATTGTGATTATGTTCTTTTTGGAAAAGATGGTAAGCCTTTGGCAGTGGTAGAAGCAAAGTGCAGCAGCAAAGACCCCAATATCGGTCGCAAGCAGGCGGTGCTTTATGCGGATTGTCTTGAACGCAAATTTGGTCACAGACCTATAATATTTACTACAAATGGATTTGATACTTATTTTTGGGATGATAAGACTTCTCCACAGCGACCTGTCAGCGGAATCTTCAGTAAGGACGATTTGCAGAAACTAATAAACAGACGTTCAGAACGTATGGATTTGATGAAGGTTCCGATTGATGATAAAATTACAGATCGTTATTATCAAAAGGAAGCTATTCGTGCAGTATGTGAGTAGGTGAAGCGAGGCTTTCGCAAGCATTTGCTGGTGATGGCTACGGGTGCTAATGATATAATGATGACAGTACAATAAATCCAAGCAAAATCAAGGGTTAAAGGCTTCCACAAAACTTTTAAACTTTGATGATGGATAGACTGTCATCATTTTTTTATACCTAAATATATTTAAAAGTATAGTATAAATAAAATCTCTGTATGGAGAAGAAGGAGGTACTTATGGCAGAAGTTAT
>ERZ773099.773-NODE-773-length-25126-cov-4.772646_pt1 | contig 25126 bp, 23 predicted proteins | sample MGYA00511120_ERZ773099 | MGnify/ENA primary metagenome ERZ773099 (study PRJEB29015, sample SAMEA2738012) | human oral metagenome | biome: human oral; feature: human-associated habitat; material: dental | place: China | collected 2104 ... | reverse complement strand
AGCTCAAGGGGCAGCACCATTACCTGAAGTGATTGAATCACAACCTTTGAAAGACTTGTCACCAAGTCAGACCAAATCTCAACCTTTACCTTATTTTATCATCTATGAGGCTAAGAAGTCAATCTATAAGTATAACGATGTAGAAATAGCAAGATGGAGTGGAGTGCTTACTAAACAGGCAAAGACAAGCCCTTAATTTAAGAGTAAGCAAAAAGAGAGGACCAATGGTAGTCAGGGGTCTTTACAGCTCAAAGCTGAAGGCAGTCCCACACCCGTACCAGAAGTTGGTACCTTTGAACGCTCTGTTACCAGTCGCCCTACGTTATCCTCTCAATATTTATATTTTACTATAACTTACTGAGGGAATCAACTTTAAAAGCATCAAAAAGCTCCTGACCGAAGTCAAGAGCCAATGTTAAAATGGAGAAAAAAGCGACAAGGAGAATTATTAGATGAATGATACAATTGAAGTAACTTTATTATTTAATCTATTTTTTTATGAAATGGGACTTTATACAAGAAACGAAAGATTCATTGAAGCTAACAAAAGAAAGGCAATTTCTATTTTAGATGAACATGCTAATAATCTTAAATATATAGATGAGGGTTTATATAACGATTATAAGGAAACAATTGCTTTTCTTGAAAACATTTCAGAATAAGAATATCAATATATTAAAAATGATATTGTCGAAAACGTAATGGAATTTATAAAGAATGAGAGATGACATGAGACCGACATTTAAACAAGTAAGAGACTACTTTATTAATAAAGAGGCGAAACCTCCCATCACTAATGAATATATGAAAACAGGATATGGGCAAAAAAAAACAGAAAGCTATATTGGATATATTGATTTCGCTGAGGTTTGTTCTTCACAAGGTGAATACATTTCAAAAGATGAACTTCATAATAAAAATTATGAAGTTCTTAAAAACTGTATAGAGAAAAATTTATTTGAAGAATATGAACTATCTTATCTGCGGGAAATGAATGATATCTCTATTTTAGACTTAAACCTAGATGATAAATGTGAACCAAATCAAAAATGGCATTTATATGTTTCACTGTTTGGACAAACTTTGATTGAGTTAAAAAATGAAGGTAAAACTGCTGAAGACTTGTGGATAACACAGTTTCGTAAATATCCGAGTTTGCAACTCAGATTATGGATGGCCGAAGTTGTGGGGCTAGACGTGCAAGAAATTGGTGATGCTATTAAGAATAATGCAGGTAAGAGCACAGTAAACAACTTGATTAGGGAAATATCCTGGGATGCTATTTTTGAGATAGTATATAAAGAATCAACTTAAAAAATTTTGTAGGAGGTGTAATGGATTTCATTGAAAGACTCTTGGCAGAACGTGAAACAAAATTTCATGGAGGAATTTATGACATCACTCAAAAACGTTTTGCCTACCATTCCAATAAAATAGAAGGTAGTAGCCTGACTGAAAACCAGGTTAGCCTTATTTATGAAACAAAAACAATCGCAAATATCGGTGAAAGAGGAATCAAAATTGATGATTTAATCGAAATGGCAAATCATTTCAAATGTTTTGATTATATTCTTGATACAGCTAACGACCCTTTAACAGAAGATTATATAAAAAATCTACACCGATTATTAAAAAGTGGAATAAGTTCAGAACATAGTTCAATCGCACCTGTTGGACGATATAAAGTTCTTCAAAATGAAGTAGGAAAAATCTCAACAACTTCTGTAGAACATGTTGAGGAAGAAATGCAAAGTTTGCTTATTGGATATGAGCTTAAAAAAGAAAAAGATCTAGAATGCCTTACTTCTTTTCATGCTCGGTTTGAACAAATCCATCCATTCGCAGATGGCAATGGTCGAATAGGGCGCTTAATCCTGTATAAAGAATGCCTAAAAGAAGGAATTGTACCATTTATAGTGGATGATTTAAACAAGGGAAGTTATTACTCAGCTCTAGAAGAATTTCAAATACGGGATAATAAAAAACCTCTATTAGATTATTTCAAATCTGAACAAAAATTCTATACAAACTACCTAAAAAATAAAAACTTTGAAGGAGAAATCAATCATCTAAAAAAAAAGAGAGGATAACAAAACGTGAAGGTTTTTACGAAAAATTAGAACGACTAAAAAAATCTACTACTTCTAACAAAACAAATCAATATCATCAGGATTTAAGTTTATAATACAAGGGTTTAAAATAATTATATGAAACAATATATAAAACAATACTTATATGTTGTTTTTTTATTTGAATCTACAAAATAAACTATCAAAAACATTGAGAAATCAGTGTTTTTAGGTAAAAAATACTGAAAATACTTGCTTAATATTCACAATGTGATATAATATATACAGTTGAAAACACGAAGAAAAGACGAAAGGTGCGACAACACCTTCCGTCTTACCGATTAAACAAACGACACTTGTTCAATCAGTTAATTAGTATTGTATCATCATTGAGACGATAAATCAAGACTGGAACGAGTAAACTTTAATATTTCGGTCTTTATTATTCGTTCTCTTGATGTTTTTATTTCAAATTAAAAGAAATAAACAAAAGAGAATGTTGAATAACGTTCTCTTTTGTTTTATACAATAAACTCTAAAAGAGGAAGCCAATTATGGAAAGAATAACACTTGCTCAAGTTCACAATTCAGAGAGGTTCTTTCGTGTTCCAAAACAACTATTTGAATCGGCTTTTTATAAAAAATGTCAGCAGAAGCAAAACTACTATATGCTATTTTAAAAGATCGATTTGAACTATCTGTTAAAAATAACTGGATTGATCAAAATGGTTGTATCTACATGATATTTCCTGTTGAGGATATTGGAGAAATGTTTGGATGCGGTAGGGATAAAGTTATTAAACTAAAAAAAGAGCTTAAAAAGTATGACTTATTAGAAGAAGTACGGCAAGGTTTAAACAAACCAATTTCAAGAAGTCGTAGAAACTGACTCAGAGGAAGAGGAGATTAAATCAACTACTACTCAAAAACAAAAAAATATTTCTCGAAAAGTTGATCGATTTACCAAATATGACAAAGATTATATTTGGCAACTTGTTTATGATCAATTACTAAAAGAAAAATTTTCAAATACAACAGCCGAATTTGCTATGTCTCGATTTGAAGAACGCTATCTATATGCATTAGAAAATATGAGATTTGCTCGATCTGCAGAAGCCGTTTCAGAATATGTTTTTAATGGTATTTTTTCAGACTTTAATCAAGATATGAGAAAACAACACCGTATGTAGATATTTATCGATTTAAAAATCTAAAATCATGACCTGGGTAAGTCATTAAACTGTCTAGGTTCATTGAAAATTGAATACCTCCTCTGTCCTAATACAGCGTGACTATGAGATACAAAATTGGGGGCGGAGTGTAAAGCTAGATTTCTAGCCTCAGTCACAAATTGCATTTCAGCAGGTTTTGACCGTTTCAGTTTTAAAAAACGACCATAAAACGGTGCGTATGAAACACAGATATAACCAGGAGGTTATACAGCATGGGTGTAAATCAACCTGAATTTATTCGAAAAGGGGAAAAGAATGAATAAATTTAAAGAATCAACAAACAATGATGTTTGTATAAGAGATCTAAAACAACTAGGACGTGAAGGTGGAGCTTCAGCCTATCTTGATAGCGGAGAAATATTAAAGTTAAAAGCAAAATATGGAACTATATCAAGAAAAGGCTATGTAGGAGGACGTTCTATGAACTTGGAATTGAAAGTTGAATACAAAGACATTTTCATATCAATTCGAACTATTGAAAGAAATGGTATTTTAATTGCTAGAAGATGTAAATTTGGCTTAAATACAGTTCTTAAACTTACAGGAAGAGGTTATCACCGAGCTAGAAAAGGAAAAACAGGAGGAAAATATGACGGATTGGAAAAACGGTCGTAAAGGAAGTTCCCTTTCCAATCGTCTTCCTAAAAAAGATAACAATGAACCTGTCTCGTTTGAAATTGTTGAACATATTGCAACTCTTTCAACTAGTGAAACAGGTTGGAGAAAGGAACTAAATATAGTTTCCTGGAATGGGACTGAACCTAAATTTGATATACGGTCGTGGAAAGACGACTATTCAGGTGTAGGAAAGGGTGTTACTATTTTTAAGGATGAAATGATTGTTCTTAAAGATGCAATTCAAAAATTAAATTTTAAAAAAGAAAGTAAAGAGGATTAAATTTATGGAAACAGCAGTAAAAGTATTTCAAATTGTTCAAGCAGTTGTTGTTGTCACGGGACTTGTTTGGGTTTTAGCAGGAGCTATTGATTTCTTTGGTGGTCGTAACAATAACGATTCAATGCGTCAAGAAAAAGGTGCAAATTCAATGGTTAATGGTGGAGCCATTGGTGTCATTGGTGCAGCAGTTTGTCAAGCTATTATTGCAGCTCTTCAAGCAATTAAATAATACTTGAAAGGAGCTAGAGTATAAATGGATCACATAACAAATTCTCTAGCTGAATACAGTTCAACAGTTAATCAATATGCTGATAAAATTAATGGTGCTTTATTACCTGTAGCCTCAATCTTGATCTTGACTTTTTTTCTATTTGATATTTTTTCATGGAATAAAAGACTTGGTCAAGAAGGGGGAAGTTTGACTGTCCAATTATGGATGGAAGTAGCCCTCGGTTATGTTATAGCGTTTTTATTGGTATATAATATTTCTGAAATATTTGATTTTATTGTTTTAGTATTTAATAAAGGGATTTCTCTTGTTAATGGAGTTTTACCAAAAAAGAATTTTGATGTAGAGGTTGATACTTCAGAAGTCAGTGGATGGATTTTTAAACAAATAGTTTCACTTGTCGCTAAAGCTGTTGATTTTATTGGTGATATTTGTGCAAAAATAATTGTATTCGTACGTTTTTTCCAAATGTATATCCTGAAAGCAATTTCTCCATTAATTGTCGCATTCTTTATGTCAGCTCAAACAAGGCCAGTTGCTATCAATTTCCTAAAGCATTTTGCATCTTACGCTTTACAAGGGCTTTTAATTGTGATTATAGTTAGTCTTTATCCTGCGCTAATAACAGATGATATGTTTAAAGCTGGCGAAGGAGATTGGGTGACAGCTTTTGCGTCAATAGGAAAAGGTGTCGTATATATCATTACATTATTTGGAAGTCAAAAATTAGCAAAAACACTTTTAAATGCAATGTAAAAAGTTTTGCAATTTTTAATGTATTGGTTAGGAGAGTGTAAAATGTCAGAAAAAAAATATTCGTTTAGAAGAGAAGGAAATCATTTTAAGTTATCAATTCCAATCAATGAAAAATGCAACGATATAGAAGAAATGACTCCTAAAAAACAGAGATTTACTTTTAAGTTATCAAGTTTAAAAACAATATTTGATATTCTAGGTTCAATAGTCGTATTAATAGTGGGATTTTTAATTGCAACACCGTTATTTTTAATGTCCATATTACTTAATTGGTTTAAATTGACAATTTTATTTGCAATTTTTTGGTTTATTGTATATGTTGTATATGATACAGTTATTTTAAATCATACAGCACTTGGTATCCGGCCATTTAATGGTACTATTGTTTTAATTATTATGGGGCTAGGTTTAATAGCTTCGATTTTTGTTACCATTTCAGAAATTAAAAATTAGATTGAATTTTTATATGTTGAACAAACACTTTGTTATCAAAGTGTTTTTATTATAGCTAGGAAGAAAAAACATGAATAAATTAGGAAGTGAATTTTTGAAAGAATTTGATAATTACGAAAGACCGATTGCATTTGGTTTGACAAAACGGTTATTGGTAATGATGATAGGGATAGGTGTTGTTGTATCGCTAACGATCTCAATTTCTCTAATGGAACTTTCAGATATTTTTATGTATCTTGTTGCTTTATTAATTGCTCCCCCGTTTATTATATACGGTTTGGGGTTTGATGAGGCTGTGAAGGAAAAGATACTGTTTAATTTAAAAGTGCAGAAAAGAGCATATATAACAGAATTTAGGGAAGGAGAGGAGTTCACAAAAGATGATTTTAAATCTTGGAAGAAAGTCAAAGAATTTGACGAAAGCTGAAAAAGAGCGAAAAGCACGTTTAAAACGTTCAATGAAAGCATCAACACAAAATACGATTAAGTATAATAGTTTGTTTGAAAATGGATTAATGCATATTGCTAAAAATGAATGGTCAAGAACTTACAGACTAGGTGATGTGGCTTATATTTCTGCAAATCAGGAAGAAAAAATTGATGTGATTGATACGCATGCTGAAGCATTGAATTCACTTGATGCTGGATCCACCTATCAGCTTTTAGTTATTAACAGAAGAATTGAAGAAAATGTTGTTGAACAGATCAAATATGATGAAGTTGGAGATGGCTTTGATGATTTTCGTAGAGAATATAATGAAATTATTGAAAGTCGATTCTCAAGTGACTCGAAGAATTTTCAGGTAGAGAAATATGTTACTCTTAGAACTGAAGCGTATAGTAAGAATCAAGCTGATTCGGTTTTGAATGAACTTGGGAATTCACTTGAAAATCAGTATGCTCAAATGGATATTTCATTTGAGGAACTAGATGGAAAAGAAAGGCTTGATATTTTTTCAGAACTACTACTTGGCAAGCGGAAAATGCCTTATAATTTTAAGGATATAGCCCTCTCAGAATTACATACAAAAGATTTTATTGCACCAAATAGACTTCAATTTCTTGAGAATCGGTTTCGAATTAATGAAGAAGTAGCAAGAGTTATGTATGCTAGAAACTTTCCTACTTTTTTAACTGATAAGATGATTAAAAATTTGACTGACATTGGTGTTGAGTTGGCAATTACAATACATGCGGAACCTTATGAGCCATCTAATTTTATGAAAAAAATCAATAATATTGATACAACAATTAAAGCTGAAATGGTTAAAGCTCAGCGCTCAGGTGCTCAAGAAGGGATTGATCAAGAGTTAGCTGTAAGTGGTCGTTCTCGTGAAATTTCGGAATCTACAAGGCGTTGGAAAGAAGAAATTGATGATAATGACCAAAAAGCATTCTCAGGACTCATTGCTATCTATTTTAAAGCAAATGATGAAGAGGAACTTGCTAGTATAACTGATAAAATTCAAACAGCAGCACGTAAAGTTGGAGTTGACTTCCAGGAATGCTATTATTATCAGGAAGAAGGACTGAATACTATTCTACCTATAGGACATACATTTTTAAATGTAAAGCGTCGTTTTGTTCGTGACATGACAACTGCTAATATTGCTACTCAAGTTCCGTTTACTAACGTTGATTTAAAATCTAATAGTCCACGTGCATTGTATTATGGTCAAAATCAATTATCTAATAATGTAATCACTGTCGACCGTAAGGCTGACCTTAATACAGGTTCAGGAGTTGTACTTGGTTCATCAGGTTCAGGTAAATCTGTTACCGTTAAAACTATGGAAATTATACCAACATATCTAAAAAATCCTGAAGATAGAATTATCATTGTGGATCCCGAAGATGAATATTCTGATATTGGACGAGAATTTAATGCTCAACAAGTCGATATTTTTATTGGTTCAAAATCTCATTTGAACTTATTGGATTTGCCTGACATGAGTCAATTGAAGGATGAAGATAATGATCCGATAGGTGATAAATCTAATCTATTGATGGGGTTGTTTGAATCAATTCTAGATGAAGTAGGAGATGTTCAATATGCTATTATTGACCGTGTCACGCGTGAAACATACTCTAGATTTGCAAATATAGATAGAAAGCCAACATTAAAAGATTGGCATGATATTTTACAAGAACAAGAAGAACCTGAAGCAAAAGAGCTAGCTCTCAAATCAGAAATCTATGCGAAGGGTTCTCAGAATATCTTTGCTCATGAGACAAATGTAGATATAACTGATAGATTTGTGGTATTTAATTTGAAGCGTTTAACAGGGAAATTAAAGCCGTTTGCAATGATGGTTATTCAGGACTATATTTGGAATCAAGTCGTATCCTCTCAAGGCAAATTAACTACACGTATTTATTTTGACGAGGTGCAACTTTTCTTTAAAGAAGTTGCTCAAGCTATTTTCTTTACAGAACTTTACTCACGTGTTCGTAAGTATGGAGCAATAGCAACAGCTATTACTCAAAATATCGAAACACTCATGAATAAAGAAGAAGGGCGGAAGTTAGTATCAAATAGTGAGTTTATGATTCTTTTGAAGCATAAAAAATCAGATCTAGCGGCTTTGTCCAAAGCAATTAGCCTAACTCCAACTTTAACAAGGTATATTGAAAAACCAAAGGCAAAAGGAACAGGTTTAATTGTTGCTGGTCAGGTTGTTGTGCCTTTTGAAAATCCAATCCCTAAAGATACAAAATTATTTGAATTAGTTGCAACTGATGCATAGGAGGTGTTTGATTGTCGAAAAAAACAAGGAAGACCTCGTACACAAGGAAGAGTTCTCCGAGCTCATATAAAAGAAAACATAAAGCAATTGAACGTCTAGGAGAGACTAAATTTCAAAAAGTTGGAAGAGTTGTACATAGTCAAGCCAGTCAATTTGTAGATACAAGTTTTCAAGGTGATGATACTTTAGAGGGTGTTGCTTCTGCTCGCCAAAAAATCAGGCAGACAAATGCTCGAGTTGAGCAAGTTAAAAAGCTTGGAAAGTACTCTGTTAAAATTACTTCAGGGGGAACAAAAGGTATCTATTCAGGAGGAAACAGAACCTACAATCTTGTTCGTGGTAGAGGTTTTACTAGGACGCCGGTATCTGCTCGTTGGGAAACAAAAGCTAAAAACAAATATCAACGTTTGCGAGCTAGAATAAACGCTTCTAAAACTGCTAAATTTGGAAGGAAAACTAAAAAAATAGCTTCAAAAGTTAGCAAACCCCTATTCAGCATAATTAAGAATCCGTTATCAGCAAAAACTTACCTTATTCTATTCTTTACTTTCCTATTAGTTGCAATTATTGGTGCAATAGTAGGGGGAGGAAGCACAACAGTATCTCAAAACGAATTTGATCTTACAGATACATGGGTATATATTTCGAAGATTGACAGGGAAAAAACCACAGATAAAGTTGATTATTGGACTAATATTGATGAAATCATGATGTTTATGGGTTATAAACACAAGGATTATAAATTAGATTCTCCATATAATAAAGATAAAAAGTGGTGGGAATTCGACAAACCTTATAAAGATCTTTTGTCAACTATTTGGGATGATTTAAATAAGGATAAAGATAATCTTAAAACAATGGCTGATATTTACACTTCTTCAGAAAATAAGTATCTTAAGTTAAGCGAGTCTGAGTTAAAAGAGTATAACGAAGTTTTAGAACAAGCTAAACAAGTTGGTTACTATGTAACCTATAATGATTTAGCAAACCCTTTTAGTGCTGAGGTTAATGATGAAAAATTAGATCCGATACGAATCGATAAACGGTTTGGTTATGTTTCTAAAACGGAAATATATAATGGTTCAGTTTTACAAGCTAATCAAGGGTCAAAACTCTATGCTGTAATGGAAGGTAAGGTTTCTATAAAAGAAAAAGATGTTCTTATTACAACAGGAACAGCAGAGTTTACCTATAAAAATGTTTCCAACATACGTGTAAATGATGGCGACCGGATTAAGGTTGGTTCTGAGATTGGAGAAGTTAGTGATACTTCAGGACAAGAAGTTTATTATCAAAAACTCAAGAAAAATAAGAAAAAGAAAGAGTGGGTTTGGGTCAATGTTGGTTTCTATTTGCCAAAAGTTGAGTATAATCAAACCACATCTGTAATTTCAGATATAAATCTTGATGGAGATATTGGTAAAAAAATTAGTAATATATATAACTACTTAAAAAAACAAGATAATGATGTAACTTTAAATGGTACTTCCGCGATGCTAGGGAACTTTTGGACTGAATCGTCAATCACAGCAAAAAGGGCTGAAGGAGATTATCTGAATCCCCCTGTTGGAGCATCAGCTAGCTCATGGGATGATCCTAATTGGTTGAATATGGGAAATGCTGAAATTTATGGAGGCAAATATCCAAATATCGTCCATAGAGGAATTGGACTAGGGCAGTGGACAGATACTGCAGATGGTTCTGTTCGGCATACAGCGTTATTAAACCATGCAAAAGATAAAGGCAAAAAATGGTATGATCTTGAACTTCAACTGGATTTTATGTTAAACGGAGATAGTCCTTATTATATTCAAATTCTAAAAGATGTTCTTCATTCCAACGACGATATTAATTCACTAACGAACCACTTCTTAGTGTATTGGGAAGGAAATTCGGGAGATAAGTTAAAAGAGCGACAAAATAATGCTCAGCAGGTTTTATCTTATCTAAAAAAACCTAGAGGAAGTAGCAGAGGGGGAAGCTCCGTTCTTGAAAGTTCCTGGGGCTTTCCTCCTGAATATTCATCTAAAATTAAAAGTTATCCGTCAGGTTCAACAGTTTCTTCTAGTTTAAATGGCAATACATATCCTCCAGGACAATGTACTTGGTATGTATACAATCGTTTAGTAGAAGCAGGAGCCCCCCACTATAACTGGCTTGGTGATGGTCAAAATTGGGTTAGAGGATTGACTGCAAGAGGTTGGACATACAGTTCAACACCAGTTGCAGGAGCAGTCATGTCAATTCAAGGGGGATTTTGGAACACACCTGAAGAACATGGTCATGTAGCCTATGTTGAACATGTAAATGATGATGGTACTTTCCTAGTGTCAGAATGTAATATTGCAGGTGTTCAAAATCAAATCCATTGGACAGTATGGACTAACCAAAGTTATTTATCATTTGCAATACCACCAAAATAAAAAAGATTGGAGAATTATGTTAGACTTAGCAAAAATTAAAGCAATAAAAATTATTGGTTACATTCTACTTCTGGTTCTCGCAGTAGCGATTGGAGTAGGAGTTGGGCAATCAATAACAGCAACTAATTCCAAAAAAGAAGATATAGAACAAAAGGAAGCACAATCTGGGCAAGTCCTTACTCAGGATCAGGTTAAGGAGTTTCTATTAAACTACTACACTAAAAAAGATCTGGGTGAAAATAGAAATCGTTATAAAGATTATATGACAGATGGGCTCTATAAACAACAAGTCGCAAAAGAAGAAGAAGCTGTAAACCAAACTTACAAAGGCTTTGTAATAGATTATAAATTTCAAAGCGCTGAAATTTATATCAATCAAGAAAAATTACAAGTTATCACTCAAGTTAATTATGTAAATACTTTACTTGATGATAAGAAGAATTTGGATACCGCACAAAAAGATGTTTTGAACAAAAAGACATTACGCTTGAGTTATATTAATGATAATGGTACATTAAAGGTTAATAAGATTGAGTCAATCATTTTAACTGACCAGACTGGAGACTATGGAATTTTAGATAGTTCTAAACCGTCTGGGGAACAATCGAAGGAAACAGGCGAACAAAAAAAAGAAACTAACTAGATACCGAGAAGGAGAAAAAAGAATGGTTACTAGAAAATCTCAGAGTGAAACGTTGAAGGGGAAAATAGAAAAGTATCAGAAGGAACTTAAAAAAATTCAGGATCAGAAATCTATTCTTTTGAAAAAAGAAAAAGATATTAGTAAAAATTTAAATACTGTTCAAGCTGATTATATTGTTGCTCTAATGACTGAATCAGGTAAATCAATAGAAGAATTAGAAAGATTTGCAAAAGAAACAAATATAGTTTCTAAGACTGGTGGTGATAGTAATGTTCAGGATTACTAACACACAAACTCGGCAACAAGAAATGTGTCAAAATAGGGATGAACTTCTCTCTTTAATTAATGAAAAATCAGTCTGGGCTGAAGATAGAGGGGAGATTCTGAAACTACAAGTTGAACACTTAGGAGAAGAATCTAAAATTTTAGATAGTCTAAATTTGACATTACCTCTTGAAGCGATTGTCGAGGAAGTTTTTTCAGGATTTGGTTTTAAAAAAGAGAAAAAGTCTTTTGGTTTTCTAAATCGTGGTAAAGGGGAAAAACCAAAACCAAAGGAGAAAAAATCAAAAGAGAAAGTCGTAACAGATCAGAAAACGGTAGAAGTTAGTGAAGACCTTTCATCTAAAAATATACCATCTACAATACGTGTAGAAAAAGAAGAATCCATTTCATCTAAAGAACATCGGGTTATTCAAAAAACAAGCAAGATGCAAAAAACTAAAGAAGTGTCTCAAAAAAAAGTAGAGAAACAAGCTAGAAATAAAAAACTATCTCTAGTTTCACTTATTTCCCTGTTCTTAGTTATTTGTACAATAGGATTTTCTATAACAACATTTATGTTGTTACAAAAACAGAATGGAAAAATTACAGAGCTTGAAAATAGAATAAGTCTTGAAGAGAAACAAGGAAAAATTGAAGTAGTTGGAAGATTTTTCATTGCAAACTATTATTCAGGAAAATCAGATAACTTAATTAAATTTTTTACTAAAGATTCAAAATTAAAAGGAGTAGAGGCTAAAAAAGGTTCCCAAGTTCAATCAACAATTTACGAGTCTTTATCTGAAGTTGATAACATAATTTATGTTACATTTGTAGTGACAACATTAGAAGAGAATTCAAATATCAAAACGGTTCGGCTAACTCTTCCTTTTCAAGCTGAAGAAGGATCCACCTATGGATATGTTCTAGTGGATCAACCACAAATTTCTAACTTCACGGAATAACCGTATTTATTAAAATAAATATAAAAACAAACATTAAAAAGGAGAAATAAAATGACTAAATTTAATAAACTAATCACTCTTTCATCAGTAGCACTACTTGCATCAGTAAGTCCTCAATTAACATTTGCAGATACTACAGTTCCTGCATCAACAGATGTTCCTGCTGTAGTAGCTCCAAGTTCCGAACCTTCAACAGTTCCATCAAGCGACACTGATGTACCTGCTGTATCAACTACACCATCAGAAACTACTTCTGAGCAAGAAACACCATCTTCAGTTGCACCATCAGATCCTAGTTCAAATGTTCCAACAACTTCATCAGATTCAAATGAAGTTAAACCATCTTTAGCGAATGGCGCAACAACAAATCCATTAACTGATGCAACAACAAATTCATCAAACAATCAAGATAAGGACAAAAATGTAGACGCTCCAACAAATAACCCGAATGTATCCGCTCAAACAGCAGCTGATACAGGAGCTTCTCAAGTTGGGACAACTTCACAAGTCACAGGTCAAGTCGTTGAAGAAGTAACGCCTCAAGCACCGGTTCAAACAAATACAGGGGATTCAATTGTTGGCACAAGAAATGGTAACGTAGTTCTTTCTGATGGATCTGTTGTAGCTCCTGAGGAAGTTGGAGGGACACTAAACGAAGATAAAACTATTTCAGTAACTAGTCATGATGGAAAACTCAAAACACTACCAAATACAGGAGAAAAAGAGAGTCTAATGATGACTTTTGCAGGAATTGGTTTGTTAGCAACTCTCCTAGGTTACTTCTTTAAAAAGCGTTCAATTTAAAAATATAATAATGGGCACTCAATAAATATTGAGTGCTTTTCTTCTTAGAAAGGAGGATACAAATGGATCAGGAACAAATCGCTATGAAAGTAATAGACATTTATAAACTAAGTGGAGAACTTTTGATAAAATCACTTTATTACAGTCTTGAACAAGACTATAAAAATGTTAAAAATTATGTTAATAATAAGGACTTTCATAAACAAACAAGTTGGAATAAATTCTTGGCTACAAAAGAAACGAAGCATTTTGAAACATTTATGAACTCTGAACTCAATTCTGAACGACTTAAAAAGTATTTGAAAGAATATGGCATTGGATTTTCTATAAAGGATAATAAGAATGGCACCAGTACAATTGCTATTGATGCTAAGAATATTAAGGCCCTTGAAAATAGTTTTAAAGGGGTTATTAATGACTTAACAGATCCAACAAAATCAGAAAAAATAATTCAAAAACTCACTAACTCACCTAAAAATATGAACTTGAAAGACAAAATAGCCTACTACAAAAAACAGGTTAAACGTGATATTCAATCAAAAGTAAAAGTTAAAACAGCTCAGAAAACAATTTCGAAAGATGGAAGAGGATTATAAATGGTTAGTGAACAGAAACAACGAAAATTCATTCCTTATCTAGTTGTAGGATCACTTCTTTTTTATGTAATTCATTGGTTAGTTAAACTGTATGATATTGCTCCAAGTACACCAGGGGTTATTTTATTTGATAATGATCGAATCAATTGGATGCTTGCTAATTGGTCTAGTAAATCGTTGATTGATTTTAATTTTACAACAACAAGCTTATTTAGTGGTGGTATCGCTTCATTCATTGTTTTAATTTTTTATTTTCGTATAGGTGACAAGGGGCATTATCGATATGGTGAAGAATATGGTTCAGCTCGCTATGCAACTCTAAAAGAACTAGAGGGTTTTAGAGATAAAAATCCTGAAAATGATATGATTTTCAGTCAAAATGCACGAATGGGACTCTACAATAAACGATTACCTTTTGAACGCCAACTTAACAAAAATACTCTTACAGTGGGATTACCGGGTGATGGTAAAACATTTACTTTTGTGAAACCTAACATTATGCAAATGAATAGTTCATTTGTCATTACTGATCCTAAAGGACTTCTAGTACGTGAAACCGGTAAAATGCTTGAAAATAATGGGTATAAAATCAAGGTATTTGATTTGGTAACTTTAACAAATTCAAATCAATTCAATGTTTTTCACTATATGCATGATGAATTGGATATTGATAGGGTTGCTGAGGCAATTATAGCCGGTACAAAACGATCAGATAATATTGGTGAAGATTTTTGGAATCAGGCAGAAATGCTCCTAATAAGAGCATTAATTGGGTATCTTTATTTTGATGGTAAAGTATTGAATAAATACGAACCCAATATAGCTCAGGTAGCAGATCTTTTAAGAAATATCAAAAAAGATAATGATGAAATTCCTAGTGTTGTAGAAAGAATGTTTGAAGAACTTGAAGAAGAATTGCCAGGAAACTATGCTAACAGACAGTGGGACTTGTTTAACAGCAATTTTGAAGGTAAAACAATGACTTCTGTATTATCTATTGCATCTTCACGTTTTGCTGTATTTGACCACGAATCCATAAGAAATCTAACCTCACGTGATTCAATGGAAATGGAGAAATGGCAGACAGAAAAAACCGCAGTCTTTATTGCTATACCTGAAACAGATAAATCATTTAATTTTATTGCTACAACAATGTTTACAATGATGTTTAGGCAATTACCAAAAACAGCAGATGAAATTATCCAAGGGCTACACCCTACTTGTAAGCCTGAAGACTTACTCCATATACGTTTAATTCTAGATGAATTTGCTAACTTTGGACGTTTTCCAAACTTTACTGAAACGTTATCTTCAGTACGTTCACGTGAAATTTCTATTGATATTATAATTCAAGCCATCAGCCAACTTAAGGCACTTTATAAGGAACAATGGGAGACTATCTTTAATAACTGTGCTACATTGATTTATTTGAGTACAAATGATAAAGAAACAATGACCTATTTTTCTATGCGTAGTGGGAAACAGACAATTAATGTTAAAAATCAATCTCAAACAAGAGGGACACAAGGATCTAGTAGTCAATCGATTCAGACCATTCAACGTGATCTACTTACTCCTGATGAAGTTGCACGTATAGGTACAGACGAAGCTCTCATTTTCATCTCTAAACAAAATGTATTTAGAGATAAGAAAACTAATGTTTTCCAGCATCCACGTGCCAAAGAGCTTGCTAGCGCACCAAATGATTCTAATTGGTATCAATATATACGTTCAATGTCTGATGTTGATGATTGGGATATAAATGTGAAGCATGATATACAGGTAGAAGTTAGCGCTTCTGATGTAATTGATATGGACCTACCTTTTGAAATATAATAGTGGGAGTAGAAATGAAACAAGAAATAAAAATTAACGGGGTAGGTTATTTTGATTCGTTCTTTTCAGCAGTAAATATTTCAACTATGGCTAACTCTCTAAAAAAATTCGTATTAGAAGAACACATAACAGAAGATAGTAAACCGGGGGAAATTCTAAATCAATTTATTGGCACTATCATAAGACAAATAGATTTAGATGAATTTAAAAAATTATCTCCTCATCTCTTTACATACCCTGTTCACTATGAGGATATTTTAGAAGTTGAACAAATTCCTGCATCATACAACCAACTACACTATCTACAAGAAAACATAGATTCACTACTTCAAATTAAAACCATGACTACTCAACGAAGAGAGGAGAAATCAATGACTAGTATTGAAAATCTTAAGAATCTTTCAATATTAGAGGTAGCTGATAAGTTGGGTATGGAAGTTAAACGAACAGGAACTCATACCTTCTCTTGGAAAGAACATGATTCCTTCACACTAAACACTAGAGACAATTATTTCAATTGGTTTGCTCGTTCAATTGAAGGGGATGTTATCAAGATGGTTCAAGTGGTACAGGAAGAACTTACAGGCGAAAAATACACTTTTAAACAAGCTAAACATTTCTTAGAGAATCAAGAAATTTCAGTTGCTAGTGACACTATTGTTTCTGAAAAAGAACATTTCAAATACTACTTAGAACCTTTTGAAACAGATTTGAGAGAAGCAAGAGAATATTTACATAATATAAGAGGGCTATCTAATGAAACAATAGACTTTTTTATAGGAAAAGAGGTACTTGCGCAGGCTACTAAAAAAAGTGAAGATTATTTTGAACCTGTAATAGTGTTTAAGAGTCTAGACAAACATAATGAGGTCATAGGAGCATCCCTTCAAGGGATAGTAGAAAACTATTCACGATATGATAAAGGGCTCTTAAAACAAATTATGAGATCTTCTGATGGCACTACAGGAATGAATGTTGATATTGGAGAACCAAAACGTTTGATTTTTGCAGAATCTCCTATTGATTTAATGAGTTATTATGAACTTCATAAGGATAACCTTCAAGATGTCCGTCTAGTTGCTATGGATGGCTTAAAAGAATCAACTGTGAGTCGTCATGTGGCAGAACTCTTGTCTGAAGTTGGTGAACTGAATGACGAGGTTGACCAGGAGAAAAAATCTTCCTTCCTTGCTGAAACAGCTAAATTAAGCACTTTTTTTAAGGATGGTAATCATCAGGACTTAATTACACTTGCTATTGATAATGATGACGCAGGACATGCTTTCATTGAAAAATTGACAGCAAAAAAAATCGGCTTAACTGCAGATCTACCCTCAAAGATGGAAGGAATAGAAAAAATGGACTGGAATGACATTTTAAAGAGTCAACGGAAAGAAAAAGAAAGGTCTCTTGCTAATGAACAAGAGACACCTTATAATTCTGAACAAAATAAAAAGAATGAGACAAAATTAAGGGATCTTTCTGAGCAAGCTCAAGGGGCAGCACCATTACCTGAAGTGATTGAATCACAACCTTTGAAAGACCTGTCACCAAGTCAGACCGAATCTCATTCTTCACTACATTTTACCATAAAAAATCCCCAAAAGTCAATTTATAAGCAGAATTATCATCCTATTAAACCCGAAGAATTGAACAAACTGAACCACCATACTGATATTATCCAGAATGCTGCCCAATGGTACTTAGATAATTTATCTGATACTACAATTCATTATTTTTATTTGCAGGATAATAAGCAATACAATATTAATATTGACTTCAAACAGTACCACTTTATGCATCTGACAGGATTATTTCCGATAAAAGTTGAGCAGACAGCTATTAAAACACTTCATGATTTTGCAGAAGGCAGAGGGGAATATGATAATATTTTGGTTAGCAATAAAGGAGCAACATTCCAAAAAATCAAGGTTCTTCCTCATTTGAAATCAATATTAGAAACAGAGTCATTTCTTTTTCATCAGGTTGATCAGGTTGATGACATTCCAAAACTGAACTCTCTATCTATGACCCAAGCTATTCAGTCGGACGCTAAAAATATTCTGTTAGCTTTTTCTTATAATAACGAAAATATTTATCCAGCTTCTTTGATGAAATTGACTGATGAATTCCGAATTCAAATTAAAAATTCTCTTCATCAAAACGTGATTTTAGGTATATTTCAAGAAAAGGATGGTGAGATTCATAAAATATCTATCAACAATAATTATATTAAGGATGATGGAGCGCAAATGTTATCTATCTTAAAAGAAAACAAGAGGGACGTTTCTCAAGGAGCTAATCAAACAACAAATACTTTTGAGAATAATACTGTTAAATATGATGGGGCAGGAATAGAAAAAATGGCTTGGAATGATTACTTAAAAATGAGCGAAGAAAAGGCCCTCGATAACTCTCAAGGGCAAATAAAAAAGATTGAGAACGTAGTCGGGGATTTTTCTGAGAATTCTCAGAAGGCAGCACCTCTACCTGAAGCGAATAAATCGCAACCTTTGAATGGCTCGTCACCGAACCAAACTCAGTCTCAATCTTCGCTCCATTTTACCATATTAGACGAAGAAAAGTCAATTTATAAACCTAATTATCACCCAATTAATGCAAATGAATTACGTAAGTTAAATAGATATGCACCACAGTTACAACAAACTGCTATCTGGTATTTAAATACAGTGGCAGATAGCAAGGTATCATATTTTTTCAAAGAAGAAGATGAAATTAAAATGGTTTCTGTCTTTTTTAAGAAAGAAAATTTTATGCATCTTACCGGAATAGCACCAGTAAAAGAAAATCAATCCTCGGAGAAATCATTACTTGACTTTGTCGAAGGTAAAGGAGAGTTTGATCATATTATGATTGCTAATCGGGGAGCAGCATTTAAGAAATTGCAAGTGTTATCTGACTTTGAAGCGGTTATTGATGCAAGTTCTTTCTATTTTGATAATTTATATCAAATTGAAAAATTTAACAGAATTAATTTATCTCAAGCAATCATAGCTAAAGATAAAAGCTTATTACTTGCATTGAGAGACATTGATGGTGTTGGAGTTCCTACTTCAGTTATGAAAGTTAGCAAAAATATGTCCTATGAACTAGAGGGAAATGAGAAAATTATCCTTGGTGTTTTTCGTGAACGAAAAGGACACATTGATAAACTCTCTATTAATGAAGAATATGTCAAAGATGGGGGTGAGGAACTGTTATCCATCTTAAAAAATGAAGAAGCTAAAAAAATAGCTGAAGCAACTAAAGAAGAAGCTACTCGTGATACTGATGGTGATAGGAAATCAAATCATGAAGAGCATAGTTTTGGTTCCCGTCCTATAGATAATAATCATCTAAAAGAAAAACCTCTTAATCGAAGTCAAGAGATTGTTTCAGATTCAGAGCAACAAAAAATTGAGAGGACTTATCAGTACAAGGGTTATTTACAGTCCGAAGCTGAAGGTAGCACCTCACCCGTACTTGAAACAAGTACCTTTGAACGCTCTGTTACCAGTCGCCCTACATTATCCTCTCAACATTTAAATTTTACCATAAAAGGAGGATTTAAGTCAACTAGGACAAGCATAGACCATTCTATCGATGAATACGATTTGAATAAATTAAATAGGAGGGGGCATGATATTCAGAAAGCGGCTCAATTTTATAGAGATAATTTAGCGAATAGTAAAATAAACTATTTTACTTCTGATGGAAATATTGTGACAGTCAACTTCTTAGAAAAGAACTTTATGCACTTGACAGGCTTAAAAATTGTAAATAAAAGAACACCTCCTGAACAAATTCTTTACGATTTTGCTAAAGGCGGAGAACTTAGCTACGAAGATATTCGTTTAAGTAACAATGATTTTTTCTTAGATAAAATAAAAATTTTAACCGATTTAGAAGTTGTTACCAAAGCAAGTTCCTTTTACTTTAGCCAACTACAAGATATACCTAGATATCAAGGACGCTTTGATGGTCTGATAAAAGCTGATGATAAAGATATTATGATTCTTTTTAGATCTACTGAAGAAAATGGACTTCTTCCGGTTTCTGTGTTTAAAACAAGAAGAATACTAACTAAAGAATTAGAACAAGCTAATAAGAAGATTATTCTTGGAGTCTTCCGTGAACGTGATGGGCACTTTGATAAACTATCTATCAATGAAGAATATGTTAAAGATGGTGGTGAGGAGATGTTATCTATCTTAAAAGAAAAGAAGCAGAAGGAAGCTTCTCAAGACATTATTCAAAGTATAAATACTTTTGAGAACAATACTGTTAAATATGAAGGGATAGGAATGGAAAAAGAAGCAATATTTTTAGAAAAAATAGAACGAATCCATAAAGAAGATGAAGTAAAAAAACTAACTGAAGCAAATAAAGAAGAATTTATTCGTGATACTGATGGGGATGGAATTCCTGATGCTGTTGAAAGAAATCAGGGGACAAATCCTTACAGTCCGGATAGTGATGGTGATGGGAAATCAGATCATGAAGAATATAGTTTTGGGTCCAATCCTATAGATAATAATCATCCTAAAAAGACAGAAAAAATTCAAAGTCCTTCTGAAATAATCAATTATAAGGACACAAAAGAATTAAACAAAGTCTTAAAAGATGGAATAAAAGAGTATTTTGAATCTGATACTTATAAAGAGTATTTAACAACAATGAGTAAGTTTCACCATTACTCACCTAGAAATATTGAGTTAATACTAAAACAAAATCCACACGCGACAAAGGTAGCATCTTATTCCAAGTGGCTAGAAAATTTTGGGAGAAAAGTAAATGAGGGAGAAAAGCCATTACGTATTTTAGCGCCAGTTCCTCTTAAAAAAAGAGACCCAATTACAAAAGAACCGATTCTTGATAAAGATGGGAATGAACAAGTATTTACTTCATATAAATTTGTTTCTGTATTTGATATTTCTCAAACAAGTGGAAGAGAACTTCCTAAACCTGCTTATGAATTGGAAGGCTCTTTTGAAGATTATGCTATTCTATACAAATCTATGAAAGAAATATCGAAGAGAAATGGAATACCTATTAGATTTGAAGATATTGGAGATGGTTCGAGTGGATATTATAGTAGACAATATAATGAAATTGTTATTCAAAAAGGTATGTCTGAGCAACAAACATTAAAAACAATCATTCATGAAATAGCTCATTCGGAATTACATACGGTTGATAAACTTCTTGAAATTCCTCTCTCAAGAAGTACGAGAGAGCTTCAAGCTGAATCAGTTTCTTTTGTTGTTTCAAACCATTACGGATTAGATACAAGTAACTATACTTTTGCTTACCTCGCTTCTTGGACAGAGGATAAAGAAGGTCTAAAAGATTTAGAAGAACAAGTGAATATTGTTCAAAAAGAAGCAGAAAGTTTAATCACAAGAATTGATAAGGCTATTGTAAAATCTAAAACAAAAGCTTTGTCAAATAATTCTTTTGAGGAAAAAATCAGTAGATTTAAATCTGAAAAAATGGTAAAGTCTGAGCATAAAAAAGAAAAATTGAAAAAAGAACAGTTGAGTGATAAGGAAGCTGGCCTATAGATGATAACGTTTCAAAATTTTCAGAGTGGGCGTGAAAAGAAAAATAAACGGAGGAATAAATAATGAATGAGATAATTGAAATTACTTTATTATTAAATCTATTTTTTTATGAAGATGAAAAATACACAAGGAATGAAACATTTATTAAAGCTGAAAGAGGAAAGGCTATTTCTCTTTTAGATGAATATGCTGACCAGTTGAAAGAAATTGATTTGGAACTTTCTCTAGAATATCAAGAAACAATTAATTATCTAGAGAACATCTCTGATGAAGAGTATCAAGAAATTAAAAAAGATCTAATTAAAAGAGTGGAGTTCTTACAAAGTAATAGTAATTAGAGGAGTTTGTGTCTCCGAAATTTAAAAGATTTACCTGCCCAAAAATAAGTGTTACTACTATTTCTGGGTAGGATAAATCCCTTAAATATGACAAGAGGTCATCTATTTACTATACTTAACAGTTTATAAAATTCCACTTGCTCTGAGTAGAATGTAAACGAGGTAGTCATTCTGAAGTAAGTATACGTTTTTGACAGATATTAAGAATGGAGTTGAGCAAAATTTTAATAGAGAAATTACAACAAAATAGAAAATCTCTAAACGAAAGATAAGTGACAAAGTTTGATGGTTAAAAAAGTAAAACATACATAGTGTATTAATAAGTTAGCGACTTGTATAAAACTATTAAATATAGAGCGAAGACGGTTATTTTTGAGGTGATCACTTTTAGTAGAGGTAGCCATCTAATTTTTCCTTTTCTACGAATTGGTGAACTGTTAGGATATAATAAGGATTACAGTAGGGGACATAAAACTTAGATATTGGATCTTGTCCTAGATTACTAAGAAGGAGTTATCACCAAACAAAGAAAAAGCTCTTGACCAAAGCCAAGAGCCTACTAATAACATTGGGGGCGAACTAATCAATCGCAATTCCGGTTATTTAGAAGGCGAACCCTCAAGGACAGCACCACAGCCTGAAGAGCCAAAGGCTCAACCTGATTTTCCTACCAATGTTCAATTATATTTTAACATTGACAAGTCAGTAAAGTCAAGTTATCGGTTACGTGGTGGCTACAAATACCCTGAAGATGCGGACATAAGGACTTTAAATAAGTATGCGGATGCTTTGCAACGGTCAGCACAACAATATTTAGATAGATTTGCCAATCAAAAAATCATCTACGCTTTTAACGAAGATAACCAACTGAACGCTCTGTCACCAGTCGCCCTATGTTATCCTCTCGATATTTATACTTTACTATAACTTACTGAGGGAATCAATTTTGAAAGTATCAAAAAGCTCCTGACCGAAGTCAAGAGCCGTCAAACACTGGGGGCGAATTGTTCAATCGCAATTTCAGTTCTTTAGAAACCAAAGTTTCAGGGATAGCACTGCAACCCGAAGAGTCAACGACTCAACCTGATTTTCCTACCAGTGTTGAATTACATTTTAACATTGATAGACCAACATTGTCAACAGTTTATATAAAAATAGGAATACCAAAAGGAGGATTAAGAATGTTTAGTTTGTTTGAATTTGCAATCGGAGTTCGCCTCTTGATGTTTATAGTTTTTGTAGCCTGTGTATACGTTGGAAATCTTATTTTTACGTATCTGGAACACCGCAAAACAAAATTCCTTTGGAAGCTTGCTTTTGTGACACTCTATTCAATTTTTCTCCTTCTTGTCACCTATGTTGTCTGGTTTGTTTTTTACTTTGGTTTAAATGCTTAAGCTCCAGTACTCATCTAAATATAGAAAAAAATCCACCTCGTCTTGATAAAGGGGGGCGGACTTTTCTATTTTCAGGTGATATCTTAATTCTTACGATCATGATTTCTCGCATCGAAAATCAAGTTAAAACATAAAAAGAAAACAATACAAACCGATAAATCAATTGGCAAGGGGATTCTGATTATGTTTAAATCATTGAAAATGCTGAGCAAACTGTAAGAGACGAAGAGAATAAAATTTACCCTTCTAAAAATGTGTCTTTTATCTAGCATGACTTATCTAAACTTCTTACGAAGAACCTTTCAATTGCCTTGTTCACTTTTCTATTCGGAAAAGATAGGAAAAATGTAACTTTTTTTTTGAATTTTTTGTGCCTTCCTCTTTGTCTCAGTGGTAAGGCTTTTTGTTTCAAAGCAAAGAAAATTCCCATGCCGCTGGCTTTTGTAGTATAATAGTAAACAGACAAAAAGATAGGAATGTGTTATGAAAGTATTAGCTTTTGATACGTCCAGCAAGGCTCTTTCTCTCGCTATTTTAGAGGACAAGCAAGTTCTTGCCGAGACTATGATCAATATCAAGAAAAATCACAGTATTACTCTCATGCCTGCTATCGATTTTTTGATGGCAAGTTTGGATTGGACCCCCAAGAACTTGGATCGAATCGTGGTGGCGGAAGGGCCAGGTAGTTATACTGGCTTGCGAATTGCGGTAGCAACTGCCAAGACACTGGCTCATACTCTGAACATCGAGTTGGTTGGCATGTCTAGTCTCTTGGCTCTGGTGCCGCGCCAACAGGAAGGCTTGCTTGTTCCCTTGATGGATGCACGTCGTAACAATGTGTATGCAGGGTTTTATGAAAATGCTCAGCCTGTGTTTCCAGAAGCGCACTTGTCTTTTGCGGAAGTACTAGAGAAGGTCAAGGATGCTGAACAGGTGACCTTTGTCGGAGAAGTTGGAGCCTTTGTGGAGCAGATTCAAGAACAGCTACCACAAGCTATCTACCAAGAAACCCTGCCAAATGCAGCTAATCTAGCTCTTTTGGCCTGGGATAAGGAAGCAGGCTCCTTACACGACTTTGTGCCGAATTACCTCAAGCGTGTTGAAGCTGAGGAAAACTGGCTCAAGAACCACACCGAGTCTGGCGAGTCTTACATTAAACGCTTATGATTGAAATCAAACGAATTCAAGGACAGCCTGAACTAGCTCAAGCCATCTATGCTGTCATGGCAGCTGTTTACCCAGTCAGCCCTTGGACGCTGGAACAAATCCAATCAGACCTGTCCAAAGACCAGACTTGGTATGCTGTGGCTTTGGACGGTTCAGAAGTGATTGGTTTTCTAGCTGTTCAGGAGAATCTATTTGAGGCAGAAGTCCTGCAAATTGCTGTCAAAGGAGCCTATCAGGGTCAGGGAATTGCGTCAGTCTTGTTTGCAACATTGCCGACAGATAAGGAGATTTTCCTCGAAGTCAGAAAGTCAAATGGACGAGCGCAAGCATTTTACAAGAAAGAAAAGATGGCGGTCATCGCTGAGCGAAAGGCCTACTACCATGACCCAGTCGAGGACGCCATCATCATGAAGAGAGAAGTAGATGAAGAATAGATATATTTTAGCATTTGAGACATCCTGTGATGAGACCAGTGTCGCCGTACTGAAAAATGACGATGAGCTCTTGTCCAATGTCATTGCGAGTCAAATTGAGAGTCACAAACGTTTTGGGGGCGTAGTGCCAGAAGTGGCCAGTCGTCACCATGTCGAGGTTATTACAGCCTGCATCGAGGAGGCATTAGCAGAAGCAGGGATTACCGAAGAGGATGTAACAGCTGTTGCGGTCACCTACGGACCAGGATTGGTCGGAGCACTGCTAGTTGGTTTGTCAGCTGCCAAGGCCTTTGCTTGGGCGCATGGTCTGCCAC
>ERZ773099.769-NODE-769-length-25147-cov-9.248087_pt1 | contig 25147 bp, 22 predicted proteins | sample MGYA00511120_ERZ773099 | MGnify/ENA primary metagenome ERZ773099 (study PRJEB29015, sample SAMEA2738012) | human oral metagenome | biome: human oral; feature: human-associated habitat; material: dental | place: China | collected 2104 ... | reverse complement strand
AGTCCGGGCTCCGCCGCCGCGGCGGGGTCAGTACCGTCAGTGCGCTGCGCATGTCTCCTCCAGCTCTTCGAGCGCCTGGTCGATACGGGTGCGCCACAGCGGGTCGGCGTGTCGCAGGGGCTCGACCAGGCGCGCCATCCGGGCGTGGGCGATGCCCGCTCGCAGGCGGGCGCCGTCCGGCGGGTCGCCGCCGGCGTCGGCGTAGCCCCGCAGGAGGGCGGCCCCGGTCTCGGGGTCGACGACGGCGAGGTAGGAGCCCAGGTCGAGCTCGGCGGGCGCGAGGCGGGACCGGTCGAAGTCGGTGAGCCACACGGCGTCGTCCTCGAGCCGGACGAGGACCTGGTCGGGAGTGAAGTCGCCGTGCGCGAGGACCCGCCGGCCCCGGGGCAGGGCGGGGAGCCTTCGGCCGAGAGCCTCCACCCGTGCGGCCAGCGGCGGCGCCAGCGCCCGGAGGATCGATACGTGAGCGGCCTGCGGGCCGCGGCCGGCGGGTCTGCCGCCGGGCAGCCGCCGGGCCGCCTCGGCGGGCAGACGACCGGTCAGGGCGTGCAGGGCCGCCAGCCCCGCTCCGGCCGCGGCGGTCGCCCCGAGGCTGGTCACCCGCCCCAGGTCGCCGTCCCCCACGAGCCTCAGGGCGCTGACGTGCACGGGCGGGCCTGTCTCGGTGCCCGGGAGCCTCACGCGCTCGGGAACCGGGACGCGGCCCTCGATGAGGTCCCGCAGGAGGATCTCGTCGTCCTGGGGCGTCGAGGTGATGCGCACCACTCCGACGGCGGTCTGCATGACCAGGCGCCGCAGCGGGTTGTAGCGCAGCACCCGCGCGTCATCGGGCTCCAGCGCGACCGCGTGCCGCGCGGCGGCGTCCGTGTGCTCCACCAGCGCCGGATCCGCTGCAAGGCGGCCGAGCTGCAGGATCATCCCGTCGCCGAGCTCGTGCTGCTCGGTGCGGCGGCCGTGGCGTCGGGCGCGCCTGGCGGCGTTGTCGGCCTTGACGCGGCTGACGGGCCACAGCAGGCGCGCCCAGCCCACGGGCCGGCCGGTGCCCGGGTGCTCCAGTCCGACGGTCAGCGAGACGTCCGGTTTGACGCGCAGCCGCGCCGCGCGAACCGTTCGGCCGACGAGGGCGGAGAGCCGGCCCTCATCGAGCACGGACTCGACGACCGTGAGCGTGCTCGGGGTGCTCATCGGACCTCCTGCCAGACGGGCCCGCGCCGGGCCGTGCTCGCGCTCGCCCAGGCGCGGAAGGCCTCGGAGCCCTCGAGCAGGCGCCCGGGAGAGCCATCGAGCCCGATCCGGCCGTCCTCGATCCACACGACCCGGTCCGCCCGCATGGCGACGTCGGCGTCGTGGGTGACGACCAGCGTGGTCCGTCCGCGGGCGAGGCGGTCGACCGCGTCGAGCACGAGGGCGCAGGCGGCGGGGTCCAGCCCCGTGGTGGCCTCGTCAAGGATGACGACCGGGGTGTCGCGCAGCAGTGCCCGGGCGATGGCGATGCGCTGGCGCTGTCCTCCGGACAGGGTGTCGCCCCGCTCCCCGACGGCCGTGCCGTAGCCCTGGGGCAGGGCGAGGATGAAGTCGTGCGCGCCCGCCCGGCGTGCGGCGTCCTCGGTCTCGGCGTCGCTCGCGCCGGGGCGCCCCATGCGGATGTTGTCGCGGATCGTGCCGGTCAGCAGGACCGCGTCCTGGTGGAGCACGGCGACATTGGCGCGCAGCTCGCCCAGATCCAGCTCGGGCAGGGGGATCCCGTCGAGACGGACCGCGCCCGCCACCGGGTCGAGGGCGCGCACCACCAGGGAGACCAGCGTCGACTTGCCCGATCCCGAGGGCCCCACGAGGGCGACGTGCTCGCCCGGGGCGACCCTCAGGCTCACCTCGTGCAGCACCTCGACGCCGTCGTACTGGGCGACGACGTCCTGGAAGTCGAGCCCGCCCCGGGCGCGCCCCAGCGGCACGGGGACCGCGGGCGAGACGATGTCGGGGCGCACCGCCATGAGGTCGGCGACGCGCTCGCCCGAGGCGGTGGCGCGGGAGATGCGCCCGGTGTACTTGGCCATGTCCCGCAGGGGCTTCATGGTCGTGCGCAGGTAGGTGGTGAACAGGACGAGGTCCCCGGGGGTCATCGCCCCCTGGAGCACCCGCAGCCCGCCGCCGACCATGACCAGGGCGGTGGCCAGGCCGACCAGCACGTCGGTGGAGCGCTCCAGGCGCGCGGCCAGCCGCAGAGATCGCACCCCGGTGCGCAGCGAGGTGCGGTTGGCGCCCACGAAGCGCTCCAGGATCAGGCCCTCCAGGCCGTATGCCTGCACCACCCTGATGGTGGCCAGCGCCTCCTGGGCGGTGTTGGCGAGCTGCCCCTCGCTCTTGCGGGTGCGGCGCGACGCCGACGTGATCCGCCGCGAGCTCCCCGAGGAGGTGACGAAGAAGGCCACCACGGCCGCCACGACGACGATCGCCAGGAGCGGGTCCAGGACGACCATGACGCCGAGCATGACCAGCAGGGTCAGGACGTTGGCGGCCAGCGGCAGGCCCGCGGTGACGGCGACGTCCTGCATCCGCGCGATGTCGGAGACGAGGCGCTGGACGGTGTCGGCGCTGCGGTTGCGGGCGTGGAACTGCTGGGACAGGCCCGCCACGTGCCGGAAGACGCGGGCCCGCAGCGCGATCGCCGTACGGGACCCGGCCAGCGCGAAGGACACGGTGGCCAGGTAGTTGCACAGCGCCCGCATGGCCACGACCCCGATGAGCGCGACCCCGCAGCCCACCAGGCCCAGGACGCTCGCGGGCGCGTAGCCGGTGCGGGTCCCCAACGAGGACAGCACGGAGTCGAGGACGATCTTCAGCGGCCAGGGCTCGAGCACCCGGAAGACGACCTCTGCCAGCAGGGCGAGGGTCCCGCCCGCCACCAGCAGCGCGTGGGGGCGCAGGTCGGGGCCCACCAGCCGCAGGGTGCGTGCCAGCGCCGAGCGGCGGACGTGCGCGGTCATGACTCTGCCCCCTCCTCCCGGCGCACCCGGTCCAGCACCGTGGCGACGACCCGCTCCCAGCCGTGGCGCTCCTCGGCGCGCCGGCGGCCCAGGGCGCCCAGGCGGGCGCGCTCGTCTGGATCGGCCGCAAGGGCGTCGATCGCCTCGGCGAGCCGCGCCGGGTCTCCGGGCGGCACCAGCACCCCCACCCCCTGAAGCGTCCGGGGCAGCTGCCCGACGGCGGAGGCGACCACCGGCAGGCCCGCTGCGAGGTACTCCAGGACCTTCAGGGGGGAGAAGTACTGCTCGTCCGCCCCGCCCAGGTCCGGGTAGGGGGCGACGCCGACGGCGGCGCCGGCCAGGTGCGCGGGGACCTCCTCGGGGGGCACGGCTCCGCGGAAGTCGACGTCGAGCCCGAGCCCGTCGGCCAGGGCGCGCAGCGCGGGCATCTGCGGGCCCTCCCCGATGACGCGCACGCTCCACGGCGCGCGGGCCAGCGCCGCGGCCCGCATCAGGTCCTCCACGCCGTGCCAGGGCTTGAGGGTCCCGACGAAGGCGACGACGACGCCGGAGGGATCCTCGGGGAAGGGGCCGATGCGCTCCAGGGACACCCCGTTGGGGACGGTCAGGGCGCGGGCGCCTGGAGCCAGGCGCTCCACCCACCGGCGCACCGGGTCGGAGACGCACACGGTCAGGCGCGCGCAGCCGGTCTGGGCGTGCAGGGCGTGCAGCGCGGCCCGCTCGTTGACCAGCACCCGGTGCTTGCGCTGCTCGTCGATGAGGGGGGCGTTGACCTCCAGCACGCCACGCGCCGGGCAGGAGCGCGTGACGGCGGCCAGCGCGGTGGAGAACAGGGAGTAGCGCTCGTAGACGAGGTCGGTTCCACCGGCCAGGATGTCATGGGCGATGCGTCGGGAGATCCCGGCCTGCTCCCGCTCCCGGCGGGCGGGATCGGTCGCGCGCACCGGCGACTCGACCACCTCCAGGTCGGCCAGGTCGGCGGGGACGAGGTCTCCGCGGCGGGTCGTGTAGACGACCACCTCGTGGCCGGCGCGGCGCAGGGCGCGCACCACCTCCTGGACGTGCACGCTGGCGCCCTTGGCGCCGAAGACGGGCACGCCCGGGTCGATGCAGACGTAGGACACTCGCATCAGCGGGCCTCCCCACCGTCGGACTGCCAGGCGGACAGCACCTCCGCCTGCCGGCGGGAGTCGAACTCCTCCTCGATGAGGGTCCGGGCCCTGGCCGCGAGACGGTCGGTGGCGACCAGGCCGCAGGCGAGGTCCCGCAGAGCCCGGGCGAGGGCCTCGGGCTCCCCCGGGGGCAGCAGGATCCCGGTCTCACCGTCGCGCACCACCTCCGGCATGCCGGTGACGTCGGTGGCGACCACAGGCGTTCCGCAGGCCATGGCCTCCAGGACGACCGTGGGCAGGCCATCGATATTGCCGTCGTCGGCGGGCACGCAGGGGACGGCCAGGACGTGGGAGTCCCGCAGCAGGGCGCGCACCTCGCTCTGGGTCAGGGCCCCGGGCAGCCGCACCCGCTCCGCCAGCCCCAGCGCGCGGGCGCGCGCCGCCAGGGCGTCGTGGAGCTCGCCCTCGCCGGCGATCACCGCCGTGACCGCGACGCCGGCGTCGGCCAGGGACGCGAGCGCCTGAAGGAGCACGTCGAAGCCCTTCTTGGGCACGAGCCTGCCCACCGCGGCCACCCGCAGGGCGGCCCCCGGCCCGACGGGCGCGGGGGGCCGGTAGGGGAAGCGGCCCAGCTCCAGGGCGTTGTAGCGCAGACTGATGCGCGCCCCGCTCCCCTTCAGCGCCGCGCGCAGGTGGCGCTCGTTGAACCGGCTGATGGCGATGACGCGGTCGGCGTCGGAGCACACGCGCCGCAGCCACACCGGGTCGACGTCCCGGTGGTAGATGTCCTTGGCGTGGGTGGTGACCGTGTAGGGGATGCCGGTCAGGCGCGAGGCGATCCAGGCGGTGCGTCCCGCCAGCGAGGCGAAGTGCGCGTGCAGGTGGGTGACGTCGTCGGCGCGGGCGGCAGCGGCCAGGGCGACGCCCTGGGCGACCTCGTCCCCCGGCAGGCCCGCCAGCGCGGGCATGATCTCCGCCAGGCGCGAACGGGTCCCGGTGTCGGGAAGCGAGTCGGTCAGCAGCTCCCAGAGCCCGGACGCCTTCAGGGGACGGGGCACCCAGGTCACCCGCGCGCGGACCCGGGCGATCTCGGGGTGGAAGCGGGAGTCGGTGGTGGGGCGCAGGGCGTAGATGCCCAGGTCGTCGCCCAGCGCCTCACGGGCCAGGATCTCGGTGACGATGAAGGTCTCTGAGAAACGCGGGTAGACCTTGAGGACGTATCCGGTGCGGTTCATGAGGGCTGCTCCTCGGGGGCTCGGTGGGTGTCGGTGTCGGGGCGAAGCAGCGCGGCGGCCCGAGCGGCCGCAACCCGCAGGCCGTCGCGCCGCAGACGGGTGCGCGAGACCCGGCGGCCGGCCGTCCGGGCGGCCCAGCGGGTCAGGGCGTCGGCGCCGAGCTCGGCCGAGCGCATGACGTCCACGGCCCCGGCGCGCCTCAGTGCGCGGGCCCGGATGAGCTGTTCGCGGCGCGGCTCCTCGCGGGGCACGATGAGGGCCGGCGTGGAGGAGGCCAGGACCTCGCAGGCCGTGTTGTAGCCGCCCATGGCCACGACGGCGGAGGCCTGGTCGATGCGGCCGCTCAGTCCGGGCAGGCACCGGTGGATCTCGGTGCCCGGTCTGGCCGCGGCGCGCACGGCCTCCAGGTCGGCCTCGGCGAGCTGGGGGCCGGTGACGAGCAGGTGCCGCCGGCCGGGTGGGGGGACCAGGGCGGCGGCGGCCTGCAGCAGCCGGTGGCCGTCGGATCCGCCGCCGGCGGTGGTCAGGATGAAGGGCCGGGCACTCTCGCAGCGCTCGCGGTCCAGGAGCGCGCGTCCGCTGGCGAGGTAGCCGGTGAAGACGGCGCGATCGTGCAGGGCGGCCGGAATCTCGCCGGAGGAGACGGCGTCGTGGACGCGCTGGTCGCCGTAGACCCACACCTCGTCGACGAGCGCGCGCAGGGTGCCCAAGTCCTCCAGGGTCCTCCACTCCGCGGCGGCCGCGTCAGGGGCGTCGAGGACCTCCCGCAGGCCCAGCACGATGCGCGCCTCGGGGCGCTCCTCGCGCAGGCGGTGCAGCGGGGCCCGCAGCTCGCGGCGCACCCCGTACAGGTGGCGGTCGACGATGACCAGGTCAGGGGCGAAGTCCTCCAGGGCGGTGGCGACGAGCGCGGAGCGCAGCGCGGCCAGCGACTGGGGCGTGTCCCGCAGGCGCCGGGGGCGGTAGCCGCTGGGCGCCTTGGTGAAGCCCGGCAGGATGAGCCAGTCGAAGCCCGGCGGCAGGGGGAAGTCGGCGGGAGGCGCCAGGCCCGCGACCAGCAGGCCGGTGACGCCGGCCCCGGTCAGGCGGGGCAGGTCGCGGGCGAGTCGGTGGGCGAGCGCGAGATTGCGCCGCAGGTGCCCCAGGCCCAGCGCGTCGTGGCTGTAGAGCACGATGCGGGTGCTGTCCTGCCTCATGCGCCCTCTCCTCTCCCGGCCTCATTCGTGGCCTGTGAGACCAGGATCGGCGGGCGCGAGGAGACGGGGATGAGACGATAATGAGAGAGTTCTCAGAAACTCCCGGGGACGCGGCGCGGGCTCAGGCGAGCTGGACGTCGACGCCCGCCTCGCGCACGGCGGCGACGTCCTCCGGGGCGGCGTCGGTGTCGGTGATGAGCAGGTCGATGCCGGCCGTGTCGCAGATCAGGGCGAAGGCCGGTCCGGCGAGCTTTGTGTGGTCGGCGACGACGACGGTGCGTCGCGCGGCCCTGACGAGGGCGGCGTTGACGGCGGCCTCGTCCTCGTGGGAGGAGTAGGCGCCGCCGCGGTCGAGTCCCTCAACACCCAGGAAGAGGGTGCCCACCGCGATCTGGGGAAGGATGAGGCCGGCCAGCGGCCCGGTCAGCTCGAAGGAGCGGGCCCGGGCCGCGCCACCGATGACGATGACGCGCACCGCCTGGCGCACGATCAGCTCGCTGGCGATATTGACGGCGTTGGTCACCACCGTCACAGGAGTGTCCGGGTCGGCGAGGTCGGGCAGGAGCACGATCTCCCGGGCCACCTCGGTCGTGGTGGTGCCGCCGTTCAGGCCGATGACGTCACCGGGACGCACCATCCGGGCGGCGGCCCGCGCGATACGGGTCTTCTGGCCGCCCATCCGGGTGGTGCGGTAGCGCAGCGGGAGCTGGGAGGATGTCGGGTTGGCGGAGGCGCCGCCCCGGGTGCGGGTGACGAGCTGCTGCTCGGCGAGCAGGTCGAGGTCGCGTCTCGCTGTGGCGGCCGAGACGCCGAGCCGTTCGATCACGTCGTCGATGTGGACGCTGCCCTCCTCGACGACGATGCCCAGGATGGTGGACAGGCGCTCGTGGCGGCTCATCGGGTCTCCTTCGCGCGGCTCCCTGAGACCGCGCGGAGCAACGTTGACGAGGCGGTCGCGGTGGTGCGCGGTATTGTGGCGGTACGCAGCATAGGGCACGCACGCGTGCCGGCCGCACCGACGGGGACCGGCCGGCGGCTCGGGGCGGGACCCGCCGGGGCGAAGGAGAGCCGGGCGGGGCGACACCGATCACGCTTGTGCGCGCGGCGGGCGTGGCACGGGCCGCGCCGTGCCCTGTCCGTGGCAGTATGGGCGCGTCCGCGCGCATACGGCTCGCAGTAACCGAAGGAGCAGCAGTGCCGAAGAGCAGCAGGGGGGTGGCGCCGATGGGCGACGCCTCGCGCCAGTTGCGCATCGGCATTATGGGCGGCACCTTCGACCCGATTCACCACGGGCATCTCGTCGCGGCCTCCGAGGTCCAGTACGCCTTCGGGCTCCATGAGGTCGTCTTCGTGCCGACCTGGAATCAGCCCTTCAAGAAGAATCGGCGCGTCACCCCGGCGGAGCACCGCTACCTTATGACAGTCATTGCCACCGCCCCGAATCCGCATTTCACCGTCTCCCGCGTGGATATCGACCGCGGTGGCACGACGTACACGATCGACACGCTTCACGACGTTATCGCCGAGTATCCTGGTGCCGAGCTTTACTTCATCACCGGAGCCGACGCCCTGGCGCAGATCCTGACGTGGAAGGACAACCAGAAGATCTTCGACCTGGCCCACCTGGTTGGTGTCACGCGTCCCGGGCATGTCTTAACGGATACCGGCCTGCCTGAGGATACTGTGTCGTTGGTGGAAGTACCTGCGATGACGATCTCGTCCACGGACTGCCGCAGTCGGGTCGCCCAAGGTATTCCCGTCTGGTATCTCGTGCCCGACGGCGTCGTCCAGTACATCCGCAAGTACGGTCTTTACCGCACGGTTGAGCGTTCGGCATCGACGACGTCGATGACCGCTCGTGTCGCACGGGAGCAGTCCCTGAGGAAGGAGAACGACGGTGAGTGATCCCACCGACGTCAACCAGAGCCAGTCTGACGCCGCAGATGATCGCACCGGCACTCGTCGCAGCCGCCGGGCGATGCGGCAGGCCGAGCGCGCTGCCGAGCGCGAGGCCATCCTGACCGGGCAGCAGCCTCTTCTGACCCGACGGGAGCTCAAGCGCCTGCGCCAGGAGGCCGCGGCGCTGCGCGCAGCCGTCGCCTCGGGTGAGATCACCCCCGAGCAGGCCAAGGCGCTGCAGGACCCGCTGGCCGAGCAGCCCAGGATCGGGTCCCCCAGCCTTGAGGCTGCAGGGAGCCACGCCGCCCCCTCCAGTCCGCGGAGCCCGGAGACCGGCGAGCCTGCGGCTCCTCCTGCGTCCCGCGGTGAGGGTCTGCTCGACGCCCCGGGACGGCGCGTCCCGGGCAGCCCGGCCGTCCCCGCGTCGTCGTACGACGAGGCGGAGGCCGCACGCGTGCTGCAGGCCCCCAGCCGGCCCCTGACGGCCGGCACCTCCGGGACGGGGGTGCTGGACGGTCCGGCGGCGCCCCTGTCCGGGGCCCGGATGACCGGCGGCGAGCCCGAGGCCTCGCCCGCGAGTCCGGCGACGTCGCCGGTGCCGTATGTCGGCGAGGGCGAGCCGGATGCCTGGCGGTCGCGCCCCTACACGCCCGAGCCTGTGGTGCGGACTCCGGCGCCATCGGCCCCCAGCCCCGTTGCCGGGCCCGCATTCGGGCAGGGGCCGGTTCCCGGCGGACCGGGCGGCGCGGCGGCGCCCTTCACCCCCGGTGCCGGGATCGCGTCCGGGCCCGAGGGGGCCTTCGGCGAGCCGGCGCCGCAGGTCGCCAACGCCTCGCTGTCCGATGACGACATCGAGGACATCTCCGCCCAGCCGACCGGTGTGATGAATGCCGTGGAGACCTCGGCGCTCTCGCCTCTCCCATCGGCCCCCCCGGCGGGTGAGCCGGCCGTCCTGCCTGAGCGACGATCGCTTTTCAACCGCGACGCCTCGGCGGACGTCAGGGCGGATGACTCCGCCCCGGCTCCCTCGGGAGACGCCTACGAGCCCGGGGACTCCGCCCCGGCCCCCTCGGGCGCTGACGCCTACGGCGCGCCCGGGAGCGCGGATGCCGGAGGCCCGCCCGAGTGGGCCGCGCAACCGGTTGCCGGAGGGCCGCCCCGTCGCCCCACCGTGAGGATCCCCAACGCGGCTCAGGGCGTGCGCACGGTCGACACCAATACCGGCGAGCTCAGCGAGGTGCGCCCCGTTGACGACGAGTTCGACGGCATCGACAACCCCCAGTGGCGCATTCTGCGGCCCGAGGGAGCTCAACCGCCGCAGGCTCCCGAGGAGCCTCAGGCGCCGGTCGGCGAGGAGCCCGCTCCCGCGCCCGCATTCACCCCGTACGAGCCCATGCCCGAGCCGGCGGCGGCGCCCGACCCGCAGCTCTCCGAGCGCCCTGGCGCGACTGCGCCCGCCGGCTCGGAGGCGGGCTGGAGCGCGCCCGCCCCGGCGACGTCTCCGATGAGCCCGGTATCCGAGCCGCCGAAGACGTCGAAGATGGGCAAGATCCTGCTCATCGCCTTGGTGGTGTTGGTGGTGGTGGTCGTCGCTCTCGTGGTCCTTGGCGTCGTGTGGTTCCTCCTCAACCGTGAGGGCGGCAGCTCGGCAGGCGCTCTCGAGTCCGTTCCCACCTGGACGTCGCTGCTGGATTGCTAGGCTGACGGGCTGGAGCCCATCGTCCGACTTCAAGGAGTCCCGTGCCCGCCACTGACCACGCTGTCGCCCTGACCCGTGCCGCCGCTCGTGCCGCCGCGCAGAAGAAGGCGGACAACATCATTGCGATCGACGTCTCCGAGCGACTCGCCTTGACCGACGTCTTCCTCATCCTCTCGGGCGACAACGACCGCCAGGTACGAGCGCTCGTCGACGCGATCGCCGAGGCCATGCTCAAGGCCGGGGCCAGGCGCAGGCAGTGCGAGGGGCTTGAGGAGGCCAGCTGGGTGCTCATCGACTACTCCGACATCGTCGTCCACGTCCAGCAGGCCGAGGCCCGCGAGTACTACGCGCTGGAGCGCCTGTGGAAGGACTGCCCGCGCATCGATCTGCCCGAGGATGCTCTGGCCCCGGCCGACGCCGCGAGCTGAAGGGCCCGTCCATGACGCGTCTCGTCCTGTGGCGGCACGGCCAGACCGATTACAACGTCGCCGGCAGGGTCCAGGGACGTGTCGACATCCCCCTCAATGAGGCCGGACGCGCCCAGGCCGCGTCGGCGGCCCCGGGGCTGGCGGCCCTGGGGCCGACCGTGATCGTCTCCTCGCCCCTGCGGCGCGCTCGGCAGACCGCCGAGGCGCTGTCGGCTGTGACCGGTGTGGACGTGCGCATCGATCACGGCCTCGTGGAGCGGTCCTTCGGCATGTGGGAGGGACTGGGACGCGCCCGGATCGAGGAGGGCTGGCCGGAGCAGTTCGCCGTGTGGCGGGCCGGCGGGGACCCCGCGGGCGTCGGGGTCGAGACCCGCGGCGCCGCCGCCGCCCGGGTGGGGGCCGCATTGGAGCGGATCGCCGCGGCAGTCGGTGAGGCGACGGTCGTCGTCGTCGCGCACGGTGCGGCCATCACCCTGGGGGCGACCCGTCTGCTGGGCCTCGATCCCTCCGCGTGGTTCGGGCTGCGCGGCCTGGACAACTGCCACTACGCGGTGCTCGGCAGCACCGGGCGGTCCCCGGGATGGAGGCTCGAGCGCTGGAACAGCGGTGAGGAGCGGAACGGCTCGGGGGCCGGCGGGGCGCTCGGCGGGTTCCTGTCCTGAGCCCTGACTGAGCCCTGGCCCCGGCCGGGACGACCACGACGGAGGGTACGGGGGGTACGGGGGGTACAGGGGGGGTGAGGTACCGCACGCGAGACGGATTTGCCCGGGGGGCGCGGACTCCATACACTTATTCCCGTCGCGGACAGGGCGACGCCCGAAAAGGGGCTATGGCGCAGTCGGTAGCGCGCTTCCATGGCATGGAAGAGGTCGGGGGTTCGAATCCCCCTAGCTCCACTGCACGCAGCTCGAAGTCAATAGCAGTGCAATAATATTTCAAGGGGCTATGGCGCAGTCGGTAGCGCGCTTCCACTTGTGGAAGAGACGGGGGTTCGATTCCTTCTAGCTCCACTCCATTCCAGGTCCACTCCAGTGTCCTCGCTCGCGCAGGTGCGGGCGAGGACACTGTGGTGTCGACGGACCGGTGCGGGCCCCGCCCCGGTCTCCGGCGCCCTCGCCGGCGACGGCCCGGTCGGTGCCCCGGCCCTCGAGATCCCGTCGTGCTGCCGCTGGGCGGCCACCTGGTCGGTTGATCGCGTCCACCGGGCGGACCTTGTGACTGTTCTGGCCGGTCTGCCCCTTGTCCCGCGCGCCTGGCCGGGCTGCCAGGCCCGCTACCGCCTCCGTGCCGGCCGCGGGAGAAAGCGGCGGAGAAAAGTGGGGCGGTGGGGCCGGTACAGGTGTTTCTCACGGCTCAAATAGGGAGAACGGGTTCGGGGGCCCCGCCGCCGGGGCCGTCATGGGTCATCGGCGCAGAACGACACGCGTTCCGGCGCCGAGGCGTATTGTGCGCGATGGACATATGTCGATCTTGTCCGGTATCCCACGTCTGAGGAGAACCATGTCCGGCAATACCGCTCCCGCCGCATCGGGTGTGCGCGAGCTCACAGTACGGGGCGTCGTCATCGGCGGCCTCATCACCCTGGTGTTCACGGCCGCCAACGTCTACCTGGGTCTGAAGGTCGGCCTCACCTTCGCCACCTCGATCCCGGCCGCGGTCATCTCCATGGCGATCCTGCGCGGCTTCCGGGACCACTCCGTGGTGGAGAACAACATCGTCCAGACCATCGCCTCCGCGGCCGGCACCCTGTCGGCCATTATCTTCGTGCTGCCCGGCCTGGTCATGATCGGCTGGTGGACGGGCTTCCCCTACTGGGAGACCGCGCTCGTGACCGCCCTGGGCGGCGTTCTCGGGGTCATGTACTCCATCCCTCTGCGCCGCGCCCTCGTCACCGGATCGGACCTGCCGTTCCCGGAGGGCGTGGCCGCGGCAGAGGTGCTGCGCGTGGGAGACAGCGCCGAGGGCGAGGAGGAGAACAGGCGCGGACTGCTGGTCATCATCGTCGGCGGGCTGGCGTCGGCCGGCTTCGCCGCGCTGGCGGCGATGAAGGTCGTGGCCGGCAACATTGAGCGGGCCTTCCGCGTCGGCTCCGGCGGCAGCATGGTCAGCGCCAGCCTCTCCCTGGCCCTCATCGGTGTGGGCCACCTGGTCGGCATCACCGTCGGCATCGCCATGATCGTCGGGCTGGTGATCTCCTTCGGCGTCATGCTGCCGCTGCGCACCGCCGGCCAGATCCCTGCCGGCGGCGACCTCGGCGAGATCGTGTCGGAGATCTTCAGCTCCGACGTGCGCTTCGTCGGAGCCGGGGCCATGGCCGTGGCCGCCGTGTGGACGCTTGCCAAGATCACCCTGCCCATCGCCCGGGGCGTCAAGGAGGCCCTGGCGGCCACTCGCGCCCGAGGCAAGGGGGAGGACATGCCTGTCCACGAGCGCGACCTGTCCATGCGGGTGGTGGCCGGGGTGACCCTGGCCTCGATGCTGCCCATCGGGCTCCTCCTGTGGCTGTTCGTGCGGAGCACGCCCATCGGCCACCACGCGGTCGGCATGGTCGTGGTCAGCATCCTCTTCGTGCTGCTGATCGGTCTGGCTGTCGCGGGCGTGTGCGGCTACATGGCGGGTCTGATCGGCGCTTCCAACAGTCCCATCTCCGGGGTCGGGATCCTCATCGTGATCGCCGCCGCCCTGCTCATCAAGGTGGTGCACGGCGCCCAGGCGCCCGGTCAGGGGGACGCGCTGATCGCCTACACCCTGTTCACCGCCGCGGTCGTCTTCGGAGTGGCCACCATCTCGAACGACAACCTGCAGGACCTCAAGACCGGTCAGCTCGTCAGGGCCACCCCGTGGAAGCAGCAGGTCGCCCTGGTCATCGGCGTCCTGTTCGGCTCGGTGATCATCCCGCCGGTGCTGCACCTGCTCAACACCAGCTTCGGCTTCGCCGGTGCGCCCAACGCGACCGACAACGCCCTGGCCGCGCCCCAGGCGGCCCTGCTGTCCTCCCTGGCCAAGGGCGTGTTCGGCGGCGACCTGAGCTGGGGGCTCCTGGGTCTGGGCGCGGCGGTCGGCGCGGTCGTGGTCGTCATCGACGAGGTGCTCGGCCGGGCGACGAGGAACCGGATGCACCTGCCGCCGCTGGCCGTGGGCATGGGCATGTACCTGCCGATGGGCCTGACGCTCATCATCCCCGTAGGCGCCGTGGCGGGCCTGCTCTACGACCGCTGGGCGGCGGGGACCGCGGACCCGGAGAGCGCCAGGCGGCTGAGCACGCTGGCCGCGACCGGGCTGATCGTGGGCGAGAGCCTGTTCGGCGTGGTCCTGGCCGGCATCGTGGCCGCGAGCGGGGAGGAGGACCCGCTCGCCGTAGTCGGCTCCGGGTTCACGACCGTCTCCGAGGCCCTTGGCGCTCTGGTGTTCGCCGGGATGACGCTCGGGCTGTACCTGTGGGTCAGGAGGCTGTCGGTCAGGGCGACGGGCGCCCGCACCCGGGCCTGATCCCCGACCGGGTGCGTCAGACCGAGTCAGGGGCGCCGTCGGTCGGGGGCGCCCGCCGCGAGGTCGTCGGCCAGCCGGCCGGCGACCTCGCCGGCGTCGTCGAGGAAGTCGACGAGTGCCGCCACCTGCTCCTCGGACCAGCCCGATACGAGCTCCGCCAGCTCCTTGTCCGCCCGCGCGAAGACGGCGGTCAGCCGGTCCACTCCTGCGGCATGGATGCGCACCGAGCGCCGGTCGGTCGCGTCAGGCCGGCGCTCCACCCACCCGCCCACCTCCAGCCGCCTGAGCACGCCCGTCATGGTGGCCAGGTGGGTGCGGGTGCGCCGGGCGAGCTCGGTGGGGGTCAGCGGCCCCTCCCGGTGGAGCACGTCGAGCACGGCGAGGTCCGCGTCCTTGATGCCGAGCGCGCTGCCGACGGCGCGGTTGCTCATGGACAGGGCGCTGCCCAGCCGGCGCAGGGCGAGGATCATCCGCAGCTGCGGCGAGTCGGACACGGTGACCATGACGCTTCATCTCCTACGAGTCATGTACTATATGAGAGTCATAGTAAATGGCCGGAGGCGTCGTGGGCGCGCCGGCTCGCGGCGACAAGGACGAGGGTGTTCCGATGGTTCGAATGATTGAGTACCGACGCTTCGGTGGCCCCGAGGTCATGGAGATGGTCGAGGCCCCCGAGCCCGTGCCCGGGGCCGGGCAGGTGCGTGTGGCGGTCAAGGCGGTGGGTCTCAACCCCGTGGACTGGAAGATCGTCTCCGGCATGATGGGGGGCGACGGCCCGCAGCGGCCCCAGGGCGTGGGGCGCGACTACGCGGGCGTCGTCGACGCCGTCGGCGAGGGCGTCACCTCCGTGGCGGTCGGGGACGAGGTCCTGGGGACCATGCACATCGCCCCGGGACGCGGACCGGGGGGCGGGACGCTGACCGAGCGTCTCGTCGTCGAGGCGGACTCGGTCGTGCGCAAGCCCGCGGCCCTGAGCCTCGTGCAGGCGGCCGCGCTCGGGGTTGTCGTCGAGGCGGCGTCCGGAGGACTGCGCACGCTGAAGGTCTCCGACGGCGACGTGCTCGTGGTCAGCGCCGCCTCGGGCGGCGTCGGCTCGATGGCGGTGCAGCTCGCCGTCCACGCGGGCGCCGCCGTCATCGGCATCGCCAGTGGGCGCAGCCTGGACTACGTCCGCTCCCTGGGAGCCGTCGCGGTCGCCTACGGCGAGGGCCTGGAGGCCCGGGTCCGCGCTGCGGCGTCGTCGCCGGTGACCAAGCTGCTCGACTGCCACGGCCCGGAGTACGTCGACCTCGCGGTGGCGCTGGGCCTGGCCCCCGAGGCCATCGCGACCATCGTGCCCGCGCAGTCGTCCCTCGACAAGGGGGCCCAGTTCACCGGTGGGCGCGACGCGCGACCCGAGGACCTGGGCCGGGCGGCCGCCCTCGTGGCCGACGGCACCATGAAGGTGACGATCGCCCGCGTCTACCCCTTCGACGCCGATTCCGTGCGGCAGGCCTACACCGAGTTGCGCGGCGGGCACGTGCGCGGCAAGCTCGTCGTCGAGATGCCCTGAGCCGCCCCGAGGGCCGGTGGGCGCCGACCGCATCCACCGGCGCGGCGTGGTTTGATGGGCGCATGAGCGGTACCGACCAGTCTTCCCCCACATCCGATTCCGCGTCCGAGCGCAGGCTCGCCGAGGTGATCGCCGGGCACTTCATCGGTGCCCGGGTGGTGGAGACCGACGGCGTCCAGGTCGTCAGGCTCGGGGAGGGGCTGCCCGTCATCGAGTGCTCCATCGACGGGTGCCAGGACGCTCCGCCGTACGGCGTGTTCATCTTCCTGACCATCAAGGGCGGCGCGCTCGGGGAGTCGGGAGCCCTGGTCACCGCCAGCGGCTACGGCCCGAGCATCGAGCACTCCCTCATACTGGCCGGGTGCAACTGGGCCTGCGCCTTCGGACCCGTCCTGCTCACCGGGATCGGCCGCCCCGACCTCATCAACACCCGGGATCCCGACGTCGAGCAGCTCGAGACGGTCCTGGACGGACGGCGGTACCGCGTCGCGGTTGGCCACCTCGATCGTTGGACCGGCTCGGCGGAGGACGTGAGGACCTACCGGCAGCGCCTGGGCGGCTCCCGGGCCCTGACGACACGGGTGCTTGACAGCGGCACCATCCCCGCGCCGAGGACCGATCGCGTCGTCGCGCTCGGCTGCTTCCTCGGGGCGGGTCCGACGCCGCTGGCCGAGGTCAAGCTCGGGGCGGCCGACTGGCCCGCCGCTCGGGCCGTGCTCGACACCATCCCGCCGGAGCCCGGCGGCACGCGGATGCTGCGCGAGTGGGCGCTGCTGACCCCGCTCGAGCCGGCGCCCGCGCTCACCCGCGGCGGCCTGCAGCGCACCCTCGACCTGCTGCGCGCCTGCGCCGACAACCCGATCAGCGAGGCCGGCTGGTGCGGTGCCCGCCACCACGGCATGCGGCTGGGAGAGACGGACCCCGGCGCCGCGAGCCTCGGGCTGCCCGAGGAGATGACCTGGTTCCTGAGCACGATCGCCGCCAGCGGGGCGGGCCCCGGCTACGGCCTTGAGCCCCGGCCTCTCGTTGAGGGGTGGTGGCACCTGGCCGACGCCGGCTGCGGGGCCCAGTGGGTCCTCCAGCTCGCCGACGGCGCCGTGTGGCTGGACTCGCGCGCCTGCGACGACGGCTTCCAGCTCGCGGCCCCCGGCTTCCTGGCCTGGTACGAGGCCTGGCTGGACAACGCGATTCGCGGGCGGGCCCTTTCGTCCGCTGGGAGTACCGGGTCGACGCCGCCTACAAGATGCTCGTCGACGCCGCGCAGAAGAATGGGGTCGACAGGCTGCCTGAGACCGTCACGAGGGTCAAGATCCACTCGCCCGAGGGCGAGCCCATCGGCCCCTGCCATGCCTGCGAGGAGACCTACGTCCGCTTCGGGGTGCCCCCCACGGTGTTCACGACTGCGCCGTGAGGCGTCGGAGCCGGCAGGCGCGCTGGCCCCCGCCGCCGCTTTCGGCAACGGCCCGCCGGGCGCCGGAACGGGTCGATGATCCGCCTCGGGCTCGCCGCTCTTCCTATATCCTATGGACCGTACTGATCAGAAGACTCTCAGGAGGCTGTCATGAGCCGGACGGACCGGGTGGCATGCGGGATCGACATCGGCGGGTCGGGCGTCAAGGGCGCCCTCGTCGACCTGGAGACCGGTGAGTTCGCGGGCGAACGCGTCCGCATCGACACCCCCCGGCCCTCCACGCCCGAGGCCGTCGCCGAGGTGTGCCGGCAGATCATTGAGCAGCTGGGCGTCGAGCCCGATGTGCCCGTCGGGATCACCTTCCCGGCTCCGATCGTGCACGGGAGCGTCCGCTTCATGGCCAACCTCGACAAGTCCTGGGAGGGCGTGGACGTCAACGAGCTCATGACGCGCGTCCTGGGCCGGCGCTCCTACGCGCTCAACGACGCCGACGCCGCCGGCCTGGCCGAGGTCGCCTACGGCGCCGCCAAGGGGGTGCGCGGCACCGTCATCGTCACCACGCTGGGCACCGGCATCGGCTCGGCCGTCATCGTGGACGGGACCCTCGTGCCCAACACCGAGCTCGGCCACCTGGAGATCGACGGCCACGACGCCGAGACCCGCGCCTCCTCCGGGCAGAAGACGCTCCAGGACCTGTCGTGGAAGAGGTGGGCCAGACGGCTGCAGCGCTACTACTCCCACGTCGAGATGCTCTTCTCCCCGGACCTGTTCGTCGTCGGCGGGGGAGTGTCGAAGAAGCACGAGAAGTTCCTGCCGCTGCTCGACCTGCGCGCCCCGATCGTGCCCGCCGCCCTGCTCAACACCGCCGGTATCGTCGGCGCCGCCTGGCAGGCCTCCCGGGCGGAGTAGCCGGCGTCTCGCGATGCGGCCCGGCGCCGCCCTCAGTCCAGTGCGGCTGCGACGGCCAGGCGCAGGGGGTCCTGGAAGCGGGTCTCCCGCTCGGCGGCGCTCATGTCGCCGCGGTGGTCGAGCAGGTGGTCCGAGACGGTGAGCACCGTCAGGGCCCGCTTGCCGTACTCGGCCGCCACCGCGTACAGGACCGCGGACTCCATCTCCACGCACAGCGTCCCGTAGGCCGCCAGGCGCTCGGTCTGGCCCTCGGGGGTGAAGTAGAAGTGGTCGCGGGAGACGATCGTGCCGATGCGGGTGCGCTCGGCGATGCCGGCGGCGACGGCCTCTCGGTAGGCCGCCATGGCCAGGTGGAAGTCCGCGACGGCGGAGAAGCTGATCCCCGGGATGCGCATCTGGTTCATGGCGGAGTCGGTGTGCGCGCCGGTGGCGATGACGACGTCGCCCACCTCGACCTGCTCACTGATGCCGCCCGCAGTGCCCACGCGGATGATGCGCTCGACGCCGAAGCGGGCGAACAGCTCGGTGGCGTAGATGGCCAGGGAGGGCTGGCCCATGCCCGAGCCCATGACACTCAGCGGCTCGCCGTCCACGGTGCCGGTGAAGCCGAGCATTCCGCGCACGTCGGTGACCAGGCGCGGCTCGGTCAGAAGGGTCTCGGCAATGCGCCGGGCGCGCCTGGGGTCGCCGGGCATGAGGACGGCGGGGGCGAAGTCGCCGGGCTCGGCGGCGATGTGCGCGGTGGCCATGGGCGTCCTCCAAGGCGAGGGGCGATCGGGCGGACAGGTGGAGCGCGCCGCTGGGGACGCCTGCCGCACCAGTGTGGCACACGCCGGCGCAGCCCCGGCGTCCCGGATTGTGAAACACCACAATGTCATCGAGTGAGCGGAGTTACGGTGCGCTGGTTCACCGTCCCTGCGTCCGCCTCGCAGGCCGGCGACGCCGTTCCCACGACGCCGCCCCAAGACGACCACATCGCTCATGACCCACAGGGGCTTCACCATGTCCTCCACCCCCACGCCCTCGACGCCTGCGCGCGAGCAGTGGAGCGGCCAGTTCGGCTTCCTCATGGCCGCCATCGGCTCGGCCATCGGCCTGGGAAACATCTGGCGCTTCCCCGGCGTCGCCTACTCCAACGGCGGCGGCGCCTTCATGATTCCCTACATCGTGGCCCTCCTGGCCGCGGGCGTGCCCGTCCTCCTTCTCGACTACGCCCTGGGGCACCGCTACCGGGGATCCTCGCCGGCCGTCTTCCGGCGCATATCCAGGCGGTTCGAGTGGCTGGGCTGGTGGCACGTCGTCGTCTGCTTCATCATCATGACCTACTACGTCGTCGTCGTCGCCTGGGCCCTGCGCTACACCGTCTTCGCCCTGACGACCGCCTGGGGTGATAACGCCTCCGACTTCTTCAGCGACTACATCGGCCTGGGCAGGATCTCCGACGCCGGTACCCCCGCCTACTCCGCCGAGCCGGTCGTCGGCGTCATCGTCCCGCTGCTGCTCGTGTGGGCCTACGGGATCTACGTCGTGGCGCGCGGCGTGCCCAAGGGGGTAGAGCGCGCCAACCGGATCTTCCTGCCCGTCCTGGTTGTGATGTTCCTCATGCTCGTCGTGCGCGCCATGCTCCTGCCCGGCGCCACGGACGGCCTCAACACCCTGTTCACCCCCGACTGGGGCAAGCTGGGCGACTACCGGGTCTGGATGGCCGCCTTCGGGCAGATCTTCTTCTCGCTGTCCGTCGGCTTCGGCATCATGCTGACCTACGCCTCCTACCTCAAGCGCCGCTCCAACCTCGTGGGCACGGGGCTGACGGCGGCCTTCGCCAACTCCTCCTTCGAGCTGCTCGCCGGCATCGGCGTGTTCGCGACCCTCGGCTTCATGGCGCACGTCCAGAACGTCCCGGTCGGCGAGCTCGAGGGCATCACGGGACCGGCCCTCGCCTTCGTGACCTTCCCGACCGTCATCTCCCAGATGCCGGGTGGGCCGCTCTTCGGGTTCCTGTTCTTCGCCTCCTTCACGCTGGCGGGCCTGACCTCCTTCATCTCCATCATCCAGGTCGTCGCGCCCGCAGTCGCCGAGAAGTTCGGCTGGTCCAACGTCACGGCGACCCTGGCCTGCGGCCTGCCCAGCGCCGTCCTGTCCTTCGTGCTGTTCGGCACGTCCTCGGGCCTGTACGACCTCGACGTCGTGGACGCCTACATCAACAACATCGGCGTCGTGGCCTCCGCGATCATCATGTGCGTGGGACTGGGGCTGGTCCTGCGCAGGTTCAAGGTGCTCCGGCGCCACCTCAACGTCGTCTCCGAGACCCGCGTGGTGGGGGAGTGGTGGCGGGTGACGGCGGCGGTCGTCGTGCCCGTGCTCCTGGGGTACATGTTCGTCCAGACCGTGTGGTCCTACGCGCAGGACGGCTACACGTACTCCCGCGGCTTCGAGGCCGTGTTCGGCTGGGGCATGCTCTTCGCGGGCGCGGTGGCCACCGTCGTCCTGACCGCGATCCCCTGGAAGACGCCCGTGGACGACTTCACCCCCATCGACCTGGACGCCTACGAGGAGGTGAAGTGAGATGACCGGTCCCGCGATCACCCTCATGCTCGTCGCCATCGTCATCATCTGGGGCGGTCTAGCCGTCTCGGTCACCGCCCTGGTCGTGCGCGGCCGCCGCGAGGACAAGGACGCCCGCGCCCAGGCGCGCGCGGCCGCCCGCGAGCACCTGCGCCACCCCGGGGCCCCGCCGCAGGCTCAGGGCCGGGACTGAGCGGCCGACGTCGTCCAGGCGCGGGCCCGGCCCATCCTGCCCTGGCGGCCGCGGCGACGGGTTTCCCGTCGCCGCGCCGTACGAGACAATACGCGCATGGCAGACACCCGCGACACCGTCGCCCCCGACGCCCTGTTGTCCACCGCGCCGGACGATATCGTCCCTCGCCTGGTCGCCTTCGACCTCGACGAGACCCTGGCCCCCTCCAAGTCCCCCCTGCCCGCCCCCATGGCCGCCGCGCTGCGCGCCCTGCTCGACGTCGTCCCCGTGTGCGTCATCTCCGGCGGGCGGTTCAGCCAGTTCCACGACCAGGTCCTGGCCCACCTGGGCGCCACCGGCGGCCAGCTCTCCCGTCTTCACCTCATGCCCACCTGCGGCACCCGCTACTACGTCCACGCCCCGGCCGCTCCTTCCGACGGCGCCGGCAGCGATGGCTGGAGGCTCGTCTACGCCAACGACTTCACCCCCGCACAGGTCGACAGGGGCTTCGCGGTCGTCGAGGCCGAGGCCCGCAGGCTGGGCCTGTGGGAGGAGCGGACCTGGGGCGCGATCCTTGAGAACCGCGGCTCCCAGATCACCTTCTCGGCGCTCGGCCAGGAGGCGCCGCTGGACGCCAAGAAGGCCTGGGACCCCACGGGGGAGAAGAAGGGGCGGCTGCGTGACGCCGTCGCCGCGCGCCTTCCCGAGCTCGAGGTCCGCTCCGGCGGCTCCACGAGCGTGGACATCACCCCCAAGGGCGTCGACAAGGCCTACGGCATGACCCATCTGGCCGAGCGGACCGGCATCCCCCTGAACGACATGCTCTTCGTGGGCGACCGCCTCGACGCCGAGGGCAACGACCACCCCGTCAAGGCCCTGGGCGTGCCCTGCCGGGCCGTGACCGGCTGGGAGGACACCGTCGGCTACGTCACCGCGCTGGCGGCCCGGATCGCCGGTTCCCGTCAGGTCTGAGTCGTGGCGGAGGGCCGGGAGACGGAGGGCCGGGCGGTCCGCGAGCGGCCGACGCCGCCCGGTCCGATCAGCCCGCCCCGGGTGCTGCTGCGCCGCATCCGCGCGGCCTGCTCGCGGTGGTGGACGGCCCGTACGGTCCGCTTCCGCAAGGTCACGCGCACCCTCGTGCTGCTCGCCGTCACCGGTCTGGCCTCGCTGTGCGTCGGCGTGGTCACGGCCACGGCCTCCAGCCCCGTCGGCCCCCACCAGGCGCAGTGGTCCACGACCCTGGACTCCACCGTCAGCCTCGACCTGGGGCCCCTGGGGCAGGTCGCTCTCGACTCGCCGGCCGGGATCCTGGGCGTGCGGGTGGTGCTGGGGGAGGTCGCGGGACAGGCCGAGCCCGTCGTCGGCTCGCAGGACGCCCTCGGCGAGGCCCTGAGCTCCGACGGCGCCGCCTACATCTCCCTGATCACCCACCCCGAGCTCACCATTGAGCGCGGGCTGCGAGCCCTTGCCGATGACGCCCTGAGACGGGCGGGGCTGCTGGAGTCGATCGTGCTGTGCCTGGTGGCCGCCGGTCGTCTGGCCACCGGGGGGCGGCTGCGCGACGCCGTGCGCCGAGCCCTCGCCCGTCCCGCCGCCTCCGGCCTGCTGACGGCCACCGGCGTGGTCACCGTCGTGGCGCTGCTCGTGCCCGCCCTGCGCTCGGAGGCGGTGACCGGCCAGCGCCTGCCGGTCCTGGCGGGCACCCCGCTGGAGCAGGCTCGCCTCTCCGGGCGCATCGGCGACATTGCGCAGGCCTACGGCGGCCGGGTCACGACCTTCCTCGCCGACAACACCTCCTTCTACGCCGCCGCCCACGCCAATCTGTGGGCCGCCTGGGCCGCCTCCGAGCGGGTCGACGGAGTCACGGACGTGACCGCCGTCGACGGCGTCGTCGACGCCGACCAGGTAGCCCGGGCGGCCGCGTCCGCCTCGCCCGCGGGAACGAGCGGCGCACCGTCCCGGGGCCCCTCGACGGCCGCGGCGCCCGGCTCCTCCCCGCAGCCGCCCACGACGGCCGAGCCCGCCCACGACCAGGGCGCCGTCACGGCGGTCCTGACGACCGACCTGCACTGCAACCTCGACGTCACCGCCTTCGCAGGGCTGCTCGACACCCTGGCGGGCGCCACCGTCCACATGGACGACGGCGACCTGACCATGACCGGCTCGGAGCCCGAGCAGTTCTGCGTCGACGCCCTGGACAACGCGGTGCCGGGCGGCGTCGCCCGTGTGGCCACGATCGGGAACCACGACTCGTCCTACACGGCCGAGCGCCTGCGCGCGCTCGGCTGGACGGTGACCGACGGCAGTGTCCAGAAGGTCGGCGGGCTGCGGGTCCTCGGCGACGTCGACCCGGACCGCACCCCGGCCGGAAGAACCTTCCAGCGCGGCGAGGAGAACGCCACCGACGTCGGGGAGCGCCTGGCGGCCACCTCCTGCGAGGCCGCGAGCAGGGGCGAGGGGGCGGATGTCGTCCTCATTCACCAGCCGGCTACCTTCGGCCCGCTCGTCGACGGCGGCTGCGCCCCGCTGCTCATCGGCGGGCACGTTCACGAGGAGCGGGGGATGACCACGACCCGGGGCGCGAGTCTCGACGTCGCCCAGCTCGTCTCCGGGGCCGGCAAGGGCGGGACCTCCCTGGGGAGGGTGACCGAGGACGCCTACCTGCACGTGCTGTCCTTCGACCCGGACGGCAGGCTGGTCGCCTGGCGCGCGGTGGTGCTTCACCCCGACGCCTCGGTGACCGTGGGGGCCTGGCAGCCCGTGCCCGCGGCGGGATGAACCGCCGTCGGGACGATGGTGCACAATAGGCCGTCGTCGTTCCATCGCACCCGCTGAGACGAACCCGACCACGAGGAGACACCGATGGCGCACGTGCCCACCGAGGCGGAGATCGACGCCATGAGCGAGGAGGAGCTCGACTCCTACCTCGCCGCAGCGTCCGGCAAGGCGGACGATCCCGACCTCCCCGGCTCCACGGAGCCCGACAGAGCGGAGGCGCCGGCGTGGCTCGTGGCCACCGGGGCCTCGCGGTCCTACGGCTGGCTGCTCATCGCCGGCTCCCTCATCGGCATCGCCGCCTCCTGGGAGCTCATGGTCAGCGAGCTGAAGCTCCTCAAGGAGCCGCTGGCGAACCTGTCCTGCGACGTCAGTCCGCTGGTCTCCTGCGGCGCCTCCCTGGACGTGTGGCAGGGCAACCTGCTGGGAGTCCCCAACTCCTTCATCGGTGGGATGGCCTTCGCGGTGCTCCTGCTCGTGGGCGCCCTGCTCGTCTCCGGCGGGCGGCTTCCCCGCTGGATGTGGTGGGGCGTCACGGCCGGAACCGTCGGCGGCATCGGATTCGTCGTGTGGTTCCTGATCGTCTCGATCACCGTCTTCGGCAAGCTGTGCCCCTTCTGCATGCTCATCTGGGCGGTGACGATCCCGATCGCCACCGGCACCTGGGGCGAGGCCGCCCGCCGCGGGCACCTGGGGCTGCCGCGCACCGAGGCCGAGCGCCTGCACAGGGCCCGCTGGCCGATCGCCGCCGCCATGTACCTGGCCGTCGCCGTCACCGTCCTGGTCGCCTTCTGGGACGGGTGGGCGGCGATGCTGTCATGACCCCCGTCAACCAGGCGGATGCTCCCGCCGAGGCCTCTGCCGTGACCCAGGACTACCTCAAGGCGGTGTGGGCCGCCATGGAGTGGGGCGGCAGCGGCGCCTCGATCACCGGTCTGGCACGGCGGATGAGGGTCGCGCCCTCCACGGCGTCGGAGAACGTGGGGCGCCTGGTCGAGGCGGGCCTGCTCGAGCACGAGCCGTACAGGGCCGTCACGTTGTCTGCTGACGGGCAGCGCCTGGCCACCGGCATGGTGCGCCGCCATCGCCTCCTGGAGACCTACCTGGTCGAGCGCCTGGGCCTGAGCTGGGACGAGGTCCACGCCGAGGCCGAGGTCCTCGAGCACGCCGTGTCCGACAGGCTCCTCAAGGCGCTCGACGACGCCCTCGGACACCCCGCCCGGGACCCCCACGGGGACCCGATCCCCACTCCGGACGGGCGCGTCGTCCAGCCGGAGCTGCGCAGTATCGACACCGTGGCCGTCGGGCAGACCGCCGTCGTGGGCCGTATCAAGGACTGCCCCAAGGCCCTGCGCGATCTCGCGCTGGCCGGCATCGGCCTGGACACGGCGGTGACCGTGATCGATCGAGGCACAATGTCGGCCTTCGAGGCGGGGGAGAAGCGCCGCAAGGCGACCGTGGTGCGCGCCGTGCGCGCGGACGGGGAGCCCCCCGGCGAGCGCGCCGAGGCCGTCGTGCCGGTGGGCCACCTGTGGGTGCTGGCTTAGACGACTGGTCCCAGCAGGGCGGAGAACCCGTCGCCCCCACCGGGAAGGGACGGCCGGCCCTCCCCATGATGCCTGTTGCCGCTGCCGGGCGGGCTCCGGGCCGTGCGGGCCGGTGCCGGGGCGGAACGTGAACGTACCTTCCCAACGTCAACGTACCTTTCTCCCATCCTTCTG